>Ga0163144_10002406_pt1 | contig 43281 bp, 34 predicted proteins | sample OliLak19BULKMAT1_FD_123175 | JGI IMG/M metagenome (GOLD analysis project Ga0163144, IMG submission 123175) | Freshwater microbial mat bacterial communities from Lake Vanda, McMurdo Dry Valleys, Antarctica - Oligotrophic Lake LV.19.BULKMAT1 | ecosystem: Environmental > Aquatic > Freshwater >...
AACTCGCCCTTGTGCAGCTCCTCGACGAGGCGGATGCGGTCTGGGTGGGAGAGGACTTTGAAGATCTCCGCCAGCTCCTTGGCGACGATGACTCGGCTCGGCATGGGGGACCCTCCTCGGGTGCGGCTGATCGTCCGTTTGCGTCTCTGCATACCTGCAACTCTTTGCAGGTATGCACGCAGGATAGCATGGGATCGGTCGCCTGCAAGCCAATTCGCCGGGATCGCGGACACGCCAGGCCTCGCTCTCGGCGGCGTTAGCCGTCGAGATTGAAACCCCTTGTGTTGGCGTGAGCCGTCGAACCAGAAACGCACCTAGGGGGGCCGTCTGCGGTCCCCCTAGAGCTCGCCCTTCAACGCGCGTTCGAACCGCGCCAGGGCCTCTTGGGCGAGCCCTGCGAACGGCGCCAGAGCGCTGGCGCCGTACTCGGAGAGGTACCCATGTGACTCCCCGGGGCGCAGCATCAGGAGCGACGCGATCGCCGCGCGCGCGTCGCCCTCTTCGGTCGCCCCTTGCAGGTACTCGACGAGCGCTGCGAGCGCGCCCTCGCAGCGGGCCTCGCCGAGCGCATACGCGGCGCTCTCCCGGTCGGTTCGGCGGCCCCCCCTCAGCCGCGACCGCGCTTCGCGGAGGCCGATCTCGGGGTCGAGCTTCATGTACGCAGTGAGGACGCCGGTCACGACGTCCGGCTCCGGATCGCCGCAGTGCAGCTTGAGCCGCAAGAGGGCCGTTCCGCGCGCATCCCCGTGGTACGCGACACCCGTCGCGCCAGCGACACGCACCGCCGCCTCGTCGTCACACAGCATGTCGGCGAGTCGATCCAGCGCGTCGTCGACCCGCAGTCGCACGAGGGCGAGCCCGCAGCGGCTTCGCAGGCCATCCGCTGTGTCGGATTGCGGAATTGGACCTTCGGGCTGGCGGTACACGAAGCCGCGCCGGAACGGCGCCTCCGAGTCCGTGTCGAGCAGGTCGAGCGCGTCGGCCAGCGCGCGTTTGCCCTGGCACCCGGGATCACGCTTCTGTGCGTCGTCGAACAAGTAGTCGTACGCCGCGAGCATCAGCGGCAGCAACGCTCTGAGCTCTTCGACACGCACCAAGGGCGCCGCGCGCGCGACGAGATGCGAGCTCTTGCTCTTGAATGCGCGCTGCAGCGTCGTCGCGCGATCGTCCGCGTCCGGTCGTTTCGCCAGCGCCGCGAGCGCGGTGTAGAGCGCGTCGAACGCGGCTCGCGAGATGGGCGCCATGCAACCGCTCTCAGCGCGGCGTCGGCTTCGGAGGCTCGGGTAGCCGCAATGACTCGCCCGGCTTGACGACGTGCAAGGTGACACCACGGGCTGATTGGTGCGCTCCACGCTCGGTCGTCATGACCTCCGCGGCGCGCGCGTCGTAGACGAGAACCTGTCCACGGCCCATGACCTCGATCGTGCTCCCGTCGATCAAAGCGGCCGTGCCCTCTGAGATGCCGATCCCGACGAGCGTTGGGTGATCGAGCACCGCGGTCAAGAGCCGCGCCAATCGATCGCGCTCGACGAAGTGCTGGTCGACGATGGCCCACGGAACGAAGCCGAGGCCCTCGAGCGCTTCCATCGCGCCGCCGCGCAACGCGCCGGGGTCGGGCGCGCCCGCGATCATGACTTTGGACACGACCGCCGCGCCCGCGCTCGTGCCGCCAACGATCGCGCCACGTGCGTGCGCGGCGCGTACCGCCTCGACGAGACCGTGCTCTTCCAAGCGCTCCATCAAGCGTGACTGCGAGCCGCCCGGGATCCACAAGACATGGGCGCGCGCGATGCGTTCGCGCGCGTCTTCGGCGCCGAGGTCCGACAGAACTGTCGCTTCGCCTGCGCCCTGCTCGCGCCAAATCACAGCGCTGCCCTCGCCGTCGTTCACCTCGGACGCTTGGGGCAGGACCAGCACACGCGCGTCCGCGCCGCCAGCGAGCTTCGCGACGCGCGCGAAGACGGCCTCGGGTGTCCCGCCGCCGCCGACGGCGACGACGAGGCCCGCGGCGTTCGCGGAGGTCCTGGGAGACGCGACTTCCGGAGCCAGGACTTCGGAAGGCGACCAACTGGCAAGGACCGCGCCGAGGGCGGCTAGGGCGAAGAGTGACTTCATCGTGTCAGCGTAGAACTTCGAGGTTGCGAAGGCGCAGGACGGTCCCGTCGTGATCGACACGCAGCGCGAGGGCGCACTGTCCTGCCGACTTCTGACCGATCTGCAAGTGGTTCACCTCGACACCGTTGAGGAGCACGCGCACGTCGCGCCTGGGCAGTTCGTCGGTGCCGACGTTCGCTGTGCCGAACTCGACCTGCATCGTCACCCATGCATCGGACGCGACGAGCTCGGTGGCGAGCGCGAGCTCGTTCGAGGCGTTCTCGCTGATCGAGCCCGTCAGGTGCTGATTCGGGAAGGACGTGTTCAGCGTGACGGTTGTCCCGTGCACCGCGCCACTCTCCTCGGTCGCATCGAGCACGAGCGCGCCGGCCCCGTTGCCGTTGACCATGACGTCGAAGCGGATGGCCGTGCAGTCCGCGAGCCCTTCGAGCAGCAGATGCCCGAGCGCGCCCTTGCCGATGATCTCGGAGCCCTCGAGCTCCCACTCCGCGTCGCCCTGCACCGTCCATCGCTCCCAAAGCTCCACGACATCGACGGGCGCGAACGGGTCGCCGTCCGCGCGCCGATCCGAGGGCTTGGCCTGGAGGTTCCGCACCGCGACACCCTGCGGCGTGAGCGCTTCGATGAAAAACGGCCGTCGCTCCTCGCCCAGAGCGCGTGAGAAACCCGTCAGCGTCCCTGCGCTGACGTCCTCGTGGATGAGCTCGTCGTTCAGCATCACCTTCTCGATCCACGCCCCTTGGAGGCGACCCTCGTCGTCGACCGTGCCGCCGGTCACGTACACGTCCACTTCATGCCATTCGCCAGCGTCGTAGCGCGCGTTCTCGATCGGGGCGAGCGCGGGCCGATCGAGGGCCAGGGCTCCGAATCGATCGACAGCCACGAGCTCGGCAGTCGGACGCGCGGCGTCCTTCGACGAGCCACCGACGAGCCGGAGCGCGCGATCGAAACCCTCGAAGCCGATCAACGCCTCGGCGCCTTCGGCGAGCTGGACCTCGGCGTGGAGCTGCGCGCTACCGAAGCGCCCGCGTGTCCGCAGGCGCCCCGGACCGACGAGGGCGCCGTTGCCGTCGGTCTCCCGGAAACGAGTCGGGTTCTCCGCATCCAGACTGACGGACACGAGTCGCCAGAACGGCGCGTCGAGTTGACCGAGCGCGTCACCCCACGTGAGGCGCAACATGCCTTCGTCCCGGGTGCCCCGCGACGACGGCGGCGGCACGATCTTCGCGACGAGCGCATTCGTGCGCGCGCCGCTCGGCAGTTGGTTGACCGTGTAAGCGATCTCGGGGTGCAGGAGCGGCGCGCCGTCCTCGGCCACACAGTCCGTCAGTGTCAAGCGCGCGACCATCGCTGGCAGGAGGTCCGGTGTGCGCACGAGGAGCCGTGTGCGGTCGGCCGACAGCTCAACGGTGTCGACCTCGAGCTGGCGTTTGTGGCGTTCGGGCGAGCCGTACTCCCACCAGTAATCGTAGTCGTACTGGACGAGCTGGAGCGAGGGGCTCCAGTCCGCCGAGACAGGCCGCGTGAACGTCAACTCGAAGCCGAAGTTCGTCGCGTCACCCTCGGCGTCGACGATGCGCATCGAGTGGATCTCGAGCGGGGTGCGACCCGTCCACCGCACACGCGCGAGGCCATCCGCGGGCGCCTTGCCGCCCCAGCCGCGATTGGTCAGGCCGCACAGCAGCGAGCCATCCGGCGCCTCGAGCACACGCACGACTGACCCGATGCCTTCGCGCAGGGGCACGACCCAGCCTTGCAGCGTGCCTTGGACCTCTTCGAAGCCGGCGCGCAACAACATCCCGTTCGTGAGCTCCGCGACGACGTACTGTCCCGCGAAGAGCTTGCCGAGACCGTGTTCACTGTCGGCCGTGATCTCGACGAGGTTGCCGGTCGAACGGGACCACTTGTAAGGGATCCAGATCGCCGCAGGCTCGCGGTCGGTGTAGGCGCGCGCGGGCGGAATCTCGTCGTTCGCGGTCAGCCCCTCGGCGCGGTAGGTGTCGGTCCAGTCGAGGCTTTTGGGGTGCCCATAGAACGCGCCCTCGCGCAGCAAGTAGATCGGCGAGGACGGACACCAATCACCTTGGTTGTCCGTGACGAAGACACGCTCGCGCGAGTCGATCGAGATCCCGCAAGGGCTGCGGAAGCCGCTCGCGACGGGCTCGACCGAGCCATCGGGGCGCACGCGCATCACCCAGCCGCGATACGGCACGGTGGAGCGGCCGTGCCACCAGTCTTGGGCGCCGAAGGAGACGTTCAAGCTCAGGTACCAATTGCCCGCGCTGTCGCGCGGGAGTCCGAACGCGAACTCGTGGTAGTGACCCGAGACGCCCCAATCGTCGGCGATCGTGTCGATGCTGTCGCAGCGTCCGTCGCCGTCGACATCGCGCAAACGCGAGAGCTCGCTGCGCTGCAGGACGTAGATTTCGCCGTCGATCACGCGCAGCCCGAGCCCCTCCCAGAGGCCCTCGGCGAAGAGCGAGATGTTCGCCTTCTGTGTGTCGTCGCCGAGGGCGTCGTCGACGCGCCACACCTGGCCGCGGCGCGTGCTGACGTAGAGCGCGCCGTCGGGCGCGAAGTCGAGCCCACCGATCTCGAGCGCAGTGCCCTGCGGGGCGCGATAACGCTCGAGTGTGTAGGCGTCGGACTCGGTCGCGACAGGTCCGTCGATTGGGCCGCCGACCGCTTGGAGCATGAGCAGAGTCAAGATCATTGTTGGGCCTCCAATTGGCTGACGACGGTCTCGAGCGCGGGGGTCCAGACGGGCGCGTGGATGAAGTGACAGCGTGTGCGCATGTCCTCCGCGCGTTGGACATGGAACAGTCCCGGCATGACGCGTCGCACGTGCTGGACGTGTCCGTTTGCATCGAGGAAGGCCGCCTCGAGTCGCGCCCCTTCGGGCGCGGACAGCGCCCTCGTGCAGCGTGCATCGAGCGTCGCGCGGTTGTGCGCAGACGAGGCCAGAGTGAGCGTCCGCGCCGGGACGGGCGCGGTGGGGGTGGCGATGACACACAGCCGCTCGACGAGGGTCGCGAACTCGCGGCGGTCTGCGTCGACGAGCGCGGTGCGCAGGTGCACCGAGTCCGCGCTCACGTCGGTCCCGCGCAGCGCGCGACGCAAGGGACGCGCCGAGGCGTCACTCGCCTCGGCCGTCATCGGCCGCGTGAGGGAACGCGTGTCGAGGACGACGGCGCCGAGGGGCTCGAGCTCGAGTCCACCGCGATCGCCCCAGTCCCGCCGGTCGACAAATTCGCCCTGGCGCACCGCGCGCAGGGACACGTCGTCGGCCCGGTACTCGAAGGTCGTGCCCGTCGGGAAACCGATCAGGAGTCCGCGCGGCACGGGCGCGTCGTCCTCACCGCCCTCCTGCGACGCCCCGTCCTGCGGCGCTGCCGGCATCGCGGGCAACATCCCGCGCACGACCGCCGGGCGATCGCCGACCCGCAGCACGCTCGCGCCGGGTTCCACCACCGTGCCAGGTGGGCCGAGCTGGATGACGAAATCGGCCAACGCCTCGCGTTGATCCGCGCTCAGCACCTCGTCGGGAAACGCCGGCATCGGCGTGCCCGGGATACCAAACCGGACGGAGCGCACCAAGGCGCTCTTTGTGTTGCCATAGGAGAAGCCTCCGTCGAGGAAGCTGCGGGCCGGCCGGTCGAGCTCGGTCCAGCCCTGGCCATCGCCGCGCTCCCCGTGGCAGCGCGCGCAGTGCTCGAGGAAGAGCGCCTTCGCGTCGAGCGCCGCGGCCGGGGCGGGGGCCGGGTCTTGGCTGCGGGCCAGCCCTGCGAGTGACAAAAGCAGCGCGCTAGGTCCAGGCGAGGCCAAGGCTGCGAAGCAGGTCGCCGAGAGCCAGGTTGCCGAGAGGAGAGGGAATGGGGTCGGAAGCATCGAGGGTGGGTGCGGGGCCAGCGTGGGTCGGACAGGCTAACTGCGCGGCAGAATCCGGGTTCCCAGCGACTTCGTGGACTGGCCTCACCCCGAGCTGCGGGTGGGCGTTCGGCTGGCCCCCAAGAGCCTGGGTAGGCGCCGCGCGAATCGCCGGGGGCGGCCTCAAGTTGGATCGGTGTCGTTCCGATACAGCGCTGGGTGCGACCGGGTGTTCGGGAGCCCCGGAGGCCGACCATGCAGCCCGACCCGCAACCAGACCCGCGTTCGCGCCGCGAGCCCAGCGCCCGTGACATCCTCGCGCCGTTGGCGCGCGCACGTCAGCTGCAGCTCGACGGGCACTACGCCGCCGCCGAAGCGCGTTACCGCGCGGTGCTGAAGCTCGAGCCTTACCAGCCGCAGGCCTTGTTCCATTTGGCGCTGCTCGTCTGGTCCTTGGGTCGACCGGTGGAGGCGCTGCGTTATTTGCGCCAGGCGATCGCCGTGGAGCCTTCGTTGTCCGGCGCGAGTGAGCGGCTCGCCGAGTTGCTGCACACGCTTGGGCGGCAGTGAGGCGGTATGGGGGCTGGCGTCCTACCGATTGGTGGCAATTCCGGTTGGTGAATCGGCGTACGGTACCAGGTACGCGGCGCCGATTCACTCATCCCATAATGTCGCTAGCGTGTGTGGGCCGCCCGGTATCGCCCAAAAATCGCCGGTCACGTAACGACGGTCCAAATTGATGGCCGCGATCGCCTCGAGCTCGTCGGGGTCGAGCTCGACCTGATGAGCGTAAAAATTCTCGCGCAGGCGCGCCGGGTTTACGGACTTCGGGATGACGGAGAGCCCCTGCTGCAGCTGCCACGCGATCAACATCTGCGCGGGCGACGCCCCGTGGTGCGCAGAGAGCTCCGCGATCACCGGGTCCTCGAGCAGAATCGGCTCGTCGGACTTGTGCATGCCTGCCGGGCGATCCTGTGAGCCGAGCGGCGAATACCCCGTGACCGCGATCCCGTGCTCGCGGCAATACGTGAGCAGCGCGTTCTGTTGCAGATACGGATGAAGCTCCACTTGATTGACCTCGGGCTGCACTGACGCGTCACGCGCGAGCGCCGCGAGCTTCTTGGCGCTATGATTCGAGACTCCGATCGCGCGCGCCAGCCCCGCGGTATGCGCTGCCTCCATGCCGCGCCAGGTGTCGAGCAGGGTCAGCTCGGACTCGGGGACGAAGTCGCTCGCCTGTTTCACACCGACCGCGTCGCGGCGCACGGCGATCGGCCAATGCACGAGGTAGAGGTCGAGATAGTCGAGGCGCAGGGCCCCGAGGGATTTTTTGAGCGCCGGGATCACGTCCTCGGTCGCGTGGGCGTTGCACCAGAGCTTCGAAGTGATCCAGAGCTCTTCGCGCTTCACCACGCCCGCGCTGAAGGCGTCGGCGAGGGCCGCGCCGATCTCGGCTTCGTTGCCATAGATCGCAGCGCAGTCGATGTGGCGGTATCCGATCCGCAGCGCCTCGCGCACGGCCGCGCCGACCTCGCCCGGCGCCGATTTCCAGGTCCCTAGCCCGAGGGCCGGCATCTTCGTGCCGCCGCGCAGTTCGATCGATCGCATGGTCGAAGGTGTACCACACGGGCCTCTGTCGTGGCGCACACTCGAGTTTCGGCTATAAGCACGCTGCCCATGTCGAAGCCGGTCCACACGATCGCCGTGACACGTTACGTGACGCCGCTCCGCGAGGGTGGGTCGATGCCCGCCATCGTCGAGGCGGATGACGACGGGATGTATGTGTTGAAGTTCCGCGGCGCGGGGCAGGGCACCCGCGCGCTCGTGGCCGAGTGGATCGCGGGCGCCATCGCCGCCGAGCTCGGGCTGCCCGTGCCCGAGCGCGCCTTCGCGGTCGTCGACCCCGACCTCGCACGGACAGAGGGCGACCCCGAGATCCAGCACCTCATCCGCGCGAGCGCGGGGGTCAACTTCGCGCTCGATTATCTGCCGGGCGCCGCGAATTTCGACGTGCTCGCGGACGAGGTCGAACACGGGCTCGCGTCGCGCATCGTCTGGTTCGACGCCTTCCTGAGCAACGTCGATCGCACTGTTCGTAACCCCAATCTGCTTGCGTGGCACGATCGCATTTGGCTGATCGACCACGGCGCGGCGCTCTATTTTCACCATGGTTGGAAAGGCGACCTGGAGCGGGCAGCGAGTCCGTTCGAGCGCATTCGAGAACACGTCCTGCTGCCCCGGGCCTCCGAGCTCGAAGCGGCGGACGCCGCGCTCGCGTCTCGACTCGACGAGCAGCTATTCACAGACATCCTCACCGCCGTGCCCGCGGACTGGCTCGAGGTGCCCGGCGCCTTCGCTGACGCGGCCGGCCAGCGCCGCGCGTACGTGGCCTACCTGACGCGACGACTCGCCGAGCGGCGCGTGTTCGTCGAGGAGGCGCTCCGTGCTCGCTAAGTACGACTACGCGGTCGTGCGCATCGTGCCCCGCGTCGAGCGCGGCGAGTTCCTGAACGTCGGTGTCCTGGTCTCTTCCGAACGCGATGAGCGACTCCTGTTGGCGTTCGAGCTCGACGAAGCGCGGCTCCTCTCTCTCGCGCCCGACGTCGACCTGGCCCTCGTTCGACGGCATATGACCGCGTTCGAACGAGTTGTCGCCGGCGGGCCCGAGAACGGACCGATCGGCGCGCTCCCGCTCCGTGCGCGTTTCCATTGGCTGACGGCCGTCCGCAGCGCGCTCGTCCAGACGTCGCCGGTCCACGCGGGGATGACGACGGACCTCGACGCGACGCTCGCGCGACTCGTGCGCGGGCTCGTTCGCCCGCTGCCGCCGACCGGGCCTCCAGAGCCCTGAATGTCGCGCCCTGAATGCCGAGTCTCGAGTGCGGAGTCTCGAGTGCGGAGTCTCGAGTGCGGAGCCTCGAGTGCGGAGCCTCGAGTGCTGCGCGCTGCGTGAGTACGGCGCGCGTACACGTCGGGTACGAAGCGCGCGCCGAGCGGGTACGGAGCCAGTCCCGTGCGGGTGCCTTTCGCCGCCGCTCCGTATCCTGGCGCCGTATGGCCCAACCCCTCGCGATTCGCCGCGGCTTCGTGCTCGCGGTCTCCGTCTGTTCGACCCTGTCCCTCGCGCTCGCGCAGGATCCCGCTGCGGCGCGGCGCTCCTCGGGAGGCGAGCTGCTCTCGTCGCAAGCGTCGTACGACGTGCGGCACTATGCGCTCGAGCTCCGCGTCGACCCGGAGGCGCGGACCATCCACGGCGCGTTGACGATGACGGCGAACCTGCTCGCGCCCGCGCGGGAGATCGCGCTGCACCTCGACGGCGCGCTCGAGGTCGCGCGTGTCCTGTGCGATGGGCGATTGGCCGCGCATCAGCACGAGGCCGGGCTCATCGTCGTGCGGCCCGAGGGTGGGCTCGCGCACGTCGACCAGCTCTTCACGGTGCGCGTCGAGTACGGCGGCGCGCCGCGGGTCGCTTCGCGCCCGCCGTGGGAGGGTGGATTCACCTGGGCCACGACGCCGAGCGGCGCGCCGTGGATCGCGACGACGTGCCAAGGCGAGGGCGCGGACCTCTGGTGGCCGTGCAAGGACCACCCGTCGGACAAACCCGATTCCATGGATCTGCGTTTCACCGTGCCCGCTGGGCTCGCCGTCGCGACGAACGGTCGGCATCAAGCCGACGTGATCGGTGACGACGGCTGGGTGACGTCGCACTGGCACGTGTCGACGCCGATCCAGAACTACGGTGTGGCGCTCAACGTGGCGCCGTACGTGCGCCTCGACACGACCCTCGCGAGCGTCGACGGGAGCGTGTTCCCCGTGCACTTCTGGACGCTGCCCGAAAACGAAGCCAAGGCGCGCGCGTTCCTGCCCGAGGTGCTCGATCACCTGCGTTTCTTCGAGGAGTTCTGCGGGCCCTACCCCTTCCGCGCGGACAAGTACGGCGTCGTCGAGACGCCGCACCTCGGCATGGAGCACCAATCGATCATCGCCTACGGCTACGGCTACAAACACGACAAGGACTTCGACTACGACTGGCTGCACCACCACGAGCTCGCGCACGAGTGGTGGGGGAACCTCGTCACGTGCCTCGATTGGAACGACTTCTGGATCCACGAGGGCATCGGGACCTACACGCAGGCGCTCTATCTCGAGCAGCGTTTCGGTAAGGAGGCCTACCAGAAAAAGATGGGCCTCGATCTCCTGCGCGTGTTGAACCAGGGCGCCGTCGCGCCGCGCGGATCGCGCGCGACGGGCGAGATGTACTTCGCGAAAGAGGGCAGCGACGCGCCGGGGATCGACATCTACATGAAGGGCTCGTGGATCTGCCACACGCTGCGCTGGCTGATCGGCGACGAGGCCTTTTTCCAAACCCTACGCCGCTGGGCGTACCCGAACCCGGCGAGCGAGGGCCTCGCCGACGGCAGCGCCATTCGTTTCGCCACCACCGACGAGCTGCTCGCGATCGCGCAAGACGTGTCGGGCCAGGACCTGGGCTGGTTCTTCGAACTCTACCTACGCCAGCGCACGCTGCCGCGCTTGATCGAAGAACGCGAGGGCGCACAGCTCCGCTTGCGCTGGGAAACTCCCCAGAACATGGCCTTCCCGATGCCGGTGCCCGTGCGCATCGGCGACGAGCTGCGCCGCGTCGAAGTCCCAGCGAGCGGCGCGACGGTCGACATCGGCGCCGCCGAGGTCGCTGTCGACCCCGAGCGCCGCATCCTGCGTGGGCTCCGCGCGCCGCGCGAACGAGACGCTGCGCCCAAGTGAATGCGGCGCGACGGTTCATGCGCGCGGCAAGTTTTGGATCTACCGTTGCGGATCGTGGGCCGCCCGCTGCGATGGCTGCCGCGCAACCCACTGGATCTCTCGCCCGACCGACTTCACGATCGTTGGGCTTCGGGTCCGTGCACATACGGAGTCGCACACCATGCGGTGATTTTTCACTCGAAAGTCCCGCACGGCGGCCGTCGCGGCGGGTGACGGCTCGAAGGGAAGAAGGGAAGAAGGGAAGAAGGGAAGAAGGGGCGCCGGGACCTGCGGCGCGCGGGCCCTCGTGCGGCACTTTGGAGTGGGCAATCACCGCATGGTGTGCGATTCCGTATGCTGGAGTTACAGTCGAGTACCGTTTTGTTCTGAGCGGCCAGCGATAGTGACTATCTCCACCTCCCGCACCTCCTTGGCTTCGCTGGCCATCATCGCGCTCGTCGTCGAGGCTGCGAACGCCGGGCCGATTCCCGTGAGTTTCGTCCCCCAGATCATCGATCGCTTGCCTGTGCAGATTCTCAACCCGCCGCCCGGGTTCGAGTTGCTGTTCAGCGACTACGAGCGCGATGAAGTGCACCTATCAGCTTTCGGCCTCTCCGGCCACGGCTTTGGTTACTTCATCGCAGGTACGACCAATGGTCCGCTGCAGTTCGGCAACAGCCAACTGTGTGTCGGTCGCCCGCAACGCATCTCGCCGCCGCTGCACTTCGGTCCGCACACCGACCGGGTGTACGCGAGCGCCCCGCACCCCGACCCGACCTCGCCGCTGAGCACGGTGTTTCAGTTCCTCTACGTAGAACGTGGGCCCGTGCCCCACGTGGCCGCGTCGGTCGCGCGCATCGTTGATTGACGCCAGCCGTTCCTGAGGCTCCGGCGCGCTGAATCCTCGAGCGCGCGCGTCACGGCCGCTCGCGCAGCGCCACGAGGGCCGTCGCGAGCGCCTCGGCGTCGTGCAAACTCATATGCGCGACCTGCGCGTCGTGCAGGCTCAGCACGGGCTCGTCGAGCGAGTCGACCTTGCGGCGCCCTTTGGTCGTCAGCTTCACGATGACCTCACGCCGATCCGTGCCGCTGCGTTCGCGCGACACGAGGCGCGCGGTCTCCATCCGGTCGAGCAAGCGCGTCACGTCGGGCAGGCGATGGATGAGGCGCGAGCCGACTTCCTGGCACGTCAGCCCCTTGGCGTCGGCGCCCCGCAGGATGCGCAGGACGTTGAATTGGGCGAGGCTCAGTCCGTGTTGCTTGAAGAGCAGCGCGAACTCGCTGTTGAGCCGCTCGTGGGCGCGCTCGAGCTCCAGAAAGAGGTTGCGTCCCGCTAGCTGACTTCGTGTCGGGGTCTGGTCCATGTGCTCCAGCGGATCATTACCGTAACAGATCTTGTTGCAACGGGAATTTTCCGGGACGGCGTGCCCTTTGAGCTCCCCAAGGTCTTCCTTGGGGCGGTCATATCTAGACCGATCGTTCGATCAGCGCAGGAAGCGCAAGACGTGGTCGACCTCGGCCGCGCTGCCGACGATGACACTCGTCCGTTGGTGCAGCCCCGTCGGGACCAGCTCCATCGTGCGCTCGAGGCCGGAATAAGCCTTGCCGCCGGCCTGCTCGATGATCATCGCCATCGGGTTGGCTTCGTACATCAGACGCAGCTTGCCTTGCGGTGATTTCGCGGTCGGTGGGTACAGAAAGACACCGCCCTTGAGCAGCGTGCGGTGCACGTCTCCGACCATCGCGCCGGCGTAGCGCATCGAATAACCGCTGTCGTTCGCCCAGCCGACGTATTTCTGATAACCCTCGGGGAACGTCGCCAGGTTCGCCGAGTTCAGCGAATAGTTCTTCGACGTGTTGGGGATACGGACGTTCTCTTGTACGAGGAGAAACGAGCCGACGTCGGGGTCGAGCACGAACATGTGCACGCCCATGCCCGTAGTCAGGACGAGCACGGTCGAGGGTCCATAGAGCACATAACCCGCCGCCACTTGTTTCGTGCCCGGCTGCAGCGCCGAATCCTCGATTCGCTGCGCGCGGCGGTCGTGGTGCAACACACTGAAAATCGTGCCTACCCCGCCGTTGACGTCGAGATTCGACGACCCATCGAGTGGATCGAACAGCACGACGTAAGGGCGCTCACTCGTCATATCGCGGCTCAGGATGTGCGCCTCTTCGTCCTCCTCGGAGCCGAGGATCGCGACACCCGAGCGCGAGCCGAGGCAGCGCAACAGGGTCTCGTTGGCGATGACGTCGAGCTTTTGCTGCGCTTCGCCCTGCACATTGTCCGAGCCCTCGTTTCCGAGCACATCCTCGAGGCGCGCGCGACGCACACGCGCCGCGATGAACTTGGCCGACAGCGTCAGCGCCGAGAGCACCCACGTCAGGGCGCCGGTCGCGTGGGGGTGTTTCGCCTCTTCGCGCAGCAGGAACGACTGGATCGAGGTGAGATTGGGCTGGGGACCCTTGGACTCGCGGACACTCGGCATGGGTACGGGATGATAGGGGCCGGCCGCTCAGGGTCGGTACTCGTCGGCGGCGCGCGGTCGGCCAGACATCGAGGCGCTCGCCGAGCCCAGGGCCCGTGTTTCGAAGCCCTGGCACACTTCGCCGGTGGCCTCCCGCACGACCGCGGAGGGCAGCTGCAGGCCCTGGAAGCCGAAGAGGCGACAACCCCGCGGGGTCTCGGGGCGCCAGGTCACTACGAAGTGACGGCAACGAGTGCAGTCGACAGACCCCTCCATAGGTTCCAATATCGGCGCTCCGGCGCCCGGGCCGGAGCGCGACCGATGGCGAACCCCGAGATCCAGACCTTGCGCGCCCGCTGCCAGGTGGGCGAAGCCGAAGCGCAGTTCGAGCTCGCGTGTCGCTACGCCGACGGCGACGGCGTGCCGCGCAGCGAGTCGAGCGCCTATCGCTGGTTCCGTCGCGCCGCCGACGGCGGCCAGATCGAGGCGATGGCGTCGGTCGGGCGCTCGCACCACCACGGTCTCGGCGCGCCCAAAGACCACGCCCTCGCCCGCGAATGGTACGAACGGGCGCTCGCGGCCGGCTCCGACGAGGTGCACCTGGACCTCGGCGAGCTCTTGGCCGAGAGCGACCTGTTGCCCCGCGACGTGCCGCGCGCGCTCGCCCTCTTGCAGGAGGGTTTCGAGCGCCACGCCGACGAGGAGTGCGCGGGCCTCTTGGCGGAGATCCACGAGGACCAACTCCACGACGACCCGGGCGCCGTGCGTTGGCTGAGTGTCGCCGCGGAGGCCGGCCACGCGCCCTCGATGGTCCAGCTGGGCTTCCGCCACCGCTTCGGCGATGGGGTGCCTTACAGCCATCGGTCGATGTTGCACTGGTACAACCTCGCGGCCGACCAGGACGATCCCGTGGCCCTCGGGAACCTCGCGGTGTGTTACGCGAACGGCGAGGGTGTGCCGGTCGACCTCGAGCGGGCGTTCCAGTTGCGCACGCGCGCGGCGGGGCTCGGGCACGGGCCGTCCGAGCGCTGGCTCGCGTTTGCGCTCGTCGATGGCCTCGGCGTCGAGCCGGACCCGAGCGAGGGCAGGCGCCGCCTGGAGGCCCTCGCGGCGGACGACCCGGAGGTCGCGCACGACCTCGGCATCCGGCTCGTCGAGGGCCTCGGCTTCGCCAAGGACGTGCCGGCCGGCCTCGGTTGGCTCGAGCGGTCGGCCGCCGCGGCCTACGCGCCGGCCTGCACCTACCTCGGCGTGCTCGCCTGGTACGGCGACGTGGTGCCGCTCGATTACGGGGTCGCGCTCGCGTGGTACCGGCAGGCGGCGGAGCTCGGCGACTCCTATGCCAGCGCGAACCTCGGGTTCGCGCTCATGGAGGGTGAACACGTGCCCCGCGACGAGGAGGGCGGGGTCGAGCTCGTCGTCGAAGCCGCACGGGCGGGCAATGCCCGCGCCGCGTCTTGGGTCGCCGATCGGCTCCTCGAGGGCAGCGGGGGCTTCGAGCAGGATCCGGCGGCCGCGCGCGACGTGCTCGCGGGCTGCGTCGCGGCGGAGGAGGACGGGGACGTGTTGTTCCGCCTCGCGGAGCTCGTACGCGACGGCATCGGTGGCGAGCCGGATCTCGCGCGTGCCATGGAGCTGTTCCAGCGCGCAGGTTTCAACGGGCGCGACGTCCGAGTCGAGCTCGGCCAGCTGCGGCGGGCGAACTTGGCGGGGCAGGATCCGGAATCTGTGGCGGAGGATTGAGGTGGGGCATGGTGGGCCGCTAGCCCAGCGCACGATGCTACCCGCGATTAGCATACCTATGATTAGCATACTTGTTGGTATGCTATAGTCCGCACACCGACCATACCGTGTCCAGGGGGTATTCGCTTCCCTCCTCCGACCGCCATCGACACAGCCGATAGCGGTCGGAGGAGGGAAGCGAATACCCATTACGTGTCCAATCCCAATCCTGCCTGCGCATCCCGTGGGCCCCGATTTGGAGCGCCGCGTCCGGGACCCTAGCATCTCGGCCACTTCCCACGATGCTGCGCATCCCTCGCCTCCTCCTCTCCGGCATCGGTTCCGGCGTCGGCAAGACCGCCGTGATGCTCGGCATCGCGGCCGCGATGCGGCGCCGGGGCCTCGCCGTGGCCTCGTTCACCTTGGGCCCCGATGGGCACGACGCGCCCCTCCTCGAGGCGGTCACGGGCCGCACGACCCACTGTCTCGACCCCTGGCTGATGGGGCGTCAGACCTTGCGCCGGACCTTTCAGCGGGGGCTCGCGAAGGCCGACATCGCCCTCATCGAGGGCGCCCTGGGGCTCTTCGACGGGATCGCGCCGACGTCGGACGAGGGCTCGACGGCCGAGCTCGCGCGCTGGCTCGAACTGCCCGTTCTGCTGGTGGTCGATGGCGCGAACCTCGGCGCCTCGATCGCCGCCATCGCGCGCGGCTTCGAGCGCTTCGATCCGCGTGTCTCGCTGGCGGGACTGATCGCGAACCACGTCGGGGATCCCGTGCAGGTGCGCGCCTTGCGGACTGCGCTCGAAGCCTGCGGCGGCGCGCCGTTGCTCGGTGGCCTCCCGACCTCCAAGTCGCTCGCGCATCCCGGGCGGGACCTCGGGCCTGGCCTGAAGGACGCGGACTGGCTCGACGCGGCCTGCATCGAGCGGCTCGCGCGAATCACCGAGGAGCACCTCGACCTCGACGCGATCCTCGCGCTCGCGCGCGCAGCGACGCCCCTGCCCGAGTCGCTCGAGCTCGCGCAGCGCCGCCCCTGTGCGCGCATCGGGATCGCGTTCGACGCGGCCTTCGACCGGCACTTCGAGGACGACCTCGTGCGCCTCGAGGCCGCGGGGGCCGAGCTCGTGGCGTTCTCGCCGTTGCGCGACACAGATTTGCCCGATGTGGACGGCCTCTATTTCGGGGATGGCAACGTAGAGAGCCACACCTCGACGCTCTCCGGCAACTCGCGCTTCCGCACGGCGGTGCGCGACGCGATCGTGAGGGGCGTGCCGACCCTCGCGCTCGGTGGGGGCATGGTCTACCTCGCCCGTGGAGTGCGCACGCTCTCGGGCACGCTACACCCGCTCGTCGGGGCGCTCGACCTCGAGCTCTCTTGCACCCCCGAACCGTCGCTCTCGGGTTACGTCGAGGTCGAGACTACCTGCGAGACTCTCGTCGGTCCGTCCGGCACACACCTGCGCGGGCACGCCTGGCGCCACGTGCGTCCGACACGCGCGCCCGCGGCCGGGCTGAATGGCGCGTTGCTCGATGGAGTCCCGCTCGTGCGTTCGGTGATCGGGCCGCCCGTCGCGGCCCTCGGGGGCGCGCAGCTGTTCGCGCTGCCCTTCCGCACACATTGGGCCTCGTCCCCGAAGGTGCCCGAGGCCTTCGTCGCCGCCTGCGCGCGCGACACGCCGGCGATCGCGCTCACATCAGCAGGGTATTCTGCTTTTGATTGAAGAGGCCTTTGAGGCGCATCATCACGTTCGAGTGGATCTGGCAGACGCGGCTCTCGGTGAGGCTCAACATCTCGCCGATCTCGCGCATCGTGTGGCCGACCTGGTAATACTGCTCGATGATGAAGCGCTCTTTGCCGGTCAGAGAGCGGCAGATAAACGTCATCATGTCCTCGCGGTTGAGCTCACCGATCGGGTCGACGCTCTTGCGGTCCTCGAGCACGTCGACCTTTTCCATCGAGCCGTCTTCGTCGCGGTCCTCCCACTTGTCCGACAGCGAGTACATCGACTTCGCGCTCGCGCTGGCCATCTCCATGCTGAGCTCGCTGTGGTCGAGCTCCAGCTCGGCAGCGAGCTCTGAGTGGGTGGGCTCGCGACCGAAGAGCCCGGTCAATCGCGTGAGCGCGCGATCGATGCGTGACGCCTTCAGGCGCACGAGGCGCGGGACCCAGTCCTGGCTGCGCAGTTGGTCGAGGATCGAGCCGCGGATGCGGGTCGTGCAGTAGGTCTTGAACTTGATCCCGCGCTCCGGTTCGAAGCCGCGGATCGCGTCCATGAGGCCGAACAGGCCAGCGCTGACGAGGTCGTCGAGCTCGATCGACTTGGGCAGGGTCTGCAAGAGCCGCTCCGCGATGTAACGCACGAGCGGGTAGTGCCGCTCCATGAGCACGTTGCGGATGACCTCGACGCGGGCCGCTTCTTGCGCTTTGCGCGCGTCGCGATAATGGGCCCAGATCTCCTCGGTCGGGAGCTCCTCGACTGGCGTTGCCGTCGCCGACTTCTCCCGTTTGGGAGTCGCCTTGCGGGTCGTCGTGACCGGCGGTTGGACCGACTCTGCCGCGGATTCGGTGCTGCTCTTTTTTGTGGCCATGGATAGGAGTGCCCCGCGCCGGGGCTCGTTGAGACTTGCCCGCGGTCAGTCAAAGGAGACGAGGGAATGGGCTGGCAGATCGAGCCGCTTGCGTCCCGAGAGGAACGTCAGCTCGATAACGAACACCGCTGCGACCGGCTCGCCGCCGATACGTCGCACGAGCTTCGTCGCGGCCGCCATCGTGCCCCCGGTCGCCAAGAGGTCATCGACCATCAACACGCGTTTGCCCTCGTCACAGGCGTCGACGTGGATCTCGATAGTGTCGGTGCCGTACTCCAGCTCGTACGACTCATGGGCTGTGCGCCACGGCAACTTGCCCGGCTTGCGGATCGGAATGAACCCTTTTCCGAGGGCGTGCGCGAGCGCCGTGCCAAAGATGAACCCACGCGATTCCACACCCGCGACGATGTCGTACGTGGACGGATCGACGCACTTGGACAGCCCCTCGATCGCCGCCGCGAGCCCCGCGGGATTCTGCAGCAACGGCGTGATGTCCTTGAACAAGATCCCCTTCTTGGGGAAATCTGGGACGTCGCGGATGAAACGTTCGATCACAGCGTCGTGTCGCTGACTCTGGGCCCCCCCCGGCTCCAAAGCACCACGTCGGGCGAACGCGGGCCGGAGACGGAGTTAGGGACACTCCGCCGAAGGAGGTCTTCGGCGGGCCTAGAGGCCGACTTGAACGGCGACTTCCGGAAACGTTTTCCGACGGTGTCGAGTGGGGGGAACGTCGCGCTGACTGTCGGATTCCGCGTCGTAAGTGGCCACGAGTAGCCGCAAACCGTCGCGTTTCGCGACGCGCGGCGATCCAAGCTGCGACCGGCCTACATCTCGGTCAGAGCGACCACGCCCAGCACACGCAGCGCGTTCCCGAGGACCTGCTGTGACGCCTGGACCAGGGCGAGGCGCGCCGCCGTCACTCCCGGGTCCTGTTCGAGGACTCGGTCGCGGGCGACCCACGAATTGACCTCGCGCGCGAGGGTCAAGGTGTACGTCGTCACCTCGCTCGGCTCCGCCCGCTCGGCGGCGCCGCGCAGGACCTCGCGGTACCTCCCGAGTGTGACCAGGAGCGGCGCCGCGGTCTCGAGCGCGCCCCAGTCCGGCGCTGCGCCTCCCTGCTCGGTCTCAGCGGCCTTGCGACCGATCGACGCGAGGCGCGCGTGGGTGTACTGCACGTACGGGCCCGTGTCACCCTCGAAGGAGATCACGTCCGCGAAGACGAACTCGACGTCTTTGATCCGCTCGCGCTTGAGGTCGTTGAACACGACGGCGCCGATGCCGACGGCCTCCGCGACGGCCGGCGCATCGGCGAGGGCCGGGTTCTTCTCGGCGATCACCTTGGCGGCCTCGTCGCGCGCGCTGTCGAGCACATCCTCGAGGAACACGACGCGGCCTTTGCGTGTGCTCATCTTGCCCTCGGGCAGGCGCAGCATGCCGAAGTCGACGTGTTCGACCCGCGGCTCCCATGGCAGATTCATCTTCTGGAGGACCCACTTCAGCTGCTGAAAGTGCAGCCTCTGATCGCCGCCGACGACGTAGAGGCAACGTTCGAACTGGAACTCCTCGAAACGATGGAACACGGCCGCGAAGTCGCGTGTGGCGTAGAGCGTCGTGCCGTCGGTCTTGCGTAGGAGGCAGGGCGGGACGTGTTCGCCGTACTCATCGAGCGACACGATGAGCGCGCCTTGGCTCTCTACCGTGACACCTGATCCGACGATGCGCTCGATCGTGGAGTCGAGGCGGGTCTCGTAGAACGCCTCGCCGCGGATCAGATCGAACGTCACACCGAGGCGTGTGTAGAGCTTCTGGAACTCCGCGAGCGACAACTCTGTGAGGCGCCGCCACGTGGCGCGCACCTCGTTCTCGACGCCGGATTCGAGCTGGCGGAACGCTTCGCGACCTTCTTCTTCGAGCGTCGGGTCGCCCTCGACCTCATCGTGGAATCGTACGTACAGCGCGAGGAGCGCCTTGATGGGGTCGCTCTCGAGGTCGTCGGTGTGACCCCAACGATTCACCGCGGCGACGAGTTTGCCGAACTGGCTGCCCCAGTCGCCGATGTGGTTGATGCCGACGGTGCGGTAACCGAGCGTGTCGAAGATGCGCCGCAGCGCCGCGCCGATCACGGTCGAGCGCAGGTGCCCGACGGACATCGGCTTCGCGATGTTCGGTGACGAGAAGTCGATGACGATCGTCTTGCCGCTCCCTTCGTCGGACGAGCCGTAACGCTCGCCCTGCGCGAGCACGTCGCCGACGATCGTGCGCGCGAGCAAGGTGCGCTCGATGACGAAGTTCAGGTACGGCCCGGCGGCGGTCGCAGTGACTCCCTCGAGCGACGCGTTGACCGCCTCGGCGAGCCGCGCCGCGATGGCCGGCGGCGCCTGTTTCAGGGCTTTCGCCAGGGGAAAACAAGGAAAGGCTGCGTCCCCGAGCTTGGGGTCGCGCGGACGCACGAGGCGAATCTCGTCCACAGAGAGGCCCGCTGCCGAAGCGAGGGCGGCGCGGATGGCGTCGAGGAACTGCTGCATGGGGCGAAGAGGATAGCCGCTCTGCCCCGATCCGGGCCGACGGTGTGCCCGTCGGCTCTATTGACCCGCTCGTCGTTGATCCGATCGACGACGGGGGGGAGAATCTCTGCCTCGCACTTCCCTGTCACTCCTCGCACTGCGCCCTAGCCGCGCCTCCCCCCGACGCCATGCCCTTCACCCAGCAACTCGAGAAGGTCCGCCTTCAAGAAGGTTTCATCGCCGCCCTCGACCAGAGCGGCGGCAGCACGCCCAAGGCCCTCAAACTCTACGGGATCGCCGAGAGCGAATACTCGGGCGACGAGGCGATGTACACCAAGGTCCACGAGATGCGCACGCGCATCATCACGGACCCGGCCTTTAACGGCGACCGGATCCTCGGCGCGATCCTGTTCGAGAACACGATGGACCGTCAGATCCGTGGCATGGGCTCGGCGCAGTTCCTCTGGAACGAGAAGCGCGTCGTGCCGTTCCTGAAGGTCGACAAGGGCCTCGCCGACGACGCGAACGGCGCGCAGGTGATGAAGCCCATCGGTAACCTCGCCGACCTGCTCGCGCGCGCGAAAAAGGCCGGCGTGTTCGGCACCAAGATGCGCTCGGTCATCAAGGACAAGAACGGCGCGGGCGTGAAAGCAGTCGTCGACCAGCAATTCGAGGTCGGCCAGCAGATCAACAAGGCGGGACTTATCCCCATCATCGAGCCCGAGGTCGACATCCACGCCCCGGACAAGAAGGGCGCCGAGCAGCAGCTGCGCGACGGCATCATGAATCACCTCGATCGCCTGCCGAAGGGCCAGCACGTGATGCTCAAGCTCACGCTGCCCGAGGTGGACGACTTCTACAAACCGTGCATCGACCACCCCGCGGTGCTGCGGGTGGTCGCCCTCTCCGGTGGTTACAGCCGCGAGGACGCCAACGCGCGCCTCGCGCGCAACCACGGCATGATCGCGAGCTTCTCGCGCGCGCTCTCGGAGGGTTTGTCCGCCAAACAGTCGGACGCCGACTTCCACGGGATGCTCGACAAGGCGATCCAGAGCATCTTCCTGGCCTCGCGAACCTGAGCGCGGTGGGGGTGGTCACGGCCGCGGCTCTTTGAACGGGTCAGCGGCCGGAATTCACTGGACCGTGTGCGCTGCGGGAGTCAGCGGAGCTTCAATCCCCAGGCGGGTCCAAGCCCGCATCCCGCAGGGCCTCCACGAGGCGCGGGGTGACGCGGAGTTGCTGCGCCCAGGGTCGAACGTAACTCCAGTCCATGGTCGGCTGAACGGTCAAGAGGCGCTCGATCGCAGCGCGGTCCTTGTTCCTGTAGGCCACCAATTTGTACAGGAGCAAGTCCTCCGGCGAGATCACGTAGGCCTCGAACCCAGCGTCCAATTCGACCAATCGGCGCCGCGTCAACGCTGACTTTTGAAACGCGTCCGTCGCAAGGAAAATATCGGCTGCTCGGAGACCGCCCTGAAATGGCCAATGAACGGTGAACTCTCGGAAGCGAGCCTGGCCGATCGATTCAATCCAGGAGGTCGTGGGAGGAACGTATCCAGCCCGATCGAGGTCGGCGACGAGGGCCGGGACGTCGTCAAGGGTGACGTCCGCACAAAGGTCGATGTCGTAGGTTGGGGTCGGAATGCTCCAGACATTGACCGCGAGACCCCCGATGAACGCGTGCGTGACGCCCCTGGCTGTCAGCAGCTCGGAAAGATGCCGCGCCTGACCAAGCAGGTCGTCAGTCATGATCTCGAACGCGCTCTCCATCCAGTGCCATGAGCCCCTCGAGCAGCGCACGCTTCGAACTCTGGCGCAGTCCGTCTTCGATGGCGAGCCGCCTCGCACGTTCTATTGGCGACAGCACCTGAAGGGCTCGTACGGCGACTTCCATGAGGGCGCGCATCTCCGCGATGCGCTCTCGGGGGGACATCCTCCGATACTGCTCCAGCATGGTTGGACTTAGCACGGTCGCATCATTCTAGCACGAGCTCGATCGACCATTCCCGTGCGATCGGCGCGTGCCGCGAAGGTCAGGTGCACCGTGATGCCGACCACCTCCGGCAGCGGGTCGTGGCTGCGACGGTCGTCAGGGCCAAGGTCGGAGTCAACGCGTGTTTGCCGAGGCTCGCGGTCGGGTCGTCGTCGGCGCCGGCGTCGGCGTCGCCGCGGTCCACGGCGCCCGGTTCGGCGACGCCGCGCGCATCGCGCAGCACTCGCTCGAGCTCGTCCAGGTAACGCAGGAAAGTCCGCCGGCCGCTGGCCGTGAGGCGCACACGCGACTCCGAAGCGCGACCCTCGCCGCGCTTCTTGACCCCGACCAAGCCGTGCTCCTTGAGCACCTGGAGGTGACGGTTCAGATTGCCGTCGGTGAGGTCACAGAGGCGCCGCAAGTCGGTAAAGAGGCGCCCGTCCTCGGCGGTCGAGAGCGCCGTCAATAGCGACAGCCGCGCGCGCTCGTGCAAGAGCCGATCGAGGCCTTCATAGGCGTACTCGCCATCCTTCATGATCTACTCCTCCGGCTGGCTCTGCCGCAAGGCCGCAGCCGACGCGAGCTGCGGGGCGCGCGGGGCCATGGCTGAAACTCTGCCTTAGAGAGTCAGCGCCGTCAAGCGACGTTTCTGGGCGCGCGTCCGGAGACCTCCCGGAGCCCGTGTTGGCACCAAGCTGCGTCAGAGCCCGCCCCGCGGGCGCTCACGCGTCCCAGTTCGCCCATTCCTCGTTCGCCGCTTCGAGGGCTGACTCGGCCTCGGCGATCTGGAACTGCGTGTCGCGCAGCTTCGCGGGGTCGGCATAGACCTTCTCGCTCACCATCGCCGCGTGCAGCTTCGCGAGCTTGCCCTCGAGCTCCATGATGCGCTGCTCGAGCTTCTCGAACATGTAGGGGTTGCGCGGGCCCTTGCGTTTCGTCGATTGCGCGGCGCTGGCTTTGGCGTCCGACTTGCCCTGGGACTTGCCTTGTTCGGCGCCCTTGGACGGGGCTGGCTGCGATTGGACTTGCTTCGATTGGGTCTGCTTCTTCTGCTGCTCGACCCGCTTCGCCTCGGCGGCCGCGGCGGCTTTGCGTGCCTGCTGCTCTTTGGCGGCGCGCTCCTCAGAGGCCTTGCTCGACTCGGCGTCCTTCGCCGCGCGCCACGCGGAGTAGTTGCCGTCGAACTGCCGCACCGTGCCACCGCCGACCTCGTACGTCGTGTTCGTCACGCCGTCGAGGAACGCGCGGTCGTGGCTGATGCAGATGATCGCGCCCTGGAATTCGCCGAGCATCTCCTCGAGCGCCGTGCGGCTCGCGAGGTCGAGGTGGTTCGTCGGCTCGTCGAGCGCGAACCACGACGGCTCGGACAACACGAGGATCGACAGCGAGAGGCGCGCTCGCTCGCCACCCGAGAGCAGCGATACGTGCTTCTCGATCTCGTCGCCGCGGAACAGGAAGCGCGCCAAGTGGTCACGCACCTCTTGGTCCGTCATCGCGGGGTAATGCCGGCGCAGCTCTTGCGCAGCCGTGTAGTCGCCGCGCAAGTGCCCGGTGTCCTGGTCGTAGTACGCGCAGATGGCGCCGTGCCCACGCTCGACGACACCGGTCAGCGGTTCCAACTTGCCCGCGATCAACTTCAGGAACGTCGATTTACCTGCGCCATTCGGGCCCACGATGCCGATGCGTTGTCCGCGACCGATACGCAAATCGACGCCCTTGAAGAGGGTGTTGCCGTCGTAGCCGCCCGAGACTTCGATCGCTTTCAACACTTCTTCGCCGCCGCGCGCCGCCTTCGGCGGTTTGATCACCGGCGTGCGCACGTCGTAGTTCGGTTTCTCGAGCCGCTCGACACGCTCCATGCGCTTTTGGCGTCCTTTGGCCTCGTTCGTGCGCTGCGAGCCCATGTGCTTGTCGATGAACGCCTTCTCCTTGCGCAGCTCATCCTGTTGTTGCTCGTAGGCGCGCATCTCCGAGTCGAAACGCTCCTGCTTGAGCGTCATGTACTTCGGGTAGTTGCCCGGATACGACACGAGGACGCCGCGCTCGAGCTCGAGCATGCGCGTGACACAGTTCGTCAACAACCGCCGGTCGTGGCTGACGATCAGGATCGCTGTGTGCAGATCCTTGAGGTAACGCTCGAGCCACTCGATGCCCTCGAGGTCGAGGTGGTTCGTCGGCTCGTCGAGCAGCAGGATGTCGTGCCCAGCGACGAGCTCACGCGCGAGCGCCACGCGGTTCTTCTCGCCTCCGGAGAGGCTCGCCGCCTCGCGATCCCAGAACGCCTCGAGCAAGCCGATGCCGCCGAGCACAACCTCGACCCGGCGCTCCGTTTCCCAGCCACCGAGCTCCTCGATGCGCGCCGCGAGGCGGTCGTGCTCGCGCATGGCGCGCTCGAGCTCGTCGCCTTCGGCCTCGCCCATGCTCGCTGTGCACGCCTCGTAGTCGTGGATCGCCTGGCGCACATCGGCGAGGCCGCCGGAGACGTACTCGCGCACGGACACGCCCGCCGCGAACATCGGTCGCTGCGGCACGACCCCGAGCCGCGCGCCGCGGCGCACGGAGACGCCCCCGTAGTCGGGCGCCTCTTCGCCCGCGATGATCCGGAAGAGGGTTGTCTTGCCGCCGCCGTTGCGCCCCACGAGCCCGACCTTCTCGCCCGGATCGATCTTGGCGCTGGCGCCGCGCAGGATCTCCTGGGCGCCGAAGAGCTTCTTGAGGCCGTCGATGACGAGCAGGGTCATGGGGTGCGGAGCGGATCGAGGCGGCTGAGCGGACCGGAAATCGGCCCAGCATGCTACCCGACGCCACCGCGGCGGTGGTGTCGGTGCGCCTCGACCGCGCGATGAGAGCGCCCAGACGGTGCGCCGCCGACGTTCGCCGTCGCCCGACCCGCTGCGTGATCAGGCATCGCCGCTGGCCGACAAAGTGGAGACGTACTCGTGGGCCGCAGCCACCGCGCGCTGGACGGCGTTCGTGACGGGCGTCGCGTGCGACTCCGCGTCGAGCAGAACGCTCCCGAGCGCCCCGACACCCTCGGGCGTCAAGTCGTGGCCGAGGGCGCGTTCGATCGCGCTCACCTCGATCACGTACTGCGCGGACATGAGGTCCGCCCGGTCGAGCTCGTTCGACAACGCGGTAAACCGCTCGGCCGTCAACGTGCGACGTGTCAACATGGCGCGCCGGAGGTCTTCCGACTCGAATGTCGCGAGGTCCGCGTCCCACTTCTTCAACTGGCGCTCGACGGAGGACTTCAAGCCGCTGCGGGCGCTCTCGACCTCTTTGGTCGCCTTCATCAGGTCGGAGATCGCGGACTTCACGCTCTTGTAGCCCTTCTCGATGTCGCCCGTCGCGACCCTCTCACGCTGGAGAATGCCTTCGGACTCGACCGACCCGCGCAGTCCCTCGAGGGCGGTGACGACACCGTCGGTGCGTCCGCTGAGCGATTCGTAGGCGCTGACGAGGCGACTCGTCTGATCCATCGTCTTCTCGACCGGTCGAGCGGCCGTGCCGCCGCAACCGGGCGCGAGGACGAGGGTCGGGACCAGGGCGAGGGCGAGCAGAGCGTTCGCTGGGAAGTGCCGATGGAGTGTCATAGAGGAGAGTCCTAGGCGAGACGTGGAGGCAAAGAGCATAGCCCCGACCGGGCCTGCCGTGGGGTCGCACCTCGCACTCGAGGCCGGCCCGCGCCCGACAGTTCCTTCATCCAGTTCCTTCATCCAGTTCCTTCATCCAGTTCCTTCATCCAGTTCCTTCATCCAGTTCCTTCATCCAGTTCCTTCATCCAGTTCCTTCATCCAGTTCCTTCATCTCTGGCGCGATGGCCGGCGGCTCCGCCCTCCGCTCGGCGCTACACTCCGCGGAGCCTATGCCCGCGCCGCCCCCTGATGCGCGCTCGCAACGCGCGACCGTCACCTCCATCCGCCCGTGCGGCGCCGACGGAGTCGTGCTGCGCATTCGCTTGGCGTGCCCGATCCCGCCTTTGCGCGCGGCCCGGTTCTACATGCTGCGCCGCGTCGACCGGCGCTCACCCGCGATCCCGCGGCCGTTCTCGCTCTACCGCACGATCGAGTGTTCCGTCGCGGCGAACGGCACGCACGAGTGCGAGCTCGAGTTTCTGATCAAGGTCACGGGCGAGGGCACACGCGCCCTCGCCGAGTCGCGCCCGGGTGATGCGCTGATCGCGGTCGGACCGCTGGGGCACGGCTGGCCGACCCTCAGCGGCGCGGGCCTGCCCTGGGTGATGATCGCGGGCGGGATCGGCTCGGCGCCCTTCTACATGGGCATCCAGCAAGCGCTCGAAGGCATGGACGGCCGCGCCCCGTGCAAGCCGGAGGACATCACATTCATCTACGGCGGCCGTCACCGCGGGTTCCTCTACGATCTCGAGGAGTTCCAACAGCTCGGTGTGCGTGTCGTCACCGCGACGGACGACGGCAGCGCCGGTTTCCACGGCAACGTCATTCAGGCGTTGCGCGAGGAATGGCACACGGGTCGCATCCCGTTGCGCGTGCGCCTCTTGACCTGTGGGCCCGATCGCATGATGGAGGCCGTCGCGCACCTCGCGCGCGACAACGACCTCGAGTGTTGGTTGAGCCTCGAGACCTACATGGGCTGCGGCGTCGGCATCTGCAACGGCTGCGCGGTGCCGACGAGCCAGGAGGGTTCGTTCGGCGCGTGGCCCGTCGTGAAGTGCTGCGTCGACGGCCCGGTGTTCGCGGCGCGCGATCTGTTGTAAATCGCGGTCGGCCGGGCGCGTCCCGTTCGCGCGCCGTCGCGCATGGGCCGCGCTATTCCGCAGGGGGCGCGGCTTGCCACGCCGCGACGATGTCCTTGGCCGACTCGAGGTCGCGGCGCAGGACGACCACCTGATTCGCCCCGTACATCCTCTGCCCGACGCCGAACTCGTCGGACAGCTCGGACCCCGGAACGATGGCGCTGATCCCCTCCGACTCGAGGAGTCCCGCGACGAGAAGGGCCTCCGTGTGGCTGTTGGCGTTGTGGACGACGACGTGGGAGGACTCGTTCATGGGGAGACGTCACTGAATGGCGCCGCACACTCGTTGTCGTAAAGACGAAGACGAAGTACCGGAGCAATCCAAAGCTTACGCCATCTTGCTCGTCCTGTCCCGAGGACTGGTGTGCGCCACCGAGGGCAAGCGACGATGTCGTTGCCGACGCAATCAACGCGGGGCAGGCGGACCGGCCGCGTTGGCCTCTTCCGCTTCCTCGACCCAGCCCTGCAGCGTCTGCCGCACCGCGCGGCGCCAATCGTCGCTGATGTCGGCGGAGTCGAATAGCTCGAGCGCGCGTTTCGACGCCGCGCCGCACTCGGGGAGGCGCTTCAAGTTGTGGAGGGCCCACGCGAGCTCGAAGTGCGCATCGAAATTCGTTGGCGCGAGCACGATCGCCTCGCGTAGGGCGTTGACGGCATCCTTGTGATCTGACGCGGCTTCGCTTTGCCGCAACACCGAGCCGAGGCGCGTCAAGGCCTGCACGAGGTTCTCCTTACGTTCCGCCTCGGGCCACGCGGCCGCCGCCGCGCGCGTGCGATCGAGCCAGAAACGCGCGGAGACGAGGTCGTGTCGCTTTTCGCTGTGCGTCGCGAGCGTGAAAGTCGCGTCGGGATCCCCGGCGACGTGCGGTAACAGAGCGTCCTGCAGGTGCAGCCGGTACTCATCCGGCGGCGAGAGCTCATACGCCCGCACCATCATCTGGACCCGCTGCGCTTTCTGCGCGGGGTCCTCCTCGCGATCGATGGGGCGCAGCATGTCGAGCAGCGCCGCGACCTGGTAATGCGACTCGAAGTCGTCGGGCATCGTCCGCGCCGCGTTGCCGAGGGACTCCAGCGCCCCCGGCAAGTCATGCAGTTGAAGCTGCGCGAGGCCGCGGTGCTTCTGCGCGTCGCCGTAGCCAGGATCGAGGGCCAATGCGCGATCGAATGCGTCGAGCGCGTCCTTGTAGCGTCCGTGTGCGTACTCGACGCGCCCGCGCATGAGCGCCGTCTCGCGCGTCCCTGGGTGGTGACGATTGAGCTCGGCGAGGTGCGCCTCCGCCACGTGCACCTGCTTCTCGCGCAAGGCCGCGCTGAGCGCGCCGAGGCGCAGCGCGAGGTCGGTCGGCGCGAGCTCGAGCGCGTCTTCGTACGCCCGACGCGTGTCGCTGTCGCGCCCGAGCATCGTCAGCACCGCCGCGAGCTGCCGCCACGCGAGCCGATCGCCGCGATCGCGTTCGAGCGCCTTGCGGTACGCCTGTTCGGCCTCGTCGAGCTCGCGCCGCTTCTGGTGAACTTGCCCCTTCGCGGTCCAGACGCGCGCCTCGTGGCCAAAGAGCTGCACCAGCTGGTTCGCGATCTCGAGCGCCGCGTCGTACGTGTCGAGCGGGTTCTGATCGCTCGTATAGAGGTGCACATAGAGCTGCCCGAGGTTCGCCTCGAGGCGCTCGAACGGTGTCCAGAACACCGTCGGGTCGGGCCGACGCTCCGCGGCGGGCGCCAACATCATGTGCTCGAGCCGCGCGATACGTTCGCGCAGCGGGAGCGCGGGATCGTCGTGTACTTGGCGCGCGCCGTAATCGGTGCCCGCGGTGAGCGACAAGAGAAAGTGTCGATAGGCGTCGAGTAGGCGCCTCTGATCGATCGTCTCGCCGTATCGCTGCAGCTCGAAACGTCCGGCCAGCGACTGCACGTAGGGATCCTCGGGGGCCGCGGCGACGGCTCGCGCGGTGAACGCCGCGGGGCTCGCGAAGGTCCCGACGTGGGCGCGGGCCCCGATGGCAGAGGCCAGAACGAGCGCCGCGCACCCGCCCAGGGTCGCGGCGCGCGGCAACGCACGCCACGCGAACGCGACGAGGGCCAATGCCGCGCCGAACACCGAGAGGTAGAGATACCGATCCGAGAGCGGATAACGTCCCGCCGTGTGCAGCGCCATGGCGACGAGGAGCGGCGTCACGAGCACGAGGCCGAGCCCGAAGAGGACGATGCGCTTGCGGCGCCACCCCGCGAGGATCGCGAGGACCGTGAACGCTGCGAGCCACAGGGCGCCGTGCCACACGCTCGCATCACCGACGGGCAACGCTGGCCGCACAGGCCGGAACACGGCGAGGTCGCTCGGCCAAACGAGCATTGACAAGAATCCGCCGAGCAGCTCGACGCGGAAGGACAGTTCGCGTCCGAGGCCGGCAAATCCGAAGTCTCCCTGGCGCGCGACGAGGCCTGCAAAGACGTCGCGGAAGATGACCGCGCGCGCGAGGTACCAGAGGCCCACGGCGACGAAGTAGGGCGCGAGCGAGCGGCCGCTCACACGCCGCGAGCGCGCGAGGTCGAGGCCGACGACCAAAACCGGGAGGATCAGCGCTTGTTCTTTCGCCAGCAATGCTGTGAACGCACACACGCCTCCTAGGAGCGGCACGCCTCGCGTTGTCGCCTCGCCGTGACGTAGTCCGCCGCCGCGCGCGGTCGTTTCATTCGAGTCCGCTCGATCGCGCCAGCGTGTGTGCGCGAGCAACGCCCCGAGCACGAACAGGCCCGCGAGCGGGTCGTTGACCGCGGCAGCCCACGCGACGGGCTCGACCTGCACCGGGTGAACAGCGAACAGCGCAGCGACGGCGGCCCCCGCGAGCGTGTGGCCCAGGAGACGGGCCGCGAGTCGCCACGCGACGAGCGCCGCGAGCGCGTGGAGGATGAGCGAGACGACGTGCGGTCCGAACGCGCCCTCACCCGGCAGCGCGCGCCCGATCGCGAACGCGAGCACGGTCAGCGGACGCCAGAAAGCGCGCTCGGGTGCGCGGTCCTCGGCCGTCACCGGCGTCGCGCGATCGAAGGACCACAGCGGGTCGAACGTGTGCGCGATGGCTGCGCGGATCGAGCTCGTGGCCTCGTTGGTCGGGCCCATGAGCAGCTCGTCGTCGTAGACGAATCCGCCGGAGAGCGCGGGCCAATGGACCGCGACGGTCAACAGGACCAGGAGGGCCCCGATCAGCGTGGGGGACGTGAATCGCGGCTGGCGCTCGGGCATCGGACCGAGACTCTACGCGGCGCATCGGGGGCGCGTGAGGGGGTTCTTCGGTGTCGGTGCGCGCGGGTGGGGCGGTGGGCGGTTGAGCACGGGGGGGCGTGCGGAGTCGCTCGTGGAGGGGCTGCGAAACGGCGTACGGTACGCGGGTACTTATCGCTCGTGGAGGGGCTGCCGAATCGGCGCCGCGTACCAGGTACCCTACGCCGATTCGTTTAGTCGCAGAATGTGACTGCTAGTGCGTCGCTGAAGTTGTAGCCAGCAGGGCTGAACTGGCGGAACCAGAAGGAGAAGTTCCAGGTCTGGCCCGGCAGGATCTGGCCGCCCGGCAGTGTGGGCGCCGTGAGGTCGAGGAGGTAGGTCGCGATGCCGAGCGAATCGACCTGGACCGCGGGTTGGCGGTAGAGCGGCGACGCGATGCAGAGGATGCCGTCACCCGCTGGCACGCTGCTCGCGAAGGGGCCGTAGAAGAAGAGGCCGAACTGGCCCGCCTGTACGTCGGAGCACACGAGCGCGAAGTTGTTCGTCGCGACCGACTGCGAGCCTGCGATGTCGATCCGCGCCATCTGCCCGAGCGGGCTCGGCACCTGGGCGCAATAACGGAAGGGCGGCGGGCATTGCACGTTGTTGATGTCCCACGGATAGGGCTGCGAGAGCACCGCGCCCAAGGTCGAAGCCGAAGTGCGCACGAGCACATCGCCGCTGCCGGCCGCGGCCGGGGGATTCACCAAGATGCGTGTGTTGCCGTTCGACGACGCGAGCCCCGTGACCTCGAGCGGCGCGTGCAGGCCGAAGCCGCTGCGCGTGAACCACACCCGGTTGCCCGTCGCGGCGAAGTTGGCCCCGTTGATCGTCAACTGCGTGCCGTTCCAGCTGAGGCCCGTGATACGCGGCTTGGTCGCCGAGGCGACGCCGTAGTTCGCGCGGATGCCGCCGATGTCGTCGAGCTCGATCGAGCGCTCCGTCTTGCCGTCGGCCGTCGACGGGAACATCGTCGCGCCGCCGATCCCCGTGTGATCGAGGCCCGTCGCGTGCCCGTACTCGTGCGTCGCGACACCTTGGAGGTCGAAGCGGCCGCCACCGGAGGGGAAGTTGGTCCCGGGGAGGGCGTACCAGGTATGGCACGCATAGAACTCCATGCGCCAGCCGGAGCCATTGGTGAACGACGTCGTGAAGGCGAGCACGCCACCAGAGCACCCAGGCAGCTCGGAGATGATGTTGTCCCCGATGTTGCCCGCGTTGAACGCCGCGCCCTGGTACGACGGGTCGAAGTTGGCGCCGCCCGAGCCGAGGCCGCCCGGTTGGGTCGGGTCACCCCCGCCATCACCGTGGAGGGCCGACGACCACTCGATGCACGCTTTCCAGAGCGCGAGGGTCGCGCCCGTCGCGCCCGGGAAGTTCGGATCCGGGACCGTGTTGCTGTTCGCGGTGGGGTCCGTGAAGTTGTTGAGCACTCGGAAGGAGCGCTCGTTGAGGTTGAGGCTCCAACCGGAGAGGACCCAGCCCTCTGCGGTGCCCGGAGCGACGACGACGGCGGCGCCGACCAGGGCGAGGGCGGGCAGGACGAAGCGTGTGGTTTGCAGCATGGTGGGAGGCCTCACTTCTTCTCGTCCTGTTGTTTCTTGCGCGCGAGCTCGGCGACGTTGCGCGTGAGCTCGTCGAGCTTGACGTTACGTTCGACCGCATACCCCTCGCCGCGCCCTTGCACGATGAGGCCGCCGCGACGCGCCTCGAAGACGCCGTACACGCCGCCATGGGAGGCGTACAGCGCGTTCGACGCGAAGCCGCCACCCATGTCGTCGCTCCACTTGTAGAAGACGACGACGTCCTTGCCGGTCGCGGTCTCGGCGTCCGTCGGCGCCTCGGAGTTCCACGCGCCGTTGCGCGCGTCGAGGTAACCGCCTGGGTAGCTGACGGACACCGTCGCCGCGGCGCCATCGACCAGCGATGTCCCGCTCACCATCAACGTGGTGAAGAACAGATCGCCCGAGTCGGGGATCGGGTGCGCGACGCGGTGCACCTCGCGCCCGATGATTTCACCGCGCACCGCGCCGTCGGTCTTCTCGACCATCTGTTGCAGCGTGAGGCGTTCGATCTGGGCGGTCGCGAACGCCCCGCAGGCGATCACTGTCAGAATAGGGAGGAGGAGTCGCATAGTGAGTCGAGAGGTCGTGGTGCGAACTAGACCCCGTAAGGGATCAGGGAGTCGCGCGAGGCGACGTGGGCCCAGGGAGAAACCAGAGAGAAACGAGAGTGGACCCAGGGGGGCCAAGGGCGCGCGCCCGAGACCCACTGCGAACTACGACGGGCAGCGTACCCGTAACGTTCCCTCGGATCGTATCCGGCTCGCTTCGATCCTGCAGGTCAGCGCGCTTCTGGCACCACGCTCCGCTCATTCCTCGAGCGTCTCATTCAGCGCTTCTTGTCCAACGGCGCGGGACCACGGTCCGGTCCGCGCGGAGGCTCGAGGCCCGCTTCAGGGCTCATTCCTGGACTCGGTGCGAGGCCTCGCTCCCCTTTGAGCGGCCCGAGGAGCGCCCAGACCTCGCGGTCCTCGGGATCCTCGCGCAGGAGCTCCAAGGCCAGCTCGCGCCAACCCGCGTCCCCAGCCCGGGCGCGCGCCCGCGCGAGGGACTTGCGCAGCGCCCGATCACCAGGGTTCGTTTCGAGCAGTCGGCCGAGCGCCGTCGCCGCTTCGGCGAAGAGGCCGACACCGTCGAGCGCGGCGGCATAGCCGAGCACTAGCTCGCGGTCGGTCGGGTCCGCAGCGACGAGCGGCGCGAGGCGCGCGACTGCGCCCTCGTGGTCGAGCTCCTCACCGTCCGCCCATGCGAGCGCGAGCGCGCCAACCCGCCATGGCGCCCAGATCTCGGCGAGCGGCTCGATGAATTCGTAGGTCCATGCCACCTCGCGCTGCGCACGCAGCACCTCTGCGAGGCCGTCCCAAAGCCCGCGTGTGAAGAGGTCCGGTGACCCGAGGGTGCCGTGCGCGAAGAGGCGCTCGAGGGCCGGTCGAGCCAGCTCGATCTGTTGCAGCGGCGACTCGAACGGCGAGCTCGGACGCTGCGCGCCCCGGTGCAGCGCGAGGCCCATCGACAGGTCCTCGAACGCCGTCCCGCGTCCACCCGCGGCGAGGCGCGTGACCAGCGCGAGCTCGTTTTCTTTGCGGCGCTCGTCCTCGCCGTGCCGTAGCCGATCGAGCTGGCGCCAGCGACTGGGTTTCTCGCCGATCGGCACGTAGGCGGGCAGGCCCGGCGTCGGCTCGGTCGGCACGACGATCGACGGCTGTGTGTCGCCGACGTGCAGCACGCGCCCCACGACGAAGTGCTCGGCGCCGCTCGAAGCCAGCAAGAGACGCGCCTCGTCCGTGACCCGCGCGAAGTCGTCCTGGCCGTCGTACCAAATGACTTGCAGCGTGCTCGAGGGAGTCGCGAGAGCGCGCGCACGCGCGTGGTTGCCTTCGATGGCGGGTACGACGATCAAGTCGTATTCGCCCGCGCGCGCGCGCCGGCGGGCTTCTTTCGGTCTGAGCGCAGCGCCCGCGAGCGCGCACAGCGGAAGATCGCGAAAGAGGAAGGCCTCGAGCGCAGGCAGGTCTGCGGCATACCCCGCGCTCCGGTCGACGTTCGTCGCGCCGAGGTCCTGCAGCGTCTTTGCGCGGCCGGGGGTCAACGGCGCTGCGAGCAGCACACGTGGGCCGCGCGCGCGCGCCTCGAGCGGCAACAGCGCGACCGACGCGATGAGCTGGTCGCGGTCTCCGCGGGCCCGCGCGCGTCCGGGCGCGAGCGCGCGCTGATCGAGCGCGACACGCTCGAGCCCCGCGCCGCTCGGATCGATCGTGTATTGGCCGCTCGCGCCCTCGAGCAGCGCGATGGGGATGGGCTGAAAGCGCTCGTAGGCCTTCAATACGCGGACCGGCGCGACCTCGACACGGAGTGACACCGCGAGCGCAGCGACGCCGAGGAGACCCAGCAGAAGCCGCGGCGCGAGGCGCGCCCGCGTCGTCGGCTCGTTGTCGCGCGTGTCGAGTGCCTGGCCGTGTCCCGCGGCGCGCCGGCGGGGCAGCGACGCGGCGACGGCGCCGAGCAGCGCCCCGAGGCCGGTGAGCGCGAGGCCCTCGAGCACACGCGCTGCCGAGCCGGGCGCCGCGCTGAACGCGACGACGCTCGCGCCGAGCTCCGCGCCGCCACTCAACGCTGAGTTCGCCTGAGGTGCGATCGAGAGCGGCGCGATGTCGGCGCACCGCAACACGCCGATCGACGCGCCGACTGCTACCGCGAGCCAAGCGCTGCGCGAGCGCAGCAAGAAGAGCGCCGCGCCCGCGCCGAAGCCGGGCAACACAAACGCCGCGAGGGACACGACGACATCGAAGCTCAGGGTGCCGCTCGCCGTGACGTCGAGGTCGAATCGCCGCGCGAGGCCCTGCAGGCCTTGCGGCGTGGTGATACCGCCGACGACGACCAGCGCGGCGAAGGCGCAGAATCCGACGAGCGTCCAGGCCGCGAGGACGCCGACCGAGAGCGCTGATTCACGGTCTGCCTCGCCCTCCGAGTCGCCCTCGGGCAGATCTGTGCGCAGCGGCCTCCCGAAGGCAAACGCGCCGACGAGCAGCAGGACGACCAGCGTCACGGCGCTCACGCTGTGGTCGGCGGTCGAGCCCGGCATCGTGCGCGCGGCGAGGCGCGCGAGCGCGACGAGGGCCTCGGTCGCGCCTGCAGCGAGCAGCGCGAGGGCCAAAACACTCGCGGCCGAAGCACTGAAAATCAGCGCGAGCCGGGAGCGCGGCGTCTCGGGACGTTCCGGTGTCACCGCTGCGGCGTCGCGCTGCGGCCCGTTCCCGCCCTCGATGAGCCGCGCGAGCCCGAGGCCCGCGACACCCGCGAGCAGCCACGGCCAGGCCAGCCCGCCCGCGACCGGATCGAGCAGCACGGTTCCCGCCCCGAGCGCCGCGCCAACGAACAGCGCGAGGCTCGCACGTCGCTGCGCGACCCGCGGCCGCAGCGCCACGAGCAGCAGCGCGACGCCGAGGCCGAGCGCGCCACCGAGCGCGCGGTGAGCGGGTGTCGAGACGGTCGCTTCGAGCAGATCTGGCGCGAACGGCCAGCCAGCTCGCAAAGCGAACCCTGCGGCGGCGGCGCCGATCCCGAGGTCGAGCGCGGCGCGGAGGGCGGAGTGTTTCGACACGCGCCATTGAGGATAGGACGATCCGCGCGAGCTCGGTTGTACAGTCATCGCAGCATCGCCTCCGACCCCGCAAACGGGCACGAATTCGACTCCCCGGACGAGCTCGTGCCGGATCCGGGGACCCGTACCCCGTATCCTCCGACGGCCTTGTCGGAGCCCCTCCCATCCCTCACCCGTCGGCGCGCGCTGAATGAGCGCCTCGTGGGCTGGTACCGCGACCACCGCCGCGACCTGCCGTGGCGGCGGACCCGCGACCCGTACGCCATCTGGGTCAGCGAAGCGATGTTGCAGCAGACGCGGGTCGAGGCGGTCGAGGGTTACTGGGACCGCTTCATGCGCCGTTTTCCGACCGTCAAGGACCTCGCGGCGGCGAGCGAGGAGGACGTCCTCGCGGCGTGGTCTGGGCTCGGGTACTACCGCCGCGCGCGCTCGTTGCACGCGGCGGCCAAGCTGATCGTCTCCGACCTGGAGGGTGTGTTCCCGCGCACGCGGGACGGCCTCCGCGCCCTGCCCGGTGTCGGTCCGTATACCGCCGGCGCGTTGCTCTCGATCGCGTTCGAACAGCGTGAGGCCTTGGTCGACGGGAACGTGGAGAGGGTGTTCGCGCGGCTCTTCGAGCTGCCGGGCGCGCGCGGGTCGCGCGAGCTGACGGCGGCGTGTTGGCGCCTCGCCGAGGCGCTCGTGCCGGAGGCGCCCGATTCCCACGCCAAGCCAGCGCGTCGCACGACTCTGGCGCGGGCTGCTGCGACACGACCAGGAGCGCTGCCTTTGCCGAGCGAATGGAACCAGGCGCTGATGGAGCTCGGCGCGACGCTCTGCAAGCCGGGCGAGCCTGCTTGTGGCGTTTGTCCGATGGCGGGCTTGTGCCAGGCGCGCGCGAGCGGACGTGCAGCCGAGCTGCCGGCGCCGCGGCCGATGCCCGAGCCCATCGACGTGACGCTGGAGGCGTACGTGTGTGGCCCGACGGTGGTCGCGGGGCCGCGGCCAGAGTACTGGCTGGAGCGGCGCGCCGCGGAGGGGCGAATGGCGGGCCTCTGGCAGTTCCCGACGATCGAGGTGTCACCGCCCGGCCGGGAGGTCGTCTACCTCTTCCCGGCGGCGCTCGAGGCGCCGCCGGGGTTCGCCCTCGAGCCGCGCCGTGAGCTGTTCGTCCTGCGTCACGCCATCACCCACCACCGCATCCGCTTGCGGGTGCGGACCGCCGAAGTGATCGGCGACCCGCCGCCCCAGTGGCGCGCGTTCACGGCCGAGGACGCGCACGCGGCGCCCCTATCGGGGATGGCCCGCAAGGTGCTGGCGCGACTCGATTCGAGCCAGAGGCCGTCGGCTGCCGAAGGAGAACAGGCGTGAGCGACGACCACACCAGCAACAGGGGCCCGAGCGACCCCAGCGGCCGCGCGAGCGGCGGCCCCGGCCCCGAACCGGAACACGGCGCGACCTCGGACTCCGTCAGGCCCGGCGTGACGATCGTCGTGCCGGCCTTCGACGAGGAGCGCGGCATCGAGGGGGTCGTGCGGCGCCTTCTGGCGCTCGAATTCGGCCGCCCGACCGAGCTCGTGATCGTCGACGACGGCTCGCGCGACGGGACGGGCGCGAAGCTCGACGCGCTGGCGCGCGCAGAGCCGCGTGTCCGAACGCTGCGCCACACCCGCAACCGTGGTTACGGCGCCGCCCTGAAGACGGGCATCAGCCACGCGGCACACGACATCATCGTGATCACCGACGCCGACGGGACCTACCCCGAGAATCGCATCGTCGACCTGCTCGCGGCGATCGACGACGGGGCCGACATGGCGGTCGGGTCGCGCACCGGCGCGGACGTGAACATCCCGCTCATTCGCCGGCCGGCCAAGGCGGCTTTGCGTTGGGTCGCTTCGTACTTGGCGAGCACACCGATCCCGGACCTGAATTCGGGGCTGCGCGCGATGCGCAAAGACCTCGTGCTGCGGTATCGCAGCGTGCTACCCGAGGGGTTCAGCTTCACGACGACGATCACGCTCGCGTCGCTGACCAACGACCACCGAGTCGATTACGTGCCGATCGATTACGCCCCGCGGGAGGGGCGCTCGAAGATCAAGCCGATCCGCGACACCCTCGGGTTCTTCGCGTTGATCCTGCGCACCGTGCTGTATTTCAACCCGCTGCGGGTGTTCTACCCGGTGGCGCTCGGCTTCAGCTTGTTGCTCGCCGTCTCGCTCGTGTACGACCTCGCGCTCAGGCAGAACGCCCCCAACCTGACGGACAAGTCGGTGTTGCTGTTCGTCGCCCTGATGCAGACGCTCAGCCTCGGGCTCGTGGCGGACCTCATCGACAAGAAGTCACGACTCGGCTCCTGACTGTGGCAAATCAGAAGTACGGTGCCAGGGTCGTTTCTTCACATTTACCGATCGCGCGCGGCGCACGCGATCGGTAAATGTGAAGAAACGACCCTGGCACCGTACTTCTGATTTGCCGCACTCAGGAACCTGAGGTCGCGGGTGCGTACACCCTTCGGCGCCCGATGCCGTGGCCGATGACGTGCCCCGCGCGCTCCAGCGACACGAACGCGCGGCGCGCCCTGCCGAAGCCCATGTTGCGGGCGGCGGCGAAGGCCTCGGCGGTGCCCGCGACGCGCGCTTGGCTCGGGCGTGTCGGGCGGCCGACGGGATCGCCGCGACGCCCCAACCAGGCGAGCGCGTCGCGCTCGAGGTCCTTGAGGTCCGCCTCGCTGCTGGGCGTCGAGCGCAAGGCCGCGAGCGTCGCGCCCGCCGCGCTGCGGGTCGAAGAGCCGAGGCGCACACACACGTCGTGGGTGCCGTCCTGGAGCAGGGCTGCATGGGGCCGCGCGTAGGACGCGCCGACAAAACAGGCCACGATCGGCACGCCGGCGAGGTAGATCGTCTCGATCCGCGGCCCGAGCGCGCCCTCGAGCGCCGGCTCGACCCGTAGCGCGGCGATCTCGGTGAGCTCGGCGGTCACCACCTCGGGGTGCTGGACTCCGGGCGTTCCGCCGTGGTCGTCGACGCCGATCAGGAGCAACCCGCCGCGTGTGTTCGCGAACGCGACGAGGGTGCGCGCGACCTTGTCGGGGGCCGGCAAGCCGCGTTTGAACTCGAGCTGGGCGCCCTCGCCCGCGTGGATCCGCCGCTGGAGCTCCTCGGGGGTCAGGGACACAGCGCGCCAGCGTAACGGTTGACAGCGCCCACCGGCGCGCCTGCAATCCTGGGGCGCAGGGCCTAAATCCGGCCTGCGCACGCCACCCCGGGCGCTCACGCGCGCTCCTCGAAGCCGTACAACCGCGGGACCTGCGGAGCTCGGCTCCGCGCCTCCGGTCCATCCGAACGACTCCACCCATGTCGATCCGTTCCCTACGCCTCGTCCTCACACTGGGGATCCTCGCTGCCTCGTCAGCTCCCGTGCGGGCCTTTCCTAGGTCGCCTCTCAGCGGCGGGTCCCCTCTCCAGGGCGTGGAGGAGCTCAAGAAGGAGCTCCTCCAGAAGCTGGACGACGCGGACGACGCCTTGATCGTGAAGCTCGCGGACGAGGCCTCGCGCCCAGCCATGGAGGCCCTGCTCGAGGTCTACGAGAAGATGGCGAGCACGTGGATGCGGCGCGAGGTGATCGTGGCGCTCGGGCGCTTCGACCGCGTCGAGGACGCGTTCCAGCCGGCCCTCGAGAAGGTCATGAACGTCGCGACGGAGGCCGAGGAGCCTGAGCTGCGGGACGCGGCCCTCGAGGCCCTCGGCAAGGCGTCCCAGCACGGCAAGGCGTTCTTGGCGCTGATCGTCGAGTCGCCCGCCGATGACGACATCCGGATCGAGGCTATGCGGCTGCACACCCGCCTCGCGGAGCCGGCGGACGACGCGTGGTACCGGCACCTATACCAGCGCGGGGACAAGTCGGGCGACGACGACAAACGCCGCGAGAAACCGAAGCGGCCCAAGAGGGGTGAGGAGGTCGAAAAAGAGCTCCTCGTCCCGCGCCTCTTCGAGATCCGCCGGCTCGCTATGCAGGTGCTGATGCCGAGCTTGAAGGACGAGGATTTGCTGACGGACTTCAAGGAGGACCGCGGGCAGGCGATTCGGAGGGAGGCCCTCGCCGAGCTGCACAAGCGCGGGCACTCCTCGGTGGCCGCGCTGGCCCGCGAGCTCTTGTCGCGGGTCGACAAACTGGCAGTGATGCGCGCGGACGCGGCGACGATCCTCGCGGCCATCGACGGGCCGAAGATGGTCGACGAGTTCATCGACCTCGCGAAGAAACGGGACGTGACGCCCCAACTGCTGCGGGACCGGATGGCGGACCTCCTGGCCGAGATGAAAGACCCCGGTGTCGACAAGAAGACCTTAGCGATGGTCGGCAAGGGCGACCCGCACGAGAAGGGTTTCGCGCTGCGCGCGACGCGCCTCATCGAGGATCCGAAGCTCGTCGAGAAGATCCGCAAGGGGCTCAAGGACCGGGACACCGACGTGCTCCGCGCGACCCTCGCCGCGGTCGCGACGCGCAAGGATCGCGAGGCCATCCCGGACCTCGAGAAGATGCTGAGCAAGTCCAAGGACGTCGAGCTCAACGAGTCGCTCTTGGAGACCCTCAGCACCCTGTACGATGGTGACAATCCGTGGGTGGCGCGCCTGCAGGAGTTCGCAGGGTCCGAGGAGCTCCTGATCCGCAACGCGGCGATCTACGAGCTGGGGCGCCTCGGTCGACGGAACCTGCTTGACTTCTTCGTGTCGAAGTTCAGTGACCCGAATTGGTCGACGCGCTTCGCTGCGCTGCGGGCCCTCGAGGCCTTGCGCACCAACGAGGCGACAGGCGCGATCGTCGCCCGTCTGCCCCAGGAGTCGGGCCGGATGGAGTTCCTCTTCACCGACGCCTTGTGGCGCCTGACTGGCAAGCCGTTCGGCAAGCGGGTGGCCTCCTGGACGTCCTGGTGGGAGGCGGAAGGAAAAACTTTCCAGCCGATCCCCGAGGGCGAGCTCGCGGCGATGCAGCTCGAAGCGGACGAGCGGCGCCTGCGTCAGGTCTCGTCGGTCGCCAAGTTCTTCGGCATCAAGATCGAGTCCCAGCGCGTGATCTTCATCATCGACGTCTCCGGTTCGATGGTCGAGCTGCTGCGCGCGAAGTACGCCGGTGAGCAGGGCACGGCCCGTATCGATGTCGCCAAGCGCGAGCTCGCGCAGGCGGTCGAGAGCCTCGACACGGCCGCGCTGTTCAACATCATCGCCTTCTCGAGCGGAGTCGAACGGTGGCGCAACGAGGGCATCGCGACCGCCACGGCGGCGACCCGCGAGGAGGGCCTCGACTACGTGCGCAAGCTGGGCGCGGGCGGGGGAACCAACATCTATGGCGCCCTGGAGATGGCCTTTCAGGACCTCGATGTCGACACAATCGTGATGTTGTCGGACGGTGAGCCCTCCGTCGGCGATGTCATCGACCCGGGGCTGATCCGCGCCGCCGTCGCCGAATGGAACCAGCACCGGGGCGTGCTCGTGCACACGGTGGCGCTCGGTAGCTCGCTGCAGATGATGGAGTGGCTCGCGGAAGACAGCGGCGGTCGTTACGTCGAGTTCAACTGAATGGATCGCGCCCCGTCGGATCGGTGGGTGTGTTCGACGAAGCAAAAACACAGTCGAACAGGTGCACTTCACTTCAGTCAGCGGCGCGCGCAACCGAAATCAGTCCTGGCACCACGGTCGATTTGAACCGCACAGCGCTCGCTGAGCGGAACCGACCGGAGCGCCAAGTTTACTGCTACGACATCAACCGGCCGCCCGGTCCCGCTCAGCGGGGCCGGGTGTTCGGCTATCTGGGCAGCGCGCGCGTGGGTCGAGACCAGAGGTACCGAACCCGACCCAAAAAGTAGGCGAGATTCGCGCGCTCCGCGCACGACTCGCGCCTACTTTTTGGGTCGGGTTCGGTACCTCTGGTCTCCTACCGCACGCGCAGGCCGGGGATGGCGCCGGGCCACGGCTCAAGGACGTAGACACCCGGGTGGGCGCCCTCGTCCTTGTGACTCGCGGCGAGCACCATGCCCTCGGAGACCCCGAACTTCATCTTGCGCGGCGCGAGGTTTGCGACGACCACGGTCAGCTTGCCCGTCAGCTGTTCGGGGCTGTAAGCCGCGGCGATGCCGCTGAAGACGTTGCGCGTGCGGCCTTCGCCGACGTCGAGGGTCAAGCGCAAGAGCTTGGTGCTGCCCTCGACCCGCTCGGCCAGCACGATGCGCGCGAGGCGCAGGTCGACCTTGGTGAAGTCGTCGATAGTGATCTCGGGCGCGAGGGCCTCGCCGCCGGGGGCTGTGGTGGGGCCTGCCGTGCCCGTGGCCGGCTCGGTGGCCTTCCCCGCCGATTTCGCCGCCGGTTTCTCTGCCGGCACCTCTGCCGGTGCATCGAATAGCGCGCCGAGCTTCTTCGGATCCACCCGCTGCATCAGGTGCGTGAACGCGCCGATGCGGTGGGCGCCGAGCCGCCGCCCGGCGTCCGCCCAGGTGAGCTCGGGGACGCCGAGGAAGGCCTCGACGCGCGCCGCGAGGGCCGGCAACACGGGCTTCAAGTACACCGTCAGCACGCGGAACGCCTCGATGCACACGGTGCACGCCTGTTGCAAGGCGGCGTCCTGGCCCTCGACCTTCGCGAGCTCCCACGGCTTGTGCTGGTCGACGTACTCGTTGACCCTCTGCGCGAGGCCCATGACCTCGCGCAGGGCGCGCCCGAACTCGCGCTCGTCGAAGGCCTGGGCTACGGCCGGCGCCGCGGCCATGAGCGCCCCGAGCAGCGCCTCGCCGGCTGGCCCGAGGTCCGCTGTGAGCGCGCCGTCGAAGCGCTTCGAGAGGAACCCAGCCGAGCGCGAGGCGATATTGACGTACTTGCCGACAAGGTCCGCGTTGACACGCGCCGCGAAGTCGTCGGGACCGAAGTCGATGTCCTCGACATGCGAGTTGAGCTTCGCGGCGATGTAGTACCGCAGCCACTCCGCGTCGAAGCCGAGCTCGAGGTACCGCAGCGGGTCGATGCCAGTGCCGCGGCTCTTGCTCATCTTCTCGCCGTTGACGGTGATGAAGCCGTGCACGTGCACGAGGTCCGGCGTCTTGCGGCCGCTGAAGTGCAGCATCGCCGGCCAGAACAGCGTGTGGAAGTACGTGATGTCCTTGCCGAGGAAGTGCACCTGCTCGACCGCGGGGTCGGCGAGGAAAGCCTCGACGTCGCGGCCTTGGCGCGCGAACCAGGCCTCGAGCGACGCGAGGTAACCGACGGGCGCGTCGAGCCACACGTAGAAGTACTGGTCCTCGGTGTCCGGGATGCGGATCCCGAAGTAGGGCGCGTCGCGCGAGATGTCCCAGTCGGAGAGGCCGGGCTTGCCGTCCTCGTTCGGGGCGAACCACTCGCGGATCTTGTTGAGGACCTCGGATTGAAGGCGCCCGGGGGCCGCCGTCCACTCCTCGAGGAAACGCACACAGCGTTCGTTCGAGAGCTGGAAGAACTTGTGCTGTGTCTGGCGCAAAACAGGCGTCGCGCCCGAGAGGGCCGACCGCGGATCGCGCACGTCCGTCGGCGCATAGACCGAGCCGCAGGCCTCGCACGAATCGCCGTACTGGTCGGGCGTCCCGCATTTCGGGCACGTGCCCTTGATGAACCGGTCGGGCAAGAACATGCCCTTCACCGGGTCGTAGAACTGCTCGATTGTGCGCTCGACGATCAGGCCCTCGGCGCGCAGCGCGCGGTAGATGTCTTGCGCTAGACGGTGGTTCTCCGGGGCGTCCGTCGAGTGCCAGTGGTCGAACGCGACGTGGAAGCCCTCGAGGTAGGGCGCGCGCCCGGCTGCGATCCTCGCCACGAAATCCTGGGGCGTGAGGCCCGCCTTCTCGGCGGCGATCATGATCGGCGCGCCGTGGGCGTCGTCGGCGCAGACGAAGTGCACCTCGTGGCCGCGCATGCGCTGGAAGCGCACCCAAATGTCGGCCTGGATGTACTCCATGATGTGCCCGAGGTGGAACGCGGCATTCGCGTAGGGCAGCGCCGTAGTGACGAAGAGTTTGCGTTGCGCGGAAGTCATCAGGTGCGGATCTTACCTGGCCGAATGGTGTGAGGCATCGAGCGGCGTTCGGTAGCAGGTTAGTGGCTGTCGAATCG
>Ga0163144_10002407_pt1 | contig 43280 bp, 27 predicted proteins | sample OliLak19BULKMAT1_FD_123175 | JGI IMG/M metagenome (GOLD analysis project Ga0163144, IMG submission 123175) | Freshwater microbial mat bacterial communities from Lake Vanda, McMurdo Dry Valleys, Antarctica - Oligotrophic Lake LV.19.BULKMAT1 | ecosystem: Environmental > Aquatic > Freshwater >...
CAACTCGCCTGCATGAAGCCGGAATCGCTAGTAATCGCGGGTCAGCATACCGCGGTGAATGTGTTCCTGAGCCTTGTACACACCGCCCGTCAAGCCACGAAAGTGGGGGGTATCCGAAGTCGCTGAGGTAACCGCAAGGGGCCAAGCGCCGAAGATAAACTCCGCGATTGGGACTAAGTCGTAACAAGGTAGCCGTAGGGGAACCTGCGGCTGGATCACCTCCTTTCTAAAGGATTCCAACCTCGCCGGTAGCAATACTGACAAGGTTACGAATTGTGGAGACAGTTCTTGTGTTTGGACAGAGGTCAGCTCAGTAGCGAAAGCTACCAGGGCAAACTACTAAATTGATTTGAGAAGGCCCGCGCAGGTCTAGCCAGTCCTGCGTCGGGCCTTTTTTTGCGCGCACAGCGCAAAATGTAACGCGAACGTTAATGTAACGCGAACGTTCCAGAACCCGAACTTTCCAGAATTCGTCCCGCGGGAAATTATCGCGAACGCTTCCGCCGCCGCGCTACCAGCACCAGCGCCGCAGCGCCCACCAGCGCCAGCACCACGCTCGACGGCTCGGGCACCGCCACGGCTGTCCAGGCCAGGCCGTATTGCTCCTGGTCGGCGTCGCCGATCAGGTCGAAGATCTCGCCCGCCCAGCGGACCCGCAGAGCGTAGTTGCCGGTGGCCGGCAGCGAGAAATAGAAATGCTCGCTCGCGTTGAACGCGCTGAACGATTCGCTGATCAAATGGTTGGGCACGCCCCCCAACACGCTCCACAGCTCCAGGTCCAAGTCGTCGAAGCTCTGGTCTGAGACCGTGTTATTCGCCGACACCGAACGATCGCGAAACCAAGTGAGCGTGCCCGAAAACATCGACCCGCCCAACAGCGGAGTGTCGAAGAAGTAGTCGTTGGTCAGGGCGCTAGTGACCTGGCCATAATCCCAGCCCAAGGGATGCACCAGCCCGAGGTTGCCCGCGCCCAGGCCGGGCACGTCGGTCGTGCCATCCAGGTACTCGTGATAGGCGTGGTCCAGGTTCATGGCGCCGGTGCCTACGCGATCGTCCAAGCCTTGCGCGGTCTGCACGCCGCCGAAGCCGTTGGGATGCGGAATCTGGCCGTTGTCCCAGCCCACGGTCTTGTCGGCCGTGTTCATTAATACCGCCTTGATCACGCGGCCGTCGCGGGCGTCGGCATTGGCCGCAAACTGCGAGTAGGCGACGTCGTCGAGCAAGGCCGCGCCGCCGGCCACGGTCGGGGCTGCGAAGCTCGTGCCCGCGATGCCGCGCGAGTAATAGTCCGCTCCGCCGGCGATGCCGCTGGCGCCCCCGGTGGGTCCGGTGCCCGTGACGCTGGGGTTATCCGTGGTGCCGTTGCCGCCGGTGGTGCCGCCATAATAGGCCGAACTCTGCTGCTGACCGGGTGCGGCGATGTCGACCGCCTGCCGCGCATTGGCAAAGGTGCCGTTGACGGGATCGGAGTAGTTGTTCGGACCGCCGCTGGAAAAGCTCGCTGGCGTGTTGTAGGCCGAATCCGGCCCCAATGCCGCCACGGCGATGTTGTTGTAGCCGCTGGCCGGCGAAAACACCTGGTTCGGGCCCGGCCCGCTGTTGCCGGCGCTAACCACCAGCAGGGTCCGCGGGTTGGCATTGGCAAAACCATCGAGCGCGACCGCCGGAGTGCCGGTGCCCGTCGTGTCGCCGCCGCCGTAGCTGCTGTTGATCACGTCGGCCCGGCGACCATTGGCGTCCATACCGGTGCTAAATGCATGGCGATACTGGTCGAACATGGTGGAGAAGAAATAGTTGAAATTCAGGGAAAACCGCGAGCCGTTCCACTGCGAGGCAATCGCTCCGCTATAGAGCTGCGCGCCGGGCGCCATGCCCTGCTGGTAGTCGCCGGGGTTATTGCCGGCTGGCCGGCCGGCCAGGATCATGCCAACCCAGGTCGCATGGCGATCGACCTCGTTGATCGAGTTGCTGTGCGGAGTGATCTGGAGGGTGGTGCTCAGCGACTCGTGCCCGCTCCAGACATTGCCGGCCTCGATATTGGCGATCGCCACATTCGTGCCGGTGTAGCCATTGGCATAAAAGGTCGCGGCGCCGACCGTCGTATTGATGTTCGTGCCGACAAAAGGACCGGTGACCGTGCCGCTGTTGCCGCTGACGTAGCGGGCCGTGGCTTCGCCATAGGCATTTGGGTCGAAGGGGATCACCCCGAGCGACGAACCGGGGGCCTGCGCAAACGCTCGGGAAGCCAACAAAACAAGGAGCACCAGCGCAACTTGAGCGCTAGACAGGGCCCAGGAGTGGCCCAGCGGCCGGGGCAGAGAGCGCGCAGATCGGTATTTGGTTTTGCTCATCAAATCTCGGCGTTCGAGACAGCATTAGACCAACCTGAAATGGGGGTAACTGCGTCCAGTTGTAGTCAACCGGCGCGATCAGTCAAGTAGAAACTCTCGAAATTGCGCGAACCCCGCGATTCGCGAGATCCGCGAGCTGCGGCGAGTTGCTTGGCCCGGCCTTATTGGCCCGGCTGGCTGAGGTCGAAGGCCGCCATCTGCGCGTCGTTGCGAACATACAGCCGGCCGTGGGCCACGACCGGATGGTTCCAGGTCTTGCCCGAGATGGCCTCGATCCGACCCAGCTCTTCGTGCTTCGCCGGATTGGCCGCGAGCAGCACTACTTCACCCTGCTCGGTGAGGACCAACAGCAGCTTTTGCCGCGACAGCAACAGCACCTGACCATATCCATAGCGGCCCGCCTTCCAGGCCCGCTTGCCGGTGGCCAGGTCAATGGCGCAGAACTGCCCCTTGTCGAAACCGTAGGCGTGCTCGTCAACCACGACGAAATCGTTGTACGCCGGCCGCATTCCCTTGGTCGCCCACCGCTCGTTGGCCGTGAATGCGTCGCCCTCACGCGCAACCTCCAGCAGCACCAGGCCCATATCCTCTGAGCCGACCAGCACCTGGGCATCAGAGACCGGCCGCGGCTGGGCGACTCGCCAAATGCCGCGCCCCTCGGACTTATAGTCCCACAACACCTTGCCGTTGGCGGGGTCCACGGCAACCACGCCAGAGTCTGAGAGCACCAGCGCCTGCGGCTTGCCGGCCAGGTTCACTAGCTGAGCCGAACTGTAGCTGATCGGTCCGCAGGGGGCGTGCCAGGCGGGCTCGCCCGTTTCGGCGGAATAGGCGACGATTCCCCGGTCGTTCGTGCCGCCGGCAAACACGATCACCAGTCCGTCGACCACCAGCGGCGAGCTCGAAAAACCCCACATTGGCAACGGCGCTTGCGTGTCGGCCACGAGGTCGCGCGACCAGCGAACCTTGCCAGTCGCCGCATCCAGGCAATTCAGCACTCCGGTGGCGCCCAGCCCATACAGCCAACCGTCAACAAACGTTGGCGTGCCGCGCGGACCGGCGCCGGCCTGACCATCCCAAAATCGGGCGCTGTCGACGTGCACCCACCGCTCTTCGCCGGTCGCCGTATCCAGGCAGACGGTAGCTTCTTCCTCGCCGCGCTGCTCTTGCGTGAACAGTCGCTCGCCGATCACGACAAACGACGACCAGGCGGGCCCGACACTGCGCTTCCAGATCAACTTGGGCGGCGCCTGTTGCCAATCGGTGCCGATCTCGTCGTGCCCTTGTTCGCCCAGGCAGCTCGCGCCGCGATAACTCGGCCAGTCGCCGGCAGTGAGCGTCAGTTTCTCGGCCGACCCGTCGACCGCGCCCTCGTCGACCGCCGCGCGTCCTGCCGACTTGGCCCGCTCGGCAACATAGACCTCTTCGGCGGTGGGGGTCCAGCGCCAATGCACGCTGGCAGCCATCTGACCGTCGACGCCGTCCACGCGAATCAAGGAGATCAACAGCCACACGCCGGCGATTGCCACCCAGAGACCGCGCCGCGCCGTTTGCGGCGCCAGCCATTTGCTCACCACGAGCCAAATGGCCCAGACCGTAAACAGGATCGGCAAACCCGTGACCAGCGCGCCGACGGCGCCCAGGGTCTGCCCTGTTACCAGCAAGGCGACCACGGCGCCGGCCACCGCCACGGCGAGCGCGATCAGCCGCTCGCTCCACGGTCGCCGCAGGCTGGCCAGCCACCACAGCGAGAACAGCGCGGTCAACAGCAACCCGGCGCCGGCCATGGACATGAACGTGGTCGAGATCGGCGCGTCGACCGCCGGCGGAAAGATGAGCACAAAGGCCCAGTAAAGCGCGACCAAAAGCACGCCCGGCCAGACGCGCGGGGCAGGCCTTGTCGGGGCCACGGGGCCGCCGCTTGAGGATTCATCGGGACTGACCGCGGAAGTCGTCATCGCCATGGCAGTGTTGCCCTCCGGTTTTCAACATCGGAAACAATCGCCCGCGCGGGGTCAACCAGAATCTTTTGCCAGCGGTGAGTGCCGATGCGACCTTCGCGGTTCGTTTCGCCTGCAAGTCATACCCTTGCCACTACCCGGCCGGTTCCAAGGGAGGCTGGAACTAGCCGCCGGTGTCTGGTAATCTGCCTGTTTCGCCGCCTGCTCCCTCCGTGAGTTACCCCCAATCGTGTCCACGCTGGTTATGAAACAACCGATCGCCGGAGTCACCCCGCCCGAGCGGCAGGAAGTGACCATCATGACCGTTTTCCCCACGCTGGGGGCCTCCGCGCCCGGTCGCCTGATGGGTCGGCTGTGCAGCGTCAAGGCGGGCTTTGGTTTCTTTAACCTCGGCAAGCTCTTCGCCCTGCTGTTGATCCCCTTTGCCATTGGGTTGTTCGCTTTCACGCTTCTGCCATTTGTGATCCGCCGCTACCGGCTGACCAATCGCCGGGTGATGGTCGAGAAGGGCTTGCAGTGCATCGCCGAGCGCTGGGTCGACCTCGACCGCTTTGACGCCATCGACATCGATGTGCTGCCGGGCCAGCAATGGTTCCCGGCCGGCGACCTGGTCTTTCGCAACGGCCCGATCGAGACCTTTCGCTTGAGCGGCGTCTCCCGGCCCGAGACCTTCCGCCATACCTGCCTGGCCGCACGGCAAGGCTATCTGGGCGCCCGGAAGAGCCAGTAGCTCGTGTCTTACGGATCGTCCTGGTGGATCGTTCTGGGCACTCGCGACGCGTTGCGCTGCCACTCCGTCCCCCGTGCGGTTGCGGGATGAATCTAGAGTTGCCCACGGGCAATTCCGCTGCGAAATTTTACATATTACTTTGATAGTTGTCTGGCTGCAGAGGATACTGTGCGCGTTCGGCGTGAACGCAGGCGTCAAGGTGTGCGAGGCTCGCGGCATATTCACGGAGCGCGCTTATGAACCGATGTCACGCGGTGTTCGCCCTTCTGGCGACGGTCTGCGCGGCGCAGCAGTGCGGCGGGGCCAGCATTCGAACGGTCGCCTTCGGCACACAATTGTCGCCGTCGCCCACGATCAACAATCAAGGCAATGTCGCGTTCGCTCTCCTCAATCCCGCCACAAATTTGGCAAACGGCTACAGCGAGCCGGGCGGTGTCTTGTCGCTTGTCGCGGCGTTCGGTGACGATGCCCCCAATTTGCCCAGCGGAGTAGTCATCACCAATGTCACGGACGTGTTCCCTGACGGCGCAGGAAGAGGAGGATTTGGCGCGTTCCTGGGCGGTCCCGGCGTGACCGCGGGCGTCAATAACTTCGCGGTCTGGTCGCTGGACAACGGCACGCCGACCTTGGCAGTGCGTTTGGGCGATCAAGCCCCTGGATACGCGGCCGGCGTTGCCTATTCGTTTGTTGGCACTTCCGGCTCCGAGCGTTTCGCGTTCAACGAGCAGGGTGACGTGACATTTGCCGCCGGAGTATCCGGGCCGGGTGTTACCAGCGCGAATAACTACGGCTACTGGACGAGTCACGCCGGCACGACGTCACTGCTCGCGCGACTCGGCGATCAGGCCCCCGATCTGCCGAGTGGCGCCGTATTCTCTGAATTTGTTGACGGCGGGTTCAATCGGGCCACGATCAACGCCAATGGTCAGACCGCGATCGACGCTCGCACGACAGGTCCCGGGGGCGTCACGAGTCAGGGCATTTGGATGGGCACGCCGGGAAACCTGCATCTGGCCGTGCAGCAAGGCGACGCCGCCCCCGGACTGCCCGGTAACACCCTGCAATCGTTTGGCTCGTTCTCGCTCAACAATCAGAATCACATTGCGTTCGTAGGATTTCCTAGCGGACCTCCGGGAACATCGCTTGGTGTCTGGGCAGGCTCCCCTGGCAATCTCTCGTTGCTAGCCGCGACGTCGCAGCCGGCGACCGCAGCGGGACCGGGCGTGCTTTTTGGGCAACTTGGTGCGACGGCCATCAACGGATCGGACCAAGTTGGATTCGTCGCGAAACTAACAGGCGCAGGCGTCAATAACAACAACGATACCAGCGTCTGGATGGCAAGCGAACACGGTTCGACCATGATCGCGCGCGAAGGTTCGCAAGCGCCTGGCCTGCCGGCGGGATTCACGATGGGGAGCCTGTTCTCCTATCCGCAGGAAGTGGACTACGCAATTAACGCCGCCGGGCAAATGGCGTTGCTCGCCAACTACTTTGATTTGCAAGGAAATAGCCATCGAGCCATCTGGGAAACAGGGGCCGACGGTCACCTGATTCCCATTCTTACCGTGGGTGACAAGCTCTTTGTCGGCGGCGTGGAGCGAACGATTCTACTGCTCTCGACAAGATTGGGAGAAACCGGCTTGCAAGACGGCCGCTGGAGCGCCTTTAACGAGGCCGGGCAAATTGCCTTTGTGGCAACATTTACCGACGGCACCCACGGCGTCTTTGTGTCTGACTCAGTGATCGTGCCCGAGCCGTCGACCGTCGTCCTGGCTTCGATGGCAGCCATTGGATTGGCTGGGCTTCACCGTGTCCGCCGCTGCCGACGCAACTCCTAGTGCGTCGCGCCCCTTAAGCCAGAGGTCCAATCGGCGCCCGCCGCGCCAGGTCGTCCAGCATGATCCTGAGCGCGTCAGCCGAGGTCTGCGCCGGCAGGCTAGCCAGGTCGTGGGCTTGCCCGGCTGTTTGGGTCAGGTCCAGCGGCAAGTGCACGAACGCCGACTGGGTCCTCAGCCCCATCCGCTCGGCCAGGTAGCAGGAGAAATATAAGGTCGCGTTGCACAGGTAGGTGCCCGCGTGATACGAGACCTGTGCCGGAATCCGCGCTTCGCGCAGTCGCACCGACCACTCAGCCAAGGGCAGGGGGCTGCGGTAGGCGGCCGGCCCGCCGTCGACCAACGGGCGAAACTGGTCGGGCGACTGATAGCTCGACCCGCCGACGTTCACCGCGAAGGCCTCCAACTGGATTCGCGTCGAGCCGGGCGCCTGACCCAGGTGCAGCGCATAGTCGTAGTCGGCCCGCAGGTCGCCAGCCAAGCGTTCCTTAACGGCGGCAAAATCGACCGGGTAGAGCCGCGTGGTGATCGTCGGTTCGCCGGGCAATTCCTGCGTCAAACGCACCAGGGTCAACCAACTGGAGTTCGTGTCCCAGCGGTCGTAAGGCTCGAAGGCGGTAATCAGAACCGATGCCATGCAGTCGATGGTCCGGCTGCTGGCCGGACGTGCCAGGTAAGGTTGACTCCCGCGGTGCTAGAGCAATCGTAGCGGCCCGCGCGGCGCTTGCAACCTGCCCCAGGGATGTTTGCAGCGTCCTTGGCAGGCAACGATAATCAGGGGAGATCCGGTCAACCGCGTTTCCATTTTCTCCCCGAGGCACACCGCATCTTGGTCGATTCATGGTCCGATGCCCTCCGCGCCCTTGATCCGGCCCAAGCCGAATATGCCACGCGTTTTGTCGACGCGCTGCTGACCGCCGGCCGAGCACGCGGCGCCAGCGACTTGCACTTGCAGCCGACGCCCGACGGGCTCGAGCTGCGCTGGCGCGTCGACGGCGTGCTGGTTCCGCTGGGCACGTTTCCGGCCGGGGTCGGGGCCAACGTGATCGCGCGGCTGAAGGTGCTCGCCGGGCTATTGACCTATCGCAATGACGTGCCGCAGGAAGGTCGGTTGCGCGACGCGCGGCCCGACGAGGAGGTCCGCGTCTGCACATTCCCCACGCTCTACGGCGAGCGAGCGGTGGTGCGATTGTTTCAACACCGGCGCGAGCTCCGCCAGCTCGCCGCGCTGGGCTTGCCCATGGAAATCGAGACCCGGCTGGCTGCGCTATTGAACCAGACCGCCGGCGCGGTGCTGGTGGTCGGTCCGGCCGGCAGTGGCAAGACAACCACACTCTATGCCTGCCTGGAACGCCTGGCCCACGCCAACCCACCACGCAGCATCGTGACCTTGGAAGATCCGATCGAGATGGCCATCGCCGGCGTGACCCAGTCGCAGGTCCGAGCGGGTAGCGAGTTTGACCTGGCCGACGGCTTGCGCAGCGTGCTGCGACAAGATCCCGAAGTGATCATGATCGGCGAGATTCGCGACGCGACCACTGCGCAGGTGGCGCTGCAAGCCTCGCTCACCGGACAGCTCGTGCTCAGCTCATTCCACGCGGGCAGCGCCGCCGAAGCGCTGGCCCGACTGCTGGACATGGGTCTGGAGCCCTACATGCTCACGAGCGGCGTGTTGGCCGTGGTCTTTCAACGGCTGGTGCGCAAACTCTGCGGCTGCGCGCGAACCGCGACCAGCGAGGAACTGCTGGGTCTCGTCGTGCGCGATGCCCGCGCACCTGTCGGCTGCGCGGATTGCAATCAAACCGGTTACTCCGGTCGCGGCTTGATCGCCGAGATGATCACGCTGGCCGATCCGGGCGTGGCACAGGGTCTGCTCCAGCGCGTGGACGTCGCCGAGCTCGAGCGCCGGGCGGTGCACGGGGGCATGATCGATCGACACGCCCGCGCGCTCTGGGCGGTCGAGAGCGGTTGGACCAGCCCGGCCGAGATTCGCCGCGTGCTCGGTTTCGGCGAAAATTCACCGCGATAATGGGGGCCAAAGACTAGCTCCTGGGGGGCCCGCGGCTATACTGCGCGGTAACACTTCACGCCAATGCCACGCACGGGCGCACGCGGAACACAGAGGCGGCCGCGCGGGCGGAACTTGAGAACGAACCGTGGCAGGCAGCATCTCGCTAGAGGAGCTCGTCGCGCTGAACGACGAGATCGCGGCGCTCGTCCGCTCGGGCGTCCCGCTCGACCTGGGTCTGGCGGGCTGGGGTGGCGATTTGTCTGGCCGCCTGGGCCACATCGCCAAGGAGCTCGGCGCAGCCTCTGGTCGTGGCGCCAGCCTGAGTGAATCGCTGGCCCAACAGGGCGATCGACTGCCGCCGGTGTATCGCGCCGTGGTTGACGCGGGTATGCGCGCAGGACGTTTGCCGGCGGCGCTCGAATCGCTCTCGACCAGTGCCCGGTTCCTGGAAGACACGCGACGCACGGCCGGGCTGGCCGTGCTCTATCCGCTCGTCCTCCTCACCCTGGGATATTTTCTGCTCTGGTTCGTGCTCACGCAGACGTTGCCGGCATACGCCATTTTGTACGATGGCCAGCCGCCGCGTCTGTTGTCGACCTTGCTCGAACTGGGCCGCGGCCTCAGCCGTGAGATTCCGCTGCCCGGCACCGGGCGCATGATCCTGGTCGGCTGGATTGCGCCGCTGCTAGTGGCGGCGCTGCTGATGGTCTGGTGGCGTGGCGCGCGGCGCGCCACGGTGATGGGCGGGCAGGGCCGTGGGCGGTGGGTCGAGCGCCTTCCGCTGGTCGGACCCGCGGTGCGCGACGCTCGGCTGGCCGCGCAGGCCGAGCTGTTGGGCCTGCTGGTTGAGAACAACGTCCCCCTGGACGAAGCCGTGCTGCTGGCGGCCGAATGCTCGGCCGATCGGCAGCTGATCGGCAACGCGCAGCAGATGCACGCCTCGCTGGCAAAAGGAGCCGCCCCCACGCCCGACGAGTGGTCTGGATTTCCGCCGCTATTGGGCTGGCTGGCCGGCAGCGGAGCAGGGCAGGGCACCTTTGTCGCGATCGCCCATCACGTGGCCGACACCTATCGCCGCCGCGTGGCCCGCCGCGCGCGATGGCTGGGTGACTATCTGCCGCTGTGGTTGGTCGCACTGATTGGCGGGGGTGTGGTCACCATTGTCGCCGTGGCCACGATCCTGCCGTTTACCGAGTTGATGCAAGGCATCGCGACAATGACCAACATCTCACTGCGACCCAGGCCATGACCCGCTTCCAGTACATCGCCGTCGACGCGCAGGGCCACGAGCTCCGCGGCGCTATCGATGCGCCCGACTGGACCGCTGCCTGCGAAGCGTTAAATGCAACGGGCCTGACCGACCCGCGCAGGGCGGCTGACGACATTCCAGCGACCTCGCCACCGCGGCTGAGCGCCAGCGAAGCGGTCGACCTGACCGGTTACCTGGCGGCGCTGGCGCGGGCCGGCCTGCCGCTGGCGCCGGGATTGCGCGCCATGGCCGGCGAAGTCTCGGGCAGCCGTTTAAACCAGACGCTCACCGCGCTGGCGGCGCGGCTGGAGTCGGGCCATTCACTCCCCGCGGCCTTGGCCATGCTGGAGAGCTCGCTGCCCGCGCATCATCGCGAGGTCTTGCTCGCCAGCGCTTCGAGCGGGCAACTCTCGGCCACCCTCGACGACCTGCTGGCCGAGGAGCGGCTGATTGACGACCTGGGCCGGCGGCTGTGGCAGGCCGTACTCTATCCGACCGTGCTCTTGACGCTGTTGACCGCCTGGATACTCTTCGTCGCGATGTGGTTGATCCCGCAAATGGACGTCGCTTCCCTACTGTCCGACGTCGACGACTTGTCTCAATTGAGGTGGAATGGCCTGCAGAACGCTCCCCCGGATCGCGGGACGCGGCTGACCGAATTTTCGCGGGTCGCGCCGCTGGTGGTCTTCGGTTCGTTGGCGGCTGGACTGCTAGTGCTGCTGGTGACCGGCGCGATCGGCGGCCGGGCGCTGATCAGCCGGTTGGCGGGACACCTTCCGCTGTTGGGCACCGCCTGGCGTTACCGATCGCTGGTTGAATTTAGCGGGTTGCTCGCGGCGCTCGTGCGCCGGCAACTGCCCCTGCCCGAGGCGTTGCGGCTGACGGCCTTGTCCGAGCGCGATCCGGCGTTTTGCCAGGCCGCGACTGCGGCAGCGGCGCGCACGGCCGAGGGGGCCTCGCTCGCAGCCTGCCTTAAGAACGATGCGCTCTTCCCACCGACGTTTTGCAACCTGGTCGCCTGGGGCGAAACGCGCCACGCCCTGGTCGAGGCCCTCGAAGGCGCGCGGCAAATGTACCTGGAACGGTTCGAACTGCAGTTGCGGTTGGTGCGGTTGGTTGTGCCGCCGCTGGTTTTCCTGCTGGTCGCGGCCAGCGTGCTCTTGGTTGCTTATGGGTGGATCAGTTCCGTGACCTCGGCCATTCGCATGCTGTCGAGCATTTGAGCGCAGCGGCAGGCTAGTAACCGATTGACGAGTATCTGAGTAGAACACGATGGACGGCATTCAACTATCCGGGGTGGCAAGCGTGCTGGCGATGGGCGCGGCGTTGGTATTCGCCGGCAGCCTGTTGGCCATGGCGCCGCCGCGATCCAGCCCTGTGGCCGGGGTGTTGCGATACACCGGCTGGACCCTGCTGGTGGTCGGCACTCTGGCGGTCTGGCTGCTGGTCGGCGGCTGGCTGGGTCTGATCGCCTGGCCGATCACAATGGTCATCTGGGCCCGGACCGCGTGGAACTATCGCGCGGTGCAGAAGCGCAACCTGCTGGCGGCGTTAGAGCTAGCCGCGCACCACAACATGCCCTTGGCGCCGATGGTACGCGCCTTTGCCGACGAGCAGGACCGGGGCTTTGCAGCCCGCGTGCGCGCATTCGCCGCGAGGCTGGACCAAGGTCTTGACCCGCAGCAGGCCATGGCCGCCTCGGCGAATGCGCTGCCGCCCGAAGCGGCGCTGGCGGCCGCGCTGGCCCGTGACTCGGGCGATTTGTCCGGCGCACTCAACGCCACGACCTATGCCAGCTTGTTCGACCGCACCTGGCTGCAGCCGATGATCGCGCGGTTGCTGTATCTGCTCGGCACGATCTTCTGCATGATGATCGTGGTGACGTTCATGCAAATCAAGATACTGCCCAGTTGGGTAAGAATCCTGCAGGACTTCGACCTGCAATATCCTCTCCCCCAGATCGACCTGAGCACTCCCGTCGAGCCGCCGCTGCCCGACGCCTGGATCGACTGGATGGTGTTCAACCTGCCACCGGCGGTCTACACAGTCGTGGTCTACAGCACGACGCTAGCCATGTTGATCCTCTGGGCGTCGCTCTTCCTGACGCTCGCCGCCATCTATACCTGGCTGCAGTGGCGCGGCACGCTGATGCCGCGGCTGCCGGGCCTGCGGCGGATCATCAATTGGGTCGACATGGCGCCGGTCCTGCGCATCCTGGCGCTGGAGTCAAAATCGCAGCGTCCGATCTCGGGCGCGCTCGAGTCGATCGCCGCGCTGCACCCCAAGCGCACCGTGCGACGCCGCGTGCGGCGAGTTGCCCAGGACGTTGACCGTGGCGTGGCCTGGCAAGAGAGCCTGCGTCGCCGCGGGCTGGTGCGCGACGTCGACGCGGCGGTTCTCAGCGCCGCGACGCGCAGCGGAAACGTTCCCTGGGCTCTGACGCAAATGGCCGACAGCTTCGAGCGCAAGGCGAGTTGGCGGCTAAAAGCCCTGGTGCAGGTCGGCGCGCCGCTGGCCATCTTGCCGTTGGCCCTGGCCGTGGCACTCATTGCCTGGGCATACTTCCTGCCAATTTCGGAACTGATCAAGGTCCTGTCATGACGAGGAGCCGCAGCGCGTGATCAAGTGTCGCACCATTCGCCCGACCGACCAGCGCCGTTCCGCGATGCCGCGCGACCCTGGCACATCGCAGCAGGCACGCCGGCGCCGCGCCGCGGCATTGATCGAGGCCATCGTCGCCGCGGCCTTGCTGGCCGTAATCAGCACGGTGCTCATGCGGTCATTGAGCCTGGCCGCGATAGAGCGTCGCGCAGTCCAGCAGCGCGCGATCGCCCTGGTCGAGCTGGCCGATGCCGCAGAGCGCGCTACCGCGCTATCGTGGGAAGACCTCACACCCGATCGCCTCGCAGTTTTTCAGCTGCCCAACGATTGTCTGCCGCTGCTGCCCGATGGCCGACTAACCTGGACCATCGAGGATTCGACCGCCGCACCGGAAGCAAAGCACGTGCGGGCAGAGATCACCTGGCGCGCGCCCAGCGGCGGCCCCAGCCCACCGGCCCGTTTGAATTTTTGGGTTTATCGCGCCCCCCCAGCGGCAGCCGGGGGTGTGCCATGAGTCAAACCAGGCCCCGCGCCGCCTACACGCTCATTGAGCTGCTGATCACCATGGTCATTGGCGCTACGATCCTGGCAGCGGGCATCACGCTCTTAGTCCAGGCGATTCGCGCCAACGCCGGTGCCGCTGACCACGCGCGCACCATTGTCAACCTGGGGCGTCTGGCCGAGCAGTTTCGCGCCGACGTGCACGACAGCGGCACGTTCGTGGCCGCGCCGGCCGCCGAGAGTCGGCCTGCCCAACTCACGCTAACCACGGTCGACGGCGGCCACGTCGAATACGTCGTATCTTCGGACGAACTGACCCGCACGCGCACAGCCGGCGATCGCGTGGTCGAGCGCGACGTTTACCGCCTGGCGACGATGCGCGCCGTGAGCCTGCGCGCGGACCAGGCCGGCGGCGAAGCGGCGATTGCGATCCAGCGGATCACGCCCCTGCCCAGCGGCGACGTGGTGCTGGGCAAATTCGAGATCCTGGCCTTTGCGCCTCGCACAGCCCGGCTCACCGGTGCCAACTCGCCCGCGGAGGCCCAGCCATGACGCAAATGACCGCCCATCCCGGGACGCCGCGTCGCCGCGCCCGCGCTGGCCGCCGGGCCGCGTTGCTGGTTGCGGTGCTCGTTTGCCTGTCGGTCGTGATGGCGCTGGGCGCGGCGTGGCTGCGCGGGGTGCTGCTGGAGCATCGGCAAGTCCGCGCGCAAGCCGATCGTTTGCAAGCCGAGTACCTGGCCGCCTCGGCGGTCGGCCGCGCCGCAGCACAACTGGCCGCCAACCCTGATTACCGCGGCGAGACTTTCGTGGTCGATGCTGAAACTCTGGCATTGCGGGCGGGCGCCGCGGTGATAATTCGAGTCGAGCCCGTTGCGGACGACGCCAAGGCCCGACGGGTCGTGGTCGAAGCCAATTTTCCGAACGACGGCGCCGAGCGGGCACGTCGCAGCCGGCAGGTTACGATTTCCCTGGCTAACTAGTTCCCTGGCTAACTGGCGGAGTTGCATCATGAAGTACAAGCACGCGGCGGGCTTCACACTGGTCGAGCTACTGGTGGTGATCGCGATCATCGGCGTGATGGTCGCGATGATGATTCCCGCAATTCAGGCCAGCCGCGAGGTCGGTCGCCGCGCGCAGTGCCAACTGAACCTCGGCCAGATCATGCTCGCGGTGCAGAATTATGAGAATGCCTACGAGGTTCTGCCTGCCGGAGTGATCAATCCCGACGGACCAATCAAAAGCGAGCCGATCGGGTTGCACCAGGGTTGGCTGATCCAGATGTTGCCTTACCTCGACTATGACACGGCATTTCGACAGATCGATTTTTCGGCCAGCGTTTACTCGCCGCCCAACGCTCCGGTCCGCGAGCTGTCGCCGCCGGTGTTCATCTGCCCCTCGGAGCCGACCGACACACTCGGGCGCAGCAACTACGCCGGCTGCCACCACGACGTCGAGGCGCCGATCGCCGCCGACAATCGGGGCGTGCTGTTTCTGAACAGCCAGATTCGCCGACATGACATTAGCGACGGCGCGTCGCACACGATCTTTGTCGGCGAAAAGCTCAACGACCCTGACGACCTGGGGTGGATGTCAGGCACTCGGGCAACGCTGCGCAATACGGGCTCTCCCCTGAATCGCTTCACCGACCCCAGTGCGCCGCCGGCCCCGCAGCCGGTTACCTGGGTCGGTGGGTTCGCCAGTGCGCACGTGGGCGGCGCCCACATCGGGTTTGGTGATTCCTCGGTGAGGTTCATCGCCGACGACATCGACGGCACGCTGTGGCAGCGGCTCGGAAATCGGGCCGACGGCCAATTGATCCAGTTCCCTCCCGAAGCGAATTGAGGCCTCACCTTTGGCGCGCAGCTATTCGATCGCCGCTCTGCTGACCGTCATGGCCATCGTGGCCGTGGCGCTCTCCAGCATTCGCAACGCCATGATCATGGGACCGCTGGGGGCCGATGCCGCAATCGCCCCGGTCACCGGCACCATCGCCGGCGGAATTTGGGGGCTGGGGTTGGGTATCTGGAATCGCGACCATTGGGGCGTGCCCTGGGTATTGGCCGGACTGGCCGCGGGCATGGGTCTGGGGCTGGCCGCCGGAGCGCATGTGACGGTCATACACAATTGGTCGGGAGTGATCGTGGCTCCGCTGCTGGTGGTCGCGATGGCGGCGATGACCGCGGCCTGGCGTTACGCCTCGGCCCAACGCTTGCCCGGAGTCCATGCACTGGACGACCGGGCGCCGACGCCAGACGGCGAGTCGTCGTGACCCGCGGCCGATCGCCGCGAATCAAGTCGCCCGGCCGAGCGCGCGCGAGGTGCGCGTTTTTAACGGAAACCGGACGCGCCTTTTCAATAATTTTATCTTGGGGTGAAAAGCGCAATAAAAAACCCACTCGCGAGACCGCCACGAGTGGGACCTAGTGAGCCGTGTAGGCGGCCACAGTCGGTTTTTTCACACCGGCCCAGTCTGGTAGGGGAAATGAGCCGGTAGGAGACCCCGCCGGCACAAGGCAAGCGGAGGCATTTGGTGCAGGCGAACGTTGGCGCTATGCGGTAACGACATCGTTCCCCTACTCACTAAGGTGCCGAGCCGGACAAAACCGGACACAGCCGCTAAGGATTTATTGCAATAAGCTCACGGTGCGGCGGATTTCCACCCTTTACGTGGGAGTAAACCACTCACAGCGGGCGACTTAGCAGGCACGGGCACCCACTCGGGGGCCAATAAAAAAAGCGTCGGGCAACTTGGAGTTTGTTGCCCGACGCTCGTGGAAGTTAAAGGCGAGTTGCCAACCGCGCGGAGTTGAAATCCGCTCTTCGGTTCGGACTAGCGCACCAGGCCGGCCTCGCGGCGGGCCTTCTCAACCCAGACGCGACTGCGACCTTGTACGCGCTCCATCTTCTTGCCCCACTGCGAAATCGGCTGGCTACGCTCGGCCTGGATCGCTTGTTGCAGGGCCTCGCCGGCGCCTTCGGCGCCGACCAGATCGAAAAGCGCCAGTGCACGATAGTACTGATAGTAGGCGTTGCTGGGTTCGGCGGTGGAGGCTAGCTCAAACTCGCGCGAGGCGTCGTTCATGCTGCCACGACGAAACGCGGTGAGCCCCTTCTCAAACGCCGCAGCGCCGTCCTGAGCCTCGCCCTGACGCAGGGCGGTCAACAGCATCAGCGGGCGATGCACGCCGGCCGAGTGGTCGGCCGTCGGCGTCGCCGGAGCGTCGTCGGGCACCGCACCGTCACTGATTACCTGACCTTGGTCGCCGCCACAACTGCCGCCGACGCAGCCGCCATCGCCACAGCCGCCGGTGCCACAGCCGCCGGCGCCACAGCTACCATCGCCGCAGCCCGCGTCGCAGTAGCCGTCGCCGCAGCCACCGCCGCAGTACGCGCCGCCACTCTTCAGGTAGCGCTTCCAGGCCTTGTGGGCAAACAGGCAGCCATGGTGCTTCTTGACGCAACCACAACCAGTGGCGTAGCAACCCCGCGTGCCACAGCCGCCGTATCCAAACGTATATCCGTGATAGAGCCGCGGGCCGCAACCGTAACCGCAGTAGCGATTGGCACAGCCATAACCGCAACCGCCGCCGCAGCCGCCGAGGCCGCAACTGCCAGTGCCGCAGCCGCCAACGCCACAGCTACCGTAGCCGCAGCCGCCAGCGCCGCAACCGGAACCACAGTAGCCGAAGCCGCTGTAGCAGCCCGTCGAAACGTAGGGCACCAGGCAGGAGCCGCAGGGGCCGCAGTTGGGATAGTACGCGCCCATCCACACGGGAACCGAGCGGTACTTGTGACAAAACGCGGCGGCATCGTTCGACGAAGTCGCCACCATGACCGCCGTCAGGGCGGCGAGCGTCCAAATAGTTGCTTTACGCATCGAGAATGCTCCGCATTCGAGTGATCGGGAAGGGCGCACGTGCACCGGGCGCCGCGTATGGACAAATTCGTCGCGGATATGCACGCCCCTTGAACGCCGCCGGCCGACTGCCGTTTATGCCGCGTTTACGGCCCAGCCGGCCGAGCGATGGGTTGATTGGCCGCAGCCGCGCGACGAGCTACGCCCGGCGACTCTACCGGCAGTAGCGATCGTGCCGAACGTGCGCCATCGCCCTGACGCGTGACCTGTCTCGGGTCGGCCGCACGCGGCCGCGATTCTGAGCGGAGTGTTTGCGGCGCGGGCCGCTCCCGACTTGAACGGCGGCGAGGAAGGCCCAGGACGCCAAGACTCGGCAGGTCTCGGCCGCTCGAGCCTTATTGTGAGCGCCGACGGCTACCGTGCGTGCCGCGCCGTCGCGAGCAGCTCGGCGAGATCGTCGCCCAAGGCACCGGGCGATGAATGAAAATCGTGCGGGGATTTGCGAGCGGTCCAATAGTCGTCGAGTCGCGCCATTTCTTCGAGCGCGGGGGCAATGACCTCGTGCGGCGAGTTAAACGCGGCGGCGGGTTCGCCGCGCCGAGAGTCAATTTGCCACTCTGCTGCGTGCCGGCGACTCACGTACAGCTGTCCGGACCTTTCCTCCGCGGGGTACAGGAGTTGCGCCGTCAGCCCCGATGCGACGGCCTGAAACGTGCCGGCCACTGGCGCAAAGGGACCTGCCGCGCCCAGACCCAGCCGAACGATCGTGCCTTGATTGTTGAGGACGATGGTCTGATCCGCCGCCGAAACGAGACCGTCGCGGTTGAAGTCAAACAGGCTGGTGATGGGCGCCTGCGTGGCAGTATTGCTGCGCGTGGCCGTGACGTCCGCGGCACTGGTCAAAAAAAAGTCGAGCAGTTCGCCCGTGCCGGTCTCACCGGTGCGGCTGCCAAAAAAGAAGACATCGGGCACAGCCAGCGACGTGTGAGCGTTGGCGAGCACCTGCACCTCTAGCCAGGAGTTCTTGACCGCGGTGGCCACACTCCAGATGAGCTCGATGCGATCGGCGCCGCTGACGCCGGCTCCCGGCCGCACGGTGACCAGCGATGGCGCGGCCGCTGCGGTCCAACTTGAAGGATCGTTGCTATTGCCCGTCTTGAAGACGAAATCGGCGGCCGTTATCGCCGGGTGGGAACCTGCCAGATCGATCATGATCCCATTGATGCCGCGGCTATAGCTGGTCACATTGTTGAACGACGTCAAGCCCGTGCCAGGCAGGTAGGCCGTTTTGTCCGGCGCGATCGCGTTGTCGTTGCTAAAGCCAGGCAAGGCCACACTGGTCACGTCAAATGCCGACTCTGCGTAAAACAACTGCCGCGCGAGGATGCTCGCGGCGGGCAACGTATACTCCTGACCCACAAATCCGCCAGCGGCCAGGCCGGTGAGCACGCTCAGCGAATTGCCGAACAGGTTGACGGCTAGCAGGTCGTAGCGGCGATCGAGATTGACGTCCCGGGCGACCACGGCGCCGACCGACGCTCCCGCGGCGAAGGTGGACTGTGGTCCGAAGCCCCCGGCGCCATCGCCCAGCAGCACTCCCAGGTTGTTGCCGCCGGAGTTGGCCACGACGAGGTCCAGCCGGCCGTCGGCGTTTACGTCGGCAGCGAGCACGTCCTGGGGTTGGCTGCCGGTGGCAAAGGAAAGCGACGTCAACAGATTGCCATTGCCGAGCCCCAGCAGCACTGAGACCGAGTTGGCGCCAAAGTTGGCCACGGCGATATCCGGCGTGCCGTTGTTGTCAAAGTCGCCCGCGACCACCGATTGGGGATTGATGCCAGTGCTCACGGACGTCTGAACTTGCAGCGTGCCATTGCCGATACCCAGCAAAATGCCGAGCGAGTCGGACCCCGAATTCGCGACGACCAGGTCCGGCGCGCCGTCCAGATTCAGATCCGTCGCGACCAGTGCTTGTGGGCGGACACCAACAGGGTATGCCACCTGGGGCTGGAACGTACCGTTTCCATTGCCCAACAGCACGGAGAGGGTGTTGCTGCCGCGGTTGGCCACGGCCAGATCGGGCCTGCCATCGCGATTCAGGTCGGACACGACGACTTCGGCCGGATTGATACCGACCGCGTAGGCAACCTGCGGCAGGAAGGAGCCGCCCCCGGCCCCCAGCAGCACGCTCACAGTGCCATCGAGATAGTTCGCTATGACAATGTCCGGCCATTGGTCGCCGTTTAGCTTGGCAATCACTACCGAGTGAGGTTGGGCGCCCGTGGCTAGAGTGGTTTGCGTGGCGAACGCGCCGCTGCCGTTGCCCCACATCAGGCTGACGTTGCCGGCCAGAAAGTTGACGACTGCTGCGTCGACGTAGCCGTCGGCGTTGAGATCGCCCGCGGCGACCGCCAGCGGCACCAGTCCTGTCGGTGAGGTCACCTGCGGCGCGAATGAGGCCGGCAAGCTCTTCGCTGCCAGTCGATTGCCCTGTAAATCCCAGATCGTGCTGTTGTCGACGAGGTTGAGACCTAACGTGCCCGTGCCAATCAGACCGTTGACGGTTACGCTGTAGGCGGCCGGGCCGCCCGACACGACCACGGTCGGATTTGCCGCGACCGAGCCCGTGGTTGCCAGCGCAAAGTCAGCAGCGTCGACTCCGGTCACGGGCTCGCTGAACGTCACCAAATAGTTCGCCGTCGCGGCGCCCTGTGGCAATGGATCGGCGCTGGCGCGGTTGATTGCCTGCACGGTCGGTGCGACCTGATCGACCGCGTATGCCTGTCCTTGAAAGCTGCCATTCCAAATGCCGGCGCCGCCTAGCGGTGCGCCCTGCCCATCGACGATTGAGTCGTCGTCAATCAGGTCCAACCGCAGGTCGCCTTGGCCGGAGATGCCACTTACGGTCACCGTACGTAAAGCCCCGGTGCCCGACACGGTCAGCGGCGCGGTAACCTGCAGATTGCCGCTGGTGTTGACTTGAAAGTCGCCTGCTCCGACTCCCGCCACAGGCTTGGTGAACTGCACGCGATACGCGACGCTCGTGTCGGAAGTGCCCGGCGAGGTCGGCGCAAAACGATCGATCGAGAACACCTGGGGTGCGGCCAGCAGCAATCGTCGCTCCAGCGGCTCGCAGTGGAGGCAATGCCCAAGTTGCCTGCGGCGCGGGGCATGGCGCGCGCGGCGAGGTGGCATCTTCGCGGAGCTCCGTCGATTTTGCCTGCCGTCGTGCACGAGCGTTTCTCTTGAACCGCAGGCCGGCTGACACAGGGACGCGCGCTCCCGCGCAAACCGTGTCCGAGAGCGGTCGGCCTAAAACGCTCCCAGTCCACGAGCCTGTCAAGTGTAATCCATCCGAATCGATGACAATAGCCATCGCCGAGGCCACTTGGCGTTCCTTGGTGCGAGCGGTCCGGAGCGAGTCTTGGCAGGCGAAAGGCCTTCTCGGCCTCAGCCAGCCGCGGGCCACTGGACTTCGCCCTGCACGCCCACGCCGTCGCTGCCGGTCCACTGCTCGAGGGACCCGGATTTGGCCTGAATCACGATATAAAACATCGGCTCGTCGGATGTATTGCGGCAGGCGCGAACCCCATCGGGCGCCACACGCACTGCGGTTCCTTCCTCGATCGCCACCGCCTGACCATCGACCTGAAAATCACCCGCGCCGCTTAAGAAAAGGTAGACCTCTTCGTTCTGTTGATGCTTGTGGTAGAAGGGGATGGAACGCTGCGGCGGGATAAGACCGTAGGAAATCTCCATCGCCGTGAGGTCCAACACTTCCTTGAGAAACAGCTTTCCTCGGATGGTGTCGGACAGGGCCGGATGGCGGACCCCATAGCGCGTCAGGTCCATCGGCTTGCCGATCCGCGCCAGCGTGAAGTTCGGTCCGCGCAACTGCTCGTGGACTTCGCCCTGGCGAGGGAAATTGGCCGGGCGCGGCGGGGCGGGAGCGCTGCCCGAGGTTGCCTGGGAGTCGGGAACCGTGTCACGCTTTGCCAGAATGGAGCGGTCGGTCGAGGTGGAATGACTCATGGCTTGGGCTTTCCTTTCCTGCGAGGTGACGGGTTGCGAACGGTTGGTTGTTTGAGGGGCTTGCCGGGGTCGAGCGCGTCCGGGTTGGCAACTTTGAGCGACGAGTCGATCAGTTCGCGGCAGGCGGCCAGGATGTCGTCGGCCAGCGCACCGTCGGCAACAGCGCGCGAGAGCGCGACGCCGCCGATCATCGTCGCCAGCGCGGCCATCGCTCGACGCTCGTCGGCGGAATTATCCAGTGCGCGGCGATCGCTCTCCTTGGCGGGCGTCTCGGCCAGCAGGCGAATGCTCCCTTCCAAGAACTGCTGAAACGCCCGCCGCATGGCAATGCTTTGTCGCGGCAAATCGGCCAGCAGTGGCGGCAGCGGACATCCCTGTTCGATTTGGCATCGATGGGCCCGGCTTAGATAACGGCGCGCCGTGGCGCGTAGCCGCGCCCCGCGCAGCGGTGCGTCGCCTGGCGATGCAGAGTCGCCTGGCGAGACAGAGTCGGCTGGCGAGACAGGGTCGGCTGGCGAGACAGGGTCGTCCGCCGATACAGCGGCGGCGAGCGCGCGCACTGTCGGTGGCGGCGCATCGCCGTTGAACGTTTGCGATTGTTGCAGTTGTTCCAGGAAAGCCGCCGCGAATAGCTCATCCTTGGAGCGAAAATGAGCGTAGAACCCGCCTGCGGTCAGCTTGGCCTCGCGCATGATTTCATCGACCCCGGCAGCGGCAAACCCGCGGCGGCGAAACACCACCCCGGCGGCGGCCAGGATCCGTTGCCGGGTCTGTTGTTTGTGGTCGGATGCGTAGCGCATGCCGATTTATATTACGATCGTAATATTAAGTCAAGCCAGAATTGCGCGAGGCATTCGAGCTGGGGAAACTCGGGGCGGCAGGTCGCTGCCGTGAACCGAACCGGATTGCGCAAGCCTGGCTAGAACCAGAACTCCGGGCGGGCGCCCTCAACGTTATTGCCCACGTTCTTGGCGGCGGGCATCTCGATCGGCCGGCCGACGAAGTCGCTCAGCCGCTGGTTCGTTTCCGGGGCATCGAGCGACTCGGTGCGCACGATCAACACCCGTTCGGGATGACGATCGGCCAGGACCGCCACTTCGCGGTTGTAGTCGCCGACGTACTGAGTGACCATGGCCCGCTTGGCGGCAAAGGCTTCGTCGCTACCGGGCAAAACTCCTGGGGGCACAGGATAGCTGGGGTACGTGGGATCCCATAAGTTCGATCGCCACAGCCCGTTGTGCGGGGTCGCGTAATAGTTGGGCGATCCGGCGCCACGTCCCTGAAACTTGAGAATCGACGCCGCGCAAGCATCTGTTTCCCGCACCAGGCCGATCAGTTTGGACTCTGGAAACTCGGCAAAGATCCGTGGCTGCAGATTCAACCACCAATGGGCCGCGTCAAAGACCAGCGAGAAATACTGTGAGAGCAGCTTGAAGCGGCGGACGTGAAAGTCGACCTGGAGGGGCAGTGGCGTCCAATACACGAACGGCGGATTCTCGTGCGTGCCGCAGAAACCGGGCCGTTCACGAAACGCGGCCGAGAGGGTCGTCGACCCGCACCGCCCGGTGCCCAATCCCAACACCAGGCATCCCGGCCGATCCAGCTTGGGATAAGGGCGCAGGTACTCGTGCAAGTTTTCGAAGTAGGCGTCGACCAGCCCCTTGCTGGGCAGCGAGAGGGCCATCGTATAGAGAATGTACTGAGCGCGCCCGGCAGTGCCCCGGGGAAAGTGTGCCTCGCGGGCGGCAAACAGGGACGCCGCCAGTTCTTCGCGCAAGGCGAGATCCCAGGCGGCCGCGTCGCTTATCGCACGCCACGTTTGGTCGGCGTATTGCGTCAATTGGCGCTGCTCAAACAGCTCAGCCACGCGCACCGCCGTAGCGGGATCGATTTCGAGATTCAAGTTCATCGCACAAAGATCGCGCTAACGGTTGCCCTTATGCGCAGAGTCTCACTCGGCACTCGGCTGGTCCGTCTCGCGCTTCTGTTCCGAGGAAGTCGGCCTCGTCCATACAGCCCCGCAGTGTAACGCACCGTTTCGCGATCGCGCTTTAAATTTTGCCGCAATTTCGCGAAATAGCAATGGTTAGCGGAGGCAGAAGAACGCCAATGGCAGCGGAATAGCCGAGGTAATGCGCTCCCAACACGTCCCGTCGCCACTCCTGCAGAACAAGATTTTGGCGCGCGAGAGAACGTGCGGACCGAGGCGTCTCTGCCCGCCTCTTACCCGGGCACGATGAAACCCAGGTGCATTTCGGCATGGCGGAGATGAAACTTGTCCCACTGGGCAGCCGACAGGCGACCCAGCAGCGGATGAACCACGCGTGTCGTCTGATGGCCGAGGCGATGGACGCCGCTTTCCAGGCAGCCGAATGCCTCGTCGAAATCGGCCTGATCAAACATGAACTCGCGGCGGACCGCCGGCGGCGGTTGAATGCCGGCTGGCACGGCGACGTGCAACAGAAACGGTCGCAAGAATAACCGGCCGACGATGCGCGCGGGCAGCGGAAACTGCGCCGGCGCCTGACTGCCGTCGATCGAGCCATGCATCACCCGGCCGACGTGCATAACGATCTGCGCCAACGACCAGTTACCCAATGCGCGATGGGGCGCGGCGTGCAACCGGCGGACCTCGGCCAGCAGCTGGTCAAAATTGCCAAACCGCAACCACCGCCGCCCGCGAACTCGCCGCGTGTTGATCACCAGAGGCCTCGCTCGATGAGTTAACGTCGTTGGCGGGGTATACCCCAGCGCGCAAACATCGGTTTCGGCGAGACCGGGAAATGGGCCACCGGCGTGACTGCAATCGGAGTCGGGATCGTGCCAACTCTCCGCGGATTGACTTCTGACACGGGACCGGTCGGCGTCAGGCAGCTCGCATCCAGTGCTCGCCCTAAAACCCGATGGTCTAGCGCACGAACTGGAGGCCACCCGAACCGACGTGGAATGCTTGTTGGCCATTGACCTGCGCGTCGTAGTTGCCGTAAAAGCTCCAACGGCTGTCGAGATCCCAACGCAAGCCGCCGCCCACCAGCGCCCAGTCACGCCCCAGATTCAGACCTTGCACGGCGAAGCTCTGACCCCCGATGGGTGCGAAGAACGAGTTGACAACGCTCGAGGTCTGCAAGAACTCGTGCAGCCACACGGCGCGAAATTCAGGCAACAAACTGCCGCGACGGCTCCACGAGCGGTTGAACTGCATCCGACCGCCTAACAAGCTGCGCAAAGAGTTGGCATCGAGACCGGCGACGCTCAAATTCAGCGAATCGGCCCCGCTCTCTGTGAAACTGTTTTGCCGCAGGTAGATGTACTGCAAGGCCGCGTAGGGCTGCAACACAAACTGGGACGACTGAAACTTCACGCCGCGCTCCAGGTAGCCGTAACTCTGCCAGCCACTGAAGGCGCCGTCCGCCACACGATCGATGCCGTTGAAGTCGATCGCGCGACGTGTGCTGTAACCGTTGAATTGGAGGCCGCCGATCAGGCTGTAATAGTTAAACCCATCGTCGTGGAAGTTGTAGCCGCCAAACTGACCGCCTTGGATAGAGCCCGATTGAGTCGGGTTCGTGGTGCTGAGCTGCGTGCCGAGGTAGCCGCCAAAAAGCCCGATTCGCTCATTGTCCGGCCAGGCCTTCTCGATGCCGATCAGCGTTCCGCCAAGACCATAGTTGAGTCCGGTCGCGTTGCCATCGGACTTGGCAGCGCCTCCCAGACCCAGCCCAAAGGCCCAGCTCGTCCAGTCGCTCGTGGGTTGCTCAGCGGCAAAAATCGTCGACGGACGCTGCCGGCTGGGTGAGTAAGACGCAAAGGTGATGGGCGTCGATGACTGCGACCTGGCAGGAGCAGCGACCGGCGCCGTCTGCTGTTCATTGAAGGAGCCAGCGCGAATTCGCTGACTTAGCTGGGCCAGCACTAAGGTCGTGTTCTGCAGGCCGATTTGACCGAGCGTGCCATACAACTCGCCGCTGATCTGGTTAAATGCCATCCGCGCTTCGGGGTCGCTGGCCGTGCTCAGGGCGGTGAATACAGTCTGAAGATCACCGGTCACGCTCGTGGAAATCGCGTCCAAATATTGGGCCACGGCCAGCTCATTGCGTGTATCGGCGATGGCTGCAAAATCGGTCTGATCGAAGACCAGGGTGAAAAAGGCGCTATTGGACGTGTAGCCCAGTTCGGCATGCAAGAAGTCAATGTCGTCCGTGGCGCCCGTAAATGCTCCGCTAACCCCGCCGTTCGAATTTAGAAATGTATACGTCGTGCCGGCTTGATAGTTGCCTGGCGCGGCCGCCACGTTCACGGTGCCGCCAGCAACGGCGCTTGAGCCGTTGACACTCAACAGATCATTGTTGACGCCGGGCGCGTTGCCATTGTTGTCAATTTCCACGTGCAGTGAGCTGCCCGTGGCCTGGGCATAGTTGCCGCTGACGTTGAGGGTGCCGATGCTCGAACCGGGAGCAACCACGCCTTGATTGTCCAGGTCGCGCTGAATTGTGCCAACACCGCCGAGAATGCCTTGTGGACCTACGGTCGTGTTGCTGTTGATGCTGCCATTGAGGGTTAGCTGACCGTTGTCCACCGTCGTGCTGCCGGTGTAGGTGTTGGAGCCCGAGAGGGTCAGTTTTCCAGCGCCTGTCTTGGTCAGGCCGCCCGTGCCGCTCATCACGCCGGCGTAGGTGCCGGCATTGGCCTGGTCATAAGTGACGTTGGCATTGTTGACGATATTGCCCCGAACGCTGGTCGTGTCTCCTTGCAGCACGCCGGCCGAGACCGTCGTGCCACCGGTATAGGTATTCGCGCCTGACAGAATGGTCGTGCCTGTGCCAAGTTTCAAGAGATTGCCCGTGCCGCTGATGACCCCTTCGTAGGTGCCGGTGGTGGTCTGGCTGAACGTGACCCGGGCGCTATTGGCAATGTTGCCCTGAAGATTGGTCGAGCTGCCCTGCAAGACGCCGGCCGAGACCGTCGTCCCGCCCGTGTACGTGTTCGCGCCCGAGAGCGTGAGTGTGCCGTTGCCAATCTTGGTCACGCTGCCCGCGCCGCTGACCTCGCCCGCATAGGTTCCCGTCGAGGACTGGTTGAACGTGACATTGGCGCTGTTGGCGATGTTGCCCTGAAGATTGGTCGAGCTGCCCTGCAAGACGCCGGCCGAGACCGTCGTCCCGCCCGTGTACGTGTTCGCGCCCGAGAGCGTCAGCGTGCCGGCGCCCGTTTTGGCAAGGGTGCCGGTGCCACTCATGATGCCAGAGTAGGTTCCTGCAGTCGCCTGGTCATAAGTAACGTTGGCATTGTTGACAATGTTCCCGCGGACGCTGGCCGTGTTCCCTTGCAGGATGCCGGCCGAAACCGTGGTGCCGCCGGTGTAGGTGTTGGCGCCCGAGAGCGTCAAGGTTCCGGCGCCGGTCTTGATCAGGCTGCCCGTGCCGCTCATCACGCCGGAATAGGTGCCCGCGGTGGCCTGGTCATAGGTGACGTTGGCATTGTTGACGATGTTCCCGCGAACGCTGGTTGTGTCTCCTTGCAGCACACCGGCCGAGACCGTCGTCCCGCCAGTATAGGTGTTCGCGCCTGACAGAATGGTCGTGCCCGTGCCAGACTTGGTCACACTGCCCGTGCCGCTGACGACGCCGGCGTAGGTCCCTGTTGTGGACTGGCTGAACGTGACGTTGGCATTGTCGGTAATGTTTCCTTGCAGGCTGGTAGTATTGCCCTGCAAGACGCCCGCCGAGACCGTCGTGCCGCCCGTGTACGTGTTCGCACCCGAGAGGGTCACGGTGCCGCTGCCAATCTTAGTTACGCTACCGGTGCCGCTGACCACACCCGTATAAGTTCCCGTAGACGTCTGGTTGAACGTCACGTTCGCATCGTCGGCGATGTTCCCCTGTAGGCTCGTGGTGGTCCCTTGGAGCACGCCCGCCGAGACCGTCGTGCCGCCAGTGTATGTGTTCGCGCCCGAGAGTGTCAGAGTGCCGGCGCCCGTCTTGGCGAGGCTGCCGGTGCCGCTCATGATGCCAGAATAGGTTCCCGCAGCCGCCTGGTCATAAGTAACGTTGGCATTGTTGACAATGTTTCCGCGGACGCTGGTCGTGTTGCCTTGCAGCACGCCCGCCGAGACCGTCGTGCCGCCGGTGTAGGTATTGGCGCCCGACAGAGTCAGGGTCCCGGCCCCCGTCTTCAAGAGGCTGCCGGTGCCGCTAACGATGCCGGCATAGGTGCCCGCCGTGCCTTGAGCGAAGTTCACGTTGGCCGTGTTGGCGATGTTGCCTTGCAGGCTCGTGGTGTTCCCCTGCAAGACGCCGCCTGAGACCGTCGTGCCGCCGGTATAGGTGTTCGCGCCTGAAAGAATGGTCGTGCCCGTGCCGGACTTGGTCAGGCTGCCCGTGCCGCTGACGACGCCGGCATAAGTCCCCGTTGTGGACTGACTGAACGTCACGTTGGCATTGTCGGTAATGTTGCCTTGCAGGCTGGTAGTGTCGCCTTGCAGGACGCCAGCCGAGACCGTCGTGCCACCGCTGTAGGTGTTCGCACCCGAGAGGGTGAGTGTGCCGTTGCCAATCTTGGTCACGCTGCCGGTGCCGCTGACGACCCCCGTATAAGTACCGGTTGCTGTCTGGTTGAACGTGACGTTGGCGTCGTCGGCGATGTTACCTTGTAGGTTGGTGGTGTTGCCCTGCAAGACGCCGGCCGAGACCGTTGTGCCGCCCGTGTACGTGTTCGCGCCCGAGAGCGTCAGGGTGCCGGCGCCTGTCTTGGTCAGGCTGCCCGTGCCGCTCATGATGCCGGAGTAGGTGCCGGCCATGGCCTGGTCATAAGTGACGTTGGCGTTGTTGACAATGTTCCCGCGAACACTGGTCGTGTTCCCTTGCAGGATGCCGCCAGAGACCGTGGTGCCGCCGGTGTACGTGTTCGCGCCCGAGAGGGTGAGGGTGCCGGCCCCTGCCTTGGTCAGGCTGCCCGTACCGCTCATCACGCCGGAGTAAGTGCCCGTGGTGGCCTGGTCATAAGTGACGTTGGCATTGTTGACAATGTTCCCGCGGACGCTGGTTGTATCTCCTTGCAGCACACCGGCCGAGACCGTCGTGCCACCGGTATAGGTGTTCGCGCCTGAAAGAATCGTCGTGCCGGTGCCAAGCTTCAAGAGATTGCCCGTGCCGCTGATGATCCCTGCGTAAGTGCCGGTGGTGGTCTGGCTGAACGTGACCCGGGCGCTATTGGCGATGTTGCCTTGCAGGCTGGTAGTGTCGCCTTGCAGAATGCCAGCCGTGACCGTCGTGCCGCCCGAATAGGTGTTCGCGCCCGAGAAAATAGTGGTGCCCGTGCCGGACTTGGTGACGCTGCCGGTGCCGCTGACGACGCCGGCGTAGGTCCCGGTGGTCGTCTGATTGAAGGTCACGTTCGCATCGTCGGCAATATTCCCCTGCAAGCTGGTGGTGTTGCCCTGCAAGACGCCGGCCGAGACCGTCGTGCCGCCGGTATAGGTGCTCGTGCCCGAGAGGGTGAGCGTGCCGGAACCCGTCTTGGCCATATTTCCGGTGCCGGCAACTGTCAGACTAGTGATCGTGACCGGCCCATTCTGGACCGTGAAGATCTGATTCGGACTGACGCCGCTTACCGTCAGTCCGCTGGCGCCCGACCCGTTCACTGTGATCGTGGCCGCCCCGTTATTGAGAGTTGGCAGCGGACTGGTCAGCGCGATGGTCGAGCTGCTGGGCAGGCTAAACGCAATGGTGTGCGTCCCCGCGCCGGCCGCGTTGGCCTGGTTGATCGCCCAACGCAGCGTGCCCGGCGCCCCGGTGTCGGCAGTGCTGGTGACCGTGAAAGTTGTCGCGTTGCCGTTTGCCGCGCAGCACAAAACGATCAGAAGCAGCAGGAGCCCCGTGCCGGCGTGACATCGTCTGATGCACTGCCCAACAGCAGAGGCCTGCAGCTTTCGTCGATCAAACAGTTTGTTCATCAAACGAGCTGCTATCACGACTCTAGAATGCGACTTCTCGGCAAACAGCATGGCATGCGCCTAACGGACGAACCCCCCTTTGATGCTCCAACTCGCGGCGCTCGTGGTCGACCACCCGATCAACAAACTTTGCTGCCCGAAAAGAGTTGCGTCCGAATATCTGCGTCAGGCTTCACGCGATTCCTGGCGCTTCTGGAGCCCCGCAAAGCAGCGTTTTGCAGTGCTTTGTCGATTTTGCGCGGATCAGCAACGTGCACAGCTATGATCGGATGATGGATTTGCTCTACCGGGGCTGAATCGTTTGAATCAGGTCCAGATGGTTCTGCCAGCACCCGCACAACCGCTAAAGATTGCCGCGCCTCGCACGCGATGAAGCTCGCGCGAAACACCTAGTGAATGGCGGTTCGACTGGCACGGCGAGAATCGCCTGAGGTGCTCGACACGCTGCATGCAGGCTTCCGCTGCGGCGAGATCAGCGGCCGACGCCTCACGCTGGATGGACCTGGCGAAGACTAGTTTTCCAGCACTCGCTGGAAGCGAAGGCGCGACCCCTGCGCGTTGGATGCGCCGCGCGGCCGATGTGGCGAGCGCAATCAAAACGCCCGCAGTTCCCATTTAAATCGGGAACGAGATGTCGTTTAACGAGTGAGGCTGCTGGGGCTCGAACCCAGGACCTACGGATTAAAAGTCCCGCTGGTCGTTACGCAATCGTAGTCTGTTGCTCGTGTTGCGACGACGTTTTTTTACGTGGGTCAGATTTGGGTCTGTGATTGTTCACGACGGGTGCCGTCGCACTCGCAAACGACAGTGCGTTGATCGCGTCACGCTTGCCGGTCTGCGTCATCTTCGCGTAGACCGTCAGGGTGAATCCCGGCGTCGCATGGCCCAGAATCACTTGCACGTCTTTAATGTTGGCCCCGCCCGCCAGCATCAGCGTCGCACAGGACGCCCGCAGCGCGTGCAAGTCAATCGAGCCACCGCATCGGCCGTCGTCAATTCCAGCGGCCTTGCAGACGCGGTAGAAGGCCTTCAGCAGGTTGTTCCCCAGCTTCGTGCCGATGGTCGTCGTGAAGACGTAGTCGGTCGATTTCCGGTTCAGGTCCTGGTCCCGCAGCGCCACCATCATTTCCACCAGGGCATCGTCCAGTGGAATCTGCCGCTCCCGGTGGTTCTTGGCCGTGTAGGCCTGCACCGTGAGCACCCTGTTGTTGAAGTCGATGTCGGCGAACCGCATGTTCGTCAACTCGCTCCGGCGGATCGCGGTGCACATGAACATCCGCCAGACCGGCTTGAGGTGGTCGGGGCTCGCCTTGAAGATCGCCAGCACCTCTTCGACCGACAGCGACCGTCGATCTTTCCTTAGCTTGGTATGCTTCAACGGCCGCAGGGCCTGAAGCGAATTGTGGCCGATCAACTTCAGCTCCACGCCCCGGTTGAGCATGTTCTTAATCGTCGCCACTTCCTTGTTGACGGTCCGAGCGGAGACCGACCGCCGCAGCGATACCTCGGACCGATCACCCCAGGCCGTGTGTGCGAGTCGCCATGACCGATAGGCCAAAACGTGGGCCAGCGTCACCTGCCGCACGCTGCGAATCTTGAGGTAGGTCTCGAACCTCTCCAGGTCCGCCTTGTACTCGCCAGGCCGCTTGACGTTTTGCTCCGCCCAGTCGAGAAACGCGGCCTTTAGTTCGTCCCACGGGCAATCGTTGTCGACCAGCCCGAAGTCGGCCTTATCGGCCCGGCACTTTAGCTCGTTGAGCAGGACGCAGGCCGCTTCGAAGTCGCTCGACAGCCGCTTCCTGACCAGTTCGCCACCGGACCGAGCCCGGCCGTAGTACACGTTGCCGCGACGGAACATCCCATCCGGCAGCTTCCTTCCACGTGCCATTCGATCCTCCTTTCGTGAAAATCGAACCTCCAATCTGCCCCAGGACGCGAAGTTGCTCCCCGGTCCGACCATTCTACTCGCTAGTTCCTGTCGTTCGTCAGGGGGCCTCTGCGGTGCTCGGGTTGGTAAGCTTGGGCATTGACGGACCGCCGTCGGTGCACGCGACAGCGCCGTGGTTCTCGCGTCCAGATCGCCTGCCCGCTCGGTCAAACGCTGGCATACCATCGTCCGAGACACTTGGTCTTTAAACTCGCACCTCGCCGCGACTATGTATGTCGTACGCGTGCGGTGACTGGGGCTGCCGTGATTGGACCCCCACAATTCCCGATCATATCTCGGTTGACTTGATCTGCGGCCACGCGCACGTGAAGCTGAGCCCTTCGTGCCGCCACTCGCCGGGCGTTGACAGCGTCATTCTCCGCGCGGGCCTGGTTCGCGACGTCAGGGCCGGCACAGAAATCCCTCTGTCCCAGCCACTCGGAATTCGTCGCGGTGGGACTACCAGATCGGCGCGGCGTCCCAAGTGGCTAGGCACGCCACCTCACGCCCCGCCTCGCAACTGAATGATTGATAAATCGCCTGGCCGGAACAGAAAAATTGGAAAAATGCCCTCCGGCGACAAATTGGAGAATTTTAGGTGGCCTGTTTGATCACGAGCTGCACCTATTGAGGTAGGGGATACAAGTCCCGCAGACAGGCCCTACGCCGGCAGGCTGAAACTTTCCGTTAGTTGGTAGCTCAAGATCCGCACGATTCGCATCGTTTTTGAGCGGTCGTCCCGCAAGATTCGAAAGCAATATTCCCGGCTTTAATGAGGAGTCGCCTGTGTGGTTGACCAAAGGGCGGCGTTCGCGACCAATCTCCAAGCATCGCGCGAGATCGACCTTCAAGAAGCGACGCGGAATATTCTCCGGCCAGCGCTATCCGCACGGTTTGTCGCTCGAGCCACTTGAGGATCGGCTCAACCTTACCCCGGTGCTTACCGGCCTCGAGGCGAGCTACTTGGTCCCCGGCTCGGCTACCAACGCGAGCAGCATTACCTACACGGCAACCTTCAGCGAACCCGTGACGGGTGTGGACCCCACAGATTTTGCCATAGTATTGACCGGCACGACTGGCGCAACACTCACGCAGGTACAGCCGATCAATAGCGCAGTCTACAAACTAACCGTCAGCGGCATTACAGGAAGCGGTGCACTGGGTCTAAATCTGGTGGCCGATTGGAGCATTGAAGACGTTCTGGCGAATCCGCTAATCAGCGATTTCACGGGGCAGAGCTACACGATTGACCATGTTGCGCCGTACGTGCAATCGATCGTTCGCACGACTCCAGCAGGTCCCAACTCCAATACGAGTACCGTGAGCTACACCGTGACCTTCAGCGAATCGGTGACGGGCGTGGACCCCACTGATTTTTCGCTGGCGTTGACAGGTACCGTCGGGACAACGCTCACACAAGTTCAGCCGATCAGCAGTTCAGTCTACAAAGTGATCGTCGCCGGCATCACAGGCAACGGTACACTGGGACTGAATCTTTTGGACAACTACACTGTTCGCGACCTTGCCAACAACCCCTTGCGGCAGGCTAGTGCCCCCAGCACGTTCCAGGCGAAGCAAGATTTTGTTACGGGTGCCCTTCCCTATTCCGTGACGGTGGCGGACGTGAACTTGGACAAAATACCCGATCTGGTTACGGCCAACTGCGTCCTGCTGGGCATCGGAAATGGCACGTTCCTGCCGAAGCAAGATTTTGCCACGAGTGGCAGCCATTCCTCGCCGGTGGCGGATGTAAACGGGGATGGGAAACCGGATCTCGTCGGAATCCACTACAATTTTGGCAACGCGAGGGTCCTGCTCGGCGTCGGCGACGGCACGTTCCTGCCGCAGCCAGAGTTTTTTGCCACAGATGGTGGTGCTGCATCTGTGAAGCTGGTGGACGTGAACGGGGACGGCAAACCAGACCTGGTTTCGGCCAACTACTTCACAAGTAACGTGAGCGTGCTGCTAGGCATCGGCAACGGCACCTTCCAGGCGAAGCGAGATTTTGCGACGGGTTCCGGATTTAGGTCCACTCGGTGGGTGGAGGTGGCGGACGTAAACAGGGACGGGATACCAGATCTGATCACAGCGAATTATGACGTCAACACTGCGAGCGTCCTGCTCGGCGTCGGCGATGGCACGTTCCTGCCGAAGCAAGATTTTGCCGTGGGTTCCGGGGCGAGGTCCGTGGAGGTGGCCGACGTGAATGGAGACGGGAAACCAGATCTTGTCACGGCCAACCGTTACGGCAACACCGCGAGCGTTCTGCTGGGGATCGGCAACGGCACCTTCCAGGCGAAACAAGATTTTGCCACGGGTACCAGTCCATGGTCCGTGGCGGTGGCGGACATGAATGGGGACGGGATACAGGATCTGCTCACTGCGAATCGGGACGACAACACCGTGAGCGTCTTGCTGGGCATTGGCAATGGTACGTTCCTGCCGAAGCAAGATTTTGCAGCAGGTTCTGTTACTAGGTCCGTGGCGGTGGCGGACTTGAACGGTGACGGCAAACTTGATTTCGTCACGGCAAATCAGAGCGCTAGCACCGCGAGTGTCCTGCTGGGCAATGGCAACGGTAACTTTACGGGGCAGATCTACACGATCTTGCCAGCGAGCGTCGTGGCTCGGAATCTATTCTACAACCAGTCGGCATTCGACGGTTCGAGCGCGGCGATCAATGGCAGCGACGACACGGCGATCGCCACCGACAAGACGGCCTACCTGCCCATGGGCTCGCTTGCCACGTTTGCCAGCGTGTCGAGCTACTCGCGTGGCATCAATGGCATCATGGTCGATCTGGTCGGCGGTGGTGCCCACGTCTCGATCACGGCCAATGATTTCGTGTTCAAGGTCGGCAACAACAACACGCCGGGCACTTGGGCCAGCGTGACTGCGGCGGCCACCGTATCGGTCCGCACCGGCGCAGGCGTGAGCGGTTCGGACCGGGTCGAGATCACCTGGGCCGACAACAGCATTAAGAACACCTGGTTGGAAGTACAGATCCTGCCCAACGCCAACACCGGCCTGTGGGCGACCGACGTGTTCTTTTGGGGCAACAAGGTCGGCGACGTCGGCACGGGGACGCCCGCCACGACGTTTTTGACCAGTGCCGCCGACAAGACGTCGGTTCTCGGCGGCCTGACCGGCGGAATTCCGATTGCCAACGCTCGCGATTTTAACCGCGACGGAAACGTTACCGCGGCCGACGCCACCATTGTATTGAACAGCTTGGGCGCGATCGTTCGCCTGCAGTTCGGCCCCGGCGGACCGTTCGCGCCGGCTGACGGCGAGTCGGACAGCTCGACATTCGAGGGCGACATCGGCATCGCTTCGGCTCTGGCCTGCCGCTCGTCCGGCTTCGAATCGATGGGACCGCGAACCATCATGGCGCTCGATCGAGACGAAGCTCCGGTCGAAGGCACGCGGCCCACCGACAAGCCCTTGGACGCGGCATCGTTTGGTCAATCCACACGCGCGGTCCAACTCGCAGACCGCGCGGTAGTCGCCCGACTTAATGCCATGGCACTCGAACTGGCGCTGGACGATACGTTTATCGAGTCGCTGGGATCGTTCTAGGGCCCCTAAAGGCTCTGTCAGGCAACTAGCTCATGCGGATCGGTTGAAACGCCCGGATTTTGAGTATTTTTTCTCGGACATAGCGCAGTTCGTCTTGCTTTGGGGCCTACGTAGGTACTCCCAAGCTGCCTTCCGAATTCCCAAAACTATACGCACAAACCAACTCAAGACGCTTGAGGCGTGACTTAGCCGGCCGTAGGCTAACTTCACGACGAAGGCGCTAGCGGAATCCGTCCAGTGCTGACGGGCTGCCACATGCGGAAGAAGATAAAATTCCAGCACAGTTGAGCAATCAAAGATGTCGAGCTCGTGTGAGACCAGCGTATCTGCCCTCGTGGCAAGGGCGCGCCGCGGCGACCCAGCCATCCTTGGCCGATTGATGGAACGTTACCAGGCGTACCTGAAGCTTCTCGCCGAAACTCAGCTCGATCGCAAACTGAGGGCGAAGATAGACGCATCGGATGTGGTACAGCACACGTTCTTGGAAGCGTTCCGAGACTTCCCTCAGTTTCGCGGCGGGACGGAAGGCGAGCTAACGGCCTGGTTGCGCCAGATTCTCTCTCGGAACCTTGCCCAGGAACTGCGCCGGTACCAGGGCACCATGCGGCGCGATGTACGATTGGAACGCAGCCTCGACCAAGAACTGGATGCCTCGTCGCTCGCGCTGGATCGCGGCCTCGTGGCCAGGGGCAACTCTCCGAGCCGGGAGGCCATGCGACGGGAAAACGCTGTGATATTGGCCGACGTGCTCAATAAACTTCCCAAGGACTATCGGGAGGTCATCTTACTGCGTCACATCAGAAATATGCCGATTGCAGAGGTGGCGTTAGAAATGGATCGCTCCGTCGATGCCGTACGGCACCTGTGGATGCGCGCCTTGGCCAAACTTCGTATTGAACTGGGGACATCGCCATGAAGCCGGATCTAGACGCCACCGCATTCCATGCCAGTTCGCGAGCGGGTACCGGCGACGCATCGAATGCCGGTGACGACCCGGAACTGGCGGCTCCCTTGGAGGAGTATCTGGCGGCTCTTGAAGGAGGCGATTGTCCGGAACGTGAGGCATTCTTAGGGCGCTTTCCTGCACTTGCCGCAAAGCTCGCACCCTTGCTCGACGGCCTGAATTTTGTACACCAAGTCGCTCCGCAACTGCGCGCTCCGTCCAGCAGCCAGTCGGCAGCGCCCCTTTCGGGTGAACCCGATGACACCAATCCGACCACTTTGGGCGATTATCGGATTTTGAGGGAAATCGGCCGGGGTGGCATGGGGGTTGTCTACGAGGCCGAGCAAATCACGCTGGGTCGCCGCGTGGCGCTCAAGGTGCTCCCCTTCGCTGCCGTCATGGATCGTCGACGATTGGCCCGCTTCCGTAACGAGGCGCAAGCCGCGGCGCTGTTGACGCATCAGCACATTGTGCCGGTATACGCCGTAGGAACAGCACGCGGCGTGCACTATTACACGATGCAGTTCATCGAAGGCTGCACGCTGGCAGACGTCATCGAGCAGTGTCGGCGGGCGGCGGGCAAATCCCAGGCCGAATCGCCGTCAGCCTTGCCGTCTGCATCGGGACCGCTGGCCCAGATGCTCTCGAAGGGGCCGAACGTGTTGCCGGGCCAGTCCCCCAGGTCTTCCTCTCCGCAACCCAAACGAAAGCATCAATCGGGCGATACCGTCCCACGGGGGCAAGCACTCGTATCCACTGAAAAGTCGCACACCCACGAGCACTACATTCGGGCCACGGCTGAGATGGCGATGCACATCGCCGAAGCCCTCGACTACGCCCACCGCCACGGAGTCATTCACCGCGACATCAAGCCCAGCAATCTTCTGCTGGACCTGGAAGGCGAGCCTTGGATTACTGACTTCGGGCTTGCCCGTTTCGAAACCGACGGCGGCATGACCATGACGGGCGACCTGGTGGGCACGCTGCGCTACATGAGTCCCGAGCAGGCCATGGCCCAACGAGTCGTCGTCGATCATCGCACGGACATCTACTCCTTCGGCGTAACGCTGTACGAGCTCTTTACGCTGGAGCCGGCGTTTAGCGGCGACGGTCGGCAGGAGCTTTTACGCGAAATCGCCTTCACGGATCCCAAGCCACCGCGCCAGTTACAAAGAGCGCTACCGGCCGATCTGGAGACGATCGTCCTCAAGGCGATGGCCAAAAACCCGCTGGAGCGCTACGCCACGGCCCAGGAGATGGCCAACGATCTGCGGCGCTACCTCGGTGACCAGCCGATCCGTGCCCGGCGGCCGAGTATGGTGCAAAGGCTGCGTAAATGGTCGCGCCGCCACCGAGCGATTGTCACCACCGCCGTGGTGGTACTGGGCTGCGCGATCTTATTGGGTGCTGGGCTCTTGTGGCGCGAACGCAGCCAGACGTTTGCCGCGCTCGCGCAGGCCGACAGCAACTTCCGCAATGCCCAGGACGCAGTCGACAAATACCTTACCGCGGTCAGCCAAAACACACTTTTAGATTCCCCTGGCATGGAGCCGCTGCGTAAAGAACTCTTGGAATCGGCCGTCGAATACTACGAGAACTTCGTGTCATCGCACGCCAATGATCCGGCGCTCAAAGCCGAACTGGCAGCCGCGCATATCCGCCTCGGCCACATCTACAATCAATCCGGCTCCAATCGCTGGATCGATGAAATGCAGCACGTTATCGAGATCGTCGAACCCATGGTCGACCAAGGCGCGGACATCGGCGGTTGGACGAGCCTGAAAGACGGTGTGCTATTCAAGGAATATCGCGGTGGAGGTGTAGACGACATTGACCGGATGCGCGCGGCCATGGTGGCCGTGCGTGGCGCTATTGTCTGGGAGAAGCTTGTCAAGGCGCATCCCAATGTGGCCGGGTTTGCCAGCGACCTTGCTGGGTTTTACATGATCAAAGCAATTGCCGCGGAAGGCAATACCGAGGACCGCGTGCGTGCGGGCGCAATTAGAAGCTATGAACAGGCAATCGAGCACTATTTGCGGTTTCCTACTGCCATTTCAGGCACGGCGCGACAGCTGATGCTCGGCATTGCCTATCGCAACCTGGCGGGCATACATCGCGGATCCAATCATTGGCAGCAGGCATACGACGCCGGCAAACGCGCCACGGAAGTACTGTCGGCATCCGAGAGAAAACCTCAACTGGAAGCCATGCTCATTGAGCAGTTGGTAGGGGTCTATTCGGAGCTCTGTGATGCAGCTTTGCAGCTCGGTCGCATAAAAGAGGCGGGCGAACTTTTGCACAAGGCGGCCAATGTAGACACATCCGATCCAGGTGGCTTGATCGAACGTGGTCGCGCAAGAGAGAAACTCGGAGAGTTTGAAAAGGCCGTCGCCGACTTTGACCGCGCCGTCGAATTGAATCCCAGCAATGGTAATTATTTCACGCGCGCTGCTTTTAACTATTCGCAGGAGAACTACCGCACAGCAGTCGACGACTTCACCCGGGTAATCGAGTTGGATCCCAACGACTCCAGGGCGTTCAATAACCGCGGCGTGGCATACAATCTTCTTGCAGACTTCCCTGCGGCTATTGCTGACTACAGCCAAGCTATCGAGTTGTCGCCGACGTCGGCGCTGCTCCGTGCTAACCGAGCGAATGTCTATAAGCGGCTGCACCGCAGCCGGGAAGCAATGGACGATATCAACGCTGCCCTGGAGCTGGAACCCAATGAGCATGTGTACTCTGTGCTCTGCCAGATTCACCTCGACTCGGCACAATACCAGGAGGCGCTCGAAGCGGCCGATCGAGGGCTCGAGCGAGTGCCGGAAGGCTCCTGGCTTCGCAGGATACGCACCGAGGTGCTCATGCGGCTCAAGCGGTACGACGATATGCTGGCCGAAAAGTCGGCTAGCGTCGACCGAGCCAAGACCCCCAAGGACAAAATCGACGCGCTCTGTGCTCGCGGTCAGCTGCAGCGTCAGCTTGGACATCTGGCCGAAGCGGAGTCCGATTTCCGGCTCGCCTTGGAGAAATGTGAGCTGGCACTCCAAAACGGCTTCGATAGTGCAAACATCCGGGAGTTGCACGCGAAGGTAAACTTAGAACTGGGCGACCGAGACGCGGCCTTGGCGGCCGCCGGTTCGGGGCGAAGTGAGTCGGGTTCGGTCGTAAAACTCCCCACGCAGATCCGTGCGAACGTCATGTTCAACCAGCGGAAGTTCGACCAGGCCGCCAAGGAACTCGAGCTCGCCGTGCACGATTCACCCGAAATCGGCTTGCTGCGCAGCTCTTGGGGGGCCGCGTTGGCCGAGCTTGGGCGGTACGACCAGGCGGTGGCGGAGCTGACGCGCGCCATTGAGTACGAGCCCGGCCGCAACGCCAACCGCTATCGCCGGGGCTGGGTTGCGAGTGCACAAGGACGCTACGAAGACGCCCTTAAGGATTTTGAGGCAGCCGTTCGTCACGGCGAGTCCGATCCCATGGCACTGCGCCGGCTCGCTTGGTTTTTGGCCACCTGCCCAGACAAGAAATTCCGTGACCCGGCCCGAGCCGTGGCGCTGGCTGAAAAGGCCGCCGAGTTGAGGCCGTTTAACGGCTTGTTCTGGTGCACGCTGGGAATCTCTCGGTATCGGGCGGGCGAGTATGACCAGGCGACGCGGGCCTTGGAGAGGGCACTGGAACTACGGGACAAGCCATTTAGCCCGAATGAGGAGCCTCGCCTTGTGACCGACTATGACCGCTACGCCGGCTTCTTCGCCGCCATGAACCAATGGCAATTGGGTGAGAAGGAGGCAGCCCGCGAAACGTTCGACGCCGCGGTAGCTTGGATGCAAGAGCACGCTCCGGATGATCAACAGCTCAAGCAGTTCCGGGGCGAAGCCGAGGAACTGATTGGTGCGGGCGAGATGCCACACGCCGCCGTGGATGACAAGAGCGCCAAGCAGTAATTGACCAGCAGGCAGAGCAAACGCGCTACGGATGGTAGAGGCTCGCGATAGACGCCTGACATGCTCGCTGCGGTGGGCATTGCAGGCGTTCTTCGTCAGCTTGGCACCATTGTCGTCATACCTAGGGACCTCATCATCTGGCGAGCTTTCTCTGTCACCGGCTACGTCGGTTGCCGTTCTTTTCTGCTTTAGCCATTCCCCAAGGTCTTGAATGACTCGATTACCTAAGTCTCTTCCACCTCGGCAAGAAATTCTGATGGCCGCGCGGCGCACTACGGTTCTTTTACGTGCGTAGGTAGCTAGCGGCGATCCCACTTCGCCGAGAGTGCGCGTACGGGGGTGCTTTGGCCACGCCTACCGAAACGGCGATGGGCAACTACCTGTGCGTACAATACGTCTCTAACCCGGGTTATCCAGTGCTCAAGATATATTGGCGGAACGGCCGATCGCAACAAATCGCTCGCGCTCCAATTTTGTTTCTCTAGTTTTTGAGAATGCGCGGCGCGATCGGGCGTCGTACCGACCCTGTAAGCGTAGTTAGGTCGCGCGAATGCCCCGGTCGACAGTGGCCCCAACGAACCGCAGGCAAAGCCAAATCCGGCGCAAATCATGGAACCAACAGTGATTCCGAACCAACCGCCAGTTTCGGTAGCCGCCGACAAACCGTGGGTAGATGTCTATGGTTCGCACAACTTGCCCGAGTGGCTAGTCCGGCAAGGACTCAGTTTGGCTTTCAGCACGTACCAGACTGGTAAACTCTTCTTCATCGGCACCCATGCAGGTCAGCTGTCGATATTCGAGCGAACTTTCGATCGCGCCATGGGCCTCTACGGCGATGCCCAGACACTCTGGCTCAGTACGCGGTATCAGCTGTGGCGTTTCGAAAACATGGTCCCCACTGGGCAGTTGTACGACGGGAGAGATCGGGTCTTTGTTCCGCGCATCGGTTACACCACCGGCGATCTCGATATCCACGATGTTGTGGTCGAAAATTCGGGCAGGGTCGTTTTCGTGGCCACAGCCTGCAGCTGCCTGGCCACCGTCAGTGCGAAATGCAGCTTTCAGCCGCTCTGGAAGCCGCCGTTCATCAGCAACCTGGCGGCGGAAGACCGCTGCCACCTGAACGGCCTGGCCTTGCGCGACAACAAGGCCCGCTATGTGACGGCAGTGTCCCGCAGCGACTTAGCCGACGGCTGGCGTAGTCGTCGCGCCGATGACGGATGTGTGTTGGATGTCACCACCAACACCGTCGTGGCGGAAGGACTGTCGATGCCGCACTCACCGCGCTGGTATCGCGAGCAACTTTGGGTGCTCAATTCTGGCAAGGGAGAGTTCGGCCGAGTTGATCTAGCTACAGGCCGGTTTGAGCCGATCGCATTCTGTCCCGGCTACTTACGTGGCCTGGCATTCGCGGGCGACTACGCCATCGTCAGCCTGTCACAGTCCCGCCACGACAAGACCTTCGGCGGTTTGGCGCTCGACGACGAATTAGGCCGCCGCAGTGCGGACGCCCAGTGCGGCCTGCAAATCATTGACCTTAACAGCGGCAATGTCTCGCACTGGCTCAAAGTTGAAGGCGAGGTCAGCGAAATCTACGACGTCATTGCGTTGCCAGGCGCTCTGCGGCCGATGGCGCTCGGTTTCAAAACTGACGAGATTCAACGTCTGTTGCTCGCGGATGACCAAGGAGTTCTGTAGCCGCCAATGTGCGAGGATGTTGGCAGACGTCTTTTTTGCGAGCAATTGCTCGGTTTTGACGTCCGGGGACGTACCTTGTCGTCCTAGGATGACGGCCCACTTGGCTACAGTCTGGCTACACAACCGAGATTGGCTTTCAGGCACTCTGACTTGCGAGAGGGGTGTGCCTTGCTAGTTGCCCGTGGGGATCCGGCACGCTCCTGAGCGAAGCGGTCAAGAAACCGGTCACGCGTCCGATCGACTCCGCCTGCCGCTCACGGCTGCCTGGCGAGCTACTGCTGGCGTTCCTGACGGTCGGGGGCAGTTAGCCTGATTATCTGCACTGAGTCGTCACAGAGAGTACTGGCGAAGTCTGCCTCAGCGTAGCGGATGTGTAATTACGAAACCTCGACTACTCGGCGGGCGGTTTCGCCGGCTGCGGTGGGGGCACGACCCATATATCCTCAGCATCATCATGTGCTGGGTACGGCCCGGTGAGAGACGCGGAGCGCACGCCCGGGAGCACCTGCACGTCGAAAATCTCTTCGACGCCCGTCTCAAACTCCAGGTACGCCACACTGCGGCCAGCTAGCAGATCTACGACGGCGACCCCGCATCGGAGTTCGTCGCGTCGCTCGGCAATGGGTACTCCGCCAAATACGGACGTCTCGCGTATGCGTGAGAGCCCGACAAAAGCCAAGTTTCCACAAAAGGCCAGGCCGCGTGTATATCCTGGCAATTCACAGACCACTTGCCGCTGGCCACTGGCCGGATCAACCACTTCCAACGTGCCCAACCCCGAGTTCAACACAAACAGCCGCCCGCCATAGACCCTCGGCGAATGGGGCATTGCCAACCCTTGAGTCACGGGCTCCCCGGTCGAACAGTCCAGTATACGGCCGCTCTCGGCCTTGCTAGGCCGCCAACCGCCCGGCTCATTCGAAGCAGCCATGGCAGTCACGTACCGCGGTCGGCCTTGGTCGATCGCCATGCCGTTCAGGTGGCACCGGTCATTGGCCGTAAGTTCCGTAATGAACGGTGGCTGCCAACGGGGTACAAAGCTGTAGTTCTCGTGCAAAGTGCACAGGCAGGAGAAGAGTGTGTTCACAATCCACAGCTCATCGCCGACCCAAGCCATCTCGTGGGCGTGGATGTTGCCCGTAATGAATGAGCGCCGGGCCAAGTAACAGGCGTCAAACGTCCCGGGTGGCGTTAATCGGGGAGCCAGCTCGGCCGCATTCTGCAAGAACCAGATCACGCCACGGGTGCCGACCGCGATCCGCTGCGGGTGCACGGCAATTCCCATCGCCTGCTCGAAGTGATGCAGCTTGATCCGCAATTTCGCGTCGGCTGCACTCACCACGACGAGCTTGCCAGCCTGATAAGTGGATACAAGCAGCGTCGCAGCAGCCGCTTCAAGGAGCGGCACCAGGTTGCCCGAATGCCGAAACTTGATCTCGCGATAGGCAGTGGGCGTTCGCTCCTCTGTGTCGGCGGCAAGCGTGTCGGCGGCGTCCACGTTTGTCTCTCCGGCGAGGACTTGGCGGGAATGGTGCCCTACGGTAGTTGAACGAACAGACATTGGCAAGTTAATTCCGTCGACTTGGGATTCAGTTCACGTGCAGCGACTGAGTGCTACGCTAGGCGTCCCACCGCCGGCGCGGTCGCCAAGCTTCGATCGAGATTTCTTTCGAGAATTCACGGATTTCGAAAACTGTTTCGTCCTTTTCCAATAGCAAGCGCACCTATAAAGGTAGCCGAGGAACTGCGCGCCGACATTTCATCGCGTGAGCTGGTCGCTCTGGATTCCGGCGGCCGCTGGGTCCAGCCCAAATCACAGCCAATACAGCCGCCTTGCGCGGCACGGGGAATTGCAAATGGCAGATGCCAGTTCAATCGGTCGGGAATCGCGGGCCACATCAGTACAGGGCAATCCGCGACCGTGCGTCAAGCGTTCGCGCCGACTGGGAATTGAGGCCTTGGAGGTGCGGCGGCTACTTACCGCTGGCAGTCTGGATACTTCGTTGAATGAAAGTGGAGGCAGGGTCATCACGCCGATTTTGTCGTCCAATGAAGAGGGTCAAGGCATCGCGGTTCAATCCGACGGTAAGATTCTGGTAGCTGGGTAC
>Ga0163144_10002408_pt1 | contig 43278 bp, 46 predicted proteins | sample OliLak19BULKMAT1_FD_123175 | JGI IMG/M metagenome (GOLD analysis project Ga0163144, IMG submission 123175) | Freshwater microbial mat bacterial communities from Lake Vanda, McMurdo Dry Valleys, Antarctica - Oligotrophic Lake LV.19.BULKMAT1 | ecosystem: Environmental > Aquatic > Freshwater >...
AGGCCACGTAGGCCACGTAATAGCCGAGGAGGGCGCCGCCTTCCAGGCGCACGATCTTGCGGCCGGTCATGAGTATCGGGAGGCAAGCCAGGGCCGCCGCCAGCATCACCCAGATATCGAAGGCCAGCAATGACGGCGCCATCGCCAGGCCCAGGTCGCCCGACACCAGCCCCGACACACCCAGGCCGCCCAGGATGTTGAAGGTGCTGCTGCCGACGACATTGCCCACCGCGATATCGCGTTCGCCCTTGATCGTGGCCGTGACACTCGTGGCCAACTCGGGCATGCCGGTGCCAGCAGCGACGATGGTCAGGCCGATGATGAGGTCGCTCACGCCCATGGCCTTGGCAAAATTCACCGAGGCCTGCACCAGATAGCCCGAGCCGAACACCAACGCCGCCAGGCCGACAGCGATCAGGCCGACCTGTGCAGCCCAGTGGCTGTCCCAGGCACCGTCCTGAGCGGGTTGGATCGCGTCTGCAAACTCGTCCTTCGTGGCTTGCGTCTCGCGGCGCGACTGCACGACCAGAAAGACGGTGTAGGCCAACAACAGCGTGAACAAGAGCCCGCCGTCCAGGATCGAGAGCTTGCCATCCAGCGCGAGCACCAGCAGCAGCAGGCTTGCACCCAGCATGATCGGCACCTCCTGCCGGATCAGCTGGATATTGACGACCAGCGGCGCGATCAAGGCGCTGATTCCGAGGACGAACAAAACATTGAAGATGTTGCTGCCCACGATATTGCCCATGGCGAGATCGGTCTTGCCGTCGAGCACCGCGTCGACGCTCACGGCGACCTCGGGCGCACCGGTGCCGAGGGCGACGACAGTGAGTCCGACGACCAGCGGACTGATGCCGAACGACAGTGCCAGTTTTGAAGCGCCGCGCACGAGCATGCCGGCGCCCAGGATCAGCAGGACCAGACCGCCGAGAAACATGAGGGTGTTCACGAGCGGGGACTGTAGCCACAAATGTTTGCGAACCGCAGTCCCGCCCGGCAGGTCGGAGTGACGAAGGTGAACTCCAACGCCCCTGCCTCGCCTCCCGATTGCGTGTCAACAGCCCATCGACGCGTCGCAATCGCGCTCTCGGTCGCGCTCTCGGTCGCGTGCGCGGGGCTGCCTGCATCGATGTGTCGGCCTTCCGGTGCGGGCCTGCATGTCTCCCACGGCGCGGGCACGACCAGGTGAGATGCCGTGAAGCTGACCGCCGCGGACGCAAGTCGATGGCCGGGAACAACGCCGAAGACGGTCAGCCTCGATGGCGACTATGGTGAAGGGCAGCTTACCGAACTGTCAGATTCGGCGCGGCCGGAGTCGAATCTGGGCGACCCGATGCGGCAGTCCGAACTGCGCAACGCGCCACCTGGATGCGAACACGTGCCTGCAGCCTTCGTCGCATGGGCTCGCCGTCGATCTGGGCCCACACGTTTTCGCGGATGCGCTGGGCGAGCGCTGCCCGACGGCCGTTGCCGCAACGCGTGCCCCGCGCAGCAGATCAGAGCTTCGGGATGCGCAGCGTCTTGCTGATCATCAAGCTGCCTGACAGCGCGAACATCAGCGTCAACGGATGCAGCGTCCATCCGAACAGGTCCCAGGCCCCGCCCGGCAACGGCAGGGTGAGGCCGCGTTGCCACGCGATGCCTGCCAGCACGGCCGTCAGCACCACACTGGTAGGAATCGGCGTGCCTTCGAAGTAGGCCACCTTGTCGGCACCGGCCGAGAGGCTCTCCGCAGTGACGTTGTAGCGTGCAAGGCGGCTCACGCCGCAGCCGACGAAGCAGATCAGCACCACGACATCCCAGCCACCACGCAGGCCGCCGGCAAAGGCCAGTGTCGCGGGGGCCACGCCGAACGAGATGATGTCTGCCAGAGAATCGAGCTCGCGGCCCAGCGCGGAGTGCTGCCGGCGCCAGCGGGCCACCCGCCCGTCGAGCCAGTCGAAGGCGAACGCCAGCGGCGCCATCGCAGCGGCCCACAGGAAGTGGGTCAGGGCGCCGCTGGTCATGAACACCATCGCCAGGAAGATGCCGGCCATGCCGCAGGCGGCATTGCCCAGGGTCACGAAGTCTGCGAGATGAAAGTCGCGGATCATCGAAAGATGGCGGCGGGGCGGTGTCGAACTGGACATGTGGAACCTCTTCAGGTGGCCGATCATTGCCGGAAGGCAAGGCACGTCGGCGGCGCAGGCCGTGGCGCCTGCGCTGACCGATTCTCGGCGCTTGGCGCCGAAGGAACGAAGGCGCGTCGTATTCACGCGCTCCTTGCCTGCCGCTTGCCCGCTGCTTGCATGCTGCTTGCATGCTCCTCGCCCGCTTCCAGCCTCGCCCCGCACCAGGGTTGACCACCTGCGGGCCGTGCCGCACCCTCAGACTCCATCGGCCCCCGCACGCCCGGCTTGGCGTTGCGCCTGCGGCCAACCGATGCACGTGGTGCGAAGGCGCATGCCGGAGTTGCAGCCTGAGGACGCGCCGAATCCGCCACCCGCAAACCTGCCATCCCTGCGCGTCGAGCCGCCCGACAAGCCCGGCGCTGCGCAGGCCCGCACGATGCATCGAGCCCGCCATCGCGATCGTCGGCAACGGGCCAGGCCAAGGTCTGTTGCAGCGGCTCGCCTGACAACTGGCCGTGACCGGGAAAAACGCTGGGCCGCGCCACTCGGCAGGCTCTGGGTAGCGCCCTCAGCGCATTCGCCGCGATCCCCAGCGCAGTTCTTGCGGCTGGTTCCACCGAATGTATTTGCAGTCGTCCGCCGGCACCTCCGGGCGGCTGACCCGGGCTTGTCCAACAAACGGATCAGATCGCGGCAAGCGCGATCTATCGTTAATCGTTCGATTTATTCTTGATCGTCAGGCAGCAAGAAAAAGAAGGAACGAACAGATGATGGCACTGAGCATCCGGCAGCCCTGGGCATGCCTGATTTTGAAAGCTGGCAAGGACATTGAAAACCGCTGCTGGCCGACGCGCTATCGCGGGCGCATGTTGATCCACGCGGCCAAGGGCTGCACCCGCGACGAGTTGGAGGGCGCGCTCGACTTCGCCGAGGATGTGAGTGGAGTTCGCTATTCGGTCGATCTGAAAACCATTCCGCGCGGCGGGATCGTTGGGAGCGTGGAGGTCGTGGGTTGCGTCAGAGCCAGCACGTCACCTTGGTTTGTCGGCGAGTACGGCTTTGTGCTGCGCGATCCGCAAGTGTTGCCGTTCAGACCCTGGAAGGGGCAATTGGGCTTCTTTGAAGTGCCTGACGCGGTGGCTGAACTTGCTGACTGACGTTCGAGCCAAGCCCCGTATTCCGGTGGCGCCTGGAACCAGACACGACCCAGGAATCGATCGAGCCGGCCGACAAGGCTGGATGTGCCGGGTTTAGCAGTCAGGCGCGTGGGCGGCAGCGATCCAGGCCCGGCGGCGGGCTGGGCCATCCTTGAACATCCTCGTCAAGGAGCCGCATATGAACGTGAAGAAGGACAAGCGCAAGGGTCGACGACAGTCGAAGCCGCAGGCGCGCCCAAGGACGCCGCCACCGGCCGGCAGGCACTCTCGCGGAGCGTCTTCGACAACGAGCTGAAGAACCGAGTTCCCTATCCTCCCGAGCACCTCCACACGGATCGTCACAAGCGAGCGCTGGTTGTGCGCGCGGTAGTCGGAGATTTCCTTCGAGTACGGGCACACGCTCTCCACCGGCACGCCGGCTTCGGCGTGGATGAACGTGACGCCGCCGCGTGTCTCGCTGATCCAGCGGCCCTGGTAGTCGAGCAGGCTTTGCACGCCCGAGACCGGCGTTCGCTTGCGCAGGAAAAAGGTGAACGCGGCTTCGATGCGGCTTTCGCTGGCACCGAGCTTGTCCAGCATCTGGACATGGCGCTGGCCAAGCGTGGCGGCGTCGAGCGGCACGTCGAGCCCGTCGAGCCAGGCGATCAGGCGATCAGGCGATCAGGCGCGACATGCGCGTGCCCTTTTTCCCGGCCGGCAAGGCGACGTCGATCGACCACAGCGGGCCTTCTGCTGCACCGCGCCGGCCACCCGCAGCCGCAGCGGGTAGCGCACGTCCTTCACGCCCACGCGCTGGATCGCCAGGTGGCGATCGTCGCACGCGCTTCGCGTGTCGGGGATGTGGAGGGCGTCGGTGAACTGGGTCATGGGAGCGGAAGGATGGCACGGATCGGAGGCCGCGATCGTCGCTCGCTCGACTGCGGCGGTTGAACTCGCATGAAGGTGGCGAGGGCTGCGGCGAGACCGGCGCAGCGTGTGGCGGGCCGCGCATGGCCCCAGACGGCATCGGGCCACGTGCGTCGTGGGCTGCGCCCGGCGTCGCACCGCGGCATCATCGCGTATTTAAATGAATTTTCTGGCGCGCGGCCGAGATGAGCGTGCCCCAACGTCGGAACACCGCATGGACGCCGTCTCACCCTACACCCTCAAGCCCTGGCTGGCCCAGTACGGCAGCCACATCGCTGCCGAGCTTCAAGCGCCGCAGCACGGCAGCCTGGCGGCGCTGGCCGACGACGCCGTGCGCCGCTTTGCCAGCCAGCCGGGCTTCACCACCGTTACGCCGAACGGCATGAACGGCAGCCTGCGCTACGAGCAGGTCGGTGAGATGAGCGACGCTTTCGCGGTCTTTCTGCGCGACGTGCTGAAGGTGGCTGCCGGCGACCGCGTGGCGATACAGATGCCGAACTGCCTGGCCTACCCGGTGGTGCTGCTTGGCGTGCTCAAGGCCGGCTGCGTGGCGGTCAACACCAACCCGCTGTACACGCCCACCGAGATGGCGCACCAGTTCAACGACAGTGGCGCGCGGGTGGTGGTGATCATCGACCTGTACGCCGACAAGCTGCAGCAGGCACTGCCGCAGACCGGTGTGCAGCACGTGGTGACGACCCGCATCAGCGAGTTCTTCCCGCCGCTGGTGGGGCCCATCGTGCACGCGGTGCTGAAGTACTGGCAACGTGCGATCCCGCAGCACGGCCTTTCGGCGACGACGCTGCCGAAGGCGCTGGCGCAGGCGCGCGCCCTCGGCAACGTGGCCGCACGGGCACGCGGTCATGCGCAGGCGCTGACCCACGACAGCCTTGCGCTGCTGCAGTACACCGGCGGCACCACCGGTGTGGCCAAGGGCGCGATGCTGACGCACGGCAACCTGCTGTGGAACCTGGCGCAGATGCGCGCCATGTGCGACAGCCACATCACCGACGGCCGCGAGGTCGTGCTCACTGCGCTGCCGCTTTACCACGTGTTCGCGTTCACGGTCAATTTCCTCTGCATGTTCGCCGCCGGCGCGCACAACGTGCTGGTGCCCAACCCGCGTCCGATCGGCAACCTGCAGCGCGCCATCGAGAACTACCGCATCACCTGGATCACCGGCGTCAACACGCTCTATAACGCGCTGCTGTCCGAAGAGTGGTTCACCGCCTTCCCGCCGCGGCACCTGAAGGCCGCCGGCGGCGGCGGCGCGGCCATGCACCACGCGGTGGTCGCACGCTTCGAGAAGGTCACCGGCGCGCCGCTCGTCGAAGGCTACGGCCTGACCGAGACGTCGCCCGTGGTCTGCTTCCAGCCGCTGAACGCGCCGCGCCAGCGCGACAGTATCGGCATCCCTGCGCCGATGACCGAGGTGCGCCTGGTCGACGACCAGGGCATCGACGTGGCGGTCGGCGCGCCTGGCGAGTTGCTGGTGCGCGGCCCGCAGGTCATGCAGGGTTACTGGCAGCGCCCCGAAGCCAGCGCCGAGGTGCTGAAGGACGGCTGGCTGACCACCGGCGACATCGCCGTGATGGACGAGCACGGCACCTTCAGGATCGTCGACCGGCGCAAGGACATGATCCTCGTCAGCGGTTTCAACGTCTACCCGAACGAGGTCGAGGACGCGCTGTCGCAGCTCGACGGCGTGATGGAAGCAGCGGTGATCGGTGTGCCCGACGCGCGCAGCGGCGAGGCCGTCGTCGCCTGCGTCGTCAAGCGCGACCCGTCGCTCGATGCCGCTGCCGTGCTGCAGCACTGCCGCAGCGTGATGACCGGCTACAAGGTGCCGTCGCGGGTGATCTTTCGCGACGAGCTGCCCAAGACCCCGGTGGGCAAGATCCTGCGCCGCGAACTGCGCGACGAACTCCGCGCCGCCACCGCAAAAGCCAAGGACTGACGAGCCATGTTGTCTCCCCTCGAAACCACGCTGCTCGGCGTGATGATGATGGTCATCATGCTGGGCATGGGCGCCAGCCTGACGTTCAAGGACTTCGCCATCGCGCTGCGCAAGCCGCAGGGCATTGCCGTCGGCCTGGTGTGCCAGTACGGCCTGATGCCGGCTCTGGCTTTCGGGCTGGCCAAGCTGCTGGCGCTGCCGCCGGCCTACGCCATCGGGCTGATCCTGATGGGCTGCATGCCCGGCGGCACCACCAGCAACATCTTTACCTACTTCAGCAAGGGCACGCTGAGCCTGTCGATCCTGATGACGATGAGCTCGACGCTGGTGGCCATCGTCATGGTGCCGCTGACGCTGGCCTTCTACAGCAGCGGCATCGAAGGCGACTGGCAGATCCCGCGCGAAAACGTGCTGCAGGTGCTGGTGGTGCTGCTGGTGCCCACGCTCATCGGCATGGCGTTGCGGCGCTGGAACGCGAACGCCGGGGCGGTGATCGAGATGATCGGCGGCCTGCTCGGCGTGCTCGTCATCGTCTTTCTCGTGGTTTCGTGGGTACCGCGAAACATCGGCCTGCTGCTGTCGACCGGCTTTCCGGTCTTCGCCGCGTCGATCATGCTCGGGCTGATTGGCATGGCGCTCGGTTACGGTCTGTCGCGCCTGCTGCGGCAGGATGCCAGGCGCGCCCGCACCATCGCGATGGAGACCGGCATCCAGAACGGCCCGCTCGGCGTGTTGATCGTCGTGCTCAGCTTCACCGGCACGCAGCAGCAGGAGGTCTTGCTGATCCCGGTGCTGTACTCGCTGTTCATCGTTCTGACGTCGAGCGCGGTGACGGTCTGGTTCCGCCGCATCAGCACGCGCGAAGAGCTGGCGCGCGACAACGCCAAGATCGGCGCGCTGGCTGCCGGCTGACGGGAGCGGCGCACAGCCACGCCGCCGCAGCGAGCATCGGCAAGGTCGGCGGCAAGGTCCGCGGCAAGATCAGCCGCTGCCGAATCGTCGATGCACGGTCTTCTGGCGCCCCGAACCCGCAACCCGCGGCACGGTGGCGCGGCCGATCCAGGAGGAACGCCTGACCGGGGCCGCGGCGTGCGGCCGCGGCTCAGGAATTGATGGCACTCAGCAGCGGACGGTTGCCGACCCGCTGGTGGATCGATGCTTCGATGCCGGCGGCGTCGAGCCCGCACATCGCCAGCAACTTGGCCGGATGGCCATGTTCGATGAACTGATCGGGCAGGCCCAGGTGCATCAGTGGCAGGCTGACACCGGCTTCGGCCAGGCATTCGCCGACCGCGCTGCCGGCGCTGCCCATCACGCAGCCTTCTTCGACAGTGACGATGGCGTCGTGCCGGCGTGCCAGGTCGAGCACCAGCTCGCGGTCGAGCGGCTTGACGAAGTGCATGTCGGCCACCGTCGCGTCGAGCGCTTCGGCGGCCGCGAGCGCCGGGTGCAGCAGGGTGCCGAAAGCCAGGATCGCCACCCGCTTGCGGCCGCGGCCATCGAGCGCCAGCGCCGATTCGCGGCGTATCACGCCCTTCCCCCACGGCCACTCGGTCAGCGCCGGGTCGATTGCCACACCGGCGCCCGCGCCACGCGGGTAGCGCACGGCCACCGGGTGGTTCTGGCGGAACGCGGTGGTCAGCGACCACCGGCTTCAGGCCCTCGCAGGCCAGGCCGGCAGCGAAGGTCACGGCGTGCTGTTCGGCGATGACGACGTCGTGTGACAACGAACACGACGGGCAGTGCCGCCGCGAGAAGATGTCAGCCGAGCAGCGCCTGCAGTTCCACGAGGAACACAGCGCCCCGATCATGAAGGACTTGCACGGCTGGATGACCGAGCAGTTCGAGCAGCAACTGGTGGAGCCCGACTCCAGCCTGGGCAAAGCGCTGAACTACCTGCTCAAGCGCTGGGACGAGCTCACGCTGTTCCTGCGCCGGGCCGGCGCGCCGCTTGAGAACAATTTGTGCGAGCAGGCCTTGCAGCGGGCCATCCTGCACAGCAAAGGTTCGATGTTCTGCAAGACGGCCAACGGCGCGGCAGTCGGCGACATCTACATGTCCATCATCCACACCTGCCGGCTGTGCGACGTCAAGCCGTTCGAGTATCTGCAAGCTCTGCAATACAACGCCCAAGCCGTCATCGACAAGGCCGCACTTTGGCTGCCCTGGAACTACCGCGAGCAGCTCGCCCGCGCCCCGTGAGTTCAAGCAGCGTTTATGCCGCCAATAAAGGCCGCCACGCCGGCACGGTGCGCGAGCGCGACGGGTCCCCGGCCATGAGCAGCACCTGCAGCTCGCAGGCTTGCAGCGTGCGGCCCGGCTCAGTCCCGTCGGACCACCACGCGAAGCGCCCACTGGAAAGGCGCTTGTGGCACAACCAGAACCCACGGCCGTCGTAGACCAATATCTTGAAGCCCGTGCGGGCGCGGTTGCGAAAGACGAACACGCCGCCGCTGAAGGGGTCGGCCTGCAGATACTTCCTGCACGCTGCGGCCAGGCCGTCGATGCCGGCGCGGAAGTCCACCGGCTCCACGACCACCCGGATGCGAATTTGCGGCGTGATCTGGATCATCACGCGCTCCAGAAGGCACTGCACAAGCCCACCAGGCCGGCCAGGCCCTGGCCGCTGAGTTCCACGCGCATCTTGGCGCCCCGCGCGTTGCCCATCTCGACGATGCACTCCGCGCGCCCGGCCGCCGACGCCGTCAACGCAGCCGGCGCGAACAGCTCGACAAAGTTTGGCGCGACCTCGCGACACGGCGGCGTCGCACCGCCGCCCTCGACCCGCCGCTAGAGCCCAGCGTAGTCCAGGTGCAATCGGGCGGCCACGCGGTGCAAACCCTGCTCTCTGGCTGCGCCTACCGCTGCCGCCCAGAGCGGAGTATGTCCACCCAGCTTGCGTCCGGTGCGCCAGTCCTGCAGCTGTTGCCTGACCCGCTCCAGGCTGCCGTCTGCCACGCTCGTGTCTTGACCCTTCTTCGCGTCTTCCATCGCCCACTCCGTCTGGTTGCAATGGCGACAGAAGTTATAGAGGTTGCGGGCTCAATTCATGCAGGCTTGCCGGAGGGACACGGACGTGATGAGCCGTCCGCCGCGCGCGGTGGACTGACCCATCCTGACGGGTTTCGGCATCTGGCGCGTCATCTTCGTCGGCCTGACGCTGCTCGGCTTCACGGTGTGGGCCTTCTTCTGGATGAAGGGCCAGGGCGCTTCCGACGCGCTGGCGCGCACGGTCGCCATCAATGCCATCACCATCGGGCAGTGTTTCTTTCTGCTGAACAGCCGCTACCTGATCGACAGCTCGCTGTCTGTCAAATCGCATCTGGAGAACAAGTACGTTGCGCTCGGCATCGGCGCGGTCATCGTGCTGCAGATGCTCTGCACCTACGTCGGTCCTTTGCAGACGCTCTTCGGCAACGAGGCGGTGCCGCTGCACGTATGGCCGATGCTGCTGGCGGGCGGACAGGTGTTCTTTCTCGCCATCGAGATCGAAAAGCTGATCATCCGTTCCAGTAGCGGCCTCAGGGCTTTCGTCACCGGCGTCGAGGCCGGCGCGAGGGCACCCGGGAGGGCCATCTAGACAGGGAATTGAAACGAACTGTTTTCAAGCTCGCCGGCAAGGACCAGCCCTTTCTCGGCTGTTCCACGGGGTGTTTCGGCCTGATCGAGCGCACGCCGAACAGCGGCATGTGTGCGGCCTGGCCTGAAAGCGGCTCGTCGCTCGGGTCAACCTTCACGATTCGTGGGCCCTCGAACGGGCCTGCCCTTGCCAGGCACAGCCAGGCACAGCCATGCACAGACAGGCACCGCAGCCCGGAGCGCCGGGCCGTCTTCAGGCAGCCTGCGGAAAATCGCCGCACGCCCATGCTCGCGGTAGCGCACGGGCCTGCAGTGCCAGGTGCGTGAGGGTCCGCTCGACCACCGTCGATACGACGATGGCCGCGCTGATGTCGAGTTCCCCGCCGCAGTTCGGGCAGTGCCCGAGGTCGATCTCGCCGACGCGCTCAAGCAGTCGGTATTGGACAAGGCGCCGGACCGCCGCCGGTTGCAAATGTCGCTTGATGGCCGCAAGCCGGCCTCCAGAACCACCGCTCGCGCAGGAAAGCGCGTGAACGGAATTTCGCCAGCGCCACGGCCGGGCCGCAATCTGTGCGGCCTGGCCCGCCGTCAGCGCGTCCCGGCTTGCGCGCCCATCGCCTCCGAGGCTTCGACGATTTCGCGGTGGTGCGGCACCTGTTCGAGAAAGCTGCGGCGAGCGCGCGCGTCATTGATGCGTTCGGCCTGTGACTGCAGTTCAGCCATCGCTTCGGCCAGCACAGCCTGCGCGCGCGGGTCGGCCGTGGCGCGCAGCACCCGGTAGCAGGTCAGCGGCAGCAGCAGCGGCTCTTCGGTGCCGTCGAAGCTGCCGCCCTCGGCGCGATGCGCCATCAGCTGCTCCACGAAGGCCAGCGCGTCGTCCAGCCGGCCATCGGCCAGCGCCACCCGCGCCAGGCCGGAGACCGGGTCCAGCACCTGCTGGCGGCGCATCTTCAGCGAGCCGAGCAGGGCGCATGAATCGCCGTAGGCCTTGCGGGCCGCTTCGAGCCGGCCCAGGCCGAGTTCGGCGTGCCCTGCCACGAGCCGCGCAAAGGCCTCCAGGTCACGCTGCCCGCTCGCCACCGCGCTGTCGAATGCGGCATTCGCGAAGGCCAGCGCCGCAGTCTCGTCACCTTGCAGATGCGCCACCGAGGCCGTGTTGAGCAGCAGGGCGGCTTCGGTGTCGCGCTGACCGACGGCGCGCGCCAGCCGCAGGCCCTGGTCCAGGCATTGCCGTGCCCGTTCATAGTCGCCCAGGCGCGGATAGACCGAGCCCAGGTTGGACAGGCGTATACCTTCTTCGGCCGGGTTGCGCAGTTCGCGCACCATACGCAGATCCGCTTCGAAGTACTCGGTGGCCTGCGTGAGCTCGCCTTGCTCCATCGCGATGAGGCCCAGCGTGTTGATCGCCTGGCTCTCCTTCAGCACGTCGCGGCGTGCGCGCGCCAGTTCGAGCCCGCGTTCGGACACCTCGCGCGCCAGCGCATAGTTGCCCTGGCCGACCAGGGCGAGCGCCACGCAGTTGTGCAGCGCCACGGCGTGCGGGGCAGCGGCGGCCGCCGACTGTGCGAGTGCCAGGCCGTAGCGGCCGGCGGTTTCTGCCGCCACGAAATCGCCCGCGCCCCGGAACGCCAAAGCCTGCCGCAGGGCCACCTGGGCGCGGCGTTCGTCATCGCCCAGTGTCTCGGCAAGCGCTGTCAGCGCGTTCAGGTCGGCCGCGTGCGCGGCGCGGTCACCCTGCGTCAGTCGATAGCGTTCGCGCACCGCAAGCAAGCGCCAGCGTGTGTCGTGGTCGCCTTCGCCAAGCAGCGCGAACGCCCGTTCGACAAATACGAGCATGGATGCATTCGCATAGCGAGCCGCCGCGTCTTCCGCCGCGCGGGTGAAATACGCGCAGGCCTGGGCCAGGTCGCCTGCGCGTTCATAGTGCTCGGCGGCCAGGCCCAGCGTCTCGCTGGCCCGGCCGTCGCCGAATTGCGCCAGCCAGCCCGCCGCCCGCGCATGCCATTCGCGGCGGCTTCGTTTGAGCACGCTCTCGTAGCTGACCTGGTGCAGGATCTGGTGCTTGAACGCGTACTCCTTCTGGCCCTCCAGCGCCGGATGCTCACGCGGCACCAGCAGCCCGCGCTGCACGAGCGATGGCAGCGCAGCGGGCGAACCGGCGTCCAGCGCCGCCAGCGCGTGGTCCCAGAACTCGAAGCCGATCACCGAGGCCTGCTGCATGGCCAGTTTCTCGGCCGGCGGCAGGCCGTCCAGGCGCGTTTGCAGCACGCCGGTCAGGGTCGCCGGCACATGGGCGGCGAGCAGTTTTTCGGGCACCAGCCGCCAGTGTTCGCCGCCGGTGCGGATGGCGCCGTCGTCGATCAGCATGCGCACCAGTTCTTCCATGTAGAAAGGATTGCCGTCGGCGCCGCCTGTCACAAGCTCGCGCAGCACCACCGGCACCGACTCCAGGCGCTGCAGCAGCACGCCGGCCAGTTCGCGGCTGGCGCGCTTGTCCAGCGGCTGCAGGTCGATGCGGCTGTGCGCGGCCGCCAGCAAAGCCCAGTCGGGCCGCCGTTCGAACAGGCCCTGGCGCGTCAGGCATATCAGCAATGCGGGCATGTCGCGGTGCGCCTGCGTCAGGTAGTTGACGAAGTCGAGCGAGCCGTCGTCGGCCCAGTGCAGGTCGTCGAGCAGCAGCAGCGGCGGGGCGCCGTGCTTGCGTGCGGTCAGCCGCAGCAGCATGGCGGCGGCGTGGAATGCGCGGTTGCGGATCTGCCGCGCGTCGTCGACGATGCCGCGCACGAACGGACTGTGCGAGAAGTCCAGGCCGATCAGCTGGCCCAGCAGGTGGGCCTGCGCCGGGCCGTCTTCGTCGAACAGCGGCGCCACGCCGTCGACGAGCTTGCGGCGCGCGGTGTCGGCGTCGTCGTCGTCGGCGATTTGCAGCCGCCATGCCAGCATGTCGCGCAGCAGCCCGAAGGGCCGCGCCTGCGTTTGCGGCTCGGCGCGGCCGCGGAACAGGCAGAAGTTCTCGGGCTGCGCCTCCGCCCAGTTCTCGAATTCGTAGATCAGCCGGCTCTTGCCGATGCCGGCTTCGGCCACCACCGTCGTCACCGCCAGGCCGGTGCCGCGCTGGAGCCGGCCGAAGGCTTCCTGCAACTGCTCGAGTTCGGCCTCACGTGCCACCATGCGCGTCTCCACGCCTTCGATGCCGCGCGTCACGACGCGGAATGCGCGCGCCTTGCTGCCGTGCACCAGGTAGGTCGTCAGCGGCTGCTCGCTGCCCTTGACGAACAGCGGCGGCTCTTCGGTCACCTTGAAGACGCCGCGCACATGACGATAGGTGTCGTGGTGGATGCGCAGGCCGCCCGTCGGCGCCGTCTGCTCCATGCGCGCAGCCATGTTCACCGTCGAGCCGCGAATGCTGCCTTCGGCATCGACACCGCCACCCAGCAGCACCGGTCCGGTGTCGATGCCGGCGCGCACGTTGAAGCCAGCCACTCCGTGCGCCCGTTCGACCGCGAGTGCATAGCGCGCGGCCTCTTCGATGATGTCCAGGCCGGCGCGGATGGCGCGCTCTGCGTCGTCTTCCCGGGATGTGTCGGCGCCGAAAGCGGCCAGCAGGCCGTCGCCGGTGTACTGCAGCACCCGGCCGCCCTGCTTCTGCACGATGGCGGTGTAGCGGTGCAGTGCGCCGTCCAGGATCAGGTGGACGTCCTCGGGTTCGAGCCGTCGTGCCATGGCGGTGGAACCCACCGTGTCGACAAACAGCACCGAAACCTGCTTGAGTTGCTGCGTGGCCACGGCCGATTGTTGGCGCAGAGCCTCCAGGCGGGCGCGCAAAGGACCGGCTGCCATCTCGACAACGGCATCGCCGAGCATGCCGCGCTGCGATTCCAGCGCGGTGATGCCCGTTTCTATCTGTTCCTGCTCGGTCATGTCGCTCCGGTCCGCATGGCCAAGGATCGCCGCGCTCCGGCCAATCCCACGTTCATGGGGGTTGGCCCCCCGCAAACGTGGGGTTCACGAGCCGCAGGAAGCACAGTGGAGCCCATCCGGAGCCCGCCTTGAACTAATATTCCAACCATGCCGTCATTGTCCGGGCAAGCGCAGTATTTTTTCGCGGCTCCGGGTCATATACCCAAGGGATTCTCATGAGACTCAATTTTTGCGTCGTGGCGCTTGCCGCTGCCTTTTGCGCGTCCGGAGCTTCGGCGGCCGTCTTCAATTCGGCCAGGTTCATCGAAGTCACGCCGGGTCTGGTCAGCCTGGAAGGCTTCGGTCGCGGCGCCGTCAGCAGCAGCCCCGGCCCGGTCGCGTTCGGCTTGGGCTTGTCCCTCGACGCAGCGCGGGTGCCGTTCTTCGACACCTGGAACATCCAGGTCGGCGATATTGCACCCGGCACCTACAGCTTTTCCGACATGCTGATCGATGCCACCGGCAGCCTGCTGTTCGGCACGGGTGGCTATGCGATCACCTTCAACTCGATCGACGAGTCGGGTGATCGCAACACGGTGCTGTTCAACGTCAACGACGCAGGCACGCAAGCAGTGGGCTCGGGCATGTTCACGGTGCGCGACAGCTGCCCGATCAAGAGTTGCGTCTGGATCGACCTCAGCGGCACCCAGGAAGTCGGCAGCCCCGCCGGTTATGGCGGCACGGTGATCGCCGCCGTGGTGCCCGAGCCGGCGACCACCGCGCTGCTGATGCTGGGGCTGGTGGCGGTGGGCGCGGCGGCAAGGCGTCGCCTGACGGCCTGATCGACGCGCGCCCCGGCGCTTCGGCGGCATTGCGGGGTGGCACGGTAAAATTCGAGGGCAGCGACAAGCGAGCTTGTGGCCGCCCCGTTTCGTGCTCCGGGAACGGGCCCGTTCAGCCACCTTGCCCTGACAGCCGAGCCGCCCCGGCGCCCCGACATGACCCCGCTCGCCGAAAGACTGCAGCGCACCCTGCGCCAGGACGTGCAGTCCATGCATGCCTACGCCATCCAGCCCAGCGCCGGGCTGATCAAGCTCGATGCGATGGAGAACCCGTTCTCGCTGCCCCCCGAACTGCAGCGCGAACTGGGCGAGCGGCTGGGCCGGGTGGCCATCAACCGCTACCCGGCGCAATGCGCGGCTGACGTGGTGTCGGCGCTGACAGCCTTCATCGGCCTGCCGGCGGGTTGCAGGCTGATGCTGGGCAACGGCTCCGACGAACTGATCGACATGCTGTCGGTGGCCTGTGACGTGCCCGGCGCCGTGCTGCTGGCGCCGCTGCCGGGTTTCGTGATGTACGAGATGTCGGCACGGCTGCGCGGGCTGCGCTTCGTCGGCGTGCCGCTGACGGGAGATTTCGAACTCGACGAAGGCGCCATGCTTGCGGCCATCGAAGAGCACCGCCCGGCACTGACCTATATCGCCTACCCGAATAACCCGACGGCCAACCTGTTCGACGACGGCGTCATCGAGCGCATCGTCGCCGCCGTGGGCGCGCAGCGCGGGCTGGTGGTGTTCGACGAGGCTTACCAGCCCTTTTCCTCGCGCAGCTGGCTGCCCCGGCTGGCCGAATTCGACCATGTGCTGGTGATGCGCACGCTGAGCAAGTTCGGCCTGGCCGGCGTGCGGCTGGGCTACCTGTGCGGCGCCGCAGCGCTGATCGACGAGGTCGAGAAAGTGCGCCCGCCTTACAACGTCAGCGCACTGAACGCCGAAGCCACGCTGTTCGCGCTGCGGCATGCCGACGAATACGCCCGCCAGGCTGCGCTTCTGAAAAGTGAGCGGGAGCGCCTGCAGACCACGCTGCGCCAGCTGCACGGCGTTCAGCCGTTCAAGAGCGAGGCCAACATGATCCTCGTGCGCGTGCCCGATTCGAAGCGCAGCTTCGAAGGCATGAAGGCGCGCGGTGTGCTCGTCAAGCACATCGCCGGATTGCACCCGCTGCTCGCCAACTGCCTGCGCCTGACGGTGGGCAGCCCGCCCGAGAACGATTCGATGATCGACGCCCTGAGAGTGAGCCTCTAGATGAACCGCACCGCCGACGTTCGCCGCGACACCAAGGAAACCCAGATTCGCGTGCGCATCGACCTCGACGGCACGGGCGCGGCCCGGCTGACCACCGGCATCGGTTTCTTCGACCACATGCTCGACCAGATCGCCCGCCACGGCCTGATCGACCTCGACATCGAGGCCGTCGGCGACCTGCACATCGACGGCCACCACACGGTGGAAGACGTCGGCATCACGCTCGGCCAGGCGGTGGCGCTGGCGGTGGGCGACAAACGCGGCATCACACGCTACGGTCACGCCTACGTGCCGCTGGACGAAGCGCTGTCGCGCGTCGTGGTCGACTTCTCCGGCCGGCCCGGCCTGCACATGGAGGTGCCCTTCAAGGCCGGCATGATCGGCGGCTTCGACACGCAGCTGACCTATGAGTTCTTCCAGGGTTTCAGCAACCACGCGCTGGTCAGCCTGCACATCGACAATCTGAAGGGCGACAACGCGCACCACCAGTGCGAGACCGTCTTCAAGGCCTTTGCGCGGGCCATCCGCATGGCGCTGGCGCCCGACCCGCGCGCCGCCGGCATCATTCCTTCCACGAAAGGAAGTCTGTGACGCAGCGGGTTGCGGTGGTCGACTACGGCATGGGCAACCTGCGTTCGGTGTCGCAGGCCGTGATGCACGTGGCAGCCGGCAGCGGCGTCGAGGTCATCGTCACCTCGCGGCCTGAAGACGTGATGGCCGCCGGGCGCGTGGTGCTGCCGGGCCAGGGCGCGATGCGCGACTGCATGCGCGAACTGCGCGACTCCGGGCTGGAGGCCGCCGTGCGCCACGCCGCGGCGCACAAGCCGCTGATGGGCGTGTGTGTCGGCATGCAGATGCTGCTCGACCACAGCGAAGAGCAGGACACGCCGGGCCTGGGTTTGCTGCCCGGGCGCGTGCGGCGCTTCCAGCTGGACGGGCGGCTGCAGCCCGACGGCAGCCGCTACAAGGTCCCGCAGATGGGCTGGAACCAGGTGCTGCAGCAGCCGCATGCGCTGTGGGACGGCGTGCCCGACAGCACCTATTTCTACTTCGTGCACAGTTACTACGCCGAGCCGTCGAATCCGCGCCACACCGCGGGTGAGGCCGAATACGGCGCGCGCTTTACCTGCGCGCTGGCACGGGATAACATTTTCGCGACGCAGTTCCACCCCGAGAAGAGCGCCGACCACGGCCTGACGCTGTACCGCAATTTCCTGCGTTGGAAACCCTAGCAAGCCGCCCGCGGGTTCTTGCCGTCCGCCGGAACTCACTCCACCTCGAAAGCTCCGCCGAGCCATGCTGCTGATACCCGCCATCGACCTCAAGGACGGCCACTGCGTGCGCCTTCAACAAGGCGACATGAACGCCTCGACCACCTTCGGTGTAGACCCGGCCGCGATGGCGCGCCGCTGGCTCGATGCCGGTGCGCGCCGCCTGCACCTGGTCGACCTGAATGGCGCATTCGCCGGCAAGCTGGTCAACGAAGCCGCCATCAAGGCGATCCTGCGCGAAGTGGGTGAAGAGATTCCCGTGCAGCTCGGTGGTGGCATCCGCGATCTCGACACCATCGAACGCCTGCTCGATGACGGCCTCACTTACGTCATCATCGGCACCGCGGCGGTGAAGAGCCCCGGCTTCCTGAAAGACGCCTGCACCGCCTTCGGTGGCCACATCATCGTCGGCCTCGATGCGAAGGACGGGCGTGTGGCAACGGACGGCTGGAGCAAGCTGACCGGCCACGAAGTGCTCGACCTGGCAAAGAAGTTCGAGGACTACGGCGTCGAAGGCGTGATCTACACCGACATCGGCCGCGACGGCATGCTCAGCGGCATCAACATCGAAGCCACGGTGCGGCTGGCGCGCGCCATCAGCATCCCGGTCATCGCCTCGGGCGGGCTGTCTGACATGGCCGACATCGAACGCCTGTGCGCGGTGGAGTTCGAAGGTGTGCAAGGCGTGATCTGCGGCCGCTCGATCTACACCGGCGCGCTCGACTTCGAAGCCGGGCAGCGCCGTGCCGACGAACTTGCGGCCTGACGCCGCCGCCGGCAACGATGGCGCCGCTGGGCGCCATCGTTGTTTCAGGTCTGCTGGCGCCGCTTGGCGGCCCATCCCAGCACGCCCAGGCCGGCCAGCATCAATGCATAGGTGCCCGGCTCGGGCACCGGCGCCAGGAAACCGCGAATCTCGCCCGCCTGGAAAGCGCCCGGCGTGTGGATGTTGACGTAGGCCTTGCCGGCCTGCACACCTGCCAGCAAGGTATCAAAAGCCGCATCGCTCAGCGTGAAAAGCTTGCTGTAGTTGCCCGTGGCGACGGCCGGGAAACCTGTGAACTCCACCTTGACACCTGCGCTGCCGTTGCCTGCGACGGCCGTGCAGCAATGGATATGGCCGAAAGGCGAACTGCTGGCCAGGCCGGCAAATGACAAGTTGACATCCACAGTGTTCAGCACGTCGTCAAAAGCCACACTGGCCATGCCTGTGGCCAGCGAACTGGGATTGGGCTCTCCTGCGCCCGAAAGCGGGGTGGTGAACACCGATGTGGCCGCAGTTGCGGGTAGCGCGATCAGCATCGCTGCGGCCATGGCCAGGCCGGAAAGGGACAAACACTTCATGGGTCGACTCCTGTGGTGGTTGCAAAAGCAGACAACACTGCTTTCAAGGTAGCGTACGTTACGGTCAACCATTTGATTGCATGCGTTGGGTCGAACCCCCTAGCTTGAAAGGCGAGCACCGATAATCGCGCCCATGCTCGCCAAACGCATCATTCCCTGCCTCGACGTCACCGGCGGCCGTGTCGTCAAGGGCGTCAACTTCGTCGAACTGCGCGACGCCGGTGACCCGGTGGAAATCGCCGCACGCTACAACGAGCAGGGCGCCGACGAGCTCACCTTCCTCGACATCACCGCCACCAGCGACGGCCGCGACCTCATCCTGCACATCGTCGAGGCGGTGGCCTCACAGGTTTTCATCCCGCTCACGGTGGGCGGCGGCGTGCGCACCGTGGCCGATGTGCGCCGGCTGCTGAATGCAGGCGCCGACAAGGTCAGCTTCAACTCGGCCGCCATCGCCGACCCGCAGGTCATCCAGGACGCTTCGGGCAGATATGGCGCGCAGTGCATCGTGGTGGCCATCGACGCCAAGCGCCGCCACGGCGACGACCTCGCCGCACGCGGCGCAGGCTGGGACGTCTACAGCCACGGCGGCCGCAGGAACACCGGTCTGGACGCGGTGGCCTGGGCGCGCCGCATGGCCGAGCAGGGTGCCGGAGAAATCCTGCTCACCAGCATGGACCGCGACGGCACGAAGATCGGCTTCGACCTGGAACTGACGCGCGCGGTGTGTGACGCAGTGCCGGTGCCGGTGATCGCCTCGGGCGGCGTCGGTGCGCTCGAACACCTGTCCGATGGCATACGCATCGGCGGCGCCGACGCAGTGCTCGCCGCCAGCATCTTCCACTACGGCGAGTTCACCGTCGGCCAGGCCAAGGCGCTGCTGGCGCGCGACGGCATCCCGGTGCGGCTGTGATCGAACCACCGAATCTGCGAGCCCTCCATTGAACAAGAAACTGCCACCCAGGCCGCGCAGCAAGCCGGCACCAAGAACCGGGCTGCGGCCGGCCTTGCCGCGTGAGGTGCGCATCGTCGGCGGCCAGTGGCGGCGCAGCAAGCTGCCCGTGGCCGACCGCCCCGGCCTGCGACCCACGCCCGACCGCGTGCGCGAAACGCTGTTCAACTGGCTCGGCAACGACCTGACGGGCTGGCGTGTGCTCGACGCCTTTGCCGGCAGCGGCGCGCTGGGCTTCGAGGCGGCGTCACGCGGCGCGGCCGAGGTGCTGCTGCTGGAATCCGACGCCACACTGGTGGCGAGCCTCGATGCCTCTCGCCAGCGTCTGGGTGCCAGCACGCTGCGCGTGCAGCGCGCTGACGCCCGCGCCTGGCTGGCAGCCTGCGCGTCCGCTCGCTTCGAACTCATCCTGCTCGACCCGCCTTTCGATTCAGGCTGGGCGCTGTCGGCGGCGACGGCGGCGGCCCGCCTGGTGTCGGATGGCGGCTTCGTCTACGTCGAGCTTGCCGAACCGCTGGCCGAACCACCGCCCGGACTGCTGCCGCACCGCTCGGCGCGCGCCGGCGCCGTGCATTTCCAACTGTTCCGCCGTGCCTGACAGCGCGCCCGGGCGGACGAATTTCGTCGTCCGCCCCCGAAGGGGTATGAGCAAAGTGGCAGAGCCGAATTTGCGCATGAGCATTCAGCCCTAACATCCCACGATGTCTTCCAGCCCGGCGCCCGAATGCAACGTCACGCTGCCCCATGGCGCGGAGTGGCCGTCGCTCGGCCTGGGCACCTGGCGCATGGGCGAGGTTGCCAGCCGGCGGGCCGTCGAAGTGGCCTCCGTACGCCAGGCGCTCGAACTCGGCTACCGCGTCATCGACACCGCCGAGATGTATGGCGATGGCGGCGCCGAGACGGTGGTCGGCGAAGCGCTGGCCGAAGCCCTGCGCGCCGGGCTGGCGCGTGAGGATCTGCGCGTTGTCTCCAAGGTCTACCCGCATAACGCCAGCGTCGAGGCCATGGTGGCCGCCTGCGAACGCAGCTTGCACCGGCTGCAACTCGACCACATCGACCTTTACCTGCTGCACTGGCGCGGCGCGGTGCCGCTCAAGGAAACCGTCGACGGTTTCGAAATGCTGCAGCGTCGCGGCTGGATCGGCCACTGGGGCGTGAGCAACTTCGACCTCGCCGACATGCAGGAACTGGCCACCGCGCCCGGCGGCGGCGCGTGCAGTGTCAACCAGGTCTATTACTCGCTCAGCCAGCGTGGCGCCGAGTTCGACCTGCTGCCCTGGCAGCGCCTGAAGCAGATGCCGCTGATGGCCTACAGCCCCATCGACCAGGGCGCACTGGTCGACCACCCCTCGTTGCGCGACGTGGCCGAGCACCATGCCGCGACGCCGGCGCAAGTGGCGCTGGCCTGGGTGCTGGCGCAGCCCGGCGTGCTGGCCATCCCGAAGGCCGTGCAGGCCATGCACCTGCGTCACAACTGGCAGGCGGCCACGCTGAAACTCGATGCAGGCGACCTTGCGGTGCTCGACCGCCTGTTCCCCCCGCCGCGCCGCAAGATGCCGCTGGCCATGCTCTGAGGATTCGTCATGACAGGGCACGACATGCCGCGCGCCGGGCCGGTTTCCGCCGCCACGCTGGCCGCCAGCCTGCTGGCGCCGCCGAACGCGCGATCGACAAGGAATTGGTGGTGGCAGACCACGCTCGACCTGGCCTGGGACGACTGGACCACGCGTGAGAGCGCCACCAGCTTCTTCGCGCCCCATGCGCGCATCGAGCCGCAGGTTGGCTGAGCTATTCAGGTCTGCATCGACCCGGGCGCGCCTGCCGGCCAGAAGGGCGCCGACGACATGCGCTCCATGGCCTTGCAGCCGAGCAAGATGATCTCGTCCGGCTGAAACGTGCCGCTGCACCTGGCCGAGGCGCGGGCCCAGCGCACCTTCGTCATCGTGAGTTTAGAGCCGCTGGCGAGACCAGCACGCGCGCCGTGCTGCACCACACCGGCTGTGGCGATGGCGGCGAAGGGGACAAGACCTGCACCTGCTTCGAACGCGCCTGGACCAGCGTGCTGGGCAATATGAAGAAGCGCTTCGACAGCGGCCCGCAGGACGGGGCCGAATGGCTGCGGCGGCTAGAAACCTGGCGCGCCGAGGCGGCGAAGAAGGCCGCCGCGCCGACCTGAGACGGCCGGCACAGAGCGGCGTCTCACAAATTCAGCTGCCGCCCGTCGGAGTCTTGATCTTCGGCGCGGTCTTCAGGCTCAGCACCATCGTCACCGCCAGCACAGCCACCACCACGCCCAGCGAGGCCAGCACCGGGATCTTGTAGAGATCGATCAGCAGCATCTTGCTGCCAATGAAGACCAGGATCACCGACAGGCCGTAGCTCAGCAGGTGGAACTTGGCGGCCACCGCGGCAAGCAGGAAGTACATCGCGCGCAGCCCCAGGATGGCGAAGATGTTGGAGGTCAGCACGATGAACGGATCCATCGTGATGGCGAAGATGGCCGGGATCGAGTCGACCGCGAAGATCACGTCGGTCATCGCCACCAGCGCGATCACCAGCAGCAGCGGGGTGGCGATCTTCTTGCCGTTTTCGACGGTGAAGAATTTCTCGCCGTCGAAGTTCTTGCTGACCGGCAGAATGCGGCGCAGCAGCTTCAGCGCCGGGTTGCTCTCGAGGTCGGGTTCCTGCCCGGCGGCCCACCACATCTTGATGCCGGTGAGCAGCAGGAAAGCGCCAAACAGGTAGAGCATCCAGTGGAACTGCGCGATCAGCCACGAGCCGACCAGGATCATTACCGTGCGCAGCACGATGGCGCCGACGATGCCGATCATCAGCACGCGCTTCTGAAATTCGGGCGGCACCGCGAAGTACGTGAAGATCATCAGGAAGACAAAGATGTTGTCCACCGCCAGACTCTTCTCGATGAGGTAGCCGGTCAGGAACTCCATGCTCTTCGTGTTGGCCACCTCGGCTCCGTGGTCCTGCCTGACGGCCCACCAGAACAGCGCATTGAATGCAAAGCTGAGCGCCACCCAGAGCAGCGACCAGTTCACCGCTTCCTTTACGGAGACAGAATGCGCGCCCTGCTTTTTCAGCACGACGAAGTCGACGAAAAGTGCCACGAGCACTGATGCGACGAAAAAGGCCCACAGCCAGGCCGGCGCGATGGTGTCCATGGACACTCCCGAAAAGTCCCGCGAGCGGGAGGGGTTGATGTTCGCGCCGAAAGGTCTTGCGGGGGAGAAAATCCCTGCGGGCCCGGGAGCGGGCCAGCGTTGCGCCGGTGCTCCGTATTGACGGGTTACCGCGACGGCGTGGACATGAAGTCCTGCGCTGCCGGCTACTCCCCTCTCGACAGATGGATTATCTGCGTTTGCGCCTTGGCCCCGCGTGTGGCGGGGCCAAGGCGTCGACCTGCCGGTCGGGGTTACCTAGATAAGCTGCCGGGCGAAGCCCGCCGACCGTGCATGGCGGGCCTCGGCCCTCCATGCACGGTCGGGGCGGTTCATCCCCACGCGCGTGGGGAACACGCCTGCGGCGAGTCGCCCGAGTAGAGCTCTGCCGGTTCATCCCCACGCGCGTGGGGAACACAGCGCGCATTGGCTGCGCGCTGATGGCGAGGGCGGTTCATCCCCACGCGCGTGGGGAACACTCATAGAGTCGGCCGCCATCTGGCAATATGAACGGTTCATCCCCACGCGCGTGGGGAACACCCCCAATCGACGCCCATGACGTAAGCCGCGCCCGGTTCATCCCCACGCGCGTGGGGAACACCTGTGGACGCCGTGCTGGCCGAGTTCTTCACGCGGTTCATCCCCACGCGCGTGGGGAACACCGGAACACGAACGGAAGCGAGGTCGGGGATGTCGGTTCATCCCCACGCGCGTGGGGAACACTTATCCATCCACATCAATGCCTGCTCCATGTTCGGTTCATCCCCACGCGCGTGGGGAACACGCCGGCATCTGTGCGTTAAACGGTATGGGCGTCGGTTCATCCCCACGCGCGTGGGGAACACACCAATCCTAACTCGTTGAATTCACGAAGAATTTTGGCAGCCTGTAAATCTACGGGGTTTTGTGGCCCGAGGCCGATCAGATTTTCAAGGAGCTTTAGCGCTGTCGTCTGGCATGAAGCGGACGAGCTGCACGCCGTCAAAGTCCGCCGGAATCCGGCGGTTCGCGCCGAGCGTCTTGAACTCGAAGCCAGCCTCCACTGTGCTTCGCCACATCATCACGGCGTTGCCGTCTTCGATGCCTTCTTCCACATGCTCCCAGATGTGATCTCGCACGCGTCGGCTGTAGACGCCCACATACACGCCGGCGCGCACTTCGAGCAGCCATACCGCCAGCCGGCCGCGCAGCCGGGGTGGTGCGTTCTCAAGAACGATGACCAGCATCGCCCAGGCTCTCGGGGTTGGGCAGTGCCGGGCCCACAGAGTCGGCGGCCGCCTCGGGTTTGGCAATCTCGCCGGCGGCCAGGATGTCCTCGATGTCCGGGATGATGCGGTCGAGCAGCTTGGTCTGGCGGAAGATGTCTCTGCAAGCCAACGGCACGGCCCGTTCGGGGTTGCCCTGTGGGTTGGATGCAGCCACCTTGAAGGCCACCGGCACCACCGTCTCGAACTTGTAGACATCGGCGATGTCGTAAACGAAGGAAAGCGGCTTGCCGGTGTGGATGAAGCCCACGGCCGGCGCGTAGCCCGCTGCCAGCACCGCCGCTTCGGTCACGCCATACAAACACGCCGTGGCCGCCGACAGACAGCGGTTGGGCAGGTCGGACGAGCCCCAGTCTTCGGCGTCGTAGTCGCGTCCGTTCCACTTGACGCCGAACTGCTGCGCCAGCAGCTGGTAGCTGCGACGCACGCGCGCGCCTTCGATGCCGCGCAGTTGTTCGACGCTGCGGCGTTCGGGCGGTGCTTCGCCAAAGCGCACCGCATACATCTTGCGCACCACCTTCAGGCGCAGGGTTTCGTCCAGCGCCAGCCGGGCCTGGTAGAGCAGCCGATCGCTGCGCGCGCCGCCCGGCTGGCCGGCCGAATACAAGCGCACGCCGGCCTCGCCCACCCACACCAGCAGCGTGCCCACGCGAGCTGCCAGCGCAGCGGCGCGGTGGCTGACCCGCGTGCCGGGCTCCAGCATGATGCAGGCTACGCCGCCCACCGGAATATGGGTGCGCACGCCGCCGGCATCCACCACCACGAAGGCGCCGTCGAGCATGTCGACCTCGCCACGTTCGATGAAGATGACGGAGATGCGCTCCTTGATGGGCAGCGGTTTCAGAGGGGGCAGCAGGCCTTGCGACATCGGTGGACCTATTCGCCAATGGCGGCCATAGTGTGCTCGACCAGCGTGTTGGAAAGAAAGTACCCGCTGGTCATCAATGCAGCAGCCAGTGGCCGGACCTTGACCACCAACCCGGCCTCGCGGGCGCGCACCAGCAGGCCCAGGGTGCCCAGGACAAACAAGCCCAGCCCCTTGGCCGATGCGCGGCCGCGACATTCGTCGACCAACAAGGTGGCACCAAGAGACAGCGCCAACGCAATGGCCGACGTCTCACCAGCATCGAGCAGCGCAACCGTCAAGGCTTGCGGCAGGACTTGCGCGTCTTCGACCAAGCGCAGCCAACCCGACCGCAAGGCATGGTCGAGCGCCTGGCCCTCAGCCGGCGGCGGTGATTGCGTGAGCTCCTGTCAGACGGTGGCGGGGACAAGGGCCTCAGCGAACAGCCGCGACGGCAAGTGCAGCAGATTCAGCCGAGCCAATGCGATCAATGGCCCGCTATCGGCCACCAGCAAGGCTGCGGACATAGTCCAGTTCCTCGTCCATGTCGGTCGTGCTGTAACGCACGACAGGGATGCCCCGTCGTCCGAGTTCGTCGATCATCTGGCTGTAGCCTAGCCCGGCGACCTTGGCCGCCAGCCCCAGGCTCACCAGGTCGCGCTCGTAAAGCGTGACTCCCAGTTCGACGCGCTCTGCGCTGTTGCCCGCGCCTCGGCCCAAAGGCAGGGTCAGCATCACTGGCTCGCCTTCGATCATGACGATGTCGGACTGCCCACGCCGTGCGTCTTCCAGCAGCCGCCCTGGCTGCGCGTTCACTTCGTCGGCGGTGAGGGTGTGCATGGCCTGGTTCCCCTTGTGGCGGCAGTGAGGTCAGCTTATCGCATGCGCGGGCTTTACGAGCAGCAGGCCGCAGCCAAAGGCCTTGGCATGGCCGACGCCACCGAACAGTGCGGCTTGCAGCGCCTGCGGGTCTTGCACGCAAAGCCGACCGCTGAAGTCGATGGTGGAGATGCGTAATCTGTCGCCCTTGCCGCGGTGCTGCTCGTAGCCGTCGGCGCGCAGCGACTCGGCGTCGAAAGTGACGCCCAGGCGTTCGCCACGTGCCAGCAGCCAGGCCGCGCCGCAGCGCTGCACCAGGTCGGCCAGTGGCGGGCGGTCGGGTGTGGTCCAGTCGGCCCATTGCTGCAGCCCACGCTCCTTCAGCAGCCGGGTTTTTTCCTGCATCACCACATCGTGGCGGGCTGATGGGCAGCCAGCGCTGCGCGTGGTGACTACTGGATTGGCGCGCAGTTCGAACTGCAGCCACTGTCCCGCTTCCAGCGCGGGCCTGTAGGGCTTGCTGAGCACCGACCAATGGCTGGATGGCGAAGCCGGCTCGCCGTCTGACACCAGGTAGAAGCGCGGCAGGCCATCCACATCGCGGCGGCGAAACAAAAAGCTGCGCGGCGTGCCGGGTGGCGCGGGTAGAAAGCGCCACAGCCACTGGTGGGCGGCATAGGCGCCACGCATCCATTCGTGGGCGGCCTCGCGTTCGTGGCCGAGGGCGGGGGTGATGAGGCTGAAGAACATGGTCAGTCGTCCTGTGCCAGCAGTGCCAGGTGTTCGGTGCGGTCGCCGAACTGCCAGCCGCGCCGACGAATCATCCGGTCTTTGCGTGGCACGCTCAGGTGTGGCGCGACGCCGGCTTCCATGCCGTCGGCCCAGGCCATGCTGCGCAAGTTGGCGGGCGGCTCGGCAGCGGCCAGGTAGGCACTGAGCGCGGCGTGCGCTGATGCTGTTTCGGCCACCACCGGTGCCAGCGGCGCCGACGGCGGGCAGCACTTGCGGCCCAGGTACAGCACGAAGCGCGGCTGGCGCAACGCCTGGGCCAAGGCGTCCAGCGAGTGCGGCGGGTTGGCCAGCGGCTGTACGGCCACGGCCCAGGCGCCGTTCTGCCGGTAGTCGCGAGTGGACAGGATCGTGTTCAGGTCGCGCTTGGGCACGGCCAATTCATCGCGTCGCGTGCGGTGCGGGCGATTCTTCAGGTCGCTGCGGCCGGGCACCTGGGCGGTGCGATAGTCGCGCAGCAGGTCGCCGCAGTTCACCGTGCCAACGGCAAAGGCATAACCGTCGCGCAGCGCGGCATGGCCCGCTTCGTCGTCGCGGCGCACGCCCAGTGCGGCGCCCAGCAACCCCACCAGGGCTGAGGCGCCCGGGTGCTCGCGGCTGCCGCGGTACTCGCCCACGGCCACGTCACCCCAGCTCGCCAGCGCCGCTTGCAGTTGGAAGACCAGGAACTGCATCGCGCTACTCCTGAACGAAGGCAACCACGTCGCCCATCGAGCCGTCGCCCTTCTCCACGTCGAAGTGGCAGCGGCTGTCGGCACAAGGGCCATAAACCTTGTCGAAGTTCTCCAGCCGCTGCGTCAGCGCCTCGACCGCCAGCGCCAGCATGTCGCGTTCGCCCCAGGGCTTGACGGGTTTCAGGAAGGACTGCACCAGCGAACGCGGCTGCTGCGCGCCCTTCTCGGCCAGCAGGTAGCTTGCATGGGCGCGCGAGCCGAAGCTGTTCTGCATGCCGGTGGGCGCCACCTTGGCGACGGCGCTGACCAGCGCCTTCAGGGCCTGGGCCTGCAAGCCGCTGTCGCCACCCAGGTTGTTCAACAGAAGTTCGCGGTCGATGCAGACGTAGAGGTAGAACAGGCCGGCGCCGTAGCCACGTTCGCCGATGTGGCCCGCGCCTTTGTCTTCCAGACCCTGGTTCAGGTCGTCCACGGCACTGAAGAAGTCATCTTCGACGGCTGCCTTGTGGACGGTGATGGCGTGCGCGACCTGCACAGCCGCTTCCATGTTGAAGGCTGGCGTGTCGGCCAGCATGCGGCCGAACATCGCGATGTCCACGGCGGCGCGCGGTGTGCGCAAAAGCTTCAAGTCTTCGTCGCGCGGCGCGCTTTCCCGAGCAACGCAGGCAGCCACCAAGGCGGCGACAGCGCTGCGCTCTTCAGGGCTGATATGGGCCAGTTGTTCGATCTGCAGATCGTCGTTGGCATCGGTTTTCTTGTCAGCCTTCAGCTTGCCGAACTGGCCGGCGATGGCGCGTGCCCACTCGCGGGCCGGCTTGTCGCTGGTACCCAGCGCTGTGAGGGCCTTGTGGACTTCGATACCCAGCAGCTTGGTGCGCGTCCCCATGCGGCCTTTTCCAACTTCGGCCTCGAAGACATCGGATGTGCGCCACGCCCGTTTCAGGCTCTGCGACGAAATGCGCAGCCGCAGCGCATCGCCCAGCAGCGCGGTCTTGGGGCGGCCGGTGTCGTCACGGTTCAGGTTGGCGGGTGGGTAGGCGGTGAGCACGTGGAGTTGCACGAAACGGGACATGGTGATGGTCTCCCTTGAGTTGAGTTGAGTCGAGTCCGATGAGGGTTGGCAGGTGGTTCAGGCTTTTGCCTTGGCGGGCCACTGGTATGCGTAAGCCCAACGCTTGCGCACCGGGTCGCCCCAGTTCACGACATCGTTGGCGAGTTCGCACACGTTGGCGCTGTGCTGAAGCAGCGGCAGGGCGCGGCGCAGGCCGGCGAAGAGTGTGTCGACATCGGGCGCATCCAGCAGCCGCCGAAAGCGCAGTTCGCTCACCGCCGGCTTGTCCCCAGCGCTCAAGGCCTTGGGCAGGCTGGGTTCGGCTTGCGTGCGCACGTGGGCCAGCAGCCCGGCGACGGCGGCCAGGCGGTCGTTGTGCCAGGGCTGATCGGACCAGCCCGCGGCCAGCAGCCGGCAGTGCAGACGCTGAAAAGCCGGCTGCAGCACCACGCCGGTGATGTCGGGTGCGCGGCGCAGCGCGGCACGGCCACCGGTATCGTCGGCCAGACCTCGCCACCAGTCGAGCAGGATCTGGCCCCACACTTGCTGGGCGTCGAATCTGAGGGTCGTCATGCAGGCTCCTGCGGTGTGATGGTGGCGCCTGCGCGCTTGCGCGCCGTGCGTTTGGCGGGTGAGTCGGTGGGCAGGCCCAGGGCCTGTTTGAGCTTGACGCCGTACAGGCCGCCCAGCAGTTGCTTGTGGGCCTGGGCGATGCGGCGCGGGTTTTGCCGTTCGATGGGGCCGGCACCGACGAAGGCGCGTTCAAACAGGCGAAGCGCGGTGCTAGCCAGCACCCGGTGCCAGGCTTCGCGGGAGGGCAGATCGGCGTGCTCGTGGCCGTCGCGCGTGGTATCGATCAGGGCTTGAAGCTGGCGGTAGAAGGCTGGCTCGGTGGCGCCCCGGAAGCTGGCATCCACATGGCTGAATTCGCCACGGGCGTCGCTGCTGAACCAGGCGTCCTTGACGGCGCCGCGCAGGTAGCCGCCGGCCAGGGTAGCGGCGTCCAGCCAGCGGCCGATTTCGGCTTGCAGTTGAAGTCTTGTATCGCGATCGCAGTCGGCCAAGCTGTACAGGGGCAGCGTCGCGTCGTACCAGCAGCGTGCCTTCATGTTGTCCATGTCGTAGCCGAAGGCCCACAGCCGCAACGACCTTCCCAGCGTGCGCGGCGGGAGTTACAGAGCGCGAGTCACCACCTGCGCCACGCGCGTCGCACTCTTGCCATTGTTTGTTGCGCCCAGCACCCAGGCCAGCCAGTGCCGGTACCCCGGACCGCCCGGTTGCGGGTGAACGGGCAGCCAGCCCTCCTTGGTTTCGTAATACGGAGACAGCGGGTGCGTCCAGCTGCCCTTGTAGTTCATGCCGTTGTTCTTGGTGCTGTAGCTGCTGATGAGCGCATCGCTGTCGCGACTGCAGATGTCGCAATTGCCCGAAGCAAGGTTGTCAAGGTCGAGTCGGATACGCCGCGGCATGGCCCAGTACAGATGCGCGGGATGAACCTGCGACTGCGCCGTCTCGCCGTTCAAGGCCTGAATTGCCGTGATGCGGCCCAACCAGGGAAAGCTGCGTTGTGCCTCCGACAGTTCGGCGCTGCCGCCTTGGGCCAGGAAGGTGGGCCGGTCGCGCACGTTCATCCACAGGTGCTGCCAAAGGTTGGCTTCCCCCGGCCCCAGCACGAGCGTGGTGAGCGGCCCGCCGCCGCGAAGACCGGTGCGGTGGCCCGCGCCGCCCGCAGGCGCATTGAGCTGCAGCGCGAACAACGCTGTGGCTGCACAGGCCTCGCAGAGTGCCTGCACCTGGGCGCGCTTGACGAAGTGATCGGCGTTGTTCTTCAGCGTGTTCTCGCCCGGCGAATCGATCAACAGCGCGCCGATGCCGTTGACGGCCACGCCCTCAGCGCCCAGCCCCAGGTCCTGCATGAACCGCGACCCATCGCCATCCAGGTTGAACGCCGCAGCCACCGGCTCGAACCACCCGCGCAGCGTCGCCGCATCGGGCGGCGTGCGGAACAACCCGCGCCATTCGATGCTGTTGGCCACCGGCGTGGTCGTCTGCAACAGGCCGATGGCGAACTGCGCCAGCGCGCCGTTGAAGTCGGGCCGGTCGGCATCGAAGGCGCGCCATTGCGGCTCGCCCAGCCGTTCTGGCGTGATCCAGTGGCGCTGACCGCGTTCGTCACGCACGGGTATCCAGGGGTCGTGCAAAAGGTTCATGCCTCGGGGTCCTCCTTGATGTGGTTCTGGGGCAGCTCGGTTCCGAGCAGGCGCAGGCCCTTGTGCGGGTCGTAGCACCAGGCCAGTCGGCGTGGTGGCTGGCCCGGGCGACTGGCCGCCAGCGCTGTGCCCACCCAGCCCTGGGGTGTTTCCGACAGCGGCAACAGCACCGACCAACGGCCTTGCGCCGGCAAGTCGGCCAATGTCGCGTCCAGTGCCGCCTGCTGCTGCGCGTCGACGGCGGGTGCCGTGGCGGCGATCAGCCGCTCGGCCACTCGCAGGCTGCTGTAGGCCCAGCCGTTTTTGCCGCTGACCCACGGTCGCAGTTGGCCATGCGCCCAGCGCGCCAGCGTCACGGTGCTGCTGGCCTCGCCCAGCCGCGACGGCGTCTTGGCTTCGGACCACCAGTCGACCCCGCCACGTGCGTAGCCCGTGGCGAGCGTCAGGGTGTTCATCTGCGCCTGCGCCAGTGCGGCAAAGCCCTGGCCTTCGGCGGCCATCGCGTTGGCGTCCAGACCGGGCGGGATGTCGGCGTCCGACCCGAACACGCTTTCGATCAGCTGCCGTGCGTCGTCGGGCATCGTGAAGGCGCCGGCGCGCAGTGCGCGTGCGGTCAGCCAGAGCTGGCCGTGGTGGGCGTACACGGCCGCCGCTTTCGGAAACGCGCCCTTGAACCAGCGGGCGTCGGGTTCATCGGCCCAGGGTGGCGTCAGTACACACAATCACGGCTCGCCACGCTGGTCGGCGGCGGCAGGGTCGCATTGCGGCGTGCCATCGGCAGTGCGCCGGTGCCGGCGCAAGCGGCCGGCGCGCTGGATGACGCGGTCGATCGGTGCCAGGTCGGTGACGAGCAGGTCGAAGTCGACATCGAGCGACTGTTCCACCACCTGGGTGGCGATCAACAACCGCCCCGCACGCTGGGTGGGCGTGCTGGCTTTGCCGAAGCTGGCCAGCACTCTTTCTTCCATGTCGAGCCGGTCGCGCAGCGCGAAGCGGGCATGGAAAAGAAGCAAGTTCTCCTCCGGCATGCGTGGCTGGAATCGTGCGTACGCCTGCAGGGCATCGGCCACGGTATTGCGCACCCAGCAGACGCAGCGCCCCGCCGCGAGCACCTGCGTGATCATCACCTCGACCTCGGCGATGTCGCTCGTGCTGTGCACCCGTACCGTACGCTGGACGTCGGCCCGGGTCGTGATGGCTGCTTCTGCAAGCGCTGCGCTGCCGCCGGTGGGTCACGAAGTGGCGAGCGGATAGCCCTGTTCGCGGGCGTGCGGTGCGGGTCGCTCCAGGCCCTTGGCAAACGCCTTCAGCAAGCCCTGTTTCATGCGCTGTGGCAAGGTGGCGGACAACAGGATGGCGCTGCCACCCGCGCGCGCATGGAAGGTGAGCAGAACTTCCAGCACGCCTTGCATGTACACATCGCAAGCGTGCACCTCGTCGATCACCAGCACCTTGTGCGAGAGGCCCAGCAGCCGCAGTGACTGGTGTTTGCTGTGCAGCACCGCCAGCAAAGCCTGGTCGATCGTGCCGACACCCGCCGGTGAGAGCAGGGCGCGTTTGCTGTGATCGGCCAGCCACGCGGTGCAGCGGGCCGACGCCGTCTCGTCGAGCTGGCGCGGGTCGCCTTCGGGTGCGCCATCAGGCAGCACGGAGTTGGCGAAGCCGTCCACCAGAAAGCTTTGGCCGTGGGCCAGCACCAGGCTGGCCGGGTTGGCGAACAGCCGGACATAACTGTCGGCAATGCGACCGTACATCGCGTTGGCTGTGGCCATGGTGGGCAGCGCGATGAAGAACCCGTCGGCATGGCCGTCGGCCATCAGGCGGTGCGTGAGCATCAGCGCCGCCTCGGTCTTGCCCGCACCTGTCACGTCTTCGAGCAGGTGGATTTGCGGGCCGGCCGGCAAGGGCACTGAAGCGGCCCACCGCTGCAACGGCGATGGCGCTGCGATGGACGGAAACAGCCCGGTGAACGGCAGCGCCGCGGCGCTGGCGGCAGGTGTTGTGCCGCTGGCGTCCAGCGCCAGCACTGCTTGTCGGCCAGCGTGCTGCCAGTACGTGGCCATCGCCTGCGGTTGGTCCTGATAGGCAAAGTACTGGGTGTTCGACCCCAGTCAGTCGGCCAGCACTGTGAGTCCAGCCAGCCACCATGACAGCTCGGTGCTTGCAGCCAGAAAGTCCGACGGGCTTTGTGCGGCAATGGCCTCGGTCAGGTCGGCCGTGATGAAGAACCGTTGCACTTCGCGAAAGAAGCTCAGCGCGGCATCACGGTCATGGTGTGTGTCGAAATGCTGCGCCCAAAAGTCACCCTCGGTGGGCGGCTGCCCATGGTGGCCGGTGCAAGCCCGCGCCCACCAGTCGAACCCGTCCGCCAGATCTTCCGACGCGGGGCCGAACCATGCCTCGTCGATGGTGACGTCGCGCAGCACGTCTTTCCAGAACAGCATGCCCAGGCTGTCGTGGCGCAATGAGTAGGGCTTGGCCGGATTGGATGCGCGATGCCGGAGCGCAATGAAGACGTCGGGACATTGACTCTGAAAGGCCTCGGAGAACTTGCCGAGGTCGTGCAGCGCGACCCAGAAGCCAACCCAGGAAGCCGGTTGTGTATTCGACAGTCCCAGCCTGCTGGTGAACTGCCTGCGCAGTGCGGGCAGTCGCCGCAAGGCTTCTACCGCCACGGCTGCCACGTCCAGGCTGTGGTGGACGAGAAGGTGGCATGGCGCTGAACCAGCAGAGTCTGCGCTCGGGCGCGCCTTGCCCCAATAGCGGTCGGCCGCGCCGCGCCGCGAGTCGGCTGGCGTCTTCAGGTCGAACTCTGATTCCTGTGTCGGCATCGATGTCATTTTCGCCACACGGGTGGCTCCAAAAGCGCGCCACTGTGCAAACGATCAGTCAAGCGGACGATCGACGCCGCTCAGCTTGCTGTCTTCCAGCGCTGCCAAATGAGAATTTCGAATGAATCGTGTCCTAGTGATTGAAAGAGACGGCAAGCCCGACTTCCATGTCGTGCCTGCCGATCTTTAGGGGGGTGTGAAAGGCTTGGTCGAAGATGCCGAGGATGCGGCAGCCGACGCCGAGGCCGCGGCGCACGCCATCGCGGCTGGCGCGACGCCACTGCGCGCCTGGCGCGATCATTCAGGGCTTGCGCTGCAGGCCCTGGCTGATGCGGCCGGCTTGAGCAAGCCCCACCTCAGCCAGATCGAACGCGGCAAACGCGCCGGCACGGCCGCCACGTGGGAGAACCTGTCAGGCGTGCCGGACCTGCCCTTGGCGGCGGTTTTGTCCTGAGCCGTCGCACCGCCCCTCAATCCTCGTCCCGCACCTTGTGCGCCCCCACCAGCTGTGCCTGTACCGCCAGCGGCACTGCGTCGTAGTGCGACAGTTCAATGCTGTAACGGCCCTGGCCGCTGGTCAGCGCGTTCAGCCGCATCTGGTAGCTCGCCAGCTCCGACAACGGCACCAGGCCCTTCACCACCATCACGCCGACCAAGCCGTTCGTGGTGCCATTGACCAGTCCACGGCGCGCGGCAAGGTCACCGGTGATGTCGCCCATGGCGGCCTCGGGCACGCTGATCTCCACGTGCACGATGGGCTCCAGCACGATGGGCCGTGCCTCGCGGATCGCCGCCATGAAGGCCTTGCGGCCGGCCGTGGCAAACGCGATGTCCTTGCTGTCCACGCTGTGGTGCTTGCCGTCGTAGACGACCACGCGCACGTCGACCACCGGGTAGCCGGCGATGGCGCCCTGCGCCAGCACGTCGCGCACGCCTTTTTCGACGGCGGGTATGAACTGCGTCGGGATGGTGCCGCCCTTCACCTGATCGACGAACTCGAAGCCGGCACCACGCGGCAGCGGTTCGATGCGCAGGAACACCTCGCCGAACTGCCCCGCGCCGCCGGTCTGCTTCTTGTGGCGGGAATGGCCTTCGGCCGGCGCGGTGATGGTCTCGCGGTAGGCAATGCGCGGCGGCCGCGTGTTCACCTCGAAGCGGTAGACCTCGCGCAGCCGCTCAAGCAGCATGCGCAGGTGCAGTTCGCCCAGGCCGTAGACGATGGTCTCGTTGGTGACCGCCACATGCTCCACCTTCAGGCAGGGATCTTCGTCGACCAGCTTGCCCAGGATCTCCCACAGCCGCTGCTCGTCACCATGGCGCTTCGGCTCGATCGCCAGGCCGTGCACCGGCACCGGAAAGTCGAGCGGCGCGAGGTGGATGTGTTCATCCTCGGCGGCGTCGTGCAGCACGGCGTCGAAGTGGATCTCGTCGACCTTGGCCACGGCCACGATGTCGCCCGGCAAGGCGCGCGCCACCTCCACATGCGACTTGCCCTGCAGCATGAACAGGTGGTTCACCTTGAACGGCTTGCGGCCGTGGCCGACGTAGAGCAGGCTGTCCCTGGCGACCGTGCCCTGGTGCACGCGGAACACGCCGAGCTTGCCGACGAAGGGGTCCACCGTCACCTTGAACACCTGCGCCAGCACGTGCAGCGCGGGGTCGGGCTTGGTGTGCATGGGCACGGCGTCCGCACCTTCGCCGCGCAGGAAGTCGGGCGGATTGGCCTCCAGCGGGTTGGGCAGCAGGCGTTTGATGATGTCGAGCAGTTCGGCCACGCCGGCGCCGGTCTTCGCCGAGACGAAGCACACCGGGATCAGGTGGCCTTCACGCAGCGCCTGCTCCAGTGGAGCGTGCAGTTCGTCAGCGTCGATGTCGCCGTCGTTCAGGTAGCGCTCGACGAAGTCGGCGTCGACCTCCACCACCTGCTCGACCAGCGCGCGGTGCGCGGCCTCCACGGGGCCGAGGTCCGAGCCGCCTTCGCGGTTGAAGAAGCAGTCCACCACCTGCGGGCCATCGGCCCCGCCACCGCCGACGGGCAGGTTGAGCGGCAGGCACTCCCGCCCGAAGGTGGCCTGGATCTGCGCCAGCAGCGCGGCCAGGTCGACGCCGGGCATGTCGATGCGGTTGACGATGATCAGGCGGTCGAGGTGGCGCGCCGCGGCATGCGCCATCATGCGCACCGCCATCGGCTCGATGCCGGCGGCCGCGTTGATCACGATGGCGGCCGTTTCAACCGCCTCCAGCGCCGGCAGGCTGTGGCCCAGGAAGTCGGGGCTGCCCGGGGTGTCGATCAGGTGGATGCGGGTGCCGGCATGGTCGATGTGCATGACGCTGCTGTTCAGCGAATGCTGCATGCGACGTTCCAGCGGGTCGTGGTCGCTGACCGTGCTGCCGCGCTCCAGGCTGCCCTGCGCCATGATCATGCCGGCGCGGTGCAGCAGCGCTTCGGCAAGGCTCGTCTTGCCAGCGGCTGCAGCGCCGACGAAGGCCAGCGTACGGATGGCGCTGCTGCCGGTTGGCGCGCCGTTGGCCGGGCCGCCGGTGGATGGACTGGATAGGCTGGACAGGCTGGGCATGCGCTGGTCTCCTCCAGCGCCGGGCGCTGATATGCAGGGCTGATCGGGGTGGGTCTGACGATGCCAGCGTATGACAAGCCGGCGCCGACCACAAGAGCATGCGCCCTGCCGTGCGGTGCCCGGCTGAGCGCCGTCAGCGTCGGCCTCGGCGTCACGGTCACTGCGGTGCCACCCGTCATGCGTGATACCGTGTTCCGCCGATGCCATCCGCCGAACCCGCTGACCTGCCCGCCAGCCTGCCAGACCACCCGCCCGCCACCCCGCGGCGCGTGTTGCCGGTCATCGTGCTGGCGCAGCTGGCCGGTACCTCGCCGTGGTTTGCGGTCAACGCCGTGATGCCCGATTTGCAGCGCGAGTTCGGCTGGCCGGCCTCGGCGGTGGGTACGCTGACCTCGGCGGTGCAGCTGGGCTTCATCGTCGGCGCCCTGCTGTTTGCGCTGGGCGCTGTGGCCGACCGTTACCCGGCGCGCCGGGTCTTCCTGGCCTGTGCGCTGGCCGGCGCGCTGTGCGCCCTGGGCGCGGCGCTGTCGGCCGGCTCGATGCCGGCCTTGCTGGCCTGGCGGGCGCTCGGCGGCTTCTTCCTCGCCGGCATCTACCCCGTCGGCATGAAGATCGCTGCGCAATGGTTTCCGCGCGGCCTGGGCGCCGCGCTCGGCCTGCTGATCGCTGCGCTGGTGCTCGGCAGCGCCAGCCCGCATGCGCTGCGCGCGCTGGCCGTCGGCTGGGCCTGGCCTTCGGTGTTCCACGGCGTGGCCGCGGCGTCGGCGGTGGCCGGCCTGCTGCTCTTCTTCGCCGTGCCGGAAGCGCCGCGCGGCCCGGGCCGCGTGGTCGGCCTGCAGATCCGCGCCCTCTGGGCGGTGGCGGCCGACGCCCGGGTGCGCGCGTCGGTGCTCGGCTACTTCGGCCACATGTGGGAGCTCTACACGATGTGGGTGCTGGTCCCGGCCGTGCTCGCCACGCGGCTGGCGGGCAGCGCGCTGTCGTGGGCAGCGTTCGTGGTGCTGGGCTCTGGCGCACTGGGCTGCGCGCTCGGCGGGCTGCTGGCGCGGCGCTGGGGCAGCGCGCGCGTGGGCGGCGCGCAACTCGCCGTCAGCGGGCTGTGCTGCCTCGCCACGCCTTGGCTGATCGACGCGCCCACGGCGCTGTTCGCCGCCTGGCTGCTGGCCTGGGGGATCACGGTGTCGGGTGACTCGCCGCAGTTCTCGGCGCTGACCGCGCAGAACGCACCGCCCGCGCTGGTGGGCAGCGTGCTGACGCTGACCAACAGCATCGGTTTCGCCATCTCCATCGTCAGCATCCAGCTCTTCGTGGCGCTGGCCGAGACCGTGCCGCTTGCCACCCTGCTGCCCTGGCTCGGCCTCGGGCCGCTGCTCGGCCTGTGGGCACTTCGGCCGCTGTTGCGACGCTGATCGCCCGCCGCCGCACCTGACGAGGCGCTGCGTTACTGGAACGCAACTTCGGCAAAACCGCGCAGCTTGCGGCTGTGCAGCCTGCCCGGACGTTCCTGGCGCAGCAGTTCGATGGCGCGCATGCCGATGCGCAGGTGCTGGTCGACACGCTCGCGGTAGAAGGTGTTGGCCATGCCCGGCAGCTTGATCTCGCCGTGCAGCGGCTTGTCGCTGACGCACAGCAAGGTGCCGTAGGGCACGCGGAAGCGAAAGCCGTTGGCCGCGATGGTGGCGCTTTCCATGTCCAGCGCCACCGCGCGGCTCTGTGAAAAACGCCGCTCGGGCGTGCTGTCCTTGCCAATGAAGGGCAGCAGTTCCCAGTTGCGGTTGTCGGTGCTCGCCACGGTGCCCGTGCGCATGATCTTCTTCAGTTCGTAGCCGCGCAGCTGCGTGACATCGGCCACTGCCTGTTCCAGCGCCAGCTGCACTTCGGCCAGCGGCGGGATGGGCACCCACAGTGGCAGGTCTTCGTCGAGCACATGGTCTTCGCGCACGTAGCCGTGGGCCAGCACGTAGTCGCCCAATTGCTGCGTGTTGCGCAGGCCGGCGCAGTGGCCGAGCATCAGCCAGGCGTGCGGGCGCAGCACGGCGACGTGGTCGGTGATGGTCTTGGCGTTCGCCGGACCGACGCCGATGTTGACCATCGTGATGCCTGCGCCGTCGGGCCGCACCAGGTGGTAGGCGGGCATCTGCGGCAGCCGCGGCGGCGCGACACCCAGCGCATCGGCCGGCTCGGCAGCCAGGCCCGCGCGGCGCGTCACCACATTGCCGGGCTCGACGAAGGCGCTGTACTCGCTGGCGGCGTCGGCCATCACCGAATGGCCGAGCTTGATGAACTCGTCCATGTAGAACTGGTAGTTCGTGAAGAGCACGAAGTTCTGGAAATGCTCGGGCGTGGTGCCGCTGTAATGGCGCAGCCGGTGCAATGAATAGTCGACGCGCGGGGCGGTGAACAGCGCCAGCGGCTGCGCCACGCCGGGCGCCGGCTCATGCGTGCCATTGGCGATGCCGTCGTCCATCGCGGCGAGGTCGGGCAGGTCGAAGAGGTCGCGCATCAGCAGACGACGCTCGGCCGTCAGCGTGCCTTCCAGGTGGTCGTTTTCCGCCAGCGAGAAGTGCAGCGGGATCGGCTGCGTGCTGGTGCCGACCTCGATCGACACACTGTGGTTGCGTATCAGCAGCCCGAACTGCTCGGCGTAGTAGCCGGCGAACAGGTCGGGCCGCGTCAGCGTGGTCTCGTAGGTGCCTGGGCCCGACACGAAGCCGTAGGCCAGGCGGGAGTCGGCGCGCGCCACCGTGGCCGTCTGCACCCGCACGAAGGGGTAGCAGGCACGCACGTGTTCCGTCAGCGCCTCGCCGGCCAGAAAGCGCTGCAGATGCTCGCGCAAATGGGCCACGCTGCTGTTGTAGATGGCGCGCACCTGCGCCAGGGCGGCCTGCGCGTCGTCGAAACGCGCCGGGGCGATGAAGAGAGGCAGGGAAGACATGGCGGTGGATTCTCGGGTTCGCGGATGACACATTGTCGGGCCCTGTCTCCGGGAATGCCGGGTGCCCGAGGCGGGGGTGCAGGGCAGCAAGGCGCTGATGCCCGGCGGCCTGGCGGCACCGGGTGGTTCGGGCGTCGCCGCCGTGGCTGAAGTCGGACCGGTCGACGCCTCGGTTTGACGGCGCCGCCCGGCGCTTTTCCGCGCATCGCGGAGGCGGCCCGGCGCGGAAAATCGGTCTGGCCCATGGACTCGCACCCTGACTCGAACCCGCACCGGGACCTGATCGCCCGCGTCGTGGCCTGGCATAACCGCCAGCCGCTGGCGCGCCGGATCACGGCCGATCAGGTGCGCGGCATCGGCGTGGTGGCGCTGCCCTTTCTGGCCGCCCAGGGTGCGACGGCCGCTTCCGGCGCCCTGCATCCTGCCGGCCAGGCGGCCGGTCGGGGCGCTGTCGACCCCACCTGGGACGTCGAGGCTGGCGCTGCCGCAGATCAGCAGGCGCCGGCAGGCGTCGAAGACGGCGAACTCAGCCTGCCAGAACGCGCTGCGGCGCGCCTGCAGGCCGACAACGGCGAGCCCGCCGTGCCGTCCGACGATGGCGCCGCCGCGGCTTCCCATCCGCCCGGCGCGGCCGCGCACGAACCGCATGCCGAGGCCTCGGATCCCGCTGCTGCTTCGGCAACCACCGCTCCCCAAGCAACGGCTCTGGCGCCTGCGATTGCACTCGTAACGCCCTCACGCTTCGCGAAGCTGTCACGCTGGTGGCCGCTGCGCCGCGCCGCAGCGTCCGGTGTGCCCGCCAACGCCCTGGCACCCGCCTTCAACGAGGATTTCATCGCGCCGCTGAAACCCCGGCAGGTGGCGCGATTCGCGCGCCGCCACGGCAGCGCCGAACGGCCGGGCGACAACGCCGAACCGCAGCGCGATGTGCTGGCCGATGCGGCGCAACAGCCCGTCGTGCTGCTCTACCTGCGCAGCGCCGCCATCGAGGCCGATGGCCGGCGTCTGCGGGTGCTGGTAGGTGCAGGCGCAAAGGCGGCGGTGATCGGGCCCCGGCTGTGGAGCCGGCCGCGCATCGGCGGCGCGGCCGCGTTGTGCCTGTCGTGCCTGGTCGCGGCCACGGCGGCGCTCTGGCTGCCCGGCCGTCTGGCGGCGCAAGACGGCGCTGTCACCGTGGCGCTGCACGCGGGTGGGGCGGCCGCAGCGGCGTCGGCCGGCGCCGTGGCACCCATGGCCGCCGCCTCGGGGCCCGTGCATGCGGACTCCGTGCCGGCCGCGCCAGCGCTGCACGCCGTTGCAGAACCCGCGCCGGCCGAGGCTACGGCGCCGACCGCGGAGCTTGCCGCTTCCGCGCCGCCGCACGGCCAGACGGGGGTGACGGTGGCGTCGGCGTCCCCACCCGCCTCCGGCGCGAGTGGCACCATAAACGCCGCCGCGGACGGCGCCGCGGACAGAACCAAAGAAGGCGCCGAAAAGCAGGCCGTAGCCGTCAGCCCAGACATTCGCCCGCAGCTGACCGCCGAGCAGCGCGACGCCGCACGGCGCGAGGGCGAACAGCTGCGTGCGCAGTCGCCAGCACGCAAGGGTTCGCTGCAGGCTGCCGTGGGGAAACCAGGCGCTGCCACCGGCAACGGCCACAACTACGCCCTGGTGACCCGCGCCACACGCGGCCGCGCGGCCTCCGAGGTGATGTTGTCACTCATGGCGTCAGCCGCCGCCGGCACGCCCGGGTCCGGGCCCGCCCAGCCGCGCACGGAGGTGATGCAGGTGCCGCAGGGCTGGCGCGCCGTCTGGTGGCCGTTCGGCAGCCTGGGCGACGCCGAAGGCGCGCGTGCCGCGCTCGCCCAGTACGGCATCAACGCCGAGATCGTCGAGTTCTGAAGCGGGCCCGCACGGGCCCGCCGCTCAGCGCGGCCGCAGCGAGGTCACACGGTCGTGCAATGCATTGCTCAGCCGATAACGGCCTGGGCCGAACACCAGGCACTGGCCGCCGTGGTCGGCGTCGGTGCACAGCTCCCAGCGGCCGGCCAGCACGTCGATCGACGAAGCCCGGTCGTTGAACGAGAAGTCGCCCAGGTTGCGCGTGGCCTGCGTGAGCAGGAGTTCGCGGCCGTTGAAGTCGATGTCCTCGAAGAGCAGCACGCCACCTTCGGCCGGCAGGGGCTGGTCGTTCGGGCCGACCACCGGGCGCACGGAGGAAATGCCGTCGTGGAAGCTGCCGCTCAGCGCGTGGCGACCCGGTCCGAGCACCGTGCAGGGGCCGCCGTAGTCGGCACCCACGCAGAACTGCCAGCGGCCGCGCCTGATCTCCAGCGACGAGACATCGTCGTTGAAACCCAGGCTGCCCAGGCTGGCGATGGCCGTGTTCACCACCAGACTGCGGCCGCTGAAGCCGATGTCGCGGTACAGTGTCAGCGGCGCGGTGTCACCGGGTGAATCGGGCACGGGCATCGCCCCGATCTGGCCCGCCGGCATGGCGGCGGCGGCGAGCGGGCGCACCGAGCCGATGCGCATGGCCAGCGCCGGCGGCAGCCGCTCGTAGCGGCCGACCGGCAGGGCCAGGCAGGTGCCGCCGAACTGCGCCCGTTCGCAGAGCTCCCAACTGCCGCTGCGCACCACCACCGACACCGCACGGTCCTTGAAGCCGTAGTCGGCCAAGTCGGGCGCCGCGCTTTGCAGCGTGATGCGGGCGCCGCTGAATTGCGGGGCGTCGAAGAGTTCGAGGCCCTGGGCGGCGGCATACGAACTTGCGGCTGCGAATGCTGCGGCCCACAGCGCGTTGCGCGATGCAGAAATGAAGCTGCGGTTTGTCATGGGATCTCCCGGGGTCTGACTTGTGACATGGGATGGGCGAACCGTCGGCCCGGCCATCAAGGGGCGCTGGCGTCGTCGAGCAACTTGATCATGCCGGCGTCGAGCACGAGCGCCGCCGCGCCGGCCAGTTCACTGAACTGCAGCAGCGACGTGGCGCTGGCGATCGGCGCCGTGATGCCCGGCCTGGCCATCTGCCAAGCCAATGCCACCTGGGCCGGCGTGGCGTCCAGCGCGGCCGCCGCCTCGTCGAGTGCGGCCAGGATGCGAAACCCGCGCTCGTTCAGGTAGCTCTTGATGCCGGCACCGCGCGGGCTCTTGGCGAGGTCGGCCTCGCCGCGGTACTTGCCGGTGAGAAAGCCGCGCGCCAGACCGAAGAAGTTGATCACGCCCAGGCCTTCGCCGCGGCACAGCGGTTCCAGTTCGGCCTCATACGGCGCGCGGTCGTGCAGGTTGTAGAGCGGCTGCAGGCATTCATAACGCGGCAGGCCGAGGCGGCGGCTCAGCGCCAGCGCTTCAGCCAGCCGTGGCGCGCTGAAGTTGGAGGCGCCTATGGCCCGCACCTTGCCTTCCTGGATCAACTCGGCGTATGCCGCCAGCGTTTCTTCCAGCGGCGTGCCGGCGTCGTCATCGTGCGACTGGTACAGATCGATGTGGTCGGTCTGCAGGCGGGAGAGCGAGTCGTGCACGGCTTGCCTGATCCAGCGCCGTGACAGCCCCTGGCGATCTGTCCCGGCGTCGCCCATCGGCTTGCCGACCTTGGTGGCGAGCACGATGCGGCTGCGCTTGCCGCTGGTGGCAAGCCACTTGCCGATGATCGTCTCCGACTCACCGCCCGCATGCCCCGGCACCCAGCGCGAATAGATGTCCGCGGTGTCGACGAGGTTGAAGCCGGCGTCGACGAAGGCGTCGAGCAGGCTGAACGAAGTGGCCTCGTCGGCCGTCCAGCCGAACACGTTGCCGCCAAAGGCCAGCGGGGCGACCTGCAGGCCGGATCGGCCGAGCGCACGTTGGTGCATCAACAATCTCCAGGGCAGGGGACGGCTTCGAGTCCGGCCCGATGGCGCGCCAGCATCCGCGCATCGGCCGGGTGGCGTGCCTGAAGTATGGCCTGCCCGAGACGCTCTCGCGCCGCGGCGGTCCGGCCCAGCCTTTCTTCGGCGCGCGCCAGCGCGGCCAGCCTGTGGGCGGGCAGGGCGGGCAGGGCGGGCAGAGCGGCAGGTGTGTCGGCGAGCATCAATTCAAGCCGCGCGCAGGCGCGCGCGGCATCGCCCGCTTCGGCCAGCGCGATGGCATGGCATGGCCGGGGCGCGGCGCGGCGCGGCGCGGCGGAGGGGTCGAGCCGCAGCAGCAGTTCGCAATAGCTGGTGATCGCCGCCCGGTCGGTGCTGGCGAAATCGGCCGCCATGGCGTGCTCGGCGGCGATGCCGGCCAGCAGGTGCCGGCGGCTGAGAACGTCGGCACGCTGCGCCGCCTGCAGGTGGACGAAACCCATGCGCACCATGCCGGCGTCCCAGCGGTCGCGCGGCTGGCCGGGCAAGGGGATGATGTCGCCGGCGTCGTCGAGCCGGCCCTTCAACCGGGCGCCGTGGAACGGCAGCAGGGCCAGTTTGTCGTCGTCCAGTTCGCCGGCAAAGCGGCCCGCCGGGCCCGGCGTGGTCAGCGGCAGCGTTGCTTCGCAGGTCCCCGTCAGCAGCGCGGAGGTGGCTTCGTCGTCCGTGGGCCAGTCCATATGGCGGCCGTCTTGGCAGAACTGATCGACCGCGTGGTGGCGGGCCACGCGTTGCAGCGAGCCGCCCGGATTGGCCGGCACGCCGGCCGCCGCCAGACCTCCAGCGGGCGCAGGCTGGCGGCCTGCACGGCGTCTTCGGCCTGCGCCAGGTTGCCAGGTGCAGACAGCCCTAAGCGGCGCGCCAGGTGCGCCATCAGGCGCTTGCGCTGGCCCTTCAGCAGCAGCGGCAGCGCGGCGGCAGGCATGGCCGTTGCGGTCATGCTCGCTGCAGGCATCTCACCGGCACCATGGTTCCGCCGGCAACGAA
>Ga0163144_10002409_pt1 | contig 43278 bp, 59 predicted proteins | sample OliLak19BULKMAT1_FD_123175 | JGI IMG/M metagenome (GOLD analysis project Ga0163144, IMG submission 123175) | Freshwater microbial mat bacterial communities from Lake Vanda, McMurdo Dry Valleys, Antarctica - Oligotrophic Lake LV.19.BULKMAT1 | ecosystem: Environmental > Aquatic > Freshwater >...
AATAAACTCATCCCCCGCGAAGCAGCAGTAGGTTCCCCATTTGAGGAACTAGAAGGAGTAGACTTTGCTTATGGCAAGGCTGTTCATGCCGGGATGCAAAGTCTTTTCATTGACCAAAACTTTGATAAGGCAATCTGGGAAGCTTTCAAAGCTTGGAGTATTGGGCTGGATGAAGTTAAGAAACAAAAAAGTTTCTGGACTGCATTGCAAGCAATCGACAAAGGACAAACTTTAGTTAAAGGATTGCTTGCTCAAGGTTGGATTATTGCACAGCTTCAACACAAGCCCGCGGTTGAAGTTAGTTTTACTATCTCCATGCCGGATGGCTTTAGATATCGTGGTCACATAGACTTGATTCTATTCCATCCTGAGCGTGGAACTTACATGGTAGTTGAAATTAAAACTACTGGCTTTAACAATATCCATGAGGCAATGTATGGAAATTCCCAACAAGGACTTGGATATGGAGTTGTTATTGACAGACTCTGCGGTGCTCAAGCTAGTATTACCATTCTTTATCTTGTCTATAAAGTTGGGAGTGCAAGAGAGTGGGAAACCCTGCCTCTGCCTAAATCTAAAACCCACAAAGCTATGTGGTTTAAATCTATTCTCAATGACAAGAGAGAGATTGAAGCAATGCGAGCAAGCAATTACTATCCGATGAGAAGCCAGGGTTGCTATGCTTTCTTTCGGCCATGTAATTACTACGGACTCTGCACACTTCAGAATTCTCGCATCATTCCGCCGGGTGTGCAGCCTAAGAAAGACACTACAAAATATGATTTCACATTTGATTTCTTGGAACTTCTTGCATCACAGCTTGACATAAACGAATATTAGGAGTATTATATAATGCCACAACCACGAACCCTGAAAAAGGGAGAAGTTATTGAAATTGATGGAGTGCAGCACAGGACTTATTTTAACTGGAAGAAAGCAGGATTCCAAGTCCAGAAGGGAAGTAAGTCTACAAAGAAAAACATAGCAGGTGTTGCACTGTTTAGCGAAGATCAAGTGGAAGAAATAAAACAACGTGAAGAAGATTGGCAGGAAGAAGAACAAAGAGACAATGACTTTGGTCTCAATCACTTTGGTCTCAATCCAAACGATTAATCTAATCTAACCTAACTTAATCTAAATTCAAATGAACCTAGCTGACATTGACCCCGCAGAAAACGCCTTCCGTAAGATTCTAGTTTATGGCCCACCTAAGTCTGGTAAAACCAAGCTTGTTGGAACTCTAGCTGAACGCTTCAAGCTTGATTGGATTGATCTGGAGAATGGTTATAAAACTCTCTTTCAACTTCCGAAAGAACTCCAAAAGAATATTAACATCATCCGAGTTCCTGATTCTCGGGAGTTTCCCATTGCAGGACAAATGCTTTGGGCAGTAACTAAGGGAAATAAAGTTAAAGTTTGTGAGAAGCATGGCAATGCAAACTGCCCACTGTGCTTGAAGGATCCCGGCTGGGAGATTGAATTAAACAATCAGCCCATTGATAGAATCCTAGTTATTGATTCTGCAACTCAGCTTACTATGTCCATCCTTAACCGGATGATGAAAGATGCGTGGGCTAAAGACCCAGAAACAAAACCTGAATGGGATAACTATCGTGAGATGGGTAACAGGCTGAATGGAATCTTTGGTCAGATTCAAGCAGGGCGTTATCACTGCATAGTAATCTCGCATGAAGTTGAGATTATGAATGACAAGACCAAGGAAACTAAAGTCGTTCCTGTTGCAGGGACTACAAATTTTAGCAAAAATTTTGGGAAGTTTTTTGATGACATCGTCTATCTCGAAATCAAAGACAAACGCCACCAGCTTGGGAGCAACACTACCTATAAGCTTAATACTCTCACTGGCAGCCGCGCGGGTATTGACCTTGAAAAACTTACAGGTAATGTATCTCTCATTCCATTTTTTGAGCAGCCCAACTTATCAAAGGCGGTTGTTGGAACAGTTGGAAAACCTTAGACTTAATCCTTACAAGCTGATGCCAGGCTTGATGAAATTAGTTGATGAAGCAGCAGAAGCAGAGAAGCAAGGAAAGAAATTAACCTTTAAACAAATCGGAGAATGAAATGAAATTCATATATTATATTGTATCCATGATTGATGGTAATGTAACTGGAACTGATGATGGAGAAGTTGCAGAACAACTTCGAGACAGTGAAGAGCATTTTGTAATTGAGCCAGAGAAAAACAAATGGCTTCAACTTGATGGTGAAGACGTTGAAATTGAAATGTATGGAATATGAGCAACCCTGCAGCGTTCTCCGTTATTCCTAACCTTGATGCACTAGCTATTGCTGACAAGGCTGACCCAAACATTCTTATTCCTGTTCAAGCAACACTCGCTGATTGGACTTTGATTCTAGTCTTTCTCCGAGCTAGTATTGATAACGGAAAGATTCTGAAAGACCTCCCAGAGATTACAGCTACTAGCTTTGTTAAGGTTCTAGAAGATGCAATCAGGAATCAATTGCTCTATGGAAATCCTAAAGGAAAGCAACAATGATCCTTGGTTTAGTTGGTAAGATTGGCAGTGGCAAAGATACATGTGGTGATTGGCTAGCAACACAGCATAAGTTTCAAAAGAAATACTTTGCTAAACCTCTCAAGGATGCAGCTTTGGATAACCCGATAGAAAGGTGCGTGATGGAGATCCTCGCGGAGAACTATCGGCTGAAGGCTATCGAACATGCGGTATGGCATCTGCTCGACGACTCAGAGAGCAATGGCGCGATCGTAACGATTGATCTGGCAATATCCGGCGGGGCGCACTACAAGAGGCTGACGGAACTGCTGCCAGAGGAACATCCAGCCCCCGTCAATTCAGTTATCTTTTGAATTGCACTTGAATATAAAAGAGCAGAAGTTTCTTTCTTGCATTGTAAATGGGCAATCTGTGACGTTAGATTTCAGAATGAGATTGATTGGATTTATAGTGTTGGTGGTTATATAATTAATATTGGCCGACCTAATAATCCAATTAAGCAAGGACTCAGTGGTGCAGTTAAATCTCATGCAAGTGAGCCAACTGAGTTAGTGTTTAAAACTGAACGAACTTGGAGTATATTAAACCGAGGAACACTTAATGATTTAAATATTACTTTACAAGACGTATACGACGGAATTAAACTGGCACAAACTATTAATTTATTTAAAACTAAGGAACTTAAATCATGAGCGAAGCTCAACAGCAAGACTTTTCTTCCATTGACCAACTGCTCGACGCTTCGATGGATGAAATCTCCAATGCACCGGAGTTTATGAATCCCCCGAATGGTGCTTATCTTTGCACGGTAAAGAAAGTTGATACCAAAGCTGAGGTTGGCAAAGAGGGTGAGAAGCGCAGGGCTGTCCGGCTGATTTTCACTATTGATTCTGTGGTGGAATTGGCTGATACTAATGAAACTCCGCCGCCGGTTGGTGCTATGTTTTCGCAAACCTTTGGTTGGGATGCGAAAGCTGCGGCAGAAGAAGGCCCGCAAGCTGGCTGGCGTTGGTTGAAAGGTGCAGTGAAAGGTGTTAGTGATCAGCTTGCACTCCCGAAAATGAGTGATACTCTTGCTGTGCTTGAAGGTAAGAAAGTCACCATCGCACTGACGCTGAATGATGGTAAGTATGTGAACATTAAGACCCTGCTCTTGGCAGAGTAAGAAAAGAAAGACTCCTGACGGAGAGTAGTGATTGGTTTTCTGGTAGGGGTTCCAAGTTACATCAAAAACTCCTACCATTTTTTTGCCTGTTCCCCGCAAACACACTGAAAGTTAGTATCTTGAAACTCCTGCTGGTAAGTGACTTTGAAGATAAAGAATATCTTGTAAATCTCAAGTTCCTTCTCAAAGAACACCAAGTCTTTGTTCATCAAGGCTGCCCGCAAACTGTATCCGAGATTGTTTTTAAATGTAAAGCCCAGAAAGTTGACGCAGTAATTACCTCAAATGAAAACTTCCTCCGTAAGATTATTCCCACTAAGGAAAAACCGAAACTCTCTGACTACGCCGGGAGTATCGTGGACATTGGTAATCAGGCTAGTGGTTTTCTGGAGTGTCTCGTTATATCTCCTCTTGCACATATTCATACTGTCCGTCATGGGCGTTTTCTGCTTGAAAGATTTCTTTCTAAACTAACTAAACTGGAGCTTTGGAATGACCCTCTTGGGAAGTTTGGATGGACATTGGGTGATAACCCTACTGTTCTTAACAATTTTTATAGTCTGCTTGACTCTGCGATATTCGTGGCTTCGGACATTGAAACGAGCAGAGCCACCAAATTCATTAACTGTGTTGGATACACTGCTGTTCTCGACAGGAATACTGCTAGGACTATTGTCGTTCCTGTGGATTCTCAATTTAATCTTGCTTATATTCGGCAAGTAAATGCACACCCTATCCCGAAAGTTTTTCAGAATGGTCTATATGATAATAGCTACTTTATCTATGGGCGTGCTCCTGTTACTAATTGGTATTTTGATACTCAGCATCTTTTTCATTCTTGGTTATCTGAGCTGCCTAAAGCCCTTAGCTTTATTGTCAGCTACATGCTCAGAAAGCAACCATTCTGGAAAGACCAAGCAAGAGAAGGGGATTTGGAAAGCTACTATGAATATAATGGACGAGATTGTTTTGGAACTGCCTCGGCACTTATAAAACTTCTGGAAGAAATGCCAGATTGGGCAGTCCAAAACTATACCGACCATGAATTTCCTCTGACTCCAGCTTGTTTGAGTTGTGCACTGGAGGGACTGAAAGTAGATTTAGTTGAACGAGAAAGAATCCGCAAGGAGCAACAAACTAAACTGGATGAAAACATTCGAAGCTTGGGAGTAATGAGTAATACCCCGGGGTTCAATCCGAATTCTCCAAAGCAAGTTGCACAACTTCTTACTCTCTGTCAGGTAAAGAATGTTAAATCAACTAAAGAATCTGAGCTTCAGAAATTTAAGTTTTATAATCCACTCGCTGGAAGATTCATTGAAAGAATTCTCGACGCAAGAGAACAAAGAAAACTGCTTTCCACCTACGTTGAATGTGAACTTGAAGGAGATAGACTGCTGTATAGTCTTAGTCCCGGGCTTACCGACACAGGAAGATTGGCAAGTCGAGCTGGATTTCTATGGAATGGAACACAGATACAGAATCAGCCGCCATACGCTAAGTCAATGTATATCGCTGATGAAGGATACGATTTGGCAGAAGCGGATAATGAGCAATCAGAATCGCGATGCACTGGCTATCTTGCTCAAGATGCAACGCTTATTGCTGCTGTTGAATCCGACAGAGATTTTCATTGCACCAACGCTAGTTTGTTTTTTGGCATTTCATATGAAGAAATCCTTGCCGAGCACAAATCAAAAAAAGATTCAGATAACCCCAACGACACTACTCGCTATCTTGGAAAGCGTGTTAATCACGGAGCAACCTATAACATGAAGTGGGCAGTCCTGATTGACACTATGGGGCTGGAAAAAATCTTCCTAGCTAAAAAGCTCTTGAAGCTTCCCAGTGTTTGGACTGCAAGACAAGTAGCAGAACACTTGATTAAATGTTATGAGCGTGCCTATCCCGGGATTAAAGGAACTTACTATGCCGATGTTGTTTACAGAGTTCTCACACACGGTTTACTTGTCAGCCCGTTGGGTTGGACTAGGAAGTGCTTCGGAAATCCAAAGAAAAATCCAAGAGATCTTAACGCATACGTTGCACATGAACCGCAAAACTTATCCGTTGGAATCATTAATCTGGGGTTTAGAGCACTTTTCAGAAAGCAAATTGAGTGGTGGCCCAGGTTTAGACTTAAAGCACAAATTCACGATAGTATTTTGTTCCAAATACGGAAGGACTCACATAACCTTCTCCCGGAAATTTCTAGTATTTTGCAGCGTCCAATTAAAGTTCACGGCAGGGTATTAGAAATCCCTGTCTCAATGAAAGTAACCGGCCAACGATGGAGCGCAACTAAATCATGAAGATGCACGTTAAAGCTGTCCACCTAGCAGGAGATAAAGTAGGAACTGCTAGTGGAACTAAAATTAGAATTGAATACAATGAACAAGAATTTAAAAAGTTTGAAGGCAAGTGGACTTCTGAGGAAGTTGCTGTCCTACAACAGGCTAAAAGTTCAGAGCGTTTGAGTGATAAACTATTCATGCTCTACATCCTTGCAGCTAAGCATGAAGGATTGAGCGCATTTGATAAGACAAAAATCTTAACTCCGAATGGAGAAGAAATTCATGGCACAGAAATTAAAGATAATCCTGAAAGAAATACTAAGCTGGAGTCAGGAATTATCATTGATCGGGGTTAAGACTCTGATCGTAGGACTTATGTTTGTATTCATTGGAATCTTCTTACTAAAGGTGGGGCTGTGGCTAAATCAAATCTTGTAATCTACCATGCTAATTGCGATGATGGCTTTGGTGCTGCATGGTGTGCATGGAAAGCTTTGGGAGAGAAAGAAACAGATTACTTTGCAGCAGGTTTTGTCCGGCCATTCTATGAGTGGGTAGAAATTCTTAAACTATATTAATTCTAAATCCGCTGTCAGGGAAAGGAATGGCATGTATGAACCAAATCAAAAACAAGAGACCAAAAGCCCCGCAACAGAAAGCAGAACTGAAAGTTTTTTCGACCACTATTTTGATTTCACAGCCGAAACGGAATCACCTATTATCTATCATCGTTGGTGTGCAGTTTCGTTGCTTGGAGCTATCTTGGGTAGAAAATATTATATACACTTGGGACACGAAACAATTTATCCTAATTTCTACACAATGCTTATCGGCAGCCCCGGCACTCGCAAAAGCACAGCTATTAAAATCGCTAGAAATCTACTTAAAGACTCTGGTTACAAAACCTTTGCAGGAAATAAAACCTCAAAGGAAAAGTTTCTTCAAGACCTTGCCAGTGGGTTTTCGGTGGACGGAGTTGGGGACGGTATTTTAGGCCAGGAGATTACAGCATATGAAGAAGCAGACGAAACAGAGCCGAGGGAAGTCTACGTTGCGGTTGACGAAGTCAATGACTTTATTGGCGCAAACAACCACGAGTTTATATCCCTACTTACTACGCTGTGGGATAACCTGCCTTCGTATGCACATAGAATTAAAACCGGGAGAAGTGTTCGCATTACCAAACCGACAGTTAACATCATCAGTGGAAATACACCAACAGGATTCGCCTTGGCATTTCCCCCAGAAATTATGGGACAAGGGATGTTATCTAGACTTCTCCTTATCTACGGTGAATCAAATGGAAAAAGAATTCCTTTCCCTGAGGCACCTAATGAGATTCTTAGGAATCAGCTCATCCGGAGAATTGTCGAAATTGGAGCAAGAGTGGAAGGGCCTTGCCAAATCTTACCGAAAACAAAAGCTTTGCTTGGGGAGATTTACAAAAAGTGGGCGGAGATTGATGACGCAAGATTCAAAACTTACAGCACCAGAAGATTCACTCATCTATTAAAGCTTTGTTTAGTAGTTAGTGCAAGTAGAGGAAGCACAGAACTTTCTGAAGAGGATGTAATCTACGCTAACAGCATTTTAAGTTTTGCAGAGCAAGGTATGCCAGCAGCACTTGGAGAGTTTGGAAGAAGTAAACATGCAGCAGTTGGGGGAAAAATCCTTCAGATTCTAGAGGATGCTGGCAAGCCTGTTAAGATGCAACAGATTTGGAAACTTGTTCACAGTGATTTGAACCGCATTGAAGAACTTGGAGAGATTATTAGAAACCTACTCCAAGCAGAAAAGATTCAGATGGCAGTAGATAAACTAGGCTATCTTCCAAGAAAGCAAGTAAGGCAAGTGCTTACAGGGACTTTAGATTTTAAACTACTTAGAGAATCGCAACTATGAATTATTATGAATTAGTAAAAGAGTTTGAAGAAACTGCGGATGGGCCAGAAAAGAAACCCATGATTGAAGGCACCCCGCAGGAAATCCTGAATTTAATTATCAGCCTGATTCAAGAAGAAGTAGTGCATGAATTACTTCCCGCATTGGAAGCAATGAAAACTGGAACTCAAACTATCGAGAAGCTTACCCCGGTTTTGGATGGTATGGTGGATTCTATTTATGTTATCTTGTTTGGTGCAATCAAAATGAGACTTCCAATTCAGGAAGCTTTTGTTGCAGTGCAAGAAAGTAACATGAAGAAGTTCTTCCCTTGTTCCTACTGTAAGGGTGAAGGATGTTTGAGCCAGAAAACAACGGTAGAAATGATTGATGGTCAACCTATTAGTATTACCTGCAATACGCGGGGATTCGAAGTTAGAAGGAACCAAGCCAAAAAGATTCAGAAACCTTTTGGCTGGAAAGCCCCGGATATTTTTAGTGTTCTGGTAGCTAAGAAATGGCAAGAGATTGCTGCAACGAGAGGGAAATTAACTAGCACAGAAGAGGCTAGGAAGGAAGGAATTAGCTATGGCTGAACCCCGGCCAGATAACTGGATAGTAATGACTGCAAAGTTTTTTCTAATTGTAGTTGCTCTAAGTGCAGGTGCAGGAATAATCGTAAGTCTAATTAAATCAATCTAGGAGTGTCCCGCAATGAAAACTAAAGTTCGCTTCACCATTACCGCCACTGTTGATCGCATGATTGATATGGAAAACTTCAAGCAAGCTGAAAGCATTGATGAATGTATTGAGCAAGAAAGCGCAGAACTTCAGGAACGGCAAGCTGCAAGTGAGGCTTTGCAGGATGCCGACCTGATTGAAGTTACTGCTGTAAAGTTACTGGCGTAGAAGGAATAGGAGTATTTAGAAAATCAGGCAACTCACCACCCATGACTGTTTGCATGTTGCGAACAACAGGGTCGGTGAGTTGTGTTTTCATTTTGTTAACTACAGATTGATTTGCACCAAGCATTTGACGGTGAACCCAACCGTTAAAGTTTTCAATCCTTCCTCCGGCAGCTGCGTATCCCGTTGCCATTTCTCTCCAATCCTCTGTTGAGAGAGTATTAATCTTATCCCCGGCAAGTTTGCTTTTTACTATGGCTCCGTAAGTTTCAATCCTATCCTTGTCCAGAGCTTTATATTTTGCAAAACGATACATAGAATCAAGTTGAATTGCCTCATCCAAAGGTCTGCCACCTAGAATCCTTGAGGCATTAGACCAACTTGCAAGGTCATTGTTAGAAGAAATAAGATTGCCAGCATTAGTAGTAGATCGGCCCGATACAACTTGAGCGATACCAGCAAGAGGCCGATTGATACCATTGTGAGCAAGCCCATCCAAAAGGATTTGTCCATTCAATCCCCCTTGAGTAGTTCTCTTAGCAGTTTCCCAAACAGTAGAAGCAAACCTTGCAGTGGCATTTACAATCGGAAGCTCTAAAACCGAGGTAGGAATAACAGTAGCATACCGCGGGGTTAGATCGCCCCTAGAATAAATGTTAGTGTTGATTGCATTGGAGCCGATTCCATACATAATCCAATCACCAATATCCTTGCCGACAACTTTATAGGTTCCAGAGATAATATCCTCATGGCCAGGAGTATTGTTGCCGACAAGATTGGTGTTAATAGCGTAGAAAGCAGGATTAGATTGCAGACCATAGAGAGTATTCTGCATCCCGAGCATCATGCCAACAGCTTTCTTATCCCCGGTTTCTAGGAATCTAAAGGCATTTTGAACAAGGTTGAATTGGTAAGTTTGGAAGAGGCCAATAGCATTACCAACAGGGCCTTGGAATAAAACTGGACGTTGAGAGGCAGTAAGATTCCCCATTACCCTGTTGAGGAATGTGTTTTGGTAGGATACAATTTCCGCTCTTGACAGCCCCGCAGCAGTTCCAATCTGACGCATGATATCCGCAGCAATGAATCTAGTAAATCCTTGGCTCCAATCATTACCAGTAACTTTGACTCCGAGATTAACAAGGGCTTCGCCTTTCTGTTGGAGATAAGAAGCTGAGAGTTTACTTGGTTCAAGTGTAGCGGTTTCTGCCATTTCTCGAACTGCATCAAGTTCTGTTTTGAAAAACTGAAGCTTTTTGTAATCTTCAAAGATAGCCTTGTCTTTGAAAAAGGTTCCAATCGCATTGCTAACAAGTTTAGGAATTGAAGGAATAGCCGCACCTTCCACCCCCGGGATTCCTACATTCATTAGGGACGAAAGCCTGCCAACAGCTTCAGAATTTCCAGTGATAGCCCGGCGGATATTGCTAATTTCAGGACCCAAAATTGTAGGCGTTGAAAGAATATTCATCAGAGTATCCAAGAAATCCAGCCGAAGAACGCCAGTAGCCAATGCTCCGTTAGCTTTCTGAATAAATCCTTGAATCACAGGCTTGGGAATAGAAGTATTAGCCAATGCCAAATCAGCCATAGAACCATAAGGATTCTCATAGCCGTATTTTTTCATAATTTGGTTAGCTTCTGCCCAACCAATCTCACCCTGCGCAGCTTTGCTAAAAGCAGACTTAATGCTATTCCAAAGAGTTGTCCCCGAAGATTCAACAAACTCATTAATCTGACTTAGGGTTTTATATTCTCCAAGCTTAGATTGATTCAATCCAGTGTGAATCATATCCTCGTAAGGATTTTTAACAGTGCGCTCATTGATGAAAGTCTTACCTTGCGAGGTTGCAATGTTAGTGTATTCCTTACCAAGCTGGCGAAGTTCTGCAAACTCTTGCCCATAGCGAAGCTCTAACATTCCCCGATTTAGATTTGAAATTTGGCTATAGTGCCAGCCATTGAATTCATCCAACACATGAGAGTCAGTCCGAGGAATAACATCCGAAAGGATTCCTTGGCGAGCAAGAGAGTTGTTGATTTTGAATTCATTAAACATCAACTGAGAGTCATACTCCCCTTTGATTTTATAGAATTCCTTAACATCATTCTTGGTAAAGACTTCAAACTGATCGCCAAAGCGCTCTTTAATTAGCTGAATCTTTTTAGCAAGTGAGTCTGCACTGGAAGCTACGATAGCGTGCTTTTCACTGGAAGCCCCGAATTTTCCAACAGGTTCCGTAACGAAGGCTACAAAGTTTTGCTTTGCAGTATCAATCGGAGGAATGTAGATTGTAGAAGAATCAAGATTACTGATCTGTCCCCGGGCATTGACTAATTCTTTGATCGAGGCTACGCGAGTAGAGTTAATCTTGGTATGAGTTTCCAAGTATTTAAAGACTTCAGCCGGCATAGTAAATACATCACCCGCGCCGGGAGCTGGAATTGGTTGTTGTTTTTGCAAGGCTTTAGCAACAGCTTCCTGATACTCTCTACGAATGATAGAGTTCTCAGGGTAGGTTGCAAGTCCAAGGTTGTCAAAAACATACTTACTGGAACTTCCACGGAGCTTGTTAACTACCCCGTTAAATTCAGCCATAAACTGCGGGGAATTCCTAATAGCTACTTCTACCCCAAACAGAGTATCAATGGCAGCTTGAAAATCCTGTTTAATTTTCTGTCCAACATACTTTCCAAGCCACTCCATTTCAGCTTGAAAGGTTCCATAGTTAGCGGAGGAAGAAGTAATAACTCCCTGAGTAATGTCAGCAGGATTAGCTTTCCTTGCTTGAGCTGTTAAATCCCGCGGAAGATCAGCAGAATCTGGCCCAAAGAATTTATCCGTAGTAGTAAGGGCATTGGTTTGGGCTTGCTTAACCCGCATGTGAACATCCAGAATTCCTTCCATTACTGGCCGGGACTGGACTGAAACCGTATCGTAAGTTAAGACTGCGTAATGTGGTGCTTGATAGTCAACCTTACCAAACAAATTCCAAGCTCCACCAGAAGCAGTGTTTTCTACAAATTCTCTGTCCACGTCTGCAATACGTGCAACTTCGTCTGCATTTTTTCCTTGGAGTAAGAGATCTTCAACAAGCTTTTCTTTCTGCCCTCTAACATAGAGTGCAAGATCTTCATAAGATTTAATTTCTACACCCCCGGGAGCACCAACAAACTGTGCATCCTTAGGTTGTTCAAGAAGTGCTTTCTGAGCTTTGCCCAAATCTTTAACATCAATAACTTCATTCACATGAAGCTTAGGAGCAAGACTCCAAGAAGTCCAATAAGTATTTGCTTCAATAGGGCTAAGTTCAGTGAGGTCAACATTCTTTCCTGGAGCCTTGAAGTTATGGCCACCAGCAACCAAGTCCCCGGATTTAAGCCGAGTTACTCCCGCGCCTTTAGTTGCAAAATCTGCAACAGTAGGCACAGGCTCAGTAATAAGCAAATCACCATGAGTGGAAGTTTGGCTCATATCCAAAACAAGCTGATTACGCTCAAGCTTGAGAGGATTTACACCCCAAGAATTAGGATGTTTAGTAGTAGGAATCTCAGGATTTCTAGCCGAGGCTAGTCTACTAACCTTTTCAACGCCACCAATAACCCCGGCAGCGTCATCAAGATTTCCAATAGAGTCAATATTGTTTTTCAGTGCTTGACCAAGTTGCTCATCTCCCCCAGCTAAGACGTTGAAATCATTAGCAATGTTCTGGTCAATAGTTTTTCTGGAGCTTTTGGTAAGCCCAACTTGTTTGGGGTCAGTAGGACTAAGCAAAGATTCAGGGCTGAGCAGATCATCTTTTCCTGCTCGATCAACATATTGTCTTGCAATCTTAGTTCCCCCATCGAGTTTTACTGCACCAATCTGGGGAACAAGTTCGTATTGCCTGTTTTTGCTGGTTTCCAGCCTGAGGAATTTATTCAGCTGTCCTTTAACAGCCGCATACTCGATTACTCCACCAATGGTTCCCCCGAGGATTCCAGCAAAAATCATGTTCCTGCCAGAATCCATTGCTAGATTCATCCAATCTACTTCTTCCTTATCAAGGGCGGGAGCAACTTTCATAGTTGCCACAATGGCAGCTTCAAATGCCATAGCATCCAAAACTTGATTTCCTGCACCAAGCAGAACTGCACGAACTTTGTTTGCACTCAGCGTGTCATAAACAGTCCCGGCAGCAATCTCTTGTTTTGCAAGGTCGAGGAATTCTTTTTGTTTGGAGCCAAAGAGGCCAGTAGCAACTTCAAAGTTTTTGCCAAACTTTCCTGCTTGAGCAAAGCGAAGTGCTTTAACACCAATAGTTCCAGGAACCAGCATTGCAGCAAGCTCACCAACAATACCAATCCCCGCGGAATTCTCTGAATAATACTTTCCTAAATCATCATCAAAGTATTTTATTGCATCTCCGGTCTTTACATACTTGGAGTCTGCACCAAAAATGTTTCCAACTGCAACAGCGGTGTTATAGAGGGAATTTCCTGTAGCAATCAGTGAGGCTGCTACACCTTTAGTAAGCCCATCAGAAAGCTTATCTACAAAGGTGCCACCATTTGTTTGAAAGATGGTGTGATTATTGGCAGCCAAAATCATAGGATTTACTGCCCCAACATTATCGTCTAAACCAAGTTCTTCAGCCATGCTAGTTTCCTATTATGTTTGTTAGAGGAAAGAAAAAACTAAAAAAATTTACTGAGCTTCTGCTGGAGTTAGAATTCCCTGTTGAGCACGAGCAGGGCCAAGTTTACCCCGGATTTCTTTACTAAGATTCTTAGCTTGCAACAAAGCCAGGAAACTGCTCATTGCTGCAGGGTTAGTCATATCAATATTAACTGTAGTGCTAAAAAGATTCTTGCGGGATTCAAACTTCCCAGGAATCTCCACATCATCTGCCGCAGCTGCAATGCTGGTAGGAACTTTAATCTGGAGTGGATAACTATTTTGCTGCTGGAGTCCAACAGATTGATAATTATAAACTCGATTGTTAATTGAAGTTCCAAGCTTGTAGTAAGCTGCAAGATCAGTTACAGCCTGCTCCCGAGAATAGCCATCCTTCCCAATCTGAGCAACTACTGATTGTGCCAGCACAAGATCATTAACTTGCTGGTGCCCGGTTGCAGTATTAAGAGTTTTAAGAACCTCTTTGAATTGTGGGTTGAAAGGAATCGGGCCAGAATTAACTGCTTCAGCCATAACAGTAGGAGAAGGAATAGCATAAGGATTATCCCCGGCATTGCTTTGGGGATTATTCCTCATAATCTCAAACTGCCCATTGATGTATTGATTCTTAACAATAGCTTTAGCTTTATCCGTGGTAGCTAGCGCAGTAATCTGTGCAGGTATCTGAGATTCAATGTCAATAACTTTCTGCAAAATCCTGCCCTGACCATCACTAATTTTAGCCCGGGGAAGCAGTTGAAAAGCTTTCATTGCATCAACAGGATTATCACCAAGCCGGCCAGTTGCCACAACTTGAGCAATGACAGATTGTTCTTCCTGTTTAAGTTGTTCAAACTGCTGCGGAGTATAGCCAACAGAAGCAAGATCATTCCTAAAGCGTTCTGCTTGTGCAGTTTTAGCTTTAAGAAGTTCATTGCGTTCCCGGGAATTAGCAAGCAGCACATCCCGATAAGCTAATTGAGATTCCAACTGTGCAATAGCAGCAGCTTCAGTAAGCCCACCACGAGCCAAAGCATTACGATTGATACTCAACTGGCTAAGAGTTGTAGCTTGTGTCATTTCAAGCTGTGCAACTTCCATTTGGCTCTTAGCAAACTTAGCGTTGGCCTCAGCTTTAACACCATCTGCGCTAAGAGTCGTTGTTGCAAGAGCATCAGTAGCAGCTTGGCGTTGAACACTAGTGTTAAGCTCATTGACCAATCGAGCTCTAGTATTGATTTGGTCAACACCAGCGTTATATTCAGTTTGCAGCCGGGGAAGCTCAGCAAATTGTGCACTGAGAACTTCCATAATCCCATTGTCTTGAATGTTTTTCTTTTCAAGACCTGCAATGGCATCAGCCCTAGCAATATTCATCTTGCCAAGGTCTTTAATTTCCTGCAGGGTCTGCCCTACAATGTAGCCAGAATCATTAGGATTAACTCCCGCGGCAGTAGCATTGCTAGAAACCTGATTTGCTTTGGCAAGTTCTTGGTTTCGCAAATCAATGCTTAAATCTCTAATAGACTTTCCTGCATCCGTAGCTGCTTGAATTCCACGTTCAGAAGAAACGCGGAAAGCTTGAGTAGCTTGGTCAACAGCAGTAATTGCATCCTGATTGCTTTTAGCAAGCGCAGAAGTAGATAGTCCAAAAACCCCAAGGATTTTATCAACGGTAGAAACTTGAGTTGAATCTTCCCCAGGAGCAACAGGGGCAGAAGTAGGAGCACGAGCAACATTGTTAACAGATTCAAGTCTACTTCTAGTTCCATCAGAAGCTAGAAGAACCTGCTCATAGGCTGCACGAACCTTAGGAACATAGTTGGCAGTTTCAGAATTGTTTGCTGCTCTGCCACCCATCAAAAGTCTTCTATTGACATTACCACCATTATAACCTGCCAAAGCTGCGTCAAGATTTCCACCCGCCATTCTCATCTGGTCTTGAAGAATAAGTCCCCCGGCCAGAATGTTGAATTTTGGGTCCTTAATGTCTGCACCTGCTGGAATTTTGCCTTGCTTTTTTAGATTATCAAATTGTTCTGGCATAACCTGCATAATCCCCTTAGCACCCCGGGGAGAAGTTGCATTGATGTCGCCAGTTGTGTTTTCTACCATCTGCACAGCCCTAAGAATCATAGGCGGCAAGCCTAGAGTTCTTTCTACTTCACTAAAATCCTGACCATAGTCTGCAACAGATTTAGTCATTAGAGTTCCTCAATTCTTAAACAATGGTAGGACTGCCAAGATCACCAGGAGTATAGTTAGGAAGTGCATCAGGGTCAACAGTATTAAGAGCGTTATACTGATCTAACCAGCCCTGAATATCAGACCCAATCTTTTCTCTAAACTCTGTATCTGGTTGATATTTAAAGTTCTGCTTGTAGGGAACAACTACGCCATCAGGAAGTTTAGAGAACAAATCTCCATATTCCCGTTCTAGTTCAAGATTCTGTCCGTCGCCTGGCTGCAGCGGGAATTTAAACAGCTCTTTTGCATTAGCAGAATAACCAAACCAGCTACCGTCAAAACCTTTATTTGAAAAGCTACCATCAACTGAGTAACCTTTAGGTTCTGCCGGGGTTTTTCCGCCAGCGGCGCTAGAAGCAAGACTTCCAAGAATTGCACCAATAGCAGTTCCAATGCCGGGAAGAATAGCAGTTCCAATAGCGGTTCCAACAGCACCCCTCACATCACCTTGTGCAAGTTTAAAGAGCGCACCAAGATAAGGAACAAAATTTGAGAAAGATGCACCCGCAACATCGGCAGCAGTTGCTGCGCTATCAGTAGCTAGTGAACCACCAAATGAGAAAGGGTTTTCTCCAAAAATAGATGCAGCATTTCCGGCACCGCCAAGCGCACCAAAGATTGAATCTCCAGAGCCAGTGATTCCACTAGAAATGTCAAAGCCACTAGACGTAGCTCCTGCAGCATTACCAAAATTAAATGCGTCGGAAGCTCCAGAACTCCCGCTTAGAAATCCGGAAACTCCAGGTTCTCCGGCAGCATTTTGAAGATTCCCGAAATCGAGTCCGCTAGTGCTGGGTCCTGTGCGAAAAAAGTCCCCAACGGAGCCGACCCCCTCAGCGGCGCCACCAAAGTTAGGGTTGGACATAATAGATTCTACGAGTGCAGCAGGATTAGTTGAACCTAAATCATAGCTAAATCCTGGAGTAACTCCACCACCAATTCCTAGATTCTGTCCAACATCAGTAAGTGGCCCAAGTCCACCAGCTTGCACAGTTGCTTCTAAAGGACTGCCAGCAGTAAAGTCAATTGCTTTATCCCCACCACCAAGCCCAGGAAGTTTAGTTCCTTTTAGATAGGGTGCAACTTTTCCTGCAATGTTAGCAGCCGCTAGAATTTTAGATGCAGGACTTGCACTTTGAGAACTAGAAGCAGAAGTCCTAGCAGTATTTCCCGCGTTTGCAGCAGCATTAGTTTGAGCCGCTTGAGCAGCAGCATACTTAGCTGCAGTATCAGTTTTAGCAGCAGTAGCTTGTGCAACAGCCCGAGCAAAAGCATCATTACCAAGAAGCTGAGCAGTAGAGGAATTATAACCTCCAGTGGTTGCTTGAGCTTGGTAGATTTGTGGCAGTTGAGTTTCCGACATTTGCTTAAAGATTTGAGCTACAAGTGCATCAGTATCTGCAAATGCAGAAGCTTTTGAAAAGTCCCCGGAATTTGCACGATTAACAGCACCCCCAAGGAGATTATCAATATTGGCTCTTGCCCCGGGAGAACCAATAGTAGAACTCTTTTTATCATACTGTTGAGCGAGTGTCAGCATTTGGGTTAGAAATGCATTAGGGTCACTGACTGGAATCTTCTGTTGTTCAGCCATGATTTAGCCTTAGTCCTTTCCTTTAAGTTTTTCAACAGTTCTGTAGGCGCCAAGACCTAACATGCCAAACAGCAGTGTCATAAGAGTTTCAAGTTCTAAAGAGGGTGCTTCACGCCACATCCAAAGATTAGTTCCAAGCCAAGAAAGAATTGGGCGCAGCATAAGTTGGTAGAAAAGTCCACATGCACAAACCCAACCTACAGCAGGACGCCAGCCAGAAACAAAAAGATTAGGACTCTTTGCTTCCTCAGTATTAGTTGCTGCTTGAGCTACTGCAAGTTGAACCGCAGCCTCAAGCTCTTTAAGCTCTCTGGTTTGGGTTAATTGCATCAATTCATACTGAGCTTTAGCAGCATCAGCAGGGTCAGGAAAGATTCTAGCGATAAGCTTAGAACCTAACTCAAAAATTCCAGAGAGAATTAAAGGATTCATTTGATTCCTTCGTGGGAAAGGCTGAAGTGGTTACCATCTACTTTAACAAAGTCACCTCCCCAACAACAGAGGGGATTGAGAGTTTTCCAGTAGCTACCTAAGAAAGCATACATGGAAGAATCCCGCAGATATTCACCATCTTTAAAAAGATTTAGGTCAACTGCAAGTCTTTTGCAATGCAAACTATTAAGAATTCCTGAACCATTCTTAACATTTAGCGCTGCCTGTTCTGGAGTTCTATAAGCTTCTCCGAAAGAAAGTTCATAACCCATGCGGTAAGCATAGTCTATCAGGCGTGCTACATAGATCGTGAACTTTCTTTGTTTTTCGGAGAGAGTCATTTTACCGTTCCTTAAGCTTTTTGCGAAGTGACCCCGGCATTTGAAGATCTAACTTTTCCCTCTCAGCCGGGGTCAACGTAAGAACATAGGTAGCTTCGTTTAAGCTTTCAATTATGGTTTGTTGTGTTTCAACGATTTTCGTTTGCTTACCATCCATCCCGTGAAGGAAATAACCCGTAATGGCAGCACCACTGACCAACACAACAACGCATATGTCATAATTGCGTATCCTTAAAAGTTTACTTGACCAGGGGACTGGAATCTCGACTGACTTTCGCTTATCGTGAATATTGGTTCTATCGTTGGAATCACAATCTTCTTCAGCCATTTTTTGCTCATTCCTCAGTCCAAATAACAGTGATGTAAATAATGCCACCTACAAGAGTTGCACCGTTAAGGTTGATTGAAATTCCTTCAGCAACCCCACGGAGAGTAATAGGACTAACTCCTAAGGGTTAACAGTAAAGAGCAATTCTGGATTAAAATAAAGATCAGTGGTAGAGAGGGCAAAGCCAACAGGTTGAATAATCTGACCACTCCCCGCGGGTGCAACCAATGTTTTATCCCCATTTACAGTATTAAGATAGTAAATGGAGCCAATCGTAAGTCCACTAAATCCACTTGCAAGACCTTGCATTACATAAACTTCTCCAAAGTTTGCATTAAGAATTCCATTTGGAGCGTATGCAAAGCAAGGTTTGGTAGTATTTGAAGCGTTTGCATTTCTTATCTTCTGCCCTCCAGAGTTATGAATATTGCACATAGCTCCAGCAGAAATATCTTCACTAGCTTGCAAGTAAAGCCGATTACAGTTTTGTGGATAGATAGTTTGAGCAATTGTTACCTGTGGCCAATCATCTTGAAACTGCGCTACAATTCCACAAAAATCTGTAAAGGCTTGTTGCAAACTCAACATCGCATTATACATTGCTTGGAATTCCGCATACACCACAGGATCTTTCATTTCCTGCGGGGGGCTATCTGGAATAGCAAGTGTAAATGGACTGTTAACCCTTGATTTAGCCATAAACTTTACCTATCTCCAGCGTTACTGCCACTAAAGATATAAGTTACAAGATTAAATGCACCATAAAAGTAAAGCGTGTGGTTTTGTCCTGTAACTCGGCAGCCATAAACTTGGAGATCTTCTCTGGTTTTCTTAAGTGTCAGTGTGTTTTTGGTTGCAAAGTTCTTTCCGTCATAGGAAGTAAAAAGTTTAATAAGGAAATTAGAATTAGTTAAGTCAACGTTTTCAATTTCCAAATCCAACACAGTTAAGAGTCTGTTACGAATCAGTTGGAACTTTCCAATCAGAAGAACAGAATCTGTCTGGAAGTTTCCTAGATCAAAGTTCAGAATCTGAACCGTCCCATCCTGCTGGAGAAAAGCTATATCCCGTTTAGGCTTCGGAGAAGTTCTTTGCTGCTGGCTGAGTTGGTCATAAGTTGTCCCGGCCAAATCATCGTAAGTTCTGCCCTCAAGATCGTCATAGGTTTGCACGCCGAAAAGATTCGGAGCGTTCCATGCAAACACATCAGTATGAGTTAGCTTAAGTTTTCCAAAGCGTTTAAGATTAAGATCATAAATCAATGCATGAGTAAATAGGCCGTTATTAACCCCATAAGATAGGATGAGATAGCGAGCGCCAATAAGTGCAAGGTTAAGAAAGAGGTCACTGTTAAGATAAGTTCTTGTAAATTCTTCTGTAACAGGGTTAAAATCCTCGAAGATTCTTGCACTAAAAAAGTCTGCGCATTCTGGAAAGATTCCTTCAGCCGTGTTACGAGATACTTTTTGAAGTCCCTTAGTTGTCCAAGCATAGTGTGCTCCGGCTCCAGTTTCATAAGAAACAACTTGAGGAGTTGTAACTCCCCCGGCGAATTGGATTTCTTTCCAAACCCACGGAAAACGAATGTTTCCAGTGTAGCCGCCGTAGACTGCATTTTGATTGGTGTAAATGCAATAGCCACCAGTCATAGGCAGAACAACTACAATGTCACCTTTAAGGTCATTAGGGGTAGAAGTTCCTGCACCCGTGGAAAGCGAAGGAGTAAAATTAAGCAGTGTAACTCCAGTTACTCCACCCCAAAAGAGTGCATTATCTCCATCCCACGCAATGAGATAAAGACCTGAACTACAGATTCCTTTAATATTTGCAGCAACTAACCCGGTAAGGGTTATTGGATTCATTGTATTAGTTACAAAATTATACTCATAGCAACCAATATTTTCATAAAAGATAAAGGTTCTTCCCTGAACTTGGGCAGTAGTTACCAAGCCAGTTTCAGGAAAAGACCCTGGGGGAAATGGAGTAATAGATTGCCAAGCATTATTGTTGGAGTTGAAGAAATAGTTTGAGCCTGCCCCGGGGACAAAGATTCCTTTGTTTTGGTCCGTGTCAGAGATTGGAAACGCGTGGTCAAAGTTATTTGCATCAACCGTGTATTGGTCAATAACTTCTCTGAAGCCTACAGATTGCATCCCTTGACCAGTAGGAACTACGTTGTGAAGATAGAAAATCTGGGGGATGCCAATATCTCTATCAGCATCCTCCCCAGCAAACCCCGGAACCTTAGCAAAATTTTGGTCCATTTGGGGGTTAATAATAGTCCTTCCACCAAACGCGGAAACTAAAGGATACGCTGCTGCATTTAAGTTACCGCGAAAAGTGTAATATGGCATGATTACTGACCGTCTCCACCACCATCACCACCACCGGAGCCGCCACCATCGCTATCTCCACCATTAGTAGCTTGGTCAGCACCATCATCAAATGCGTGATGTTCTTTCCGACCTTCAAGAGGCCAGATAGTAATCTTAGAATTACCGGAGACTTCAATTTCAAGAGTTTCTGCGGGATTCACATAGCGCAGATTTTGAATGTCAGTCCCATCAATTACTTTAATTTCCAAACCAGCGGCTTGATCACCAGGAACAGTAACAGAGAATTTCATTTAAATTTCCTTTTGAGTTTGCTTACGGGGCAGCCCATCAATCAGTTTAGGTTGCATACCATTTGCAACTTTTTGATGGTTGGGCATTTCATTATCTACAATCACATCAGGGTCAAAACTTGGAACAACCATCTTACCACCAGCTGCAACTGCGTATTCACTAAATTCATGCGGAACTGCGGGGGTTCCATCAAGTTTATGAATCTCAACTACATTACCATCAACTACTTGCTGATAACCTAGCTGCCCTGCAAGTTGTCCTGCTGTAAATTTAATTTCAATATAGCCATTCATGAGATTTTCCTTTCTACCATTTAACAATACAAAGTCCTTGAGTACCATTAGTTTCAGCAGTTCCGCCGCCACCGACCCCAGCAGGGACAGTAATTAAAATTTCTTGCCTCCCTTTAACAGTTACAGGCTCGTCAACATACCAGCCACCACCACCAGCAATGCTACCACCACCCCCAAAACCTTTTCCAGCGCTAATTGAGCCACCAGAACCAAAAGGAGAACCACCACCTGTCGGGCCAATATTAGCATTATAACCATTTGGACTCCCACCAACACCAGCAGCAGTTCCGCCGGTAGTAGTTAAAAGGTTTCCAAAAAACGCAGCAATTCCAGTAGTAGTGTTACTTCCACCACCAGCAATCAAAGTTACCCAAAGTAGATATACACCTTCGGGCACTTTAAATTTTTGATTTGCACCAACTGTTTCATATTTTTTAATCCCATGCACGATATTGGGTCTAGCATTTAACATTAAATCGATATTAGGGATAGAAAACATGATTAATAATCTCCCGCATCCGGCAGAGAAACAGCATGGCCAGCAGCACAAGCAGTGCCGATAGAATAATAAACCCTATAACCTGGGGTCATAATAAGTCCAAGCCAAATATCATAGATGATTGACTTAGCAACTTGACTGATTGTGTTAGAAGCAATAGTTTCTTCTGCAACTAACTGGTTGTTTGTAGCCACAGTTGGCGTTGAACCATTGTTAAGGAAGAAACGCATAACAGTTGCTACGTTAGTTCCACGATGAACAACTCTAGCACGAGGAACAGAACGCCCAAAATTTCCAGCAATCGCACTTCCATTAACACCAACAACAGCTACAGAACCAATCAGCTGCACAGTGCCAGTTCCATCCAGTGCAGTGTTGGCACTTAGAAGAACTGTTTGGTCTGGAAATACGCTCTGGGGCAGAATCGGAGAAATCGGAATTTGGTTAGCCACAGTAAATCCTTCCTAGTAAACCGGCATGCCAGCATTAAAAAATTGGGTATACATAAAACTTGACCCGCTAGTTGCAATAACAGAAGAAAGTTGAAGTGCAGCAAACCCTGTAGGAATTGCATAAACAAAGGGTGTGCCACCAAAATTAACACTTACTTGATCGTTAAGATTCTGGATGCTTGCTGCGGGATAGTAGGTTCCGATCAGGCTGCCAGCATAAATAACCCCTTGACTTACATTGTTTTTATAAAAGGTTATTTGATCAGCATCCAAATCCATTGCAACACCAATAACATCCCCGGCAGCAAAAGTAGCGCCATAAGCTGCGCTGACAGAGTTGTTAAATCTTGTTGCATCCTGCCTGTAGGCAAATCCCCCGGAATCAAAGCCAAGTTGCTGAGCTAATGTAGAAGTAAGCTTAGCAACTCCAAGATTGATAGGGCCAGTAAGGGCAATAATTGTAACTTCCCAATAATACTTTCCACTGCCCTTACCAATATTAGCCCGAACACCAGCACTCAAACCATCAGAAAGGTTTTTAGTTGCAATTAAATTCCCCCCAGAGAGCGTAATGTTTCCACTCTTGTCTGAAGGATTCCACTGTGCAAGCGTAGTTACTAGGCTGATGATCTTTTGCTTCAGTGCACGAAATTCTGGTGCTGCATTTGAAGCATCTACTGAGCCTGTTGGCTGTGTCGGGTCATCAGGATTAGGAGTATATGCCATTTAATTCAAACTCCTGCCGGGATTGAGTTAATAAATGCATCGCTTGGTGCAGCAAAAGCAAGCTGAGAAACTGCAATTAGGTTTGTTTGACTGGCTCCACTATTATTGGCCATAGACATAGAAGGATTACCAAACCCTGCAGAATTCATTGTAAATCGCGGGGTGCCTCTACATACATAAACTACTGTGTTAATAGTGATAGAAGTTAAAAACCCAAGAGTGCAAAGAATTTGATACCAAGTAGCTAGATCAACTGGAATTGGAGTAATTGTGTAGTTAATTCCACCAGTATTTCCATTCAAGACTGTCCAACTATGAACCTCTGCTGCACTAAAGCCATTGTTTGTTACAGTTCCAGTTGTAGCTACTGCAACTCCATCAGTTGGCCCCCAAGCAGTTGAAATCTGGGGAGGAACATTGGGAGTAAAGAACATATCCCAATCTGCAATCTGCCACAAACCATTACCAGTGAGGCTAAAATAGCGCAGTCCAGCAACCCAAGGAAGATAAATCTTTCTCTCTGATTGGGCTGGAATTGAAAAGGTTGCAGTTACTTGTTCAGTTGGTGCAGCTACTGCGCTGTTCTGCATGGAAAGCGTAAAGTTTTGCAGCAAAGTAGTAATATTTCGGATGGTTACTTCCATCCAGGCATACTCAGAAATCTCACCAATCGTGCTAAAAATTGCAGCAACCCCAGAACTAGAGTTTTCTAGGATTTGCTCTTGGGTATTCCAAGTAATATTGGATTCTAGTGTAAAAAACAAAGAACCCAAAATTGAAATTTCTGCAAAATTACCTTTCCAAGTCATGCTCGCACTTCCTCTTCCAAGTAACTTACAGTGAGAAGCTGAATATGTTGAGCTACAAGATTGTCATATTTCTTCTGCTTATCATCCTGGCCTGCCATTTTGTAAATAATTGCCTGTGCAGCGTCAATCAAAATATAAGGATAGTTATCTGCAATCCAGGAGCTATATTGATTGGGATTAATGTTAGGTCTAGCGTAGTAACCTGCTAGGATGTATTGACTGTTTAGATTGGTTCGACAGTTAATCTGCATCCCCGCGGTGTAATAGCAATTTACCCTGAGTGAATTATAAGCGTCAAAAACATTATCCGCAGGAACAGGGTCTAACTTTCCAATGGGGGCTCCAGTATATGCACCTGTAAGAGGGTCATATGTTTGAACTCCATACATTTGGAGATACTTAAGTGCTCGAAAATTCGGAAGCTGGTCTGAAATGCTGATTCGAAAATTATACTGAGAACTGCCTAGATTGATTAGTTTTTCACAAAGGTCAAACTTCCAGAACTCGAGAAAGTGCATCATCAGAGTTGCTCTGAGCAGTGCACTCCGAATCTCAGCTTGAAATTCGGGGCGATTTGTTTCCAAAATCACCAAGTCTTCGAGTTCTGAAAGGGTTGTCATGACCTGTTTCTTTTCTATTTAGCTTGATCTGCTGCATTTCCGCCAAGATCAGCGGAAGTAGTAATGCCACCAAGAACAGCACCAGTTTGATTCGGAACAGGAGCGTTTACATTACCCGCGTTCTGTCCGTTTTCTTTAAGTTTCTGGAGTCGTTCTGCATCTTCCTTAGCCTTCTGTGCAAGCATTTGTCCTGCTGTTTGCACTTGTGCTTTAAACTGAGTTTCCGGAACAGGATTCTTCGGCTCAGGAGCAACCTCCGGAATATGTTCTGAAATGTTCGGTTGCTTACCAAGAATCCGTTCAAACTCTGCAATCTCTGAAGGTTCATCAGTTTCATAAACCCCAAAAGACCCTAGTGCAGTGGGAGAAAAAGTAATTGTTTTACCAGCAGCAAAAATAAAAGTGGAACCAACAATGCTGCTTTTAAAGATTCGAACTTGACTCATTTTAAACTCCTAGGATTTAAGAAAAAAATGGGTGGGACTTAAAAGGTTTTAAACTTAGTGTCCCACCCAAACCCGCACCACACGAACACTTACTTTAAGGTTTGATTTTTTAGTTGGATTTTAACCAATTACAATTTTAAACCTGAATGGAGTATCCCTAACCAGCGCATTAGCATCAGCTGCCAACATCGCTGCACTCACCCCGGCAGTCACAGCATACACATTTCCGTTTACTGTAATTGACGTAATAATCGGGGGAAGCTGAACAATAACTTGTGTAGGACTAGAAGTGTTTTGAATCCGGGGTCGAAATTGATCTTTAACAAGTTCAGTTGCATTAAGCGCACTTGCCACTGTAATGTTCTGACTTGCATCCGGAACCCGCGCACCTTCACCAGTTACTGTAACAGAAGATACTCCAGGAGGAACTTTAACTAAAGCCATGTTTCATTCCCTCCTGGATTTCTTACATTAACCTGCAGCCGGAGCAGTAAAGTTGTATTGAATGTTATAGGCCGCCGGGTTACGAACTTCACAAGTAAGCTCTGAAGTCAGCGTTCCACCAACAGCGTCAATACCATTGTCAACAACTTGACCATCCATGTTAAACTCTTTGCTCATGGTTTTCCGACCTTGCAAGTAAGCAAGGCTGAAAGAGCTAAGATCAAGTGCAACTCCCATGCGCGCCCAAGTAGTATTGGGGCCAAAAGCATTAAACAGCGGATGTTCAACAATCCGGAAAGTTCCCCGGGCCGTTTTAATCGTGCTGAATTGCAGGCCATAGCTGGTTTGTCCATCTTGAATGAAATAAGTTCCATTCAGACGAGCAATGCCGTTAATAACCCGGCGAGCCGTGCCCCCAACAAACCACACACGCTCATTCGCGACTTTAGGGTCAGTCGTTACGTTGAAGCTAAGATCAAGCTGCGCTTCAAGTTGCGTGTAGTTAGTCGTCCCACCAAGAGTAGTTACGTTAGCAGCAGAGTTGGCAGTAACAATCGAAATCACACCATCCATCGTGTGGAAGGGTTGACTGTTACGAATACCAACAAACTTCTGACCCCAGAACAGGGCTTTTTCTACGTCTGCTGCGTGGAAAGCCGCACAATCTTGGCGATTCTCAGCAATGGTAGTATCACCAGCGATAACTTGCGTAGCACCAGCAGTGCCACTAACAGCCCAAGTATTACGGAAGATTTGGGTATAGTTAGTTACACGAACCGGATTGATTGCCAGAGCATTGGGACGCAACGAAGCTTCCTCAAATGCGCTACCAACCATATAAAGTGCAACGCTGGCACCAATTGCAGCAGCAGCAACAGTTCCGACCTGGCGAGTAACAGAAACTTGAGTCGGAGAAAGCACGCTGTTAACAATAATGTTCTCGCCCGTGGTATCAACACGGAAGATCATACCAGCAAGAACGTTGGTGGTGCTAAGAACAGTAAATACGTTATCCGCAATGGCTTGACCAGCAGCAGTCAAAGTCATTGAAGGAAAGAGCATGGTTTTCGTAAAGAATCCATGCTCAAATTGCAGCGCAGTTTTGCTTGGCAGCATTGCAGTAAGACCAAACAAAGGCGCGCTACCATTAGGCATCAACCGCGTAATCATGGAGGCAAAAGATTTCCTCGCAAGATCAGGCGTTAGGTTGGTAGTACCACTAGTCCAAATACCCGCAGACATAAATATCTCCTAGTTCTTTTAAAGTTGGTTCAAGCCGTTCCAGCAAACAAGCCTTCGAACGAAATAACAGGGCTAGCAGTGACAGCAATATTGGTTCCGTTTGCAGTCGAGTTCACAGAAACAGTAATAGCCCCGGTTGCAGCATTGACTGCAGTAATCAAGTTCGGAGCTGCACCAATACCAACACCAGAAACAGCCTGACCAACAGCAACGTTTTTCACATCCGCCAAGTTAACAAGTTGCAGAGTCGGGGATGCGTTAGTCGTATTCATCAACACTGTTGCTTGTGGTTGATCGCACTCAACAGTAACAAGATAACGACGGATTACAGAAGCAGCAACGTTCACCGTGCCAACGGTAACAACACCAAAAGCAGGCGTAAAAGTCATTGCAAATGCAACACCGTTTACATAAGTAAACTCATAAGCTGAACCAGCAGGCGGAGAACCAAGAGCCAGCCAAATGTTATTGCCAGTGTCCGTAGTATCTATAAAGCCACCAGCCGGGCCAGTTCTACGAACAACACCACCAGCAATAAGTGCAGCAGTAAGAGTGCCAGCGCCAACAGTAGTCAAGTTTTGAGAGATGTAATTACAAGGAATTACATCTCCCATTTGCGGAGGCCCACCATAAACTCCACCTTGACGTTGACCAGAAGGTAGAAAGAGACCCATAAAAACTCCTATCTAAAATGTTTTGTTAGCCTTGAAAGGGAGATTGGTTGCTCATCGGCTCATTAGAAGTCATGAGAGCTTCCCAATCTAGATCATCAGTCCCGTTGACAGTTCTACCACCAACAGGGTCATTAGGATTTCGTTTACCACTTGAATTTTGAGCTTTTCCGGTAATCAACTCTGCCATGCCTTGCATTACTTGTTTGGCTTGGTCAGCAATTTGGTCTGGCGTTGCACCAGGAGTTTTTGCGTAAAGTTGACTGGAAATAGCTTCAAGAATGGGCTGAACTACAGGGTTTTGAAATGCAGGGTTATCTCTTGCAATTTGTGCCCGGGTCATAGATTGATTAACTTGACCCGGAATTGATTCTTTCATTGCCTTACCACTATGTTCGTAAGCACTTTTAGCCAAACGATTTGAAACATTTGTGCTCATCATCAAAGTGCTTTGCACAGTCTGATTCAAAATCTGGCTAAAAGCTTGCATATCTCCAGAAAGTGCTTTCTGCATCAATTCAGGAGAAATATTTCTTGCTACATCTACAGTTTTAAGTTGCTCTTGCAGTTGTTTAGGATCAAGATTGAAAGGGTCAATCGCTTGAACCGGCTTTCCATCCGCGCCTGTGGGAGTAGTAGGAGTTTGCCAAATATCCTTAAAGTTATCAAGTGGAGATTGGGGCTTGCCTTGATTGTCTGGATTCCCATCAGCACCCATTTTAGGTTCATTGGGGTTAGGATTTTGGGAAGGATTAAGATTCCCACCATTAGGCGCAGGTGCAGCCCCCGGAGTAGTTCCAGAATTAGTAGGTTGATTTTTTCCATCCGCAGTAGGAACTTGCGGAGCTTGTGCTTGATTCTTGCCAAAGATCATTTCCATTACGCCAGCCATTTTAACTACTCCTTAGTGGGGGTTACAACATTGGATTGAACTTGCGGGGGAGGTGTAGATTTCGCATGTTCAGAATCTAAAAGAAGTTGCTCCAAAACTTTAATCATGCCAGTTGCATGAGCTTGGTTTTGGATAAAATCTCCGGGACTGGCAGGGTCAAAACGAAGTTCTAACATACCTTCTGCCAAATCCGCGATTAGAGTCTGAATTCTAGCAACTTGCAATTCAGTAAGTTGTTCAGCTTGATGTTGCTCAGTTGGAGTTAATTCATACTTTGTAAACTTGGATGGAACTAATTTCATGCTGGTGCTCCTGGGGCTTGCGGTTGCGGAACATTTGGTTGTTGTGCATTTGTCATTGCTTGAGTTTGAGCAATGTATTGCTGTTTTTCTTCTGGTGTGCGCTTAAAGTCATCAATAAACTTAGCACCTTGACTCTTAGCCCACCAAATAAACATATCAATTGAGTCATATTCAGCTCGCAACCCGGGGTCACTAGCAATAGCTTGCAACACAACCTGCATGAAACTAGAATCCAGAATCTTATCCGTTGGCAACATACCATCCGAGATTTGGAGTTCCAATGAGGCTTTTCTAAGTGCTACAGGGTCAATAGCAACACCCCTACCTTCAGTAAGATTAAAGATTGAGCCAGCACCCTGGAATTGCAGAACATTAGTTTTCAGAATCTCTTTAATCGTAGTCATCATCTGAGCTTCAATAAAGAGTGCAAGAGTTTGAAGTCTAGCATTGGAGTTACCCATAACAGTTTCAAACTCTCGTCTTGTCTTGTTTCCTTTTTGAAACTGCCCTTCTTGCGGTTTATTAATTCCATTAACCCGCTGAGCCATATCTAGAACTAGCTCTGCACCCTGAACCCAACCAGCCATGTTCTGTTCCTGAAAGGGAACTACTGCAAAAGCTTCTCCAACACCTTTGTTGTAAGCCGAGTTTTTAACTGGAATCCGTGCGACCGGATTATCTTTATTAATGTCCGCCTCACGGATTCTGGAAGGGTCGTAGAAGATTCTATCCATAACTCGCCGTCTGTCACCCTGAGCTTTACATGCCATATTCGCAGTGGCAATCTGCTGATAGGGAATAACGTTCCAGGCAAAGGACTTTGTTTGGAACCACAATCCATCTTCGATAGGTTGCCCAAACACTGTAGGAAGCATGTTATGGGCATTTGTAAGTCTCTCGAAATAGATTACATATTGGTGGTTGATTAGAATCAATTTCCAAATTTGGGGATGAGAAGCAAAGGGAGTTCGAATGTTGAAATCAGAAGGAATAATCCTCACGTAGAGGGTTGTTACTTCATAGATTCCATACATCGGCATTACTTTATTGGGGTTTTCCAGCCCCGACCAAGCAAGCCAATTTAAGTTTACGTTATTAACCGGGGAGTTTCCAAGTGCATTGGGATTAATCTGGGGAATGTAGTATTGCTGAGCCATCATTCCCCCGCCAATGTTGGAACTAAAGGAAGGCTCAATATTCTTTTTAACTAAGCCTTCTTGCGGGAGACTGTTGATTAGAGTTTTCAGCATAACTCTAGTATAAATCTCAGTGTAGCCTCCAAATTCCCCTTTCTGGGCTACATCCGCAATCGGAACTCGCATATCAAAAATGCAGTTATAGGGGTCAATCCGCTTACAACGATTTCCTTGCCAAACAATCTGCTCAGGTTTTCCTTCATTGCCATTTTTAAAGCTTGCATCAGTAACTAGACTATAAGTTGTCTCTCTAACCCACGAGGTATCAATTCCCATGTAGTTATACTTCAGTCCATCACGGAAAGCCATCATGAATTCCCGCACCCATTTTCCTTTAACCTGTTGCTGCTGAAAAATGGTATCTACCTGCAGAGCAACATCAATGTTTTGTGGCGTTCCCGCGGCGGAGAACATAGGAAAACCGGTGAGAAAGCTAGAAACGAGATAAGCTAAACCTGTTTCTACTTGGGGATAGACAATTGGAACTACGGGGTCTTGAATCTTCCTAAAATCTCCCTGTGCATTAGCAAGAATGCTTTGCACATTGTCATAACCTAAATTTCCTTCCCGCATATATTGCTTATCAACAAATTCCAGCATGGGACGAACACTCCAACCCATGTTGAATTGTGCATAGCAAGCTTGTTCAAACTGAACAAAACCTTGCAGAGTTGCATCGGTAAGAGAAATAGGGGTAGATTCAGCAGCCATTTTAGTTATCCAATTTAAAAGGAACAAATCTGTTCTTGGGATACAACCTTAGCTTTTGCCCAAGCATCATCTTCAAGAGCTTCGGATGTTTGGCAAGACCAGTAGTGTTCTTCCACCATCTGTCTTGCATAAGCACAAACATCCAACTTGTTATCTAAGTTATCAGTTTTCTTCGGGTCAAACTGACAAATTTCAAATATTACTGCATCCCAGACTAGATCGCCAAGATAGAGTTCTGGTTTAGCAGCGATTAATTCTTTAAACATCCGCGAGATTCTAGAAACTTTACTAACTCCGCGGGGAGCCACAGGAACACAAAGAATCTGACCGTGGATTTGTAGTTTATCCATTGCTTGGCCAAACCAATAAAGCAAGGTAGATTGATAAGCTACATCTTCAATTCCAATGCAGGGACAGCCAGTTTCAAAACAAAGCTCAAGAGCTAGGCGGATTGTTTCTCCCGGGCTAAACTTTCCAGATTTTAGTCTTTGGAGGACTGGAGTTTGATCGTAGACTTCAAAGTATCCAATTTCAACATTATCTCCATTAAGCTTTCCTGAAGCTGGGTCAATAATAATAAACTTTGCGTCGGGTTTGCTAAATCCATCTTTGTAAGGATTTTTAGGGATTTTCGAAACATCAATTCCAGCTCTACTTCCTGCAAATTCATCGTTAAGAACCTCAGAGAAAAAGATCTCTGGATGCCCCATTGCAATATCGCTCTTTAGTTCTGAGACGATTTGCTCATAGGGATAAAGTTCTTCCCAAATAGATTCTCCGTTAATGTCAATTGCACCTGCAATAAAGGAAATCCATTCAGGATTATGTTTAAGCTTTTTCAGGATACAAGTCATTTGAGCATACATATTTCCAATGTAGAGAAATGTGCAGCCTTCCTTGCCTCCTGCTTTCATTGCAGTGCCAACCATCCAGCGTTCTAACTTCTCAGATTCAACTACAGATTCTGCACATTCTGCTGTTTGTATATCATCAAAGATCATGAAATCCGGGCGAGTAAGTTTAAGATTCAAACCCCGCATGGAAGTTCCAGCACCAAGAGCTGCTAGAATCATATTCTTTCCACGGAAGCCAAACTTTTTAAGTTTTGATTGATCTAATTCCTTATTAACCCGCCAATCCCCGAAAACTTTCTTAAAGTTATGGGAATCCATGAAATCTATTACGTCTGCAATTGTGTTCTCTGCTAGTCCTTCCCGAGAACTGTAGACGCAAATAAATTTCTTTTTTGTAAACAGAATAGTATAAACAATTAGCAAGCGGATTACAGTAGTTTTGCCTAGTCCGCGGGGGAGCCCAATTGCTATCTTTGAAAAATCCCGCAGCCTTTTAAGTCTGTCACAAAGCAGAATCCAAATTTCAACAAAAACCGGGGGAAACGCATACTTAAATACATCAGGATTTAGAAACCCCGCAAGAAAATCCAGGCTGGCTTTGCAAGCTTCTATGATTTCTTCAAACTTTACAGTTATTTCTTTTGTTGTTGAACCCCCAGATTCTGCTTCTGGAACGCGGGTTGTTTCAACATCAAAAAGACTGTGCAGATCATCTGCTTGTTTCAAAGACCTAAATCCTTTTCAATCTCTTTCAGAATCCTAATGGCTTTGTCTGCATCAAGCTTGCGTTGTTCTTCCTCAGCAATCTGCTGCTTAGTTTTATGAAACTTGCAAGCCTCAGAACATTTCTGCTGTAATTGGTTCTGGGGCATTCTTGACTTTGTGATTATCATCTTGCTCTCCTTCTAGTGCCTTGCGGGAATCAGCCTCAGCAATTCTGGCCAATAAGTTTTTAGCCCCAATTGTTGCCATAGTCTTTCCTTGGACTGAGACAACTTGGTTTTCATTATTAATTTGAATGTTTTGAACAAGAACTTTAGGAAGCACAATCGAAACCAAAGAATCTCTAATATTCAGGGTTTGCTCAGTAGGAACACCTGCACCCCGGCGAACCATTTTGTTTACTCGTTCCAGCGCGCTTAGAATCTTGTCAGGATTCATAAACAAGTCAATGTTTTCTTCGAGCTTGTTCAGAAGGGTATCTTCTAAGCTGTTATATCTTTCATCTCGTAGGGTTGCGCTTTGCAGCAAATCTACTTTCCTGGCTGCTACTGCTCCAGCAAAAGTATCATCCTTTAAGAGTTCAGTAATATAACTTTGCTCACATCCTACTGCTAATGCCGCTGCTGCCGGGGAGACCCCGTTTCCGAGAAGTTCCTGAATCTTTTCCTTCATGGGAGTTTTCCTTGCATGTTTCTAAGTGTTTCTAAGTTGATAACATTATCTCTTGTCAGGGGTAAAGTAGCAAGTGGAGATCGGAGCTGGCTTTCTTAATTTTTAAAAAATTTTTTTTGAATTTAATTTCTTATGTTGTTTTCAAAAACTTCAGAAATTTTTAACGCGTGACTTAGGATATAAGAGAGGCCGCACCCCAAAAAGGCCCCTTACCGGCCTGATAAATGCGAATCATTCTCATTCTCATTCAGCCTGCGTGACCAGCTAAGTTAGTAAGTACTCACTATCTAATCTCATATTGTTAGTGAGTACTAACTAACTACCCATCCTGCCGGGTAGGGTAATGATAATCATTCTCACTGCGGGGATTGATAGCCTACCGTCTATCAGTTGACGAATTTTCGACAGGCTGTAGATTCTTCGGCATGGCTAAGTCTTTGATTCTAAAGGCTTTCTTCTAGCCTATGTCAATTTTTCGTCATTTTGCTTGGCATACTTGTTGCTTAGGTTTTAGCTAAGTACTTGATTTGATTGAGTTTTTTATTTTCTACCTAGCATGGCACGCCGCTTGCTACATAGTAGGCATGAACATTTTCTTATTTTGTGCAGTGCACCATTGTTAGTAACAAGTGTGAGAGGCTTTTCTCTGTTTTTCAACTGAAAAAAAGGATTAGAACCATGAAGAAATCATTGGAGGAATTGGACAATGCCTACACCAAGGCATGTGTCAAGGCCGTTAAGGCCGATTTTGACTACGCCAAGGCCAAGGCAAATGCCGAGGCCGCTTGGGCCGAATACTTCTCAGCCAAGGCTGCATGCGAGGCCAGGGCCAAGATGGCGTGAGACTATCATGTACACACTCCAAATAAATGCGCAAGGCAACCGAATCGTATGCAAGGGTTCTGTTGCGCGAAACACTTACCGTATTATTTTCGCTGGCAGCTATGCGGCTTGCCAGAATTATCAGTTTATCTAGGAGCCACGAAAATGAAGACATCCGCAGCAAAGGCTGCCAAGGTCGAGGCCGCATGGGCCTCCTATGTTAAGGCTAAGGCCGACTGGGCCGTCGCAAAAGATGCATGGATCACCAACGCCAACGCCAAGGTCGCAGCCAAGGCCGATGCGGCCTACACCAAGACCGTGCGCGCGCGGGGCGTCTGGGCCAAAGTCAGGGCCAAGGGCCAACATGGCTAAACTTTCAAAACAACAATCTGACGCAATCGCATTAGGGGCACGAAAATGAAAGCCACCGTGGAATTTGTGCGAACAGGCACGCAAGATGTGGATGTAGAAATAGAAATAGGGGAGCAACCGTTCGTTGCCGCAGATTGGGACAGGGGCAACGCCCGGCATGCCGGGATCACTGGCAACGGCACCCTAGCCGGATTGGTGGCTTGCGCTGCTGCTATCCGAGCGCATACTGAGGGCATGCAAATCGGCGAACGGTTGTGGGCCGTCGCGGGCGACGAAACGCGAGTTGCGGCTTATCGTCGTTTGCTGCGTTACGGATTTGCGCAAGCGTCAGAATTTGGATTTAACCACGACGGCAGTCAATGGCGCGGCGAGGGGCGTATTTTCGTTTTTCAACGGGAGTAAGACTACCAGTAGAACGGCAGCAACAATACCGGCCCGCAATCGTGCGGCCGGAATCTCAAGGAGAATAAAGTGCACATGTTAACAGACTCAGACTACCAAGCCATCGCCATTGCGGAGGCCGCACTATCAGCAGCAAAAGCCCATACCGGCGGTCGTTATGCCGGATGGCTGCGCCAGATGGCGCGCAACAGTTACACGATAGATCCGACACGCCCGGCGCCTGACGCGAACGACGATGAGAAGGAAAGGTTACACGCGGTCGCGCTCACTGCCGTTAAACAATGTATTGCTATGGACGCAATATCCCGGCATGACGCCATAGTCCGCGGATGGATTCGCAACGGGCAGTGAAAAAAAGGATAGAATCATGGCCAAACTTTCGAAGCTGCAATCTGAGGCAATCGCATATGCGATCAATGGGATTCTCGTTGCGCAAAAAATGCAGCAGGAAGCCTGCAAGAATCCCAAATATAATCATGCCGCGTGGCTACAACAAGAATGTAATTATTGGCTACAAATACAAGCCGCTGGTGTGGAATTGATACCACATCAAAAGGCCCTTGCCGATAAAGGGAGATTCGATACATTTTCGCGGATAGTTGATGCGAAAATGCAAAAAAGATAGCTAAAGGCTTAAAATCCCCTTGACGCAGGTGAGGGGCTTTTGAGATAATAGTTTAACGGTGAAGCGCCCGACCGATTACAGGGCGCAAAAGCATAGAGGAAAATTGCAACAATGGAAACCAACCAAGTAATTGAAAATGAAGCGCCGCAAGCCGTCGCCGAAGTACTGGTGCTGGGAACGAAAGCTGTTAGCGACAAATACACATTTAAAAAGGATAAAACGACGGGAGTTAAGCGCCCGCACTTTATGGTTAGTATCCCAGTGCCCACACTGGAAAGCCTGTTCGCTGGCGCGGATATTGCCAAGGATGCGGAAGGGAATTATATTCATCCTGAGCATAAAGAGATTTTCAGCCTTTTGCAGGATGCGGTCAAAAAGGCAGGAAAAGAAATCGTGGACGCATCCACGGATAACGAAAGTGTGGTATTTCCTGATGGGATTTGGGATTTTGGCAAGCTTGCACGTCAACCTAAATACGCTCGCGCGGGGAGCGGAGTTGAAAAAGAGGATTTGGAAGCGCTTTGTCAGTCGTATAAAGATATCATGTTGCCGATTCTTGGCGAAGCGAAAGCGCGAGGGATTAAAATTGCCTGCCAGTATTTTATGCGCAGATGTTCGGGAATTGATGCGGTTGAAAAATCTGTAATCGCAAAAATCCGTGAAAATCTCGGTACTTGGTTCGTGAGTATTGACGCGGATAAACAGGAAACTTTTGCGACGGTATATGAATACTTGGATGGCAAGCTTGGCGAAGTATTGAACCTGAATACGGCTGAAGTGTTTTAAATCCTGATTGAAGGGAGTTAGCAATAACTCCCTTTGATAAGGATTTAGCAAGGCAAATGGATACTAACCCGTCTAAGGATGCTAGATTGTGAATAACTCTAAGCAATCAACGCAAGTTATACAGTTAAACCTAGTAGCTAACTCCAAGCCGCTAGAACCAATCAAAGTTATTTATCCTAAATATGACTGGGATTATCCCGACAACCACGGGAAAATCTTAAGTCTAGTGCGCTGTTATGTGGAAAATGCTAGAAAGGCTTTTCACCTTAGCACAGATAGATTGCCCATGCCGGTTTTGAGTTATAAACTGCGGGGCAGATTGTTGGGGAAGTGTAGGGCATTTCATGGCAAGAATCATTGGATTCTATTTATAAATCCTATTCACGCGGATTCTAGCCATATGGTGCAAGTAACTAATACAGTTGTGCATGAGATTTGTCACAAGGTTACATGGATTTTGCATGGATTTAGAGTTATGCCACATGGAAGGGAGTTTGAATTCGTCGGGGAAATGCTAGGACATGCACTAAGCCGGGTTATTCAAGTTCCTGAATACTTTGAGGCGGCACGCAAGATTAAGGCAGAAAAGCAAGCGGGAAAACGTAACCTTAAATTGGAGGATTTTTAAATTGGCAGATAGCTAATCCCTGCCTTTCCAATCTTTCCCTTATTTCCTATCTTTCCTATATCCCCTATGCCCTACTAACCCTAACCTAATGTTACTAGGAATAACCCTCTGCTAAAGGTTAGTAGGGGTTATTTTTATTTTCATTTAATTTTTTATACCCCAAATAAAACACATTAACAGTAGGACATTGCATTAAGATTAGTAACATTGTTGGAACCTTTGCCGGGGAAGGGGTAATAGGAAAGACCGGAAAGATAGGAAAAAACAGAAAGACAGGGATTGAAGAAAATTGAATTTAACTAACTTTAAGGATGCAGAATCAGATGAAGATACAGATAGAATTAGATAGAATTGACGTTGTTATTGATGATATTAAAACCTTACTGAAAAACATTGAAAGGTAAAATCATGAACCAGAACCAATCCCGCGTTGAAATTGAAATTAAATGCTATGGCCCCGAAGGAAAAGAATACTACACTAAGCAACTAACCATAACAGGGCCGATTGAAAAACAATCCGTGCTAAGGTGGGATTTTAATATATTTGAATACCGGCTGCAAAAGGTAGTTAAAAGTTTACCCGGGCTTGTAATGAAAACTAATCTTGAAAGAAAGGAACCAGCATGAATAACACCGGTCGAATCTTTCAACTTCAAATCAATGAACAGGCAATTAACTTTCTAAAAGAAATTGCCCTTCCACTAACAATCAGTGCAATGGAGGATGAAGCTAAAAACATTCTAGCCTCAGATTCTTCGCCAGATGAACAACGCAAAAATTTAATTAAGGCTAATGCAATTCAAGACTATTCAAAACAAATGATTAGTTATTTCAATGGTTTTCTTGCAGCTAATCCTAAATCTACAACTGAGGAATAATCCATCATGAGCATTTACGATCCTGATTGGAAATACACAAAAGCGGAAGATATGAAACCGGATTATCTCGAAAAGAAATTCGCAGATATTAAACGATACCAAGAAATAAATCATTACCAAAAAACTAACCAAAATCAATATGCAATGCCAGCAGTTTGGCGCAGTAACAGGCCACAAAAGAAACTCATGGAAGAAATTCAAAAACCAAAGTTTTTTTCTGATGAAAAACCTTTTTGATTCTAACTCTTTAACTTTTTAGGATACTAGCCATGCCGCAACGTTGCCGATTTTCTGGCCTTCAACTTCCTGCATCCCCGGATTTTCCATCAATTCAACTAAAGTGGGATGCACATTTAATCTTCCGCGCTCCCTTTAGGATTCTTGTTGACGAGATTGAAAACAGGAAAACTCTAACTCCCCGCCAGCAAAGGCTACTCTTTCTAGCTTTGCTAAAGGAAACCGATCTTTGCATTTTTGAATCCCCTGCACTTCCCTCAGATAGAATTATTGAAACTAACTTTGCAAAACTGTTGGATGTTTGTTACTTCATTTTCCAGCATCGCACACTCTATGATTCTTTCCCGCGTTATCGGATTGATAACGGGACTTGCAATCTGGCTAACATTGGAACCATCCTAGATACTTGGCTATCTGTCCGGGATACAAATCAATCCAAATGGGATAAGAAAGGTCTAGACCTTATTATGGCCGATCAAGCCCTAGAACAAAAAATCACAAAAGCAATTCTAAGCAAAAAAGACCTCACTCCCAATTTTAATAAAACTCTAATCCGTTGGGCTTTGGAAACTGCCGAAGCTCCCAAAGGAAAATATGTAAAATGGTCTAGAATCTTTCTTGCTAGCCATTCCCGCAAGTGCCCATTGTGCAAAGGGGATGGAATGTTTATTTTCTTCCACATTAATAACAAAGAATCCTGCCCTACTTGTGAGGGAACAGGTAAGATTTCTGATATTGAAAAGCTCTCATTTGATGGAGTAATGGAACTTAGAAACTTCATGGTTCTACACTTGCCTGAGGAAACAAGCTATGAATCTACTAGAAAACGTGCGGTTCTCCATCATCTTAGCAAAAAGCTTAAAGCTATCCAACAACTCCGCAATGCTTTTGGGCTTAACATTTATGACAGTCCCGAGGATGCAGAACGCGCAATGCGGGATAAGCGCAATTCCCCTACTGCAATTCCAGAACCAAAACCGGAACAATTCCAACGCAGAATTGATTACTTGCGGGAGCTTGCTAAGTATCGTGCCCAAGAAACCGCCGAGGATTCTGAGACTGAGGAAGAATCTGATGTTGAAGAATTGGAACCAGAGATTCTAGTAGATGATTCAGAAGAATTAGAATCTGAGGAATCCCCTGTCACTCCCCGCGCTATTTCTTCGGATGAGTTTTAACATGCAAACAATTGATGCTGCTACCTATCTGCATATGACCAATTCTTTTTCCATGCCTGAACCAATCAAGGCTAAAATGGATAGAATGTATTTAAAGGTTTGGTCTTTCTCTTACTTTCTTAGTCAATCATTTATTGAAACTAGCCAGAACTCCAGAGTTGTTTATGTTACTGACTCTGACCAAACGTGGAAAGTAATACCGCAATGCAATTGGAGTGATATTCTTTTCGATGAAAAACATAGCCAGATTGGATTGTCTTTCAGAGGCTTGACAGATTATGGCTTTTATGCGATAATTAAACCCTGGGAATCTAAGTATTCGCTTCGTTTTTCACGTCATATTAGGGAAGGATACTAACTCCAATGGCAACTATTAAAGAACTAATCGAAAAAGCAAGACAGCAAGCAAGCAAGAATCCGCAACTTAAAATCCATGTTGAAAGGAAAATCCTTCAGAACCCCGCAGCAGAAACTGAAAAGAAAACTGAGGGAATCCCGCAAGCAATTGCACCAATCAAGCAGAATGATAGCAATCAGGAAAAAGATAGCAATACTAGAAAACCAGCAGTAGAACTTAATCCTGAACAACTCCGCGCCTGTCAATTAGGTTTGGAAGGTTCAGATTTTTGTTTGATTGGTGCAGCAGGAACGGGTAAAACTACTACGCTTCGCACTCTGCTAGAGGATATGATTGCAAATGATAAACTTCCACCGTTTCAATCAGGCACTAAATATCTTTTTGCGGGAACACCTAGTTGTGCCATTGTCTCTTATACCCGCCGTGCTGTTAGAGTATTACGTAGGAATATGCCTGATGGTCTGCGTGCCAATGCTATTACCATTCATAAACTCTTAGAATATGAACCCGTTTGGTATGAGATTGAAACTCCCGACGGGCCTAAAAATACAATGCGATTTGAACCGCAACGCACTGCATTGCGTCCAGTCCCCGGAATTAAACTTGTTGTTATTGATGAAAGCTCAATGTGCTCTGTTGATCTTTATGAAAAACTCCGTGCTGCTTGTCCTAATGCACATTTTATTTTTGTTGGAGATATTCAACAATTGCCCCCAGTTTTCGGCAGTGCTATCTTGGGTTTCAAACTCTTAACTGTTCCTGTAGTTGAGCTAACTCACGTTTACAGGCAAGCCCTAGAATCTCCAATCATTAAACTCGCGCATAGAATCCTTAGTGGTAAACCTCTCCCACCGGATGAATGGAAAAACTATGAAAAGCCGGGAGAGCTTACAATCCGCCCATTCAAAAAGCGTGTTGAAGGTTCTACTGCACTTCTAGCAATGAAGCAATGGATGCGTAGCATGTGCCGTTCAGGAGATTTTAATCCTGAAACTGATGTTATTCTCTGCCCCTTTAATGTTAGCTTGGGAACTAAAGAGTTTAACAAAACTATTGCGGATGAGTTTGGAAAGATTCGTGGTGCTCCTGTCTTTGAAATTATTGCAGGCTTTCAGGAACATTACTTTGCGGTCGGAGACCGGGTCTTAGTTGATAAGATGGATGGAATTATTGCTAAGATTGTTCGCAACGGAAAGTATACAGGCAAACCATTTAAGAAAGAAAACATTAACCTCAATCGTTGGGGACAGTTTGATGCACGCCCAGGTGAGGATGAATTGCACTTGATTGGACTCTCTGAAGATCAAGCAGAATTCATGCTTGAAAACGAAGATACTGAAACCGATGAACGCAAGGCAGAAGCCTCACATATTATTGATGTAACTCTGCTTGATGATGAAGGAAATCCCGGCCCTATTACTGAAACTCTTAACACTGCCGGGGAGATTAACAATCTAGACTTTAGCTATGCCCTTTCTATTCACAAATCTCAAGGCTCTGAATGGGATAAAGTTTATCTTATCCTCCATCAATCTCATGCTACCATGAATCAGCGTGAACTACTTTACACTGGAGTTACCCGTGCTAAACGAGAACTTTACATTGTATGTGAAAACCGCTCACTTGCGCATCGGAAAGATTCAACTTTTGAGACGGGCATACTCAGTCAAAAAATCAAAGGTAATAGTTTGGCGGAGAAGGCAGAGTTTTTTAAAGGTAAGCTTGATTCTAACTCCAATCTTGCAGAGAGAATCCTGTGACCCCAAGCCCAGAACTAAACGCGGTTCTAATACCAAACCTGCTAAGCATGGAAAAACTAAAATACACAGACCTAATAGAGTTTACGAGGTGGATTGGCTTGAGTGATTTTAGTAAAAGAGAACAGCATATAACCCTTGGGATGGTAAGAAATCTTAGCATCTGGGATGTTACTGAAACAAAGATAGATAGATTTGGGCCACAAGCATGGAACTATTTTCTTTGTTTTCAACATCTTCAATGGTTAATGGCAAACACGGGGATTGACACTCAGCAGAAAATCTGGGATAATGTATGTAATCAATCAAGAATCCGTGCCCTATGGCTACAAGAAAATATGCCGCACTTGTATCAAAACTCTTTGCAGGAGAATCAATCTTCCTAACAATTGATTCCTCCCGCAGTCCACAAGCTGTGCATGTAGCACTTTGTAAAGAAAAGAAACTACAAGAGAACTTCCTTAATGAATTTGACTGTGCTCCCGAACATCATAAACTGAGAATGAAAAAGCTACCAAACCCCGCAAACACATACCAATTTTACTTAGAAGAAGTTAAGCTTGGCTTTACTATCTTGGATGAACCACCGGGGATTACAGAAGATGGCAACTAGAAAACTCAGAATCTATGAAGGTGTTTGGGAAAAACTTAAGAAGGATGGCAAAGCTTTTATCACTGCCAAAGATTCCAAACAGAAAGCACGCATCATTAAGGGCGTGATTAAAGAGAAGTATCAGGATGATGAAAACAAATTTAACTATGAGAAACTTGAATACAAAATCTATCCCCATGGAATCAATTTTATTTTAAACAAATGCCCCTCAATTAAGGACTTCTAATTATGAACATTGACGGTAAGCCAGAACATACAATGCAGGAAGTTATGCAAGCTCACGTTGCTAAAATTGGTGACTTCCCCGGGCTTGGCACTGAATCTAAGAAACCCTTGGATGCAGAAGCGCCTGCTACCATTCCCAACCTTGAGCAGATTAAAGAATTCTGCCATGACACAGGTTCTAATTTCCATATCTCAATGAGCAGGAATAACACTGAGGTTGTTATCTACAATCCCGCGTTGGATTCTAGGGTTTCTCTTTGTGATTCTCGACTCCAACCTAGCTGCATGGTAGCTGATGTTCTTTCTAGGATGCAAAAAGTATTTGAAGATATGAAAGCTGAAGCAGCAGAACTAATTGCTAAAAATGCTTTCAATAATCTTGAGCGTGTTGGACTTCACGCAGTAGGAAGTAAAGAGGGAGAGAAACCGCAATGAGCCAAGCACAATCCCAAGTTAAGGAAGTCCCACTAGATTTTCAAATGAGGCTTGCAGAAATTAAGCGCAAGCTAGAAGTTAACGAGCCAGGTTTTGGAACACTGCTGAATCATATTCATAAACAAATCCACAGTCTCCCAGAACTTTCTTATATCTTGAGTGAGGAAGATATTGGCAGGATTGTTGAATCTAACAAGCGTGAAATGAAAATTGAAATCTCAGCTAAGGAAAAACCTGAAGGTCAATCCCTTAGATCTGAACTGAAAAAAGGAGTAAGCGTTGATGACTTCTAGAATTCCTTATTACCTAAATACAAATACAAAAGAAAAAGCTTGGCCGGCATTTACTGTAGAACTTAGTGAAAATAAAAAAGAATTTAGAATTGTCAGCGTTTATGCCGAATCTGTAGGTGATTGGAAATCTTTAGGTGATTGGGTTAGATTTCCGTGTGGTGAGAATATTACAATAGATTGGTTCTTTGAAAGATTTCTTTCTGAACTATACATGACTGCTTATAACCAAGCAAAATTAGATTTACTAAATTTTATGGGAATTAAATAATCATGACGTCTAAATCCCGCAAGCCAAAGAAAGTTATTAAGCATCGCTTCACTGAAGAAGAATTCCAAATGCATTTAGATTTGGCTAGGAAGTATGGCATTGGTGCTGGACGTGAACAAGCTAGTGCTGGAAGTGCACAAGCTAGGGAAGATCAACCGCATTGGAAATCCCATGAAAAGATTTGCATGGTTCAAGCAGCCAAGGATGTTGCAGCAGCCAATGCCAAACTAACTTATTCAATCTATAAAATCTTGGAGACTATGAAATGACAGCCAAGTGGATTGAAGCTAATGCTTATGAAATCCCCGCAAGGATTACTAATTCTGTTGTCCTCAGTCCGGGAGTTGTGCAACTAACAATTGAATTTGATAAGACAGCAGCACCAAAGAAAAAGTATTGGTATGCACTAGACTTCAAAACAAAACGCTACATTCAAGTGCAAGCCCGGGATGTTTATGATGCTATTGAGCGGGTTAAAGCAAGTCTGTTTGATTTTACTAGCTTGCAAGAAAAGAAACCTAACGCTGTTTTCTGGACTCGCGCAATGACAGGCATGAGAACTAACCGTGTTCCCCGCAAGGTTAACCAATATAAGAAGCGTTGATATGGGTAGACTCTTAGTAACAATGCTTCCAGAATCTTGGATAGAATTTCACAAAGAATTAGCACGCCACCACAAGCCACTCTATAAACATTTACAAGCGTTGGAAAATGCAGGTGGAACTGATGAAGTTGTAGCCTATCTTAATATTGTTTTAGGTTGTGAGGTAAATCATGGTGAAAGTCTGGAGCGTGCAGGAACAATCTTTCGTAACGCCCTGCTTAGAAAGTCAGGAGCTATTCTACTTCCTGATATGTCAGTCGTTCGGCCCTGGG
>Ga0163144_10002410_pt1 | contig 43247 bp, 45 predicted proteins | sample OliLak19BULKMAT1_FD_123175 | JGI IMG/M metagenome (GOLD analysis project Ga0163144, IMG submission 123175) | Freshwater microbial mat bacterial communities from Lake Vanda, McMurdo Dry Valleys, Antarctica - Oligotrophic Lake LV.19.BULKMAT1 | ecosystem: Environmental > Aquatic > Freshwater >...
CGCGAAGAGCAGCCGCCCGAACCCGCTATAGCGCAGCCCGAGGATGATCAGCGCGGCGAGCGGGATGAACAGGAACAGGTTGTTCGGCAGCCACGGAAGCGTCGTGCCGGATCCAAGCCAGTCGACGATCGGTGGGATATCGGTCCCGGCCTGGACGACGATCAGCTGGTACACGTTCATGAGCCCCAGGATCACGAGGCCGACGCCGAGGGTCATGATCAGCGGGTGGACCTTGAACACGCCGACGCCGATCCCGTTCGCGATACCCGCGATGAGGGCCGCCAACAGGGCGAGCGCGATCGCGGGTCCAGGTCCGAGCGTCCCCGTCTGGGTGGCCATGATGAACGCGGCCATCGAGGCGACGGTCCCGACCGACAGGTCGATACCGCCGGTCAGCATCGCCAGCGTCTGGGCGGCGCCCAGGATCGCGAGCGGGACCGCGGCGCGGATCGTGGAGCCCATCCAGCTCTGGGTAACGACGCCGGGCTGGGCCAGCTGCATCAGGAGGACCAGGAGCACGAGGAGCGCTGTCAGGGGGATGAGCGGACGGTCGCGCAGGAGCCGCCGCGTGCGCTCAGCGACGCCGACGCCACCACCGCTCTGGGCCATCCCGGCCTGCGTAGTCACGTGCGCTCCTGTCGCATGGTGAGGAGGCTGCCGAACATCACGACCCCGATCAGGATGGTGCCTTGGACGACGGTGGACAGATTCGAGTTGACGCCCAGAAGGGTCAGGTCGGTCCGGACCAGGGCCAGAATGAAAACCGCGACGATCGGCCCTGCGAGCCCACCTCGACCGCCCGCCAGGCTGACACCGCCGAGCACGATGGCCGCCACGCCGAGTAGGGTGTACCCGCCCGGCACCGGGGTGCCGATCCCGGTGGTGGCCGTGAGGGCGAGGCCCCCGAAGGCCGAGAACAGACCGCCCAGCATGTAGGCGAAGACCTTCGTCCGCCCGACCGACACGCCGCCTCGGAAGGCGGCCAACCGGTTGCTGCCGATGCCGTACAACGCGAGGCCGGCATTCGAGCGTCGCAGCGGGATCCAGATCACGCCGACGATGACGAGCAGGACGACAAGCGCACGCGGGAGGAAGTCGAGTCCGAGCGGACCCTTGACCATCCCGGTCAGCCAGTCCGCGGATCCGCCACCCGGTGAGGGCAGGACCACGAGCGCCGCGCCGGCCCACACGAATGACATCGCCAGGGTCACGACGATGTCCGGCACGCGGGTGACAACGACCAGCGTGCCATTGATGCTGCCGAGGATGAGGCCAAGGACGAGCACGCCGAGGACGACCGGGATCGCAGCCGCCTCGGACTGGTCCTTCATGAGGACTGCGGCGGTCACGCTGGTGACCGCCATCATCGAGCCGATGGACAGGTCGATGCCGCCGGATATGACGACGATGGCCTGCGCGACGGCCGCCATCGCGAGCGGCATGGCCCCGACGGCGAGGCCCTGGAGCTGCGCGGCGCCGTAGGTCGGCTGGATGAGGTAGGTCAGCAGCAGGATCACGACGAACAGCCCGAGCAGGGCCAGGGTCCAGGAATTCCGCCAAGCCCAATGGCGAAGCCTCGACGCCATGTCGGGGCCCCCTATGGTGCGGGCGTCCAGGGCGGCGCTCATGCCGACACCTGCGGTCCGGGATCGGGCGGCTCGGCCGGGACGATGGGTGGAGCACCTGGCGGCGCGAGGTCGCCCCCGACTTCCACGGCGGCGATCTCTTCGGGCATGAGCACATCCTTGGGCAAGTCGTATGCGGCGCGCAGCAGGGTGGGTTCGTCGGCCTCCTCGACCGGGATCTCGGCGACGACCCGCCCGGCGAACATGACGATCGCCCGGTCGCAGACCAGCTGGATCTCCTTGAGTTCGGAGGTGTAGAACAGCACCGCGGCCCCGGCCGCCGCGAGGTCGCGGACCAGTTCATAGATCTGCTGCTTGGTCCCGATGTCGATGCCGCGGGTAGGATCGAAGCACAGCATCGTCTGGACCCCGCCGGCCACCCAGCGGGCGATGGTCACCTTCTGCTGGTTCCCGCCCGAGAGCTGACGAACCTGCGACGCCGCGCGTGTATCGATCTGGAGTTGGGCGATCGCCGCGTTGACCTTCGTGCGCTCGGCGGACATCCGGATGGGACCCCACGAGCGGAAGCCGGCGAAAGACGGGAGCGCCACGTTCTCCCGGATCGAACGCTGCATCAGGAGCGCCTCGGCCCGGTCGGCCGGCACGTACACGACGCCGGCCTTGATCGCGTCGGCGGGATGCCGGAATGTCACCGGTCCGCCGTTCACGAGGAGCTCGCCCGAGTCGGCGCGTCGTGCGCCGGCGAGGATGTCGAACAATTCGTCCTGGCCCTGGCCCTCGAGGGCGGCCACGCCGAGGACCTCACCAGCATGCAGTTCGAAGGAGACGTCGTGCAACCGGCCGCCCACGGCCAGGTCGCGGGCGGCGAGCCGCGTCGTCGTCGCCGCCAACGAGGGCCCGCTGCCGGCGTTGGCCGCCATCTGCGCCTCGGACTTGGCGGCTCGCTCCCCGAGCATGAGGGCCACGATCCGCTCTTCCGAGCCCGCGTCGATGTCCACGACGCCGACCGTCGCGCCTTCGCGCAGGACGGTCGCCCGGTCGCAGACCGCGGCGATCTCGATCAGACGGTGCGAGATGAAGATGATGCAGCGGTCGGAGCCGCGCTGACTGCCGATGACGTGCAGGACGCGCTCGGTGAGGTCGGCCGGCAGCGCCGCGGTCATCTCGTCGAGCATGAGCACGGACGGCTCGATCGCGAGGGCGCGCGCCAGGTCGATGACCCGAAGGGTCGCGAGCGGCAGGTCGCGGGCGATGTCGGAGAGGTCCAGGTCGCCGATGCCGAGTTCCTGCAGCCAGTGGCGGAACGGCTCGATCGGCGTCTTCGTCAGGCGAAGGTTGGACCGGATGTCCAGGTCCGGGATGACGGACGGCTCCTGGTAGACCGAGACGACGCCGCCCTTGCGGGCCTCGGCGGGGGAGCTGGCGCTGTACTTCTCGCCACGGACCGTGATCGTGCCACTGTCCGGATGGACTGCACCTGTGAGGATCTGGACGAGTGTGCTCTTGCCGGCGCCGTTGGCACCCATGAGGGCGTGGACCTCGCCGGCGCGAACGGACAATGACGCGTCCCGAAGGGCCGCGACGGCGCCGTACCGCTTGGCGACCCCGGTCGCCTCGAGCAAGATGTCTGGCATCCAGCGCTCACCGTAGATGGTCGATGGGAGCGCGGGGATGCCGGCGGCGCCGACATCCCCGCGGGTGGTCTCTTACGAGACCCGGGTCATTCGCCCGGGCCCTTGCAGGCGATGAGGTCGTCCACGCTGTACGTGGTCCAGTCCTTCACCGTGAGGCCAAGGGGCCACAGCTCAGGAAGGTTCGGGTTCTGGGCGGCGGCGAGGGAAGCCTTGCCCGCGTCGGTCGTATTGTCCCAGAGCTCCGGGGTGACGTGGACCGTCGTCTCGGTCGGCTTCTCGCCCGCGAGGAGCTTGAGGGCCAGGACGACGCCGGCGCCGGTGACGGCGGACGGGTTGGTGACGGCAGCGCCCGTGAAGCCCGTCTCCTTCAGGAGCTGGGTGACGAAGCCTGCGTTATCTGCGCCGACGAGCGGCACGAGCGGATGGTTGGCGGTCTTCATGGCTTCGACGATGGACGAGTCCACGCCGGAGGTCCACACGCCGTCGAACGGCACACCGCTGCTGATGACGTCGTTGATCTGGCTGACGGCGGTCGCCGGATCCCACTTCGTCACGACTTCCTTAGCAATCGTGATGTCGGGATACTCGGCCAGGGCCTTCTTGAAGCCCGTGTCGCGGTCCGTGTCGGCTGGGTGGCCGGCGATGCCGCGCATGTACACGACGGCGCCCTTCTTGCCCATCTGCTCGAACAGGGCCTTGGCGCCAAGGTAGGCGTACTGGACCTGGTCGTTGGACAGGTTGTACGCGCCTTCGGCGGTGACGAACGCGTCGACCGCGACGACCGGGATCCCGGCTGCCGTGGCCTCGTCGATCGCCTCGTTGAGCGCGTTCGGATCGTTCGGGTTGATGATGATCGCGTCGACGTCGGCCGCGATCAGATCGCGGATGTCGGTAAGCTGCTCGGCCGCGGTCACGTCATGGTTGATGACGGTGACCTTGTCGACGTTGCCGGAAGCGACGGCCTGGGCCTTCACCGAGCAGATCGACGACTCGCGCCAACCGTTGCCGACGCCGCCACCATTGGCGAAGCCGATGTGGTACGGGCCCGCGGCCGCGCTGGGGGCGGTCGATGCACTGCCGCTGGAGCATGCCGCGGCGACGATCGCCACGACTGCCAGACCGCCGAGCGCTCTGGCTCGGATCGATCCCTTCTGGATCATGCGTACTCCTCCTCTTCGACCGGCACGCCATCGTGGTCGCGCCGTGGATCGAACGTGTCTGTCGCCCCTCGTGGACGGGGGCACGTGCGCATCATGCGGTCCGTGTCACCTCCTGTCGCGTGCCTGCCGCGCCACGACCGCTCCCACGATCGATGGCACGCGCAAGGCGGCGCGAATGCTCACGATAGGCTGAATCGAACAGATCCCGCGAGCGTTCGGCGCCCACGACCGAAGCCCTGGTGATGACAGGCGGCATGAGACCTCGCTCCGTGAGGAGTTCGGCGGTCCGCACCTTGATGGAATTGACGATGGCGACAGCCGTGACTGTCGTGCCGGGTCCGACCGGGGTGTCCAGCCCCTTGATGTCGATGAGGGCATCGGCGTGCGGAGCGCACAGGTCGATGACCAGGTCGGCCTCGTCGAGCAGGCGGCTGCCGACCACGGCATCGACATCCGAAGACATCGACTGCTCGATCGAGGTGACCGCGATGACCTTGACCCCACGCCGACGTGCGCCCTTGGCGACCTCGACCGGGACAGCCGTCGTCCCTCCGGCGGAGAAGACGATCATGACGTCGACCGGTGTGAAGGTGAAGTTGTCGAGGATCACCTCAGCGAGGCCCGGCATCCGCTCGATGAACATGGCCTGCCGCTGGCCGTTCGTCCCCACGACCTGGGTGTGGAACGTCATCGACAATTCGACCAGCGGATTGAACCCGGGATACGAGCCATAGCGCGGGAACATCTCCTCGACCGGGATCCGTGAATGCCCGGTCCCGAACAGGTGGACCAAGCCGTCGCCGGCGATCGCGTCGGCGCACCACTGGCTGGCCTGCTCCAGGGCGTCGACCTGCGTCTCCGCCAGCCGCACCAGGAGTTCCTGGGCGGCCGTCAGCCAGGTGAGGACCGCGGGTCGAGCCGGGGCCTGTGGGGTCATCAGTAGCCACCCTCGCCCGCGCCAGTGGCGGCAGCGACCGGCCCATCGCCGGCCTTGCGCGCGCGGAAGTCGTCGATGATGGCGGCCGTCGCGGTGGCGCCGATGCGCGTGACCCCGAAGGCCATGACCTCCAGCAGCGCATCGAGCGTGCGCACGCCGCCGGCGGCCTTGACCTGCGTGTGGGGGGACGTGTTGGCGCGCATCATGCGCAGGTCGTCGTGGGTGGCGCCGGTCGGGGCGAAGCCCGTGGAGGTCTTGACGAACGCGGCGCCGGCGGCCTCGGTCAGGTGGCAGGCACGGACCTTCTCGTCGTCGGTCAGGTAGGCATTCTCGAAGATGACCTTGACGATGGCGCCGCCAGCACTGGCCGCTTGGACCACGGCCGCGATGTCCGCCTGCACGTCCGCGTCGCGCCCGGACTTGAGGGCGCCGATGGGCAGGACCATGTCGATCTCGATCGCCCCGTCGGCCAACGCCTGCGCGGTTTCGGCGACCTTCGTCGCGGTCGTCGAGTAGCCGTGCGGGAAGCCCACGACCGTGCCGACCTTGACGTCCGTGCCGGCCAGGATCGCGGCGGCGCGGCGCACATGGACGGGCGGCACGCACACGCTGGCCACGTCGTAGCGGGCCGCCAGCCGGCAGCCGTCCTCGATGAACGCGTCATCGAGCTCGGGGCGCAGCAGCGAGTGATCGATGGTCTTGGCGATGTCACGCTCGGTCAGGGTGTCGACGCTGAGGGTCACTGGATCTCTCCGTGGGTCACTTGATGTAGGGCCGCAGGACATCGCGCGCCAGCAGGAAGCCGCGCTTGATCAGCTCGTCGGTCTTCTCGAAGTCGCGATCCTCGTGCTCGATGATCACGTCGTCATCGAAGCCGGCCCGCCACAGGGCGGCGAACAGGGGCGCCCATTCCGTGTCGCCGAGACCGGGCAGGCGCGGGATCTGCCAGCCGATGCCCTGCGAGAAGATGCCGCGCTCGTACAGGCCCTCGCCATCGATCATCAGGTCCTTGGCCTGCACGTGGTAGATGTGCGGCCCGAACTCGCGGATGAAGCGCGGGATGTCGATCATCTGCAGGATGAGGTGCGACGGGTCGAAGTTGAGCCCGATCGTGCCGCCCCACTGCTCCAGGATGCGTCGCCACATGCGCGGGTTGGTGGCGAGGTTGTGGCCGCCCGGCCACTCGTCATAGGAGAACAGCATCGGGCAGTTCTCGAAGGTGAGCTTGCGACCATGGTCCTGGGCGAAGCTGACGATGTCCGGCCAGACGGTCAGCGCCTCATCCCAGTTGGCGTCCTGGTGCTTGCTGCCGTCGGCGCCCATGAACGTGTTGACCAGCGCGACGTCCATCTTCTCGGCCGCCGTGATGACGTGCTTGAGGTGGCCGATGACCTCCGCCCGATGGGCCGGATCGGGATGGAGCGGGTTCGGGTAATAGCCCAGGCCGGAGATGTGCAGGCCCGTGGCCTCGATCTGCGCGCGAAGCTCCTGGGCCTCGCTCGCGGACAGGTTCGCGACATCGATGTGCGAGGTGCCGGCGTAGCGACGGGTCGCGCCGCTGGAACGCGGCCAGCAGGCGATCTCGATGCTCTCGAAGCCGTTGGCCGCCGTCCACTCGACGACGTCCATGAGCGGGGTCTCGGGGAACGGCGCGGTCAGCAGGCCGAGTCTCATCGGGACGCCTCCGTGGTGCTGGTCGGGCTGGTCGGGCTGGCCGCGGGTACGCGCTCGACGTCCACCCAGCGGCCCTCGCGGGCGCTGCGCAGGATAGCGTCGCCGACGAGCATCTCGTCGTGGCCGTCGGCGAACGTGGCGTAGTGCGGTTCGGCGCTCGGGCCGCCGGCGACGACGTCCGCGTAGACCAGGCGGAAGTGCGCCGCGTGGGTGTCGAAGAAGCCTTCGACATGGCCGGCGGGCAGGGCCGCCGCGGCCGTGCCCCGTTCAGACATGAGGGCCGGGTTCTTGAGCAGGATCTCGTTGGCCCGGTCGCGGTGGCCGAGCCAGATCTGATCCGGGTTCTCCGAGTCCCAGGCGATGGACGACTCCGATCCATCGATCTCGTATTGCAACGAGTTCTTGCGGCCGGCACTGATCTGGCTGATCGAGACGGCGCCCCGGGCGCCACCCTCGAAGCGCAGCATGATGAGCGCCGCGTCCTCGGTCGCGATCCGGCGCTCGACCGCTTCGGCTGTCCGTTCCGTGCTGAACGTCTCCACGGGACCTGTCGGTTCCAGTCGGGTGTCGATGAACGTGGCCAGCTCGGCCATCACGGCGCTGATGCGCTGGCCGGTCACGAAGGTCATCAGGTCCATCCAGTGCGACCCGATGTCGCCGACCGCGCGGAGCGCCCCGCCACGGCCCGGCTCGAGGCGCCAATTCCAGTCACTGGCGAGGAGTAACCAGTCCTGGAAGTAGCGCCCCGTGACCAGCCGGACATCGCCCAGCGACCCGGCGGTGACCGTGTCGCGGGCATGTTGATTGAGCGGGTAATAGCGGATGTTGAAGTTCGTCGCGTTGATCAGGCCCGTCCGTGCCGCGAGGGCCACCAGCTCGGCCGACTCCGCCGCGGTCATGGCCAGCGGCTTCTCGCAGACCACATGCCGACGGGCCTCCAGGATCGCCCGGGTCTGGGGCAGGTGCAGGTCGTTGGGCGACGTGACGTGGACGACCTGCACGCGATCGTCGGCCAGGAGCTCGTCCAGGTCGGCGTAGGCGTGCGCGACGCCGAGGGCCTCGGCGCGGAGGGCGCCGCGCTCCGGGGTGCTGCCCAGCACGCCGTGGACCTGGACGCCGATGCGGCGCAGGGCCTCCACGTGGACGGTCCCGATGAATCCGGTGCCGATGACGGCGGCGCCGATGGCAGCGAGCGGTGGCATCGTGGTGGCTACACCTGTATAGACAGTCTAGATGACTCGAACGGCATCGTAGCGGGAGCGTCGCCCCTCGGTCAAGGGCGCGTTGCGAAGCCGGACGCGGCCTCGTCGGCGATGACTCGCAGGCCGGGGTGGCCGCGCAGGAGGCTGGCCGGGACCATCGGCGTGATCGGTCCGGCCAGGGTCGCGGCGAGGATGGCGGCCTTGCGGGAACCGCGGACGAGCAGCCAGATCTCGCGGGCGGCCAGGATCTGGGCCATGCCCAGGGTGACGCCGTGCGTCGGCGGTGGATCCGCGCCGTAGCCGATCGCGGCGACCCGGGTGGACGCTGCGAGCTCGACGGGGCGGGTCGGGGAGTCGGCCGCCGCACCGGGCTCATTCATGCCCACGTGCCCGTTGGTGCCCAGCCCGAGGATGACGAGGTCCAGGCGGCCGGCCGCGGCGATCGCGGCGTCCATCCGCGCACAGGCGACGTCCGGCGGCGCCTCGTCGACGTCGAAGGCGATGAAGGCCGGTGGCCACGAGCGTTCGCCGACGAGCGGGTCCAGAAGGGTCCGACGAAGCATGGCGTCGCAGCGCGCCGCATGACCGGCCGGCAGCCCGAGGTACTCATCGAGGAGCACGACCGTCGCAGCCGTTGCGTCCACGCCGCGCCGTGCCAGCTCCCCGGGGAGTGCCGCGTAGACAGGCAGAGGGGTGGACCCCGTCGGCAGGCACACCACGATCGACGGCCGTGCCGCCAGCTGATCGGCCAGCAGGGCCGCGACGTGCGCCCCGAACGCGGCCGCCGCGACGACCTCCAGCGGCGCGTCCGTCACGAGCCCGCCACGACCCGATCGGAGAAGTCGCCGGAGGACTCGTCCTTGAGGATGAGCTTGTGGCGGCCGTCGGGCAGGATCTCGCGCTTGATGACGGTCAACCCCTCGTACACCTCAGGCCGCTTGGCGATGCGCGGCGTCGTGCCGCCCCGCCACTCCATCTCGACCGGCTCCCAGGCGCGCGTCTTCGCCGAGCGGTAGCAGGCGTCCATGACCGCGTTGACGACATAGCCGTCGTAGAACGTCTCCTGGGGCGGCGTCCCGGCATCGAGCGAGCGGAACATGTCCGTGAACATGTCGACGTAGCCGAGCTCGGAGACCTCGTCACCGACCGGGAACAGCCAGCCAGCGCTCGTCTCTGCCTTCTCGGCCACGTAGCCGTCGCCGGCGCCGCCGGCCGTGAACATCTCGAAGCCCGTGCGCAGGAAGTGGTTCAGCCAGATCGTGCCGTGCGTGCCCGCCACTTCGTCACGCAGGTCCATCCCGCCTCGGAACGTCCAGCTGACCTCGAACTGGCCGATCGCGCCGGATTCGAAGCGGATGAGGGCGATGGCGTTGTCCTCGTCGGCGATGGGATGGACGAGCGTGTCGGTATGACACATGACCTCGACGGGGCGATTGCCCTTGCCCACGAAGTTGCGGATGATCTCGATGCAGTGGCAGCCGAGGTCGATGATCGGCCCGCCACCGGTCAGCCGGCCGTCCCAGAACCAGGCGCTGTGCGGCCCGGGATGGGTCTCGCGCGAGCGCGCCCAGGTCACGTCGCCGATCGCCCCGTTCTGGACCGCCGCGACCGCCTTGAGCGTCTTTGGCGTGTACACCAAGTCCTCGAGATAGCCCGCGAAGACGCCTGCGTCCTCCACCATGGCCAGCATCCGTCGGGCCTCCTCGGCCGTCCGTCCGAGGGGCTTCGTGCACAGGACCGCCTTGCCGGCCTTGGCCGCCAGGCCGATGGCCTCCTCGTGCAGGAAGTTCGGCAGGGCCACGATGACGACGTCCGTGTCCGGGTGGTTCACCGCTGCGGCCAGGTCGGTCGTCGTCTCGGCGATGCCCCAGCGCTCCTTGAACGCCGCTCCACGGCCTTCACTGCGCGAGTACACGACGCGCACCTCGTCGCGGCCCCGCTGGCCATGCAGGGTCATCGTGTAGAAGTCGCCGATGAGCCCAGTGCCGAGCAACGAGATCCGGTGGCCGTCCATGGGTCCTCCTGGTGGGTGCGACAAGGCGGGAGCGAGGATCCACAGCGTGACGTGCCGGTGACCGACGGGTCAACTCCGGGGTCACCGGCCACGTAACCATCCGATGGTCACGCCACCCGTCACCCGGGCGACCCGATGCTCGATCTGTGGACCACGCTCGTCCCGCTCATCCTGGCCAGCGCGATCCTGCCCATCCAGATCGCGGTCACCGTGCTCCTGCTGCGATCCGTCAGCGGCACGGCCGCGGGCGCGGCGTGGGTCGCCGGCCTGGCCTCCGTGCGGCTCATCCAGGGTCTCGTCTTCGGGGTCATCCTGACCGCTGCGACCGAGGCCGATGGCAACACCGAGGGAGCCTCGCCGGTGGCGGCCACGCTGCTCGTGGTCGTCGGTGTGGTCTTCCTCATCAGCGCCGTCCGCAAGTGGCTCAGACAACCCGACGAGGACGCCCCACCGCCGGCCTGGATGGCCATGGTCGAGTCGGCCACACCCGGCCGTGCCTTCGCCATGGGTGCCGGGGTCGTGGTCATCAGCGCCAAGCTATGGGCCTTCACCCTGGCCACCATCGGCGCCATCAGCGATGCCGGCCTCGGCCCGGCCGGCGGGACCGCCACCTACCTTGCCTTCGTCGGGCTCGCCCTGTCGATGCACCTGGCCGCCCTGATCGCCACGGTCGTCGCACCGGACCGAGGGGGCCCGGCCCTGGATCGGTTGTCGGACCTGCTTCGGCGCTACGATCGGCCGCTGATGATCGGCCTGGCCACGTGTTCGGCGTCTGGCTCTTGCTCAAGGGCCTGGCTGGACTCCAGGTGATCTGACCGCAGCACGGCACGTTGACGCCGGCACCCGGGCGGGTCTATGCTGCATGCATCCCGACCGGTACCCGCGCTGCGGCAGCGATTCTGCGCACGCACGCGCACCGCCCGTCCGGACCCACTCGCGAACACCCGGACCCTCAGGCCCCCTCGGTCTCCCGGCACCGGACGCGCCTCCCCTGTACCCGTACCAGGTGACCCCTACCAGATGCCCGGACCCGGCCCCGACCAGCGCAACCAGAGCGCCCGCAACCGCCGACCACGCCGCCGAACCCAGGGTGGCGCCTATCGAGCCCCTGTCTCCGAGTTCGAGGAACAGCAGGAAGTCGAAGCCGCGCGCGAGCGCAATGACCTCGACGTCGCCGACCTCCGCGAGATGAGCGTCACGGAACTCCGGCAGATCGGTCGCGATCTTGAGCTGGAGACCGGCGCCGGCGACCGCAAGGACGATCTCGTCGAGGGCATCCTCCAGCGCCAGACGGAGCGCGCCGGCCACGACTACGCCACCGGCATCCTGGACATCGTCGACGAGGGCTTCGGGTTCATGCGCCGTCATGGTCTGCTGCCCAGCCCCGAAGACGTGTATGTCAGCTCCAGCCAGGTCCGCCGCTTCGGCCTGCGGGTCGGTGACCGCATCTCCGGCGCGGTGCGCTCGCCGCGCGAGGCGGAGAAGTACTGGGGCATGCTCCGTGTCGATGCCGTCAACGGCGTGGATACCGAAACGGCCCGACGACGCCCCGTCTTCGGCGACCTGACCCCCGTCCACCCTGACGTCCTGATCAACCTCGAGACGGACCCCAAGAACCTCAGCCAGCGCCTGATCAACCTGGTCAACCCCATCGGCAAGGGCCAGCGCGCGCTCATCGTCAGCCCGCCCAAGGCCGGCAAGACGATGCTCCTCAAGCAGATCGCCAACGGCGTCAGCGCCAACTACCCGGACATCCTGCTCATGGTCGCGCTCATCGGCGAGCGCCCCGAGGAAGTCACGGACATGCGCCGGAGCGTCAAGGGCGAGGTCATCTCCTCGACCTTCGACGAGCCCACCGAGAACCACACGCACGTCGCCGAGATGGCCCTGGAGATCGCCAAGCGCCAGGTGGAGACCGGGCGTGACGTGGTCATCCTGCTGGACTCCATCACCCGACTCGCGCGCGCCTACAACCTGGCCTTGCCGCCCAGCGGCCGGACATTGTCGGGTGGCCTCGATCCCATCGCGCTGTATCCGCCAAAGCGTTTCTTCGGCGCCGCGCGGAACATCGAGGAGGGCGGGTCCCTGACGATCATCGGGACATGCCTCGTCGACACCGGCTCGCGCATGGACGACGTCATCTACGAGGAGTTCAAGGGCACCGGCAACTCGGAGCTGATCCTCGATCGCAAGCTCGCCGAGAAGCGGATCTACCCGTCCATCGACGTGCAGCGTTCCGGCACCCGTCGCGAGCAGCTGCTGCTCGAGGAAGGCACCCTCAAGATGGTCTGGACGATGCGCCGGATGCTGGCCGCGGTCGGTCCCAACGAGGGCATCGGGGTCCGGCTCAACCGCCTGTCCAAGACGCAGTCGAACGCCGAATTCCTCGCGTCGCTCACAAAGAACCTCGACTCGTAACGATCGCGCGGGCCACATGGGTGCAGACCCGCCGGACGGGACGTTTGCCCGTTTTGTTACGAGCGTGTTACTTTTGGCCACGATGTCGTAAGCCCGTCAGGACGGCGGGCGCGGCCGCGCAGTAGAGAGACCCCCAGCTCGATACCGCGACCCCGGACGGTCCCCTCCCAGTCCCCATCCCACGCGACCCCGCGCGCACGGACCGTCCTCACGCCAGGAGATCGTATTGCTGAACCCGTCGGTCGGTGTCCAGCGCGTCCTCGGACGGCTGCGTCGACCCCCGAGCCCCCAGGACAGAGCACATACCGCGAACCACATCCAGGATCGGAGTCTGGCTGCTGCGCGCCACGTCCGCGCCCGCGCCGCCTCCGCCGCGGTCTCCGCACACATCGCCCCCCCGTCGCGCCGTCGACCCGCGCTCGCGCGACCGACCATGCCGCGGCTCTCCCTCACGAACACCATGCGCTCCATCGGCCATGACCGCGCGGTCGCGCTGGTCGTCGCCGGCATCGTCCTGGGCGCCTCGGCCCTGAGCTTCGGTCCGGGTGCTGCGGCCAGCGGCGGCGACACGGGCGGCCCGACCGGCAACGGCGACGGCTCGCGCATCGCCGTCGGTGGCGGCGGCTTCGGTGGTGGCGCGGTCACGGCAGCCTACCCGGAGCCAACGGCGGAGCCGGCGCCGAACGTGAGCGCGGCCCAGCTCGCCGAATCGGTCGATGGCGCGGCCGTCGCCGGTGAGACGGCGGTCGAAGGCCCGTTCCTTGCCGACGGCACGCTGCTCAAGCCGGTCGCCGTGGACACCACGGTCGCCGACGGCAGCGACCTCGTGAAGACGTACAAGGTCAAGGCCGGCGACACGCTGTCCGGCATCGCCCAGCGCTTCGGCGTCTCCACGATGTCCGTGTGGTGGGCCAACGACCTCAAGGACAAGGCCGACCTCAAGCAGGGTCAGGAGCTGCGGATCCCGCCGGTCAGTGGCCTCATCGTCGAGGTCCAGGCGACCGACACGCTCGAGTCGCTGGCGACACGCCACAAGGTCGAGCCCAGCGAGATCATCGAGCTCAACGGCCTGGAGGACCCTAACCTCGTCGTGGGCCAGGTCCTCGTCGTCCCGGGCGCCAAGGGAAAGCCCATCGCGACGCCCAAGCCGACGCCGCGCCCGGTGAGCAACTCGGGTGGCGGGAGTTCCGGCGGAAGCTCCGGTGGCAGCAGTGGCGGCAGCAGTGGTGGCTCCAGCCGCCCGCCAGCGACGTACTCCGGTGGCAACTTCGCCTGGCCGGCCCCGGGTGGCAGGATCAGCCAGTACTACCACTACGGCCACTACGGCCTGGACATCGACGGCGACACCGGCGACTCGATCGTGGCCGCCGCCAAGGGCACGGTCATCTTCGCCGGCTGGAAGAACAACGGCGGCGGGTACCAGGTGTGGATCGCCCACGGCTCCGGGCTGTACACCACGTACAACCACATGTCGAGCGTGGCCGTCGGTAACGGCCAGTCCGTGAGCAAGGGCCAGCGCGTCGGGCGCATGGGCGCCACGGGCTTTGTCACCGGGTCGCATCTCCACTTCGAGGTCTGGAAGGGCCCGATCTGGAACGGCGGCCAGCGCGTGAACCCGCTCGGCTACCTCTAGGACCGTTCGGCCACCGCGCCGCGTCCCGATGGGGGATGCGCGCTGTCCCGTGCGAGAATGCCCGCGATGTTCCTCGACCGCGTCAAGATCTGGGTCCAGGCCGGCGCGGGCGGTGATGGTGCCGCCACCTTCCGTCAGGAGGCGCACGTCCCGCGCGGGGGACCCGACGGCGGCGACGGCGGCCGCGGCGGCTCGATCCTCATGCGGGTCATGCCCGGCCAGACGACGCTCCGCGACTTCCGCTACAAGCACCACTTCAAGGCGACCAAGGGTGGCGGGGGCACGGGCGCACGGCGCCACGGCAAGGCCGGTCAGGACCTGATGCTGGAGGTGCCGCCGGGCACGGCCGTGTTCGACGACGAGACCGGCGAGCTCCTGGCGGACCTCGTAGCGGTCGCTCAGGAGGCGACCATCGCCAAGGGCGGTCGCGGCGGCCTGGGCAACACCCACTTCAAGTCGCCGACCCACCAGGCACCCAAGCACGCCCAGAAGGGCGAGCCCGGCGTCGAGCGCTGGCTGCGCCTGGAGCTGCGGCTCATCGCCGACATCGGCCTGGTCGGGATGCCCAACGCTGGCAAGTCCACGCTGCTCGCCGCGGTCACCGCCGCCGATCCCAAGATCGCCGACTACCCGTTCACGACGCTCGAGCCCAACCTCGGCGTCATGGAGCTCGAGGAGGGCGACGAGCGCCGCCCGACCATCGCCGACGTGCCCGGGCTCATCGAGGGCGCCTCGGACGGTGCGGGCCTGGGCCACGCCTTCCTGCGCCACGTCGAGCGCACGCGCATCCTCGTCCACGTCGTGGACGGCGCGGGACGCGACGCCGAGTGGGCCTATGACGTCATCCGCGAAGAGCTCCGGGCCCACGACCCGGCGCTCCTGGACAAGCCCATGCTCATCGTCTTCAACAAGATGGACCTGCCCGCCGCGGCCGAGGCGTGGCCGGCCTTCGAGCGGGCCCGCGCCGCCGAGGGCGTGCGCGTGCTGGCCCTCGCTGCCGCGAGTGGGGAGCGGCTGGATCCGTTCCGGGCCGCGCTCGCCGAGCTCCTGCCGAGCCTCGAGGAGCTCGCCGAGCCGCCCGATCCGTCCGGCGTCGTCGTCCACCGCATCGAGGCGATGGTCGACGGCTTCCGCATCGAGCGCGACGCCGACGGTGCGTACCGCGTCCTGGGCAAGCGCATCGAGCGAGTGGCCAACCAGACCAACTTCGACGTCGAGGAATCGTCCGAGCGCTTCCAGCGCGACCTGCGGCGGCTGGGAGTGGACGCCGAGCTGCGCCGGGCCGGGGTCAAGGCCGGCGACCTCGTGCGCATCGGCGGGGCGGAGCTCGAGTGGGAGTACGACGCCTGGGAGGACCGCTGATCGACGACCAGCGCGACGCCCTGCGCGACGCCCTGCGCGGAGCCCTGGGCGTCTTCGGCGGCACATTCGATCCGATCCACGTGGCCCACCTCGCGGTGGCCGAGGCCGCGCGCGACGCTCTGGATCTGCGCCGCGTGCTGTTCGTGCCGGCCGCACGTCCGCCGCACAAGGCCGCCCAGCGGGTGAGCCACGCCGCCGATCGGCTGGCCATGGTCCGCGCCGCCATCGCCGACAACGGAGCGTTCGCGGTCAGCACCGTCGAGCTGGAGCGCGACGGGCCGTCGTACACGGTCGACACGCTGCGCGAGCTGGCCACCTATGAGGGCGCCGACACGCGCCTCGCGCTCATCCTCTCGGCCGAGGCCTTCGCCGACTTCCCATCGTGGCGCGACCCGGCCGGCATCCTGGCCCTGGCCACGCTCGTGGTCGTGCCCCGCGACGGCTACCCGGACGCCGATCCGGCCGCCCTCACGGCGGCCATCCCGGGTCTCACGGCGCCGCGCATCGTGGTCCTGGATGGGCCCCGCATGCAGCTGTCCGCCTCCGAGATTCGGGCTCGGGCACGGACCGGACGCTCGTTGCGCTACCTGGTCCCGGATGCGGTCGCGACGTATATCGGCGACCATGCCCTGTACCACGACGACCGAAGGGACACATCACGTTGACCGAATCCATGGAGCACACCGACCTCAGCGCCCCGAACCCGGACGGCCTGCCGCGCCGTGAGGGCCCGGCGCCTGCCGTCGACCGCGTGGCGCTCGACCTCGCCCGGCGCATCGTGGAGTTGGCCGAGGACAAGAAGGCCGCCGACATCCTGCTCCTCGAGCTCGCCCCGATCACGTCCCTGACGGATTACTTCGTCATCTGCTCGGGCGGCTCGGAGCGCCAGCTCGACGCCATCGCCGACGGCATCATCTCGACCCTGCGCGACGAGAAGATCAAGCCGATCGGCCGCGAGGGCACGCCGGCTTCGCACTGGGTGCTGGTCGACTACGGCTCGGTCATCGTCCACATCTTCACCCCGCCCGAGCGCGAGTATTACGGCCTGGAGAAGCACTGGTCGGAGGCCAGGACGATCCTCGCCGTCCAGTAGGCGGTTCGGCGGCGGTACGGGGGGCCGGGGTACCGTCGGGTCATGCCGGTACGCCGGTGGTGCGTCCTAGCATCGCCGCATGTCCACTCGTGAGCGCTGTCCAGCCTGCAATCACCGGCTCATCACGACCCGGTTCGATACGACGTTCCGGTTGCCTGATCGGAGCGAACGGCTGTGTTTCGGCATCCCCGGTGGGCTGTGCGAGGACTGCTCGCAGCTCTATATCGACCCGGACCTGATCGAGTTGCTCGATCTGGGCGAGGGACGCTGCGTCTTCGCGATCGAGAGCGATCTTGTCGTGCAGGAGCAGGCCTGGTCGTCCGCCGAGTAGGCGCGCGACCCCGCGCGTCATCGAACGCGTCCGTCGGTCCCCGGGGTCAGCCGGAGATCGGCGCCCCTCCCACCGGGACGTGGTCCCGGATCCAGAGGGTGAAGGCCAGGCGCCGCTGGGCGCTGCCGGCCATCGTCGTGCCGGCGCCCTTGCCGACAGCATCCAACTCCAGCAGCCCGGTCAGGGCGTCGCGCAGCTCGGCCGTGGTCCAGCGTCGCGCCTGCTCGGCGAGCTTGCCCGCTCGGAACTCGCTGGCGATCTTCATGGCCCGTGCCGCATCGGGTAGCTTCGCGCCCGCCGCCAGGCGATCGCCGATCTCGATGAGCTCGATGACGCGGCGATGGAGGACGGTCACGACGACCGGCTCGGCGGTCGCCTCCCACAATCGATCGAGGGCGGCGATGGCCGCGTCCGCGCGGCGCTCGCCGACCGCATCGGTGAATCCCCACAGCGATCCCGGGGCACTCTGGGCGACGAGCGCGTCGACGTCCTCGGGCGTGACCGGGCCGCCATCGATGGCGTGGCGCAGTGCCAGCTTGTCCAGCTCGCCCGACGCGATCCGGCTCACGTAGCGGCGGTCGACGTCGCCCTCGGTGATGCGGCTGCCGAGGCGCTCGGCCAGGGCACGGGCGGCACCGGGTGCCAGGTGCAGGCCACGATCGCGGGCCTCGGTCTCGATCCAGGCACCAAGCCCGGCCGGGGCGGGCGCCATGCACCGGACGGCGACGCCCCCACCGGCCGCGATGGCGTCGGCGAGGCGCTTCTGACCGGGGCCCTTGGGATTGCTCTGGGTCGTGGCCTCGACGATGACGACAGCGTTGCCCGGCGCGAGGTGCTCGATCGCGCCAAGGAGCCGGTCGCGGTGCTCGATGCTCTTGGTGAGCGCGCCCGGGTTGCGCACGATGGCCAGCGTGCCGCCACCGAACATCACCGGCGTCAGGAGGCGCTCGGCGAGGCGCGCCGTCTGCTCGCCGGCGCTCGTGAGCTGGCCCGTCACGTCCATCCGGTCGAGGAGCTCGCCGCCGCCAGCCTGGGCCAGCTCGGCCGCCAAGCGATCGATCCGGCGGGCGGCCACCAGGTCGTCATCGCCATACAGGTACAGCCGCGGCGAGGTCATGCGGCGGATCCCCCGTGGGGGCGCGCCGCCAGAGCGTGGCGCATGGCCGCCCGCGACCAGGCCAGGCGCCTGACCTCGGCCGGCTGGACCCCGGCCGCGCGGCACACATCGGCTTCCAGGCGCGCCGCTCGGGCGTGGACCGTCGCCCGCGTCCGCGCGTCCCAGCTGTCCGGGTAGCGCCGATCCCATGAGGCGAAGCGGGCCGCCATCGACTCCAGGCGCTGCCCGGCTCGCTTGTCCGCGTAGGCGACGATGCGCTCCTCGCGCGACGCGAACGCGGCCCAGCGGCGGAACGTGGTGTCGTCGGCGAGGCGCGTGACCGGGTGGTCGGCGACAAGTCGAGCGAGCTCAGGATGCCCCTGGCGGGTAAGCCAGGCGGCTGAACCCTCTCCGTGGGGCAGGGCGCTGGCCGGGTCGCCCGCCGGCAGCAGCTTGTCCACGTCGTGGAGGAGGGCCGCGGTCTCCACGGCCCGGCGGTCGATGGCGATGCCGGCTCGTTCCACGCGCGCGGCCAGCCACGCCGCCACGTCCGCCACGGCGCACGCGTGCGCGAGGGACCAGGTCGGGGGATCCAGGGAGGCGAGCAGGCTCGCGGCCTCCGCCCGGGAGGGGACCGTCATCGTCGGGATGGTAGCGGAGGACGGCGGCAGGGCTCGTCTCGTCGGTCGGGACGGCGGGCATGGCCCGTCGAGGACGTTCGCTGACCTGCGCCGTCCGGCCCGGGGCGAGCGGGATCGCACACCAGAAGTTCGTCGGCGGGCGCGCGCGGAAGGCCCCGCCCCCGGTGGTCGCCGAGGCGACCAGGGCCCCGACCGAGGCGGTGGACAGCGGCCCATCGGCAGCCCGACGCGGCGACGTCTCCACGGCCATGCCGTCGCCCCGGAACGAGACCGTGACCGACCCATCGCGGTCCGTCCGGAACACCCGGGCGCCCACGGCCGCGAGCCGGTCCAGCGTCGGGCGAGCCGGGTGGCCGTACGGATTGTCGGCGCCCGCCGAGGCGATGGCGATCCGCGGCGCCACAGCGGTCACGAAGGCGTCGGTCGTCGCCGTCCGGCTCCCGTGATGGGCGATCTTGAGCAGGTCGACGCGCGGCAGCCCGGCGGCCAGCAGTCGTGGGTCGACACCGTCCTCGACGTCGCCGGTGAGCAGGAAGCGCCGCTCCCCGACGATCCCGAGCAGCACGATCGAGACGTTGTTGATGCCCGTTCCGTCGTCGGGCGGATCGCGCGGCACCTCGCCCCGGATGGGCCACAGCACGCGCAGGTCCACCCCATCCACGCGCAGCCGGTCGCCGGCGGCCAGCCCGGCGCGAGGCGGAGCCTCATCGCGCGCCAGGCGGTCGTGCCACGCCGCGTATCCCGGCCCCGGACCGAGCATCCCGGGCTCGAAGACGCGCCCGACCCGGTACCGATCGAGCAGCAGGGCGAGCCCCGCCACGTGGTCCTCGTGGGGATGCGACAGCACGACCGCATCAAGGCGTCGATCCCATGGCGGGATGCGCCGGTCGAGCTCGATGAGCAGGCGGTCGGGGTCCGGGCCACCGTCGATGAGCAGCCGTCCGCCGCCGCCGCCCTCGATCAGGATGGCGTCGCCCTGGCCCACGTCCAGGACGGTCACCCGGGCGACGCCGGGCGGTCGCGACACGATGATCGCGGCGGTCACCGCCATCGTCCCGATGAGCGCGATCGCCGTCAGCCGCCGCGCCCGGCCACCGGTACTGCCAGGGTGCCTGGCTCGCGCCGACGGTGGGTCCTGGGCCGCCGCGCCCGCGGGCGCCGGTGCCCGATGCGGCCCGCCCCGCCGCCACAGTACGAGCCCGCCGAGACAGGCGACGGTCAGGGCCGCGACGCCGAGCCTGGCACCGGCGTCGATCTCCAGGCTGGCACCGGGCACGCCGGCGGCGGCCGTGACGATGCCGGCCATGACCCGGAGGGCGACCCACCCGGGCAGGGCCAGGACCGCGCCGAGCATCGGCGGGGCACCAGCGAGCACGAGCACCCCGCCAGCCAGCGCGACGAGGCCGACGGCCATCGCCGGCGCAACGATCGGCACGATCAGCAGGTTCACGATCGGCGAGATGAGGGCCAGGCGCCCGAAGGCAGCGAGGACGATGGGCAGCGTCGCGGCCTGTGCCGCGAACGACACGCCAAGACTCTCCGCGAGCCAGCGCGGGACGCGTCCGCCGCCGAGCCGCTCCAGTCGCTCGGTCACGGGTGTGGCCCAGGCGATGAGCCCGGCCGTGGCCAGCGACGACAGCTGGAAGCCGGCGTCGCCGATGAGGTTGGGGTCGGCCAACAGGAGCAGCGCGACCGCCCAGCCGAGGGCCGCGGCCGCACGGCCGGCCCGCCCGCTCTCGCGCGCGAGCAGCACGACGCCGGCCATGACGCCCGCCCGCAGGACCGAGGGCGACGCGCCCGCAAAGACGATGTAGCCCACGACGACAAGCGCGGTCACGACCGCCCGGCGACGCCGACCGACCCGCCCGGAGAGCGCGCCGATGACCCCCGCCACGATGGCGATGTTCCAGCCGCTGATGGCCACGACATGGCTCAGGCCGGTCGTGGCGAACGCATCGCTGACGTCCCGGCTGACGCGCTCCCGGATGCCGATGAGGATGCCCGCGGCGAGGCCCGCCTCCGGTTCCGGCAGGACGCTGGCCAGGGCGTCGCCCGCGCCTCGTCGGAGGCGCTCCAGCGCGCGACCGGGGCCTTCGTCGGCCGCGTCGGCATGGCGCACGACGTCGGCCTGGAGGGTGCCCCAGGCCCCGATTCGCTCCAGGTAACGGCCATATTCCGAGTCGGGACGCGGTCGGGCGCGACCCTCGATGACCACAAGGTCGCCGGGCTCGATGATCGGGTAGCGCGGGAGTGTGGCGGCCAGCAGCACCGTCGGCGCCGCATCAGCGTCAGCGGGGGCGTCGGCGTCGGAGGTCTCGGCTGGCACCAGGTGGACCTCCAGGACACCGACCTGGTCGCCCTCACGGGGGGACCCGACCGACAACACCCGCGCGGGCCACGGTCCCTGCCCGTCGATGTCGGCCGGTGGGAGCGGGGCGGCCGGCGTCGCCACCAGCCGGACGGCGATGGCCAGGGCACCGATCCCCGCCGCCACGAGAGGGCCACGCCAACGTCGTCCGGCCCATGGCCCGACCGCAAGCGCGACGAGGGCCGCGACCGCGACGACCGTCCCGCCCAGTGCGGTGATCCCGACCCGCGCGCCGAACGTGGCCGTGAGCACGGCTCCGACGGCGACCCAGCCGCTCCTTGGCATGTCAGGGCGTCACGAGGTCTCGGAGCTTTTCGAACGTCTTTTCGCCCAGGACCCCGCGCGTCCGTAGCTCCTCGACCGCGCCGAACGGCGCCTCCTCGCGGGCGGCGATGATCTTGGCCGCGGTCGCCGGCCCGATCCCGGGGAGTGCCTCGAGCTCGGTGGTCGTCGCGGTGTTCAGCGACACGAGGCCGCCGCCGGCACCCGCCGCACCGCCGTCCGTCGCGCTCGGGCCACCAGGCAAGACGTCGTCGTCGCGGGAGGGGACCCGCACCTGATCCCCGTCCGCGAGGGCCGCCGCCAGGTTAAGGTCGCGCTCGGCACGCGCCGTGTCGACGCGCGGGCCGTACCCGCCGGCCGCCTCGACGAGGTCCACCACGCGCGCACCGGCGGCCAGTCGATAGACACCCGGCCGTGCGACTGCCCCGACGATCTCCACCACGACCTCGCCGCCGGGCTGGGCGCCGGTCGCAGCCGACGCGCTCGGGTCCGGGCCGATGGGCACGCCGCCGTCCACGATCGTGGTGCCACTGCCACTTCCGAAGGCCAGGACGAAGGCGGCGACCACACAGGCCGCCGTCGCCCCGATGGCCGCCAGGACGCGGCCGTCCACGGTGATGCCGCGCATGGGCGTCGACGTGACGTCGGCGACGTCAGCCCCGACGGCCGGCGACGCGCCCGGCGCCGGGGGGGTCTCGATCACCCGCCAGGGCGGGCTGCCAGTTGGTTGCACCGCGACGCTCCGGGCGGGAGGTCGTGGCGAGCTGCCGTCAAGCGATGACGTCTCGCCACGTTGGGGGCACTTCCGACGCGGCGAGACGTCTGCGGACGATCCTAGCGAGCAGCCATTAGCTGCGACTTATCTGGGGCCCACCCGCGACGCGATCCGGCATAGGACTCCCGGCCAGCGCCGCAGCACGAGGCGCTCCGTGGCGAGCATCTAGGGGAGTTGCTCCCACTCGACCCAGCGCGTGCCGTCCCACCAGCGATGCCAGGTGAAACCGTCGCGGCCGGGCGCCCACACATCGATGCGGTCGGCGCCCCACGAGGATGCGGCTGGCGTGCCGGTCAGCTCGCCACCGAGCGACTCCCAGGCATGCCAGGAGATACCGTCCCAGAAGCGGTTCCACAGCGCGCCGTCGGGGAAGATCGCGAAGACCTGCAGCTGATCGGCCGCCCAGGCGGTCGCGGCCGGAGCGGACACGAGCGTGCCACCCAGTACGGTCGGTGGCTGCCAGGTCCCGGACATGCAGACACGGTGGACGAGGCCCGCGTCCTCATCCACCGAGAAGAGATCGATGCGATCGGAACCCCAGCTGACGGCGGCGGTCGCGCGCAGCGGGGTGGTGTCAGCGGTCATGCCGCCAAGGTTACTCGGTCGGGGCGAGTCTCCGGCCAAGATCATCGGCAACGCACTCGTCGAGTCGACGGGCGATGGCGGCGCTGCCACGGCTGACCGCAGCCAAACCGGTGGCCAGGCCATGGCGGACGATCGAGGGTCGGACCGGAAGGGCCTGCCGCACCTGGGCGGCGCGATAGGCGTCCCGTGCCTCGCGAGTGCGGTCGTTCGCGGCCTGCATCGCGATGTACGTATAGAGGTGGGTCATCGATAGGCTCCGATCGGTTGGTTCAGCGGCGGTGGTCATCGGCGATCAGGTCGCGGGAGTCCGCGCCCCACGTCAGGGAGGCCACATCGAGCAGCCCGAACCCCAGCACGAGGACGATCAACAGGAGGAGCATGTCCATGTCCGGTTCTCCCTTCCCGTCGGTCGCGGTAACCGTTCACCACGCCGATAACCCGTATCTAGATGTATGTCGGTTATGTGCTTACTGTACGGGCTTGCGCATAACCTGTCAACAGGTCTAAAGTGGTTATCGAGATGCCGAACACCACCTTCGATCGAGCTCCGTCCAGGGGTCACGCCCATGACGTCAGTCTCGATGACACCTTCGACTTCCTGAACACGGATGACACCGAGAATGGTTCCCGCGTGGAGCGGTTGCCGACCCTCGATTCCGCTCTCGAATGGTTCGTCGGGCGCGGCGTGATCCACGGCGAGGGCGCCGACCGGGTCCGCTCGCTGGCGGTCAGCTCGCCCGAGATCGGCGCGCGCGACCTGCCCCGGGTGTACGCCGTACGCGGTGCGCTGCGCGAGGTCGCCGACGCCATCGTCGAGGAGCGGCCGCCACGTGACGGCGCCCTGGACACCGTCAACCGGGCTCTCCACGCGCGCCAGGTCATCGAGCTCGTGCCGGCGTCGAACGGTTGCGTCAGCGTCGACCATCGCCATGTCGGCGACCCCATCGACGATGCCCTGGCCCGCCTCGCCGATCCGCTTGTCATGGAGCTCACGACCGGCCATCCGGAGCGAATCCGGATCTGCGACAACGACCGCTGCCGGTGGGTCTTCTTCGATGCCTCACGGAACGGCCGCCGGCGCTGGTGCGACATGTCGACCTGCGGCAACCGGGCGAAGGCGGCCCGCCACCGCGCCCGCAGCAAGAGTGAATCGCCCGACGACGGCCCGGTGATCGCGACCCTCTGAGTCGACGCGCCTAGAGCGCCTCGAGGCGCGGTCTGACCTCGGTCGCGAAGCGCGTCATCGATTCCTCGTCGTACGGCGCGGGAAAGCCCGCGATGATGTGCCTGTAGCCGAGCTCGACGAACGGCGCCACCATGTCCGCGACGTCCTCGGGCGTGCCGACCGGCTGGTCCTTCCACAGGTCGGCGTTGCCGTTGTGGGCGAAGATGTCGCGCTGGACGCGTTGCGCTTCGGCCCGTGAGTCGCGGATGATGACCGAGCCAAGGCCCGTCGTGCGCTCGATCTCGGCCGGGTCCCGGCCGACCGTCTCGCAGTGCTGGACGAGGATGGCCTCCTTGCGCCGGACGTTGGCGATGCCACCACCGACGTTGTTGGCGTCGCCATAGCGGGCCACGAGCTTGAGGGTGACCTGCTCGCCGCCGCCACCGATGAGGATCGGCAGGTGGGCCTGGACCGGCGGCGGATCGTTGCGCACGGCCTTCGCCGCGTAGCGCGGGCCGCTCGCCGTCGGCTCCGTGCCGTGGAGCATGCCGCGCATGATCGGCAGGGCCTCGCCGAGCCAGCGCAGGCGTTCCGGGAAGCCGTCGCCGAATGGGATGCCGTACGCCTCGTGCTCGGTCTCGAACCAGGCGCCGCCGATGCCCAGGATCGCCCGGCCGTTGCTGATGTGGTCCAGCGTCGTGGCCATCTTGGCGGTCAGCGCCGGCTCGCGGAACGTGTTGGCGCCGACCATCAGCCCGATGTGCACCCGCTCCGTGGCCTGCGCCCAGGCGGCCAAGGTCAGCCAGCCCTCATGGATCGGCCCGACGTGGCTCCCGACGATCGGGTACACGTGATCCCACGTCCAGAGCGTGTCGTAGCCGAGGCGATCAGCGCGGCGACCCGCTTCGAGCAGGCTGGGCCAATCGGTGTACTGGTTCCAGCAGAGGGCGCCAAGCTTGACGTCAGACACAGGTCCTCCTTCGTGGGTTCGAGGCCGATGCTATCAGGCGTCGAGCGGTCGCTCAGGCGCGCGGCGGGGGAGGACGTCCTCCATGAGATCCAGATCTGGACGCACATCGTCGCAGCAGATCTCGAGCTGTCGCTTAGAGGCGGCTGGTTCAAGCTACGCGGCGGGATCTCCTACGCCGACTGCTTCGCGGCCGCGCTGGCCCATCGCGACGGGCTGCCGCTCATCACCGGCGACCCCGAGTTCCACCGCGTCGAGGACGTCATCCGGATCGTCTGGCTGGACACGCTCGCCGCGGGCTGACCCTCAGGGGCAGGGACCGGGCGCCACGCTCTGGGCCGGGGCCGGCGCCTCGCCGGCGGCCAGCTCACCGATCACGAGCCGGATGATCCCGCACGGCAGGCCCTGCTCCGAGGCGATCGCCGGGCCGCCGCCCACCAGCGATCGCGCTTGAGCTTCGTTCACGTCGGCGCGGATCAGCGAGGTGCCAGACGGGGTGCGGACGTCGACGATGTAGGGCGCCCCGCCATGGTCGCCGAGCGGTTCCTGCACGATCGCGCCGGCAGGGTAGGTGCCTACCCACTCGTCGTTGACGTACAGGCCGACGGGCGTGTCGGTCAGGTTGTCCAGGCTGATCGTGATGTCGGAAACGGCCGTCCGTGAGCACGCGACCATCGACACGAGGAGCACCACGGCCATCAGCAAGGTCTGGATCGGCCTCACTTGCCCTCGGCCCAGGCCGCGCTGGCGGCCGTCGCCCCGGCTCGTGGATCAGCCATCGCGCAGGACGATGTTGATGAGCTTGCCGCCGCCCGGGGCGATGACCTTGTCCGGCGTTCGCCCGTCCAGGATGGCCGCGATGCGCGGCGTGGCCAGGGCCGCGGCCTCGATCGTCGCCTGGTCGGCGTCGGCCGCGACGACGATCTTGTCGCGCAGCTTGCCGTTGACCTGGACCGGGACCTCGCGGGTCGACTCGGCGGTCGCCGCCACGTCGACGTCCGGCCACGACTCCAGGTGGATGCTGCGTGGCGTCTCGCCAGCGTCGGCCAGGCGCCGCGACCACAGCTCCTCGGTCATGTGCGGCGCGGCCGGTGCCAGCATGAGCAACAACAGGCGCAGCGCCTCATCCCACTCGGGACCACCCGCGACCGGCGTCCCGCGGTAGCGGAACAGCGTGTTGGACAGCTCCATGAGCTTGGCGACCATGGTGTTGAACCGGAATGCCTCGTAGTCGGCGGTCACGTCACGCAGCGTCCTGTGGGCGGCCGCGCGCAGGGCATCGCGAGCGACGCCTTCCGTCTCGCCGGCGGCCAGCCGCCCGCTGCTCGGGTGGCCCGCCTCGCGACCGTGTGGATCCAGGGCAAGCGTCCAGATCCGGTTCAGGAACCGCGACACGCCGCCGATGCCGGTCGGGCTCCACGGACCACCCTGGTCCCACGGGCCCATGAACATCAGGAACAGGCGGACCGCATCGGCGCCGTAGCGCTGGACCAGCTCGTCCGGATCCTGGACGTTGCCCCGGCTCTTGCTCATGCGCTCGCCGTCGGCGCCCAGGATCTGGCCCTGGTTGAACAGGCGCTTGAACGGCTCGCCGTCGCGGACCAGGCCGCACTCGCGCATGGCCTTCGTCCAGAACCGGCTGTAGAGCAGGTGCATGACCGCGTGCTCGGCGCCGCCCGTGTACTGGTCGACGGGCGTCCAGGCATCGGCCATGGCGCGATCGATCGGTCCGTCGCTCTTGTCCGGCGCCAGGTAGCGGAACCAGTACCACGACGAATCGACGAAGGTGTCCATCGTGTCCGTCTCGCGCCGCGCCGGGCCCCCGCAGCGCGGGCAATCGACGCGCAGGAAGGCCTCATCGTGCTCGAGCGGATTCGAGCCCGAGCCCTTGTAGTCCACGGACTCGGGCAGCAGCACCGGCAGGTCGGCATCCGGCACCGGAACGATGCCGTCGGTGTCGCAATAGATGATCGGGAACGGCGTGCCCCAGTAGCGCTGACGGCTGATCAGCCAGTCGCGCAGGCGGTAGGTGACCTTGGGTTCGGCGGCACCGCGCTCCGCCAGCTGCGCCACGATCCGGGCGCCGCCCTCGTCGGCCGGCAGTCCGTCGAAGGCACCGGAGTTGACCAGCCGCTCGTCGCTGGCGTGTGCGATGTACGCGTCGTCGAGTGGCGCGTCGGCTTCCGTGTCGGGCGCGGCGATGACGCGCCGGATGGGCAGCCCGAACTGGCGGGCGAAGGCGAAGTCGCGCTCGTCGTGGGCGGGCACGGCCATGATCGCGCCCGTGCCGTAGCCGGACAGCACGTAGTCGGCGATGAAGATCGGGATGTGCTCGCCGTTGACCGGGTTGACGGCATCAGCACCGATCGATACGCCGGTCTTCTCGCGGTCCGTCGACAGACGATCGATCTCCGTGCGTCGGCGCGCCTGCTCGACGTAGGCGTCGACTTCGGCATGACGCTCCGGTGCGGTCAGTTCGGCGACCAGCGGATGCTCGGGGGCGAGGACCATGAACGTCGCCCCGAAGAGCGTGTCCGGGCGGGTCGTGAACACGCGCAGGGTCGAGCCGCCGGCGTGCTGGTCCGACGGCGCGGTCGAGAAGTCGATCTCGGCACCCTCCGATCGGCCGATCCAGTTCGTCTGCTGGACGCGGATGGGCTCCGGCCAGTCCAGGCCGGCGAAGTCCAGCAGCTCGTCGGCGAACTTCGTGGTCCGCAGGTACCACTGCTCCAGGTCGCGCTTCTCCACCAGGGCGCCGCAGCGCCAGCAGTGGCGATCGATGCCTTCGACCTGCTCGCGGGCAAGCGTGCCGTCGTTGGGGCACCAGTCGACCGGCGACTTCTTGCGGTACGCGAGGCCGGCCTCCAGGAAGCGCAGGAACAGCCACTGGTTCCAGCGGTAGAAGTCGGGGTCGGCGGTGACGACCTCGTGATCCCAGCTGAACGTCGCGCCCATGGTCCGGAACTGGCGGCGCATCTTGTCGATGTTCTGCATGGTCCACGGGAACGGGTGGCCGCCGTTCTTGATGGCCGCGTTCTCGGCGGGCAGACCGAAGGCATCGAAGCCGATCGGGAAGAACACGTTCAGGCCGTGCATCCGCCGGAAGCGCGCGATGGCGTCGGTCGGGGTCACGATGTACCAGTGGCCGATGTGCAGGTCGCCCGACGGGTATGGGTACATCGTGAGCAGGTAGTGACGGGGCTTGCTCGTGTCGGTCAGGTCCGTGTCGTACAGGCGCGCCTCCGCCCAGCGCTGCTGCCAGGCGGGCTCGACCGACGTCGGGTCGTAGCGCTCGACGCGGCTGCGGGTCTCGGCCTGGTCGACGGGCTCGATGGACTCGACGGACTCGGTCACGGGTACGGCCTCTGGATACGGTTCACCCCCCGCCGTCGGCGAGGGGTGAGGACGGCGGTCTGTGCGGATCGTCTGGTGGAGCCACGGGGACTCGAACCCCGGACCCCCTGCATGCCATGCAGGTGCTCTTCCAGCTGAGCTATGGCCCCACGGAGGGCGGATTGTAGCAGAGGGTCAGACTGGGGCCGGTGCGCAAGTCGGGCCGCCCTGTCAGTCGACGATGATGACCGGGAAGTCGTACACGCCACCGAACCGCTCCTCGCCGCGAACGCCGTTGACCACTGCCCGGACCAGCCATTCGCCAGGCCCAAGGGCACCAAGCGAGACGTCCAGCGTCGCACCGCCGTCCTCGCCTCCCAGCGGCGTCGAGATCGGCGCAAGGGGATCGGCCCGCGCCTCGTCGCGTCGCACGGCCTCGAATCTGGTGAACTCGAAGGTCCAGCCGTCTTCGAGGGCGAACGCGAGGCTCGCGCCGGTCCGGATGGAGACCTCTGCCGCGCCGTCGCGGGCGAAGTAGGCGACCGTGCACGAGGCGGGTTCAGGGGGCTGGCTGGCGCACGTCGCAAGACCAGTACCGGCGACGCCGTCGAGGCTCTGCGCGCTCGTCACCTGCAGGCGCGGCAGGATGACGGAGGGCGGTCCGACCGGGTCGGCGATCTGCAGATGCCAGTGATTGCCGGTGTCCGTGGTCACCCACACGATCGACTCGAACGGCTGCATGCCGACCTCGATGTCGGTGTAGGCCACGCTCCCATCGCAGGGCACATCGCCCCGGATGACGAACTCGGCCTCGCCCTCCTGGCCGATCGACCAACGCGCGCCGCCATCGCCGGCACAAGCCATGGCCAGTCGGTACTCCGGGCGGGGCGGGACGCCGCCGACGCGGTAGGAGACGGTCTCACCAGGCTCACCGTCGACACTCGTGGCGTCGAGCACGAGTTCACCGAGTGGTGGCGTGAAGTCCGGCAGGGTCGCGACGGGACTTGCCTCGGAGCTCGCCGCGGTCGTCGGGTCGGGACTCGTCGGGTTGGATGATGGCGCGTCCGTGCCCGGGACCTCGGTCGGATCCACGCCCACCGTCGGCGGTCGCAAGAGCCCGCCACCGATCGCGATGAGGGAGCCGACGGCGACGACCGCGACGCCGGCGGCCAACAGGGTCATGCGTCTGCCCGTGCGCTCGCGACGTCGATGCGCGTGACGACGCTCGAGCTCGTCCGCGGTGATGGTCAGGGGCAGTGTGTCGCCGTCGGCACGGAGCGTCGAGCGCAGCTGGTCTTCGAGTCGGCTGTCATGCATGGCTGGCCTCCACGAGGCTTTGGTCGGAGGGGTCGGCGAGGTGGATGCGAAGTCGATCGAGCGCCGTCTGGAGCTGCGCCTTGATCGTGTTCGGGCTCTTGCCCAGGGTCGTCGCGACCTCCTCCACGGAAAGGTCCGCGTAGTAGCGAAGGACGACGGCCGTGCGGATCTGGAGCGGCAGGTCGGCGATGCCAGCCAGCAGGGCGACCCGGGCCGCGCTGTCTGCGGAGAGGTCGCGTGGACTTGCCCGATCCGGGACGACGTCCAGGCGGACGACCCGCCTGGAGCGGCGTCGCACGCCGAGCGCGTGGTTGGTCGCGACGCGCAGGAGCCAGGCGCGCAACGCGCGCTCGTCGCGGATAGCGCCGCCCTTGTCGAAGGCCGTCAGCAGTGTCTCGATGACGATGTCCTCGGCTTCGGCCCAGTCGCGGACGATGAGGTAGGCCACGCTTTGGAGCTCTCGACCGTAGCCCGCCAGCAGGTCTGCCAGCGTCTCGGGTCGTCGCCTGCGGAGGGCTTCGACGGTCATCGGTCCATCCTCGGGATCCCCCGTTCGGCAGCCTTTGAGCGGGCCGCGTTCGAAGGATAGATGCGCCAGGACGCCGTTCCGGGCTAGTCGCTCTCGACGACGACCCGGAAGTAGTCCGGCCAGCTGGTCATCTCGTCCTCGCCGCGCGTCGCCGACCAGGTCAGCAACACGGTCCAGTCGCCGGTCGGCGGCGCCTCCAGCTCAAGGACACGGCCACTGGCATCCTGCGAGGTGGCGTATTCGGCAAAGCTGTCAGGCACAGCGCTCCGGAACCGTTCCGCCTCGGACTGGAGGACCCAGCCCAAGCGGTAGTCCGCGAACGTCCAACCGTCAGGGAGCACGAAGCGCAGCGGGTCGCCGAGCGCGATCCGGACGACCCGTTCCGCGCCCGGTGCCTGGAACGAGGGCCCGCAGCCATCGACACCGGTGGTCCCATCGATCGAGAAGCCGCCGCCGCAGCCGGTGATACCGGTCTGCCGCTGCTCGCCGGCGACGAGGGAGAGCTTCGGCAGCGCGGGCAGGCTTGGCCGTGGCTCCTCGGTCGCGACCGGCCCGGGTGTCGGGACCGTCGCGGGCGCGGGCTGGCACGCCCAGCTCGCCGTGCCGCTGATCATCTGGTAGGCCGTGTCGCCGCCGAGCGGTCGGGTCCACGCGTCGAGCGGCGTGGGCAACGGGCCCGCCCCCGCGGACTCGACCTCGGGTCGCAGGTCGTCGAAGCGCAGCGTGCCGCTGACATCGCCCGGTGTCCGCTCGACGAAGGTGACCGTGCCCGTGGCGCCCGCTGGCCACGTCGCGTACGCCGCAGCGTCCTCCCGGAAGATCGAGAAGACCTCCGTCCCGGAGGTCACGTCCTGATCATCGACGAGGTTGACGCCGACCCAGACCTCCTCGCCGGCGATCGTCGGCTGGTCCAGGACCGCGAGCCACGCGACGCGGTCGGGCGTGGTCCACTCGCAGGCCAGCGGCATGGTGATCGGCGCCGCCGCGGGCGACTCGAACGTGATGGTGAGTTCGCCGCGCGACTGCACATCAGGGTAGGCGAGGGAGGGCAGCGGCTCGTTGCTGGCAGTGGGGGTGGTCGCGGTCGTCCGGGTGGCGGCCGGGCTGGGCGACGCATGGTCGATCGTCGGCCCCGGCGTCCAGGAGGAGGCTGGGACAGCCGAGCATCCAGCCACGAGGACGAGCACCAGCGCGAGCCCGCCCGATCGCAGCCATCGCTGCTGTCCGACGTGACCGTCCATCGTCCATCTCCCTTGTCTGGGCGTCGGTCGCCCGTCGCCTCTGTGACGCCGCACCTGGCCTGGATGTCACGGTCGCCGCGGACATGGCACCATCCGACCGTGCCGGACGACACGATCTCGACCGTGGTCCACCTGCCGGGAGGACCGATCCCGTACACGCTTCGGCGCTCCGCGCGTTCGCGCAGCGTCCGCGTCGTGGTCGACCCCCAGCGTGGGGTCATCGTCACCGTCCCCGCAACCCGTGCGGGGAGAGTGGACGGGGAGCGACGGGCCGCCGAATTCCTGGGTCAGCGCGAGCGCTGGGTCCGTGGCCACCTCGCGCGCTTTCAGGCGGACGCGGCCACCCTCGCGGAGCGCGGCGGCGCGCGGGCCGGTGGCAGCATCCCGTTCCGTGGCCGCGTCCTGGGCATCCGCGTCGTGCCGGCCGTGAGTGGTGCCCGACGCTCCGACGTCGTGGCCTTCGCCGACGAGCTCGTCCTGCACCGCGCCTCGCGCGACCGCCGGACCGAGCCGGCCATCGTGGAGGCGTGGCTGCGTGATGAGGCTCGGTTGGCCGTGACCGATTCCGTGGCGCGCTTTGCCCCGGCCCTTGGCGTCAGCCCGGCCGCGGTATCGTTCCGTGATCCGCGGTCGAGATGGGGGAGCGCATCGCGCCAGGGCCGCCTGTCGTTCTCGTGGCGACTCATCCTCGCGCCCCCTGAGGCGCTCGAGACGGTGGTCATCCACGAGCTCGCCCACCTGCGCGTGTTCGGCCACGGCCCCGCGTTCTGGGCGCTCGTGGCGGCCCATCGCGCCGATCACCGCGTCTGGCGGCGCTGGCTGCACGACCACTCGACGGAGTTGCATGGAGCGCTCGGCCCGGGCTAGTGGACGATCTCGCCGTCGCTGGCGCCGAGGTACTTAAGGACCTGTCCGTCCTCCCAGAAGTAGAGCGGGACATCCAGCTCATCATTCCCACCGTCGGCGAGGGCGGCCCAGATCGACGAGCACGACTCGATCGTGGCGTCCATGGACAAGGCGATGAGGTGATTGCGGACCGGTGCAAGAAGCACGCGCGGCTCGTCGCCCAGGATCTGTTGCAGCACGTCGGGGAGCAGGAGGAGCGCCGAACCCCAGCCCTGGCCGCCGATCGAGACCACGTCGCCAGCGAGCTCGTCGTTGAAGCGCTGGATCACCGGTGGCTCAGATCGGACCAACCGCTCCAGGTTCGCCAGCGAGGCGGCGAGGAGCGTCGCGTGGTCGACGCCCCAGCGACCCGGGTACTCGGTGTCCAGGACGTGCATCGCTGGCCCGATGTCCAGCCCGAAGCCAACGGGGATCCCCGGTGGCACGTTGATGGCCAGCGGAACGAACTCCGGCGGGAACGGCTGCCATACGCGCTTGATCATGGGCACGAGCTTCGCCGCATGGGTCGGCCACGGAGCGGTCGGGTCCAGGTCCTGCGACGCGGTGCGGATGCTGCGCAGCAGTCCAGGATCCATCGCCCCGCCGATCGGACGGACCGTCCACGCGTCGCGCCGCCGAACCTTGGCCTTGCGGTGGGCGCGACGCTCACCCTTGGCTGCCTTCACGGTCTTCATGGCCGACATCGTGAGACGAGGCGCTCACCTGCCCGTTGCGCGCCGATGCACGCGCGCTTAGCTGCCAGCCGCGACCGGCCCCTGGACCTCCGTGAGGTTGGCGAGAACCATGGCGACGAGGCCGAGCGCCGCCGGCACGGCCTGCACGAAAAGGATCCGGCGCGACACGGTCAGGCCGCCGTAGACGCCGGCGCCCACGATGCTGCCCAGCAGGAACAGCTGGAGGTGGGGTCCACCAGGACGACGATCACCGTTGCGACGATGTCCATCGAGTCTCCCGCTGGGCCGCTCCCCGGCCTCTCGGCACGCTCCGGGAGCGGTGGTGGAGATGAGGGGACTCGAACCCCTGACCCCTGCGATGCGAACGCAGTGCTCTTCCAGCTGAGCTACATCCCCACGGGCGTCGAATTCTAGCAGAGGGTCGCGGCGGCTCGGCCCGGCGAGGCAGCGATACGCCGGCCGCCCGTCCCGGAGCACAGGACCGACGGCCGGACGTCGCGGCAGGCGGCTACCCTCCGGCGATGCCCCTCGGCCTGCTGACCGGACTTGGCGCCGCCCTGTCGTGGGGCACGCTCGACGTGTTCGCGGCCCTCGCCAGCCGGCGCATCGGCAGCCTGCGGGTCACGACCGCCATCCAGGTCATCGGAGCGGCGTTGGTCATCGTGCTGGCCTTGGCCCAGGGCACGTCCGTCCCGACGGACCCGTTCGTGCTCGTCGGCGGAGCTCTCGTCGGTCTCGCCGGGGCGGGCGCGTACCTCGCCTACTTCACAGGCCTGCGCCTGGGCCCGATCGCCGTCGTCAGCGGGATGGTCGCGGCATATGGAGGCCTGACCGTCGTCCTGGCGGTGATCATCCGGGGCGAGTCGCTGACCCTCCTGCAGGCCGCCGGGGCGACGCTCGCCACGATCGGCGTGATCATGACCGGCCTCACCTTCGACGGGACGATCCGGGGCACGCGGCTGGCCAGCCCGGGCGTCGGCTTCGCAGTGATCGCTTTGGTGCTCTTCGCGACCATGTCCATCGGCAGCGACATCGTCATCGAACGCTCCGGCTGGCTGGAGACGCTGCTCGTCTCCCGAGTCTCGAACGCGTTCCTGTCAACGCTCATCCTCGTCGCCGCGATGACGGTCTTCCGCCGCTTCGCGGGCGCGATCCTGGCCGGCGTCGATCGAGCCGACGGCTCGATCGATCTGCGGATCGTGGCCTTCCTGCTCCTGGCGGGGACCCTGGATGTCCTGGGCCTGATCGTCTTCACGTACGGCCTCGAGTACGCCGAGACGTGGCTCGTCGGGCTCGCGTCATCGTTCGGGCCGGCGGTCACCATCGTCTTCGCAGTCCTGTTCCTGGGCGAGCGTCTGCGTGGCATCCAGTGGCTGGGGCTGAGCTTCGTGCTGGCCGGGATGGTCGCCATCGGCCTGCCGTCCTGAACCCGTCGGCAGCCGCCGATCAGGCGCCCGGCAGGCTCACCCAGAAGCGCGTCAGGCCGTCTCGCGATTCGGCGCCGACACGACCGCCGCTCTGCTCCACGAGCTGCTTCACGATGGCCAGGCCGATCCCGGCGCCGCCACGCCCACGGTCGCGCGACTTCTCGACCCGGTAGAACCGCTCGAAGACGCGATCGAGGTCCTCGGGCGGGATGCCCTCGCCGGTGTTGAGCACGGAGATCAGGACGTCGCCGGGTCGCCGTTCTGCACGGACGGTGACCGTGCCGCCCGACGGCGTGTAGCGCACGGCGTTCGACAACAGGTTGGCCAGGACCTGGGACAGCCGGTCGGGATCGGCGCGCGCCGGGAGCGCGACCGGGATATCCGTCTCCAGCCGGAGTCCGGCGCGCTCCACGGACGGCGCCGCGAGCTCGACCGCGGCCTGGACAGCGGCGCTCAGATCGATATCCACGAGCAACGGCGGGCTCGTCCCGGCGTCGCCCTCGGCCAGCGCATCGAGCGAACGGGACAGTCGGACGAGCCGATCCGCTTCCTCGTGGAGCGATACGTACGTGGCCCGATCGGCTGTGATGACGCCGTCGCGCAGCGCCTCCAGATAGCCCTGCAGGTTCGTCAGCGGCGTGCGCAGTTCGTGCGCGGCATTGGCGATGAAGTCGCGGCGCATGGCCTCCTGGCGTTCCAGTGAGGCGGCCATCTGGTTGAACGAGTCGGCGAGACTGGCGAGCTCTTCCGGGCCGTCGCGCGGGACCCGCGCCGCATAGTCGCCGTCGGCCACACGACGGGCGGCGGCACTGACCTCGTCCAGAGGTCGGGCGAGCATCCGGCCGAGCACGACTGCCAGGGCGATGCTGGCGACGACAGCCAGGATCGACGCCGCCACGACGACCGTCGTGACCGAGTCGTCGTACATCTCGCGGGCGTGCTCGGCCGTGTCGCCGGCCTCCATCATCAGGTCCGTGAAGGCCTCGGCCCCGACCACGGCCACGCCGACCGCCAGGATGACCAGGCCGACGGCGGCGCTGGCGATGGCGGCCAGGGCGATGCGTCCGGCGATGCCGCGCGCGATCACGGCGCTGTCGCCTGGGCGGCCTTGTAGCCGATGCCGCGGACCGTCTGGATGTAGCGCGGGGCTTCGGGATCGTCATCGAGCTTGTCGCGCAGCCGCCGGATGTGCACGTCGATGGTGCGGTCCAGGACCTCCGACGCCTCGTGGCCGTAGACGGCGTCCAGGAGCTGGTCGCGCGACAGGACGCGCCCGTCTGCGCCCAGGATCGAGGTCAGCAGGCGGAATTCGACGCGGGTCAGGTCGATGGTCGTACCGTCGTCGCGACGGACCTCGTGGCGCGACGGGTCGATGGTCAGGTCCGCGTGGCGGATGATGGGTTCCGCGGCCGGCGCTGGCGCCGTGCCGGCGTCGCCGGTCGGGCCGGCGGTCGCCGTCGCGGCCGCGCTGGTCCGGCGCAGGATCGACTTGACGCGCAGCACGAGCTCGGCCGGGGAGAACGGCTTGGGCAGGTAGTCGTCGGCGCCGTCCTCCAGGCCGGCGATGCGATCGATGGTCGAGCTCCGGGCCGAGAGCACCAGGATCGGCGTGTGGGCCGCCTCCTCGTCACGGCGCACGGCGCGGATCACGGCCCGCCCGTCCAGCTCGGGGAGCATCAGGTCCAGGACGACGAGCGCCGGCCGATGGGTCTCGATGGCATCGAGCGCGGCCGGGCCGTCCGCGGCCGTCACGACCGTGAAGCCGTCACGTTCCAGGTACGTGCGCACGAGCCGGACGATCTTGGCGTCGTCATCGACGACGAGGATCGGCGCGGTCGGGATCGCCGCATCGGCGGCGGGCGTCGGATCGAGGCCGGACATGGTCAGCATGGTAGGGCGCCGATGCTACGGCCCGAGCATGTCGATCCGGTGACGCGGGCGGCCCGGCCAGCGCTGGGCGCCGCGCAGGGCGGGCGGGCCGGCCAGCGCTGGGCGCCGCGCAGGCACCGGGACTTGCATCGGATGCACGTACCGTTGCCGCCCGCGACCACTCATGCGTCTGGCGCAACGGACCCGGCGCCAGGATCGGACCGAAGCCGCGGCGGTGCGGCATCCGACGCTCCAACGAGTTCGTCCCTGTGCATCGAACGCACGCACCTGGCCCAAGCGCCGATGTCGGCGTCGCAGATGCGGCATCGGGCGCCGCATGGACGGCAGGATCGGCTCCGTTCGCATCTCGCATCCCCCAGAGCGAACCAGATGCGGCACCTGATGCCGCAGGACCTGCATCCACGCGACCGATATCGTCCCTCTCCCGGCAGGTGCGTGTATCTGATGCACAGGCCATTGGTCCGGCTGTATGGAGGGCGCGGCGCAACGGACCCGAGGCGCAGGCTCAGATCGAAGCGGGACCGAGGTGGCGGCACGGAACGGCGCGATTCGCCCCTTGTCGGATTAGAACATCTGTTCTAGGATTCGGCGTCCGATGACGACCCCTCGTGGTGATGTGGACGCTGCTGTCGCGGGCCTCCGGGCGCGCTGGGGAGCCGCAGCTCCCAGGGTCATCGGCGCCCTCGCCCTGGCGTCCGCGCCGGCCGAACTCGAGGACGACGGGGCGGGCACGACCGTCACGGCCCGCCCCGCGCCAGCCCGCCCCGCGCCAGCCCGCCCCGCGCCAGCCCGCCCCGCGCCAGCCGTCGCGCCCCTCCCCGGCGAGCGGGTCATCCACACCGGCTTTGCCGCGCTCGATGCCATCCTGGGCCCCGGCGGCCTGCCGACGTCGGCCAGCGTGGCCATCCGCGGCGACGGCTCGAGCGGGCGCACGACGCTCGCCCTGCGCATCGCCGCCGAGGCCCAGGCGCAGGGCTCGGTCGTGGCCTGGCTGGACCTGTCGCGGAGCTTCGACCCGGTCGAGGCCGTCAGTCGCGGCATCCGTCTCGAGTGGCTCGTGGTCATCACCCCGGCCGACCTCGACGAGGGCCTGCGCATCGCCGGCAGCCTGCTGGCTGGTCGCTCGGTGGATCTGCTCGTGCTGGACCTGCCCGGCGGTCGCCTGGCCAGGACGGACACGCCGGCGAAGGTCGCCGATCGACTCCACCGGATGGCCGCGCTCGCGAGGCGGGCGGAGACCCTGCTGCTGATCCTGGATGCGCCAGGCCTCGGCGGCGGCCTGTCGACCGCGGTGGACCAGTCGACCGGCATCCGGCTCGAGCTGGTTCGTCGGTCGTGGGTCCGCCTGGGCCGCGACATCGTCGGCCAGCGCACCGACGCGCTCGTCGCCCACGACCGCTACGGGCGGCCGGGCCGCACGGCGACCCTCCGGATCCTGTACGCCGAGGGCGGGGAGCGGGACGCGTGCCTGGCGCGCGACGCCCTGCTCATCGATACCCTCGACGTCGCGCCCGATCAGGCGCCACCGGGACGGCCCGCGCCGCCCGGCCACGCGCCGCCCGTCCATGCCCCCGCACCTGAGGCCCCCGATCGCGAGACCCACGACCATGCGACGACTCCACGCGTACGTGCCGCACCTCTCCCTGGGCCTGGCACGGGCCCGACGCTCCGAGCCCTTCCCGAAGGGTCCGCTCGTGCTGGGCGGCAAGCCATGGGACCCGGGACCGGTCATCGACGCGAGCCCGGACGCGCGAGCGCTGGGCGTCCGCCGCGGCATGCCCCTCGGGAGCGCCCACCGGCTCGTCCCTGAGGCGACCTTCATCGAGCCGGATCTCGAGGCCGATCAAGCGGCGATCGAGGCGATCTTCGAGGTGCTCGCCGCGTCGAGCCCGAGCCTCGCCGGCAGCATCGACCCGCTGGCGCCGGGGGTCGGCCTGTTCGAGGTCGGCATCGATGGCCTGGGTCCGCTGTGGGGTCCCGAGCCGGAGCTCGCCGAGCGCATCCGGAGCGCGGTCCGTGGCGCCCTGCCCGTCCCGCCCGAGGCATCCGACGGGTCGGTCGCGTGGCCCGACGATCCGCCGCGCATCGGCATCGCCGACACGCACTTCGCGGTGACTATCGCGGCCCTGGCCGCCCGGTCCGCGGCACCGGTCATCGTCCCGTCCGGCGAGCAGGCCGCGTTCCTGGCCGATCGACCGTCGGGGCTACTGACCAGCGATCCGGATGTGCGCGCCCGATTGCAGCGCTTCGGACTGCGCCGCATCGGGGCCGTGGTGGAGCTTCCGCGATCCGCGCTCATCGCCCGATTCGGCGAGGAGGGTGCGAGGCTGCATGCCCGGGCGCGCGGCGAGGAGACCGAGCCGTTCCGCTCGCGGCGGGCCCCGGAACGCCTGGCCCTGGCCCTGCCCATCGAGCCGCCGGTCGAGGAACTCGAGCCGCTGCGCTTCCTGCTCCACCGCCTGGTGGCCGCGCTGACTGGCCAGCTCATCGGCCGGGGCCTGGCCGCGGACCGGGCGCTGCTCACGCTGGAGCTCGACCTGGCTTTCGCACTCGCCGGCACGTTGCCGCGGATCGAGGTCGAACAGCGCTTCCCGGAGCCCACCGCGGACCCCGATGCCATCGAGCGGCTGCTCTTCGCTCGCCTGGAGCGGGACCCGCCGTCGGCCGCGGTGGCGCGCCTCGGCCTGGAGCTGCGCGGCACCGTACCGGCTGCCGGCCAGCAACTGCCGTTGTTCGTGCCCCAGGCCGCGCGCACGGCACGGCTGGGCTGGCAGCTCGCCAGGATCGCCCTGACCTATGGGGAGGACCGCGTCCGCCGGGCGGTGGTCACGGACCCCGAAGCCCCGCTCGCCGAGGACCGCTGGACGTGGCAGCCCGTCGGTCTCGGCGACGACCCCGGGGCGCGGCCATGACCGCGATCCCGTGGCCGGTCCTCGCGATCCGGGGCACGGACCCCGGGGCGCGGCCATGACCGCGATCCCGTGGCCGGTCCTCGCGATCCGGGGCACGGACCCCGGGGCGCGGCCATGACCCGGCTGCTCCGCGAGCACCCGCGCATCGATGTCGAGCTCGACGACGCCGGCCGCCTGACCGCCATCCGCTGGAACGGCCGGCGCGAGACGGTCGAGGTCTGCAACCGCTGGCGCGTGGAGGAGGCCTGGTGGCGCGATCCGATCGCCCGTGACTACGTCAAGGTGGTGGGGGAGCGTTGGCTGGCCCTCGTCTACCTCGATCGCGTCGAGGGGACGTGGCACCTGGAGCGCCTCTACGACTGAGCTCCACCGGCCGGCAGCAGGATCCTCCTTTGCCACTCCGGGTGGCCGTAGCCAACAGAGGATGCCCATACGCCATCACCGATGGCATACGGGGACGACCGCCACGACCATCGTGCGTGGACGGCTCCATGATTCGCGTCGCGCCTTAGCTACGGCCACCACCAGTGGCCTATGGGAGAAACGGCACCGCCCACCTGCGCCGGGCACACCGCCGGGGCGACGTCCCACCCAGCGGGCCTACCGTCGATAGGTCCGGCGGCCGAGGCCCTCCTCCGATAGATGTCCCTTCCGATGGCCCACCTGTCGGGCGAAGGCATGGTGCCTGTCGTTCGTTCGACGTTAGGGCCACTCGATGGGACACGCACGCCGCGCCGCGCCGCGCGCCGCGCCGCGCCGCGCCGCGCGCCGCGCCGCGCCGCGCGCCCGCTCGCGCGCCCGCTCGCTCGCGCGCCCGCCCCTCAGCGACCCGCTCAGCGACCCGCTCAGCGTGCCGCCTTGCCGATGCGACCCAGGTGCGTATCGCCGAACGACGTGGGCAGCTTGAGTCCGTAGCCGGCGACCCGGTCCATGCCCACGTGTGCCACCAGGATCGCCCCGGCCAGGAGCACCCACGAGAGACCGGACCACACGCCGACACCCAGCACCGCGAGCCCGATGGACCAGTTGTGGGCGAGGTTGTAGGTGAACGCGCCAAGCCGTGGGTCGCGCAGATAGCCCAGCATCGACACGTCCGGCACGAGCAGGAACGGCACGGCGAGCAGCCACGGTCCGCCGTTCGCGCCGTAGATCGCCAGGCCTGCGATGAACGCGGCGAGGCCCTCCAGGCGGAGCCATATGCGGACGGTCGGGTGGATGACAGGAGCAGGGGCGCTGGTGATGTCGTGCATAAGGCTACGATACCTAGCCTTCATGGCTAGTGTCAATAGCCTATACTCCAGCCCATCATGCCGGCCCCATCCCGCACCTCAGCCGACGAGATCCTCGCCGCCGCCCGGGCCATCCTGGAGGAGGACGGCATCGATGCCCTGACGATGCAGGCGGTCGCGGCCAGGGTCGGTGTGCGCGCCCCGTCCCTGTACAAGCGCGTCGCGGATCGAGCCGCGCTCGTCAAGGCCGTCGGCGACGCGGTGACCGAAGACCTTCGCCGAACGCTCGAGCCGGACCGGACATCCGACGCCGACGCCGCCGACCAGGTGCGCGCCATCGCCCATCGATTCCGGACGTTCGTTCGACGCCACCCGCACGGCTACGCGCTGTTGTTCGCGCCGTTGCCGCCGGACCAGGCGCCCGATGCGGGCGCGCTGGCGGCGGTCGGTCGACCGGTCGTCGAGGTCATGGCGCGCTTGACGGGGGAGGAGGGCGCGCTCGAGGCGGCACGGACGGTCGTGGCCTGGGCGCACGGCTTCGTGACCATGGAGCTGGCCGGGGGATTCCGGCTCGGCGGGGATGTGGGTGCGGCCTACGACGCAGGGATCAAGACGATCCTCGCAGGCATCAGCGCACGGGCGATCCCATCGTCAGGGTGACGACGAAGAGGACAAGGAAGACGCCGATCACGAGGATCAGCGCCCCTATGTCGCGTGGCTGCGCGGATTGCATGATCGCCTCCCCCAAGGTGCTGGACCCGTTGCCGACTGATCCGTCGCCCGTGAGACGCCCGAGCGTCACGCCGTGCGACGCCGCGTACACCACCGGCTGGTGCCTATCGGCAACGCCAATGGTAGCTGCGATCCGCAGGACGTGCAGGGCCGATCAGGCCTCCGCGGGTGGGATCGCGCCGACGAACAGGATGACCACCAGGCTGACCAGGACCAGGGTCAGGATCGCGGCGCCGATGAAGTCGATGGGGCGGGGTTCCATGGCGGTTCGTTCGACTCCTTAGGTGTTCAGGCAGGCGGCGCCGTAGCGGATGGTCATGAGGCTCAGCCCGCCCATCGGAGCCACGACCGTCTCGATCCGACAGTCGCCGTCGCCCACGGATTCGAGCGTCACGCTCCCGTCCTCGAAGGGCCCGGACAGCGCCTCCGTACTGTACGTCGCCGTCTCGAGCGCCGCCTGCATCCAGGCGATGACCTCGGCCGGGTCGCCGTCCGGGATGGCGAACACGCCGCTCACCGGTTCGGACGTGGCGTCATCGGCGATGGTCGCGGTGGGGAAGACCGGGAAGCCCGCCGGCAGGTCGTCCCAGATGCGGCCCCAGGCAGTGTCGGTCTGGCTCGTTAGCGGTGCCGCGGTCGGTGCGCTGCTGGCGGGGGCCGATACGACCGGAGCTGTGGGAGCCACGCTGGGCCCCGCGGTCGGCGCCGTCGGTGAGCACGCGGTCAGCGCAAGGGCCATGGCCAGGAGCACGGCCACGGCGGCCATCGAGATGAAGGAGCGGCGGGGTCGCGTGTGCATCGCCCGAGTCTAGCCCGGCTGCCTGTTTCACCCGACGGAAGAGCCGACGAACGAGCGATCGACACGGGGCGCGAGGATGACCCCAGCCGCGGACCATGCCACCAAGAGGCACATCTGGCGATCCACGCCACGTTCCAGATCGCTCAGTCGCTGGCTCTGCCGCCCCGCGCAAACGCCGCCGCGGCGCTCGGCCGCGGTCGATGGGTGGCATCCCGCAGATGTGGCAGGACCCCGTCACCCCCATGTGACGGGGTCCTGCGGCCGGGAATGCGTCGCTCACCAACGCCCCGGCAAGGTCAGCGCCGACCATCGCGGTCGGACGCCGCCGAAACTTCGTCCCGAGCCCCCAGGCGCCGAGACTTGTGTGGTGCTAGACCGCCGCCGCCTGGGCCGCGAGGGCCGGCAGGACGACGAGGATCAGCAGCATCGCGGCGATCACGGCGAGGGCCGTCCGGAGCGCGGTCGAGACGACCGGTCGGATCGGGCGATCGAGGTGGATCGGCGCGTGCATGCCACTGAGACGCCAGAAGGCCTCGCTGTGTTGCGTGGTCATGGATAGAACATTCGTTCTATGATGAAGGGCCCCCCAGGCAGAGCTGGCCTCCGACCGGAGCGACCGTGGCGACCAAGGCCCGCATCCCCTACGCTGAACTCCACGCGCACACCAATTTCTCCTTCCTGGATGGCGCCTCGGCACCGGACGAGCTGGTCGCCCGGGCCGTGGAGCTGAGCCTGGCCGGCCTTGCCGCCACGGACCACGACGGCCTGTATGGCTCGGTGCGCTTCACGGCCGCGGCCGAGGCGGCCGGGCTGCATCCGGTCATCGGCACGGAGATCGGCTTCCGGGATGCGGCCGTCGCGGACCCGGACCAGGTCGTCGTCCCGCCCCGCCGTCAGCGCCGCCGGCCGCGCGGGACGCCGGGCGCGGCCACGACCGCGATGGCCGGCACGACCGCGGCGGCCGGCACGACCGCGATGGCCGGCACGACCGCGATGGCCGGCACGACCGCGACGGCCTGGACCGCCGCGCTGGCCACGACCGCCGCCGACGCCCGGGCTGCCGAGGACGGTCGCCCCAGCCGCCCGCGCCCGGAACGCGCCCGCCTGCCCGGCCATCGCGAGCCGGTCAAGGAGGACCTGCGCGGCATCGGCCGGCGTGCCCGCGGTCCGCGGCTCGTCCTGCTTGCCCGTGACCAGACCGGCTGGCGCAGCCTGTGTCGGCTGTTGTCGCGCGCGAACCTGGCGGGCACGAAGGGTGCCCCCAGCGTCCGCCAGGCCCTGCTCGACGAGCATCACGAGGGTGTCGTCGGCCTGTCCGGTGGGCGTGACGGAGAG
>Ga0163144_10002412_pt1 | contig 43181 bp, 36 predicted proteins | sample OliLak19BULKMAT1_FD_123175 | JGI IMG/M metagenome (GOLD analysis project Ga0163144, IMG submission 123175) | Freshwater microbial mat bacterial communities from Lake Vanda, McMurdo Dry Valleys, Antarctica - Oligotrophic Lake LV.19.BULKMAT1 | ecosystem: Environmental > Aquatic > Freshwater >...
CGGCCAAGGCCGTCGTGTTGCCCGTGCAGCTGAGCACGCTCGTGTAGTTGGCCGCGCTGCCGGTCGTGAACGTCTCGGCCAGCGTGATCGCTGCGCCCACGTTCACACCTTGCGCACTGCCTGCATCCGTCTCGCTGGCCGTGTCGGCCACCGAGGCCAGCGTCGTCAGGCCGGTCGCGGTGAAGTTGATCGCGTCACTGAGGATCGCGCCCGACCAGGTCTTGCGCAGGGTCAGGGTTGGGCGCGCGTTCGTGTAGGTACACGTCACCGCGCTGTCGCTCGGCATCGTGATCGTGCGGCTCAGGCCGCTGCCCGAGACCGTCACCACGCTGCTGTCGGTGTTCTTGGTGCAGGCCAGCGTCGTGTTGTAGTTGCCCGCGCTGCCGGTCGTGAAGGCTTCCGCCAGCGTGATCGTCGCGCCCGCCGAACCCGTCGCCGTCGCCGCCGTCGTCGTCGCCGGTGCCGTCGAGCTGCCCGCCGTCGCGCCACTGCCGCCCGTGATCGCCAGGCTCACCGCATTGGCGGCTATTGCATTGGTCCACGTCTTGGTCAGCGTCACGCCAAAGGTCTTGCGCGTATTGGTGTAGGTGCAGGTGACCGTAGCAGCAGCCATTGCCGCCGTGATCGGCAGGGTGTTGGAGGCCTGGCCGTTGGTGCCCGAAACCGTGCCCGCATCACAGGCCAGCGTGGTCGTGTAGTTGGCCAGCGTGCCCGTGGACATGGTTTCGGCCGGGAGCGTCGCGGTTTCGCCGGCAAACACGGTCACGGACGCGCCGGTGGCGTTGGTCGGAGCCGTGGAGTTGAAGGCGGCGGTGTTGTTGATCAGGCCGGTGGTGGCGGCGATGGCGGCTACGTTGCCGGCGATGCTGTCGGCGGCCCAGGTCTTGGCCAATCGGAAGGACGCAGACTTGCGGGTATTGGTCAGGGTGCAGGAGATGACGTCGCTGTTGGCCGGCGTCAGGTTGAAGCTGGTGCCGCTGCCGCTGGGCAATACGGTAAGAGAGCCGCCGGTGCTGTTGCTGCAGCTGATGCTGGTGTCGTAGTTGGACAGCGCGGTGGTGCCTGCGGCCGTTTCCGACAGCGTGACGCTGTTGCCAGCGGTGCCGATGAACAACAGCGACGAGGAGGTGACGGTACTACCGGTACCGGTGGTGGTACCGGTGCTGGTGCCATTGGTCAGCGCGAACTGGTCGGTATTGGCAACACGGCCACCGGCAGCGGTGATCGCCTTTTGCAGCGTGATGCGTGGTCTTGGCGTGTTGGTGAAGGTGCAGGTGATGTTGTCGTCTGGCGCCGGGCTAAACGTAAACGTGCTGACAGCAGAATTGCTGGGCAAGCCAACGGTGGCGCCGCTGCCGGCGAAGGCGTTGACGCAGGTGAGACGGGTGTCGTAGCTGGTCAGCGGCGAGGTGCTGCCGGCGGCCATGGCATCGGTGATCGTCAGCGATGAGCCGGGCGTGACGCGGAACGTCGGGTTGGTGGCGTTGGTGAAGTTGCCGGTACCGGCACCCGTGGTGGTGATGCCGACCGCAGCGGCGGTGATTGCCGTGCCGGCCGCGGTGTTGGTCAGCGTGGTGCTGCCAGCGCCGGAAACGGTTACAACGAATTGATCAGCAGCGACGACGCGGCCGCCGACATTCTTGACCAGCGACAAACGGCCACGCTTTGTGTTGGTAACGGTGCAGGCGGCGGCGGAGTTGGTGGTGTTGAGTGAGGCGGTGATGACGCGCGTGGTGTTGTTGCCGGCGACGCCGGTCGTTCCGGTCACATTGGCGCAGCTGATGCTGGCGTCGTTCTGCCAGTGGATGGGCTGGCCGCTGGGTTGTTCGGTGATGGTGAGGGTGCGGTTGGTGCCGATCACCGACATATAGACGCGCAGGGTCTGGCCATCGGTGATGGAGACGCTGATGGGGGTATTGATAGCCGCTGTGGTGAGGGTGCCGCCATTGATGCTGTGCCCCAACGTCGATCCGGCCGGGCCACTGGCGCTGAAGCTGAAACTCTGGCTGTCGCCATCCGGCAGCGTCTGCTTGGTGACGTCCACATATCCCGCGACCAAAACCGGGTTTACGCCGACCAGCAGAGTTGCGTTGCCGACCTGGCACTTGGAGCTGGTTTGGGGAATGATGTCTGCTGGGCCAGTGCACACATCATTGCCGTTATTGCTGTAGGCAAGTAGCCATGGCACTGAAAGGTTTCCACTGGCATCCGCCAGGCACTGCACCTTCATGTTCTGGATCAAGGGCACAGCGGAAGAGCTGCCCAGGAAATCGCCGCAGAAATCCTGTTCGCCGGGCGCAGGTGGCTCATCACCGTCGAACCATGGCGCTGGCGTTTGCGGAAAAGTGGCGACCGAGCATTGACCGCCGGCATTCTGGGGGGCATTACCCGCTTGGCCGACGAAAAAGCCAGGGTCGTATCGATCCGGGTTGCTGCTATCCAGTTGCAATGTCACATTGACATTGATCGTGGCGCTGGCCGTGCAGAATTGAGGCGTGCCCGGCGCCGCCGTAAACGTGGGCGCCACCGTGAAGTCGTTGGCCGTGCAATTCACGTTGCCCACTCTTGCATTGACACACGTAGTGTCTTGAAGCGCGTTGACGGTCTGCGCAAGCGCAACCCCCGGCGCTACGGCCAGCATCGTTGCCGCCAAGACCGAAACGCAGCAGGCCGCCATCGCACGCCGACAAGGCGTTGCGATCAGCTCGAGAGCCCACCGTCCGAAACCCACGTGCATCCCCGCTTCCCTTGAAAAACAACCTTGACTAGATGCAACCGAAGCCTGTACCGACCCGTATACGACACGGGCCCGACGGCACAAGCGCCAAGCCGGCAACCGCCAGAAATGTAGAAACTGCCAAACCGTTCGCAATATCCAAGCCAAGCCCGGCTCTAGTGGCCGATAACTTGAAGCCTGTCACATTTTAACCGCACACCCTGTTCGAAATATTGACCACCGTCACAATTCTAACCCGTATGGTGGCCTCCTTGTGTGAGGCTCAGGCGACGACAACACCCTGACGCAACGCGTCACAAAGAGACAGGCCCCGGCGAACCGGGGCCTGTCTGGTCACTCTGACTTCGGCCGGATACTCGCCCGGCAGTTGTCATCAGAACGTGACGGACCAGCTGTTGATGTAGCCGGTGTCGCCCGCGGCATTGTCATTGACGCGCAGCTTCCAGATGCCGTTCAGCAGTTCTGTCGACAGGTTCAGCGTGACGGTCTTGACCACGTTGTCGGTGCTGGTGCCGGTACGGTTGTGGATGTTGTACAGGCTGCCATCCGGTGCCACCAGGTCCACCTTCAGGTCGCCCTGATAGGTGTGCACGATGTTCACCGATACCGAGGCGGTGCTCGGGGCGTTGCCGCTGCGGCCAGCGACGGTGATCGGGCTGTCAACGGTGAGGTTGTCGCCGATCGCGTAGTCCGCCGTGTTGCTGTAGGTCTGCGGGGTACCACCACCGCCGCCGGCGGTGTAGCTGCCGGTGAGGCTGAGGCCTGCGAACGCCGTGTAGGCCTTGAGGCGGACGTAGTAGGTGCCGGCCTGGGCCGTGGCGATGGTGCAGGTCTCGGCATTGCCCGAGGCATACGGACGGCAGTCATAGACGGTGTCGGTCGGCGCGCTGCCGAACTTCACGTACATGTCCATGTCGCCGGTGCCGCCAGTGGTAACGAACTTCAGGCCAGTGGCGCCGGCCGGGACGACCATCGTGTAGTTGAGCGAAGCGCCGGTGGCTGCCGACAGGTTGGTCACCGCGACGCCGTTGCTGAGCACGTTGCTGGCGGCCGAAGACACTGTGACCGACTTGCTGGTGGTGTTGGTGGCGCCGCCGTTGTCGGTGACCGTCAGGGTGACGGTATAGGTGCCGGCCGCCGTGTAGGTTTTGCTGGGGCTGGTAGCCGTGGAGGTGGTGCTGTCGCCGAAGTTCCAGCTGCGCGAAGCGATGCTGCCGTCGCTGTCGGTGGAGCTGTCGGTAAAGGTAGCGGTGAGGCCGCTGGTGGTGAAGCTGTAGTTGGCGGTCGGCGCCACGTTGGTGGGCGTGCCGCCAGCAGCATCAACCGCCGCCTTGGCATTGACGATGCCGGCACCGATGGGCTGCGAGGGCGTGGCCGGGAAGGCGCGGGCCGTGCTCTTGAGCAGCGCTTCGACCTGGGCCGGAGTCTTGTCCGGATTGGCCACGGCCTGGATCAGGGCGATAACACCGGCCACGTGCGGGGTGGCCATCGAGGTGCCGCTGTAGTTGACGTAGGTTTCAGCCACCGGGCCCTGGGTGCCGGTATTGAGCGTCGACATGATGGTCGAGCCGGGCGCGGCGATGTCCACCCCGGTGCCGTAGTTGGAAAAGCTGGAACGGGCGCCGGTGCTGGTGATGGAACCCACCGCTACAACGTTGGCGCAGTTGGCCGGCGAGGCACCGGAGACATTGGTGTTGTCGTTGCCGGCGGCAATGGCCAAGGTGGCACCGTTGGCGACGGCACTGTTGATGGCGGCCTGACTGGTGGCACCGCAGGCACCGGAACCACCAAGGCTGAGGTTGATGACACGGGCCGGATTGGCATTGGCGGGCACGCCGCTGACGGTACCGCCGGCCGCCCAGATCATGGCATCGGCGATGTCGGAGTCGTAGCCGCCGCATTTGCCGAGCACGCGCACGGGCACGACCTTGGCGCCGTAGGCCGTACCGGCGACGCCCTTGCCGTTATTGGTGACGGCGGCAATGGTGCCGGCGACGTGGGTGCCATGCCAGCTGGAGGTTGAGGCCGGGACACCGGAACCGCAGGCGTTTGCGGCGTAACCGTCGCCTGGATCGCTGGCGTCGGAATCGCGGCCATTGCCGTCAACGGAGACCGCGGTATCAACGATGAAGTCGTAGCCGGGCAGGATGTTGGCGTTGAGATCACTGTGGTTGGTGATGCCGGTGTCGAGGACCGCGACAACGGAGCCAGTGCCCGTGGTGATGTTCCAGGCTTCATCGGCCTTGATGCCGGCGGTGGCGTTGAAGTAACCCCACTGCTGGCTGTAGTTGGTGTCGTTCGGGGTCAAGGTCGCCTTGTTGAGGCGATCGATCTCGACATATTCGACGTTCGGATTGGCGGCGATCTGGCGCATCAGCAGTTCGGCGCCGGCGCGATCAAGTTTTTCCGAGGAGCGCAGGACATCGGCACCAAGCGACATGCGGCGGATGTGACCGACCGTCAGCAGCTTGCTGGAAGCGCGCTGGCCGGTTTGCAGGCGCGCGGCCTGGATCATCTGGTGAGAGCTTACCGAAGCCGCGTCCAGTGCCTTCTGCAGCCTGGCGGGATTGCCGGCTTCCGGCGTGCCGTCGCGGTACTTGACGATGAAGCGATCAAACTGGACATCGGACTGCAGGGCGCCGAGCAGGACGCGCGGGGCTGCCTGGGTGGTGCCGGCCGCAATCAGCAGCGGGGCAGCAAGGGCGATAGAGAGAGCAGTGACGAGGGTCTTGTGGCGGAGCGAAGAGATTTTCGAACGAATCACGATGTGTTTCCCCGGAAAGGTTGGAATAGTGCCGCGACTGCGGCGGTCCATGCGTCCTTGCTTCCAGGTTTCAAACGCAAGCCCTCCCCCGCGAGGTCATCTAATCGACCTCAATCCTGATCCGCAGGGAAGGCAGTTCGTTGCCCGGACGGCGTGATGAAGTTCACAGTTTCATGACGCGGGACGGAACCTAACGTGAGTAAAGTCATGCAGTCACGCTGCGATGCAGCAAAAAAAGCCATGGCGGAAAACCGTTGCAAATGCTTTACACGGCATTGCTCCAGCAGCAACGCATTTGCCTTGGGCAGGTCCTGACCCACCCGGAGCGACCCTTCAAAGGCGGGGCAAAACTCACTGGAAACAGCAGACAGTCCCCTGCCTCCGCCCGGATAGCGGGGTTGTTGCGTGATTATTTCTCGATAAATCACGACAAGACCGACTGCCGCCCGGCTGTAGCTCAATTCTCAACACCCATGCAATCCACGCCGGAGTCGCTTCCTGGCCAGAGGGGGGATTGCGCGAGGCATGCGGGTGAGACTGTTGCCATGACCAGCACCCTGGACCCTTCCTGCGCAATCAACACGGGCCACGACCACGTTGCCTGCAGAGGGCTTGGCCCGTGATCATCCCACCCTGATACCGGCTAGCGGGACGACTGTTGCCAGCACGCGCCGCAGTCGAAACCGGCGGCAAAAAAAGGCCAGCAATCGCCAACCCCTTTCCGGACCCCGGACGCGAGCGGGCAATGAACAAGCCCGCCTGCTGCGGACATCATTGTTTTTTGGAGGCGATCCAGCGATCAATCTTTGCCTGCAGCACGCTCAACGGCACTGCGCCGTCCTTGAGCACTTCTGCGTGGAATTCACGCGGGTCGAATTTGTCGCCGAGTGCGGCTTCGGCCTTGGCACGCAGCTCCAATATCTTGAGTTCGCCAATCTTGTAGGCGAGCGCCTGGCCGGGAATGGCGATATAGCGTTCGGCTTCGGCGATGGCATCGGTATCTTCGACGGCAGAGTTCGTTTTCATGTAGTCGATCACCTGCTCGCGGGTCCAGCCCTTGCTGTGCAGGCCGGTATCGACGACCAAGCGGATGGCGCGCCACAACTCGCCCTGCAGGCGGCCGAAGTACATGTACGGGTCGGTGTAGACACCAAGATCCTTGCCCAGCGATTCGGCGTAAAGGCCCCAGCCTTCGACGAAGGCGGTCTCGCCGCCAAAGCGGCGGAACGCTGGCACGCCGGTCAACTCCTGCTGGATGGCGATCTGGAAATGATGGCCGGGGATGGCTTCATGCAGGTACAGGTCTTCCGTGTCCCAGGTCTTGCGGCTGGGCAGGTCAAAGGTGTTGACGTAGAAGATGCCCGGGCGCGAGCCGTCCTCGCTGGGCGGGAAATACTGGCCGCCGGCCATGGACGCGGCGCGATAGGACTCGACCGGGCGGATTTCGAACCCGGCCTTGGGCAGCAGCGAGAACTGCTCGGAGATTTTCGCGTCGATGCGCGCACGCAGGCCGTTGTAGGCAGCGAGCAGGGCTTTCTCGTCCTTGAATTCGAAGCGTTTGTCGGTAGTGACGAAGGTAAAGAAGTCCTGCAAGCTGCCCTTGAAGCCGACCTCGTCCATCACCTTTTGCATTTCGCCGTGAATACGCGACACCTCGGCGAGGCCGATGTCGTGGATCTGCGCCGGCGCCTGATCGGTGGTGGTCTGGGTCTTGGCGTTGAAGGCGTACCAGGCCTCGCCATCGGGCAGCGCCGACAGCGACACGGTGTCGCGGCAGGCGGGCAGGTAGTCATTGGCGATGAAATCGCGCAGGCGCTGGTAGGCCGGGGTCAGTCCGTCGGCGATCATGCTGCGGTAGGCGTCGCTCAGGCGCTTTTTATCTTCGGCGCTGAAATCGGCCGGCATGTTGCTGATCGGGCCCCAGAAGGTCGTTTGCTCGGGCTTGCCCCTGATGATGGCGTCGAGCTGCGGCAGCACTTTGGTCATCAGCACCTTGGGCTGAACCACGCCGGCCTTGATGCCTTCGCGCATGTTGGCGATGGCCTGGTCGAAGATCGCCGGCATTGCGCCGCCGCGCTTGAGCCAGTTGTCGTAATCGGCCACGGTCTTGAACGGCTGCACGCTGCTGCCCGAGCCGAGCATGGGCACGAAACTGGCGAAGCTGCTGAACTGGTCGATCGGCAACATCCAGACCGGAAACCGCTCGCCCTCCAGGGAGAGCCGGCGTTCGCGCACAAAGATGTCGTAGCTGATGCGCGCCTGGCCTTCGAGCACGCTGCCGTCGATGGCCTCGGCTTTGTCCAGCCAGGACTGGTTGAAGTCGTGCTGCTGCCGGCGGTATTCGGCGGTGAAGAAGTTCGGCAACTGGTCGTTGTAACGCGCATCGCCGATGAAGGTGGCGGTGATCGGATTGAGCTTGAGGCTGGCTTCCCAGTAATCGGTGTAAAGCTGCTCGAGCTGCGCTGCGACCTGGGTCGGGTCGGGTTTGGCGGCTTCAACGGCGGGCGTGGTTTCGTTGGTCTTGCCGCAGGCGGACAGGCCTGCAGCAAGAGCGATGGCGATAACGAGCGGGCGCAGGGTCATGGCGGGAGTTCGCGTTGGGAATTCGCGAGCATGAGCCAGAAGCGACACGACTTCACAGGCCGGAAGTCATGATCGCAGCAACCGTCAGCGAACGCAGCCGGCAGCGGCGCCCGGATCGGGAAAACCGGTCAGGCAAGCTTTTCCTGCGATCGGGCCTTCGGCCGTGTCGGCGCGCCGACCTGACTATTTGGTCAACAACAGCGTGGCAATGATGGCCATGGCAGCCACGATTAGCATGATCGCCGCCCACTTGCCGGCACTGCCGCCAGCACCACTGGCGGAAGGTGCGATCGGTGCGCTGGCGGGCTGTGCCATCGGCTCGACGCCAGGCGCAACCAGAATGAAACGCACCGCATCCAGCCGCAGTTCGTCGCCCGGGCCCAGGAAGCCCTGCTGCACGCGCTTGCCGTTGATATAGGTGCCGTTGGAGGAACCCAGGTCTTCGACCGAAAGTCCGTCCGGGGTCGGCTTGACCAGGGCGTGGCGGCGGGAAATCTCGTCGGCGGGCACCGAAATGTCGCATTCGGGCGCGCGACCGATGACCACGGGACTTGCCACCGGGAACACCTTGCTGAACACCGCTCCGGAAACACCACGCAGCATGAACTTGGGAATCGCCTGGCGAACCCGGGTGGCGCCGGAATCCTCGTCGGAACCGCTGATAGCGAGGGGCGCACTGCGTGCGGCCTCCACGATGGCGTAGCGGGCAAGGACGCCGGCAAACAGGATCTGATCGCCAGCGCGCAGCGACATCAGGTCGGTGACCGGTTTGTTGTTGACCTGGACCGGCCCCCCGCCAACCTTGGGAATCTGCAGGTTGGCGCCGGTGCTGGTGACGTGGATTTCGCAGTGATGGTCGACAATGCCCGGGAGATTGAGCATGACCGCACAATCGGAAGACGCACCGATGCGATTGATGCCCGGACTCAGCAGTACCTGACCATGCTCGCCGTTGGGAAACACGAGTTTCATTGACAATCTCCAGAGAAGGCCCCGCCCCTCAGGAGCCCCAAGCCCGTATCTTAGCCATGAATGCCTTCACAAAGGCAGGGGGGGCAGCACTTGTCGCCGGCATTGGCCGTCCCCACACTGGCGGAATGAACCTTGCCATGTTCCTCGCTCTGCTCGCAATTCCCGCCTTCGCCTTCTGGTCCGCGGGCCGCGATGCGGCTGAACGCGCCATCGAGTACGGACGGCAAAGCTGCCAACGTGCCGGCGTCCAGTGGCTGGACCAGAGCGCACACCTGGTGCGCCTGCGCCTGGCTCGCAATGCCGAGGGCCGCCTCAGGTGGGAGCGGCAATTCCGCTTTGAATACTCGGTCGCCGGCATCGACCGCAGTGCCGGGCTGGTGACCCTGATCGGGCGTGACATGGTGTCGCTTGTCGGCCCGATGCCGGCAGAAACTCAAAATCCCGCTGACGAATCCACGACATAGGGGGTCTTGAGCCACCGCTGGCTGCGCGACGGAAGCTCAAGACGCACTCTCATTTGATTATTCGCAGATGGGCGCCGCGCTTCGGGCCATCGCTACCCGGACCCGCAGTCTCAGGCGGATCTTCCGGCGGCAAGGCCGCCCCATCCTCGGGCAACATCATGCCCTGGCCGGTTTCCTGGGCATAAATGGCGATCACCGCCGCCAGCGGCACCCGCACGGACTGGCTCACGCCGCCGAAGCGCGCCAAAAAACGCACCTCTCGCAACCCGATATCAAACTGCGTTACGGCCCGCGGAGCGATATTGAGGATCACCCTGCCCTCCTTGATCGCCGAGGCCGGAACCTGGACGCCTTCGCCGCCGGCATCAACCAGCAGGTGCGGCGTCATCTGGTTGTCGCCGATCCATTCGTATAGCGCCCTGAGCAGATACGGGCGGTTCGAAGTCATGCCGGGCACGGGCGCATCACTCACGGGCGGCCTCAAACCGGCATCTGCCTGAGCTGTTTTTCTTCCGGCGTCATGCTGCGGGTATAGCCGGGGTTGCGGAAAATCCGCAGGCCGTAGTCCTCGATCAGCTTGGCTTCCTTGGGCAGGAGCACGCCCAGAGCCGGCAACCGCCAGATGATCGGCGCCATCGCACAGTCTGCCAAGCTCATTTCGGGGTTGAGGAGGAATTTCGATGCCTTGAACAGGGGTAGCGCCTCCAGCAACAGTTCCTTCAACCGCTTGCGACCTGCCTCGGCCAAGGCCTTGCTGCCGCCCTGGATGGCCTGCACCTGCGGCACCCATTCATGTTCGATATTGATGATCGCCAGACGCAGCCGGGCGCGCGACAGTGGATCGACAGGCATGAGTGGCGGATGCGGATAGCGCTCGTCCAGGTACTCGCTGACCACCGAGGCGGCATAGAGGACCAGGTCGCGCTCGGCCAAAGTAGGCACGGAATGGCGGGGATTGAGGTCAAACAGTTCCTCGGGCGGATTGGCCGTATCCACCGGCACCATTTCATAGGTCACACCCTTGGCCGCCAACACCAGGCGGACACGGTGGCAGACCACGCAATCGCGCGCGGAGAACAGAGTCAGGGCATTGCGAAGACGCGGGCTGGCAGCCATCAGGGAACCTCGACCGGGTGTCGCGGCCCCATGGCCGCGATCATCAGGCCTCAACCCTGCCCGAAAAGTCGTCTTTTTCGCAAGCCCCGGCCAGAAAAACCGAAGCCGCCCACAAAGGCGGCCCGGTCCTAATCCATCAGGGTGACGGCAACAATCAGTGCACGTCGCGCCAGAATTCCACTTTCAGCAGGTAGGCCAAGAAGGTGAAAAAGGCCAGGAACAGCACGACCCAGACACCTATCGACTCGCGTTTGATCGCCGACGGCTCGCCGACATAAGCGAGAAATGCGCTGATATCACGGGCAACGCCGTCGAACTGCTCGGCATCCAGCGTGCCTTTCTTGTGCTCGGGAATGCTGAAACCGGTGATGCACTGGCCATTGAACTCGCCCTTCGTGCAAGGCTGAGCCTCGCCCTTGGCATTCTTGTGCTTGGCCTCGGTCACCGGATGCTGGCTGCCCTGGAGCTCCCAAAGCACATGTGGCATCGAGGCGCCGGGGAATACCGTGTTGTTCCAGCCGGCCGGGCGCGATTCGTCCACATAGAAAGACTTGAGGTAGTTGTAGGTCCAGTCCGCACCTTCAGCCTTGGCCCGGGCGATCACGCTAAGGTCGGGCGGCGCCTTGCCGAACCAAGCCTGGGCGTCGCCGGCATCCATGCCGGTGTTCATGGTTTCGCCGATCTTGGCGCTGGTGAAAATCAGGTTTTGCTCCACCTGCTCGACGCTCAGGCCCAGATCCTCGGCCATGCGCGAGTAGCGCTGATAGCCGAGCGAATGGCAGGCCGAGCAGTAGCTCATGTACAGCCCGGCCCCCCGCTGGAGGGAGGCCTTGTCACCCAGGTCGATCTGGGCCGATTCCATGCCGGCGCCTTCCGAAGCCAAGGCCAGCAGCGGCAACAGCGACAGGCCCAGAAACAGGGCGCGGAACATCCGAGGCAGCTTAGTCATGCATGGTCACCCGCTCAGGCACCGACTTGAAGGAGCCCATCCGGCTCCAGATCGGCATGGTGATGAAGAACGCGAAGTAGAAGAAGGTCAGTCCCCGCGCCACCCAGGTCTGGATCGGGCTGCCGGACTGCATGCCCAGCCAGGCCAGCACCACGAAAGACACGGCGAATGTCGCGATCATCAGTTTGTGCAGCATCGGGCGATAGCGGATCGACCTCACCGGACTCCTGTCCAGCCAGGGCAGCAGGAACAGGATCAAGGTGGCGCCGCCCATCACCATGACGCCGAGCAGCTTGTCCGGGATTGCGCGCAGCATCGCGTAGTAGGGCGTGAAGTACCAGACCGGCTTGATGTGCTCCGGCGTCACCATCGGGTTGGCCGGCACGAAGTTGTCGTGCTCCAAAAACAGGCCGCCGAAGGTCGGTGCGAAGAACAGCAGGAAGGCGGCAAAGGTCAGGAAGAAGGCGGCGCCGAACAGATCCTTGACCGTGTAATACGGATGGAAGGCGATGCCGTCCTTGGGGATGCCGGTGTCCTTGTCCTTGACCTTCTTGATGTCGACACCATCGGGATTGTTGGAGCCCACCTCGTGCAGCGCCCCAAGATGCAGGACGACCAGCAGCAGGAGGACCAACGGCAGGGCGATGACGTGCAGGGCAAAGAAGCGGTTGAGGGTGACATCGGAGACCAAGTAGTCACCACGAATCCATTCGGTCAACTCGGGCCCGACCACTGGCACCGCACCGAAAAGATTGATGATCACCTGCGCGCCCCAGTAACTCATCTGGCCCCACGGCAGCACATAGCCCATGAAGGCTTCGGCCATCAGGGTCAGGAAGATCAGCATGCCCAGCACCCAGACCAGTTCGCGCGGCTTCTGGTAGGAGCCGTAGATCATGGCGCGGAACATGTGCGCGTAGACCACGAAAAAGAACAGCGAAGCGCCGGTCGAGTGCATGTAGCGGACCAGCCAGCCGCCCTCGACGTCTCGCATGATGTATTCGACCGAGGCAAAGGCTTCCGCCGCGCTCGGCTTGTAGTTCATGGTCAGGAAGATGCCGGTGACGATCTGGTTGACCAGCACCAGCATCGCCAGCGAACCGAAGTAGTACCAAAGGTTGAAGTTTTTCGGCGCGTAATACTCTGACAGGTGCTTCTTGTAGGCCGGCATCAGGCCCGGCGCACGGTCGGTGACCCAGCCGGTGAGGCCGGCCACGCTGCGTTCGATCAAGTTCATCAGACAGCTCCCTGCGGCGCGATGCCGACCACCAGGTGGGTGTCGTCAACGAAGTGGTAAGGCGGCACTTCCAGGTTGGAGGGCGCCGGCACGCCCTGAAAAACGCGGCCGGCCAGGTCGAACTTGGACTGGTGGCAGGGGCAGTAGAAGCCGCCCTTCCAGTCGCTGTCGAACGCCTGCGGCAGCAGTTCGGGCACATACAGCGGCGAGCAGCCCAGATGCGTGCAGATGCCAACGATCACGGCCAGTTCCGGCTTGATCGCGCGGGATTCGTTCTTGGCGAAGATCGGGGTCTGGTCGGCGTTTTCCGAGGCCGGGTCGCGCAGGAGACCATCGAGTCCGGCCAGGGCCGAGAGCTGTTCCGGAGTGCGCTTGAAGATCCACACCGGCTTGCCGCGCCACATGACGATCATGCGCATGCCCGGTTCGTTGTCGATCTTGCTGATGTCCACCGCCACCGGCGCACCGGCGGTCTTGGCGCGGGCGCTGGGCTTGAATGAGGTGACGAAAGGCACCGCGGCGAATCCGACGCCCACCGCGCCGACCACGGCCGTGGTGGTGGTCAGGAACCGGCGCCGGCCTGAGTTGACTTCCTGGTTAGCCATTCGGCTCTCCGAAACATGCAGAAAACGGGGATCGGGCGCGGCTGCAAGCCGGCACAACGCCGCGCATTGTATCGGATGGCCGCCGGCCCCGACAACGGAGACCGGGGCCGCGCAGCCGCCCTCAGCCGCCGGCAAGCGCCGTGCGGTAGCGCTCCAGCAACTGCCCCACGCGAACCACGTAGCGCTGGGTCTCGGCATAGGGCGGTACGCCGCCGTTGCGATCGACCGCGCCCTCGCCGGCGTTGTAGGCGGCAGCCGCGAGGGTGGTGTCCTGGCGGTAGCGCTTGAGCAGCCAGGCCAGGTATTGCACGCCGCCGCTGATGTTTTGCGCTGGGTCATAGGGATCGCTGACGCCAAACCGGCTGGCCGTCGCCGGGATCAGCTGCATCAATCCCTGCGCCCCCTTGTGGGAGCGGGCGTTGGAGCGGAACGCTGATTCGGCATGGATGATGGCGCGCACCAAGGCCTCGTCGACGCCGTGCCGACGGGCGGCCAACTGGATCTCGGACTGGAAGGCCTGAGTATTGAGCCTTACTGCACCGAAATTGACCCCCGCCGCCAGCCCGCAGGCATAGCAGGCGTCCATGGCGAAGATCGGGTATTCAGTGCGGGTGACGGTGACATTGCCCACGCCCGGCGGACGCTTGCTGCTGTAGTTGCGAACCCCGTTTTCATCGATGAAGGCATAGGTGGTCGAGGCGCCCATGCCGACGAAACGCGGCTGTTTCTTCGGTGCGGCCGTCGCTGCCGGAGGGCCGGACGGGCTGGTCGCTTGGCGAGAACTGACCGGAGTCGCGGCAGCGGCACCCGGCAGCGAGGCCGGCGCAGCTTTAGGACGGGCCGGCGCCGCTGGCGTATTGGCCACGACCTTGCAGGTCGACCCGGCCACTTTCCTTGACGAATAGTTGGGAATGCCGTCGGCACCGACACAGCGATACAGCGCACCGGCCTGGACCGGCGAGGCCAGGCTCAATCCCAGGGCGATGATGGCAAGGGGCAGGCGCATTGGCGCGGAGTGTCTCGCCATTGCCGGCCCTTGCCAAGTGCAGCATCCGTGCGTCCGGTCACATGACCGTCGTGCGCCCGAGCTTTTGTGGGGAAGGCTTGAGCCCCGACGGCGCTTGCATGCTGTCGGCGATGAGGCCCCTGCCGCACCGAACGACATGGCCCGCACCGATCGACGGCCCTACAATACCCGCCCCTCCTCCCGACCGGATTAACCGCCATGACCGGGATTCAAACCATTACCGCGCCGAACGCCAGGCCGGCTGCTGGCAAGCCCGCTTCGGGCAAGCTCTACATAAAAACCCACGGCTGCCAAATGAACGTGTACGACTCGGCCAAGATGGCCGACGTGCTTGCGGCCGAACACGGACTGGAGCTGACCGAGATTGAAGCGGAAGCCGACGTGATCCTGGTCAACACCTGCTCGATCCGCGAGCGCGCACAGGAAAAGGTGTTCAGCCAGATCGGCCGCTGGAAGCAGCTCAAGAAGGACAAGCCGCACCTGCTGATTGGCGTCGGCGGCTGCGTCGCCTCGCAGGAAGGCGAGGCGATCATCAAGCGCGCGCCCTACGTCGATCTGGTATTCGGCCCGCAGACCCTGCACCGCCTGCCGGACATGATCGACGCCCGCCGCGAGAGCGGAAAACCGCAAGTGGACATCAGCTTCCCGGAAATCGAGAAGTTCGACCGCATGCCGGAACCACGCGCCGAAGGCCCGACCGCCTACGTGTCGATCATCGAGGGCTGCTCGAAATACTGTTCGTTCTGCGTGGTCCCCTACACCCGTGGCGAGGAAGTCTCGCGCCCGTTTGATGACGTACTGCTGGAAGTCGCGCTACTGGCCGACCAGGGCGTGCGCGAAATCCACCTGCTCGGTCAGAACGTCAACGCTTACCGCGGCGCAATGGAAGAGGGTGGCATCGCCGACCTCGCCCTGCTGATCCGCAGCATCGCCCAGGTTCCAGGTGTCGGCCGCATCCGTTACACCACCTCGCACCCGCTGGAATTTTCCGATGCGCTGATCGAGGCGCACCGCGACGTGCCGCAGCTGGCCAGCTTCCTGCATCTGCCGGTGCAGTCGGGTTCAGACCGCATCCTCACGGCGATGAAGCGCAACCACACCGCGCTGGAGTTCAAGGCGAAATTGCGCAAGCTGCGCGAAGCCAAGCCCGGCATCACGCTGAGCTCGGATTTCATCGTCGGCTTCCCCGGCGAAACCGAGAAGGATTTCCAGGCAACGCTGAAACTGATCGAGGACGTCGGCTTCGACCAAAGCTATTCCTTCGTCTATTCCCGGCGCCCCGGCACACCGGCGGCCAACCTGCCCGACGATACTTCCGACGCCGAGAAAAACGAGCGCCTGCAGCGGCTCCAAACCCTGCTCAACAACAACGCGCGGAAAATTTCTGAAGCCATGCTCGGCAGCGTGCAGCGGGTGCTGGTGGAAAAAACCAGCTCGCGCGATGCCAGTGAATTGACCGGCCGCACTGAAAACATGCGCTATCTCAACTTCCCGGGAAATCCGCGCCTTATCGGGCAGTTCGTCGACGTGGTGGTGACCGAGGTGATGGCCAATTCGCTGCGCGGGCGCCTGCAGCTCGACGAAGCCGGGGACTGACAATGCTGCGCCGCGGATTTGCCAGTGCCATCGGTTTTTTGCTCCTGCTGGCCTTGGCCGGCGCCGTTACGGCGCAGCAAGACATGGAGCGGCCCGCGCAGTGGGCGCAACCGTTTGCGCGGGCCGGCTTGCCCAACCTGCACCAAGTGACGCCGATGCTCTACCGCAGCGCCCAGCCTGATGTCGCAGGCGTCGCCGGCATCGATGGCCTCGGCATCCGCACCGTGCTGTCCCTGCGCGAATCCAACACCGATGCGCCGCTGGCCCGACGCTCCCGGGTCGATTTCCTGCGCCACCCGCTCTGGACCTGGCATGTCGAGGATGACGACGTGCTTGCCGTGCTGCGTATCCTCACCGATCCCAAACGACAGCCCGTACTGCTGCACTGCAAGCACGGCGCCGACCGCACCGGCCTGATGATCGCCAGCTACCGCGTGGTCGTGCAGGACTGGAGCAAGCAGGCGGCGCTGGCCGAAATGAAACAGGGCGGCTACGGATTCCACCCGGTGTGGCGCAATATCGAGCGCCGGCTGCTGGCGCTGGACACGGAGAAATTGCGGGAGGCACTGGGCCTGCCGGTAGCCAGCCAGGCCACGCCATGAGCCGCGCATCCACCCACCGCGAGTTCAGCCTCGAACCCGACGATGCCGAGCGGCTGGCCAACCTGGCCGGCCCCCTCGACGAACACCTGCGCCAGATCGAGCTGCGCCTGGGCGTGGAGATCGGCAACCGCGCCGGCATCTTTCGGGTCAGCGGTGAGGCGGATGCCGCCAAGATCGCCGAGCGCGTGCTGCGCAGCCTGTACGCGGACAGCGCCACGGAAATCCTCGACCCGAAAAAAATCCACCTGCGCCTGATGGCCGCCAACCTCGACCGCCTTGATGCCGGCCTCAATGGCAACGGCGACCACGAGCCGCAGGAAATCGCCATCAAGGTCAAGCGCGGCCACGTGCGCGGGCGCGGCGCCAACCAGGCCAAATACCTGCACGCCATCGCCATCCACGACATCAACTTCGGCATCGGCCCGGCCGGCACCGGCAAGACCTACCTCGCCGTCGCCAGCGCGGTCGAAGCCCTGAACGAATCGCGCGTGCAGCGCCTGCTGCTGGTGCGCCCCGCCGTCGAGGCCGGGGAAAAACTCGGCTTCCTGCCCGGCGACCTGTCGCAAAAGGTCGATCCCTACCTGCGTCCGCTCTACGATGCCCTGTATGAAATGCTTGGCATCGAGAAGGTGGCAAAACTGCTGGAGCGCAACGTCATCGAGATCGCGCCGCTGGCCTATATGCGCGGGCGCACGCTCAACGATGCCTATGTGATCCTCGACGAGGCGCAGAACACCAGCATCGAGCAGATGAAAATGTTCCTGACCCGCATCGGCCACGGCTCGACGGCGGTGATCACCGGCGACCTGTCCCAGACCGACTTGCCCAAGCAGCAGAAATCCGGCCTGAAGGACGCCCTCGACGTGCTGCGCGGCATCGAAGGCATTTCCTTCACCTTCTTCACCGCCCGCGACGTGGTGCGGCATCCGCTGGTGGCGCGCATCGTCGAAGCCTACGACGCCCGCGACGGTCGGCTCAACCACGAGTCCTGAGCATGGCGCGGAGTAAAAAACCCGGCGATGTTGATCCGACCGTCCCGGTACCGGCCGACCCCGCAGGCGCGGGCTTGTCGGCCACGCCGCCATCGGGCACGGCTGCCGATGCCGAAAAAAAAGGTGCCGGCACTGCGCCTGATGCTCCACCCGGACGAAAGCACCGGGCGCCTGCAAAAAATATAGCGCGCACGAAAAACGCGGATGCGGATGCGGCCAGCGTGGCTGCCGAGCCAGTGGCTGCCGCCATGGACAACACTGCCCTCACGCCCCCATCCGGCCCCGCGAAAGCAGACAAGCCCAAGCGGCGGAAGAATGCGGCCGTTGATCCACGAAGCAATGCTGAACCTGAGGCCGCATCCGACAGCGATTCCCAAACCACGCCAGCAGCCAAAGCACCTCGTGCAAGCCGCAAGCGCGCCGTTTCTGCACCGACAGCAGCGGCACTGGCAGCAGCGGACAGAACAACCAGCACCGAAACCAGCACCATCGCTGCGCTGCGCGTGACGCAAAAAAAAATTCGCGCACATGCCGCCGATGCCATGCCGGCACCCGTACTCGACAAACCAGAGCATGACGCCCACAAGAACAGGCAGGGCGCGCTGGCATTCGCGATGCCGGACAGCCCAGATGCAGCCATGCCAGTTGACGCACCCGATCCGACGCCTGCAGCCATCACGTTCGAAGATCACAACGCGCCCAACGCCGCTGAAGTAAAACCCGGCATCGTGGTCTTCGATTTCGACGGCACCCTCGTCCACGGCGACTGCGGCCACCGCTACCTGCACTGGCTGCTGCGGCGCAATCCGCTGCGCCTGCTGGCCTCGGCCGTGATCGCACCGCTGGTCATGCCGCTGCTGTCGCTGCCGGCCACGCGACGCTGGGCGGTGTCGGTTTTCATGTGGATCGCCACCGTCGGCATCACGCAAAAGCGATTGCCGGAGCTGGCCGCGGCCTTCATCGAACGCTATCGGCTGCGCCCGATCGCCAGCGCCGTCGAAGCGCTGCGCGAGGAAATCTCCCGCGGCCACCGCGTGGTCGTAGCCACGGGTGCGCTGCAGGTGCTTGCCGATGGTTTGTTGCAAAGAATGGCCGTGCGCGAGCAGGTCGAGCTGGTCGCCTCGGAGAGCCGCCGCTTTGCAGCCGGCGAAATCGTCGCGGTGCAGTGCAATGGCCAGGCCAAGATGCGGCATCTGCTCGCGAAGGGTTTTCCGCGGCCCTATCTGCGCGCCTACAGCGACACCTGGAGCGACCGCTGGCTGCTCGATGCCGCCGGCACGCCGGTACTGGTCAACGGCAACGCTCGCGACCGCCGCCGCCTGCGCCAGCGGCTGGGCCAGAAACTGCGCAGCGTGCTGTGGGACTGATGCGGGCCGGTCTGGTCCGGATCTGTACCGGCGTCTGCCGGGCGCATACGATGGCCACTTCCAACCCCGGCACATGCCCATGACCCGCGGCCCGATCCAGCTTGATGTCAGCGTCAGCTACGGCCTCGCCCGCAAGGGCCTGCCGGCCGCAATCAGCTTCCGGCGTTGGGCCGCCGCCGCCGCGCAGGGACGAATCCGCAAAGCCGACCTCGCCATCCGCCTGGTCGGCGAAAAAGAAGGCCGCTCGCTGAACCGCCACTATCGCGGCAAGGACTACGCCACCAACGTGCTCAGCTTCCCGGCCGAGTTGCCCGAGGGCGTCAACCTGCCGCTGCTTGGCGACCTCGTTATCTGCGCGCCGGTGGTGACCCGCGAAGCGAAGGAGCATGGCAAGCTGCTGGCCGCCCACTACGCCCATCTCACCGTGCACGGCGTGCTGCACCTGCTGGGACTGAACCACGAGGACGACCGCGAAGCCGAGGCCATGGAGCAGTTGGAGCGGGAAATCCTCGACGGCATGGGCTTTGCCGATCCGTACCTCGAAAGCTGAAACCGGCGGAAAACTGAAACCCGCCCTGCCCTGAAACCACTTTCCCTTCTCCCTCGGGGAGAAGGTGCCCGAAGGGCGGATGAGGGTGCTTTCCAGGGTTCTGCCCGCCTGCCAAACAGCCTCCCAAGAGCTGAAACAGCCTTTGCGTTAAACTGGCCTCCCGCCGCACCGGCGCCCGCACCAGCGAAATGTCCGACGACCCTGACAGTACCCCGCCCGAACGCCGCTCCTGGCTCGAACGCCTCAGCCTGGCTTTCTCCGGCGAACCCGACAACGTCGAGGATCTGCGCGAGATCCTGCGCGATGCCCAGTCCAACGGCCTGATTGGCGCCGACACCCTGAAAATGCTCGAAGGCGCGTTGGCCGTGTCCGACATGCAGGTCGCTGACGTGATGGTGCCGCGCGGCCAGATGGTCTCGCTGCCGATCAGCGCCGAATTCATCGACGTAATGAAGCAGGTGGTTGAATCCGGCCACTCGCGTTTTCCTGTGCACGGCGATGACAAGGACGAGATCCTCGGCATCCTGCTGGCCAAGGACCTGCTGCGCGGCGTGGTGGTCGAACACGGCCCGGCCAACGTGCGCGAGTTGCTGCGCCCAGCCGTGCTGATACCGGCGTCCAAGCGGCTGAACGTGTTGCTCAAGGAATTCCGCCTCTCGCGCAACCACATGGCCATTGTGGTCGACGAGCACGGCGGCGTCGCCGGCCTGGTGACGATCGAAGACGTGCTGGAGGAAATCGTCGGCGAGATCGACGACGAGCACGACGACGCCGACCAGGCTTCGCTGATCGCGGCGCAGGCCGACGGCCAGTTTCTGGTCGATGCACTGACGCCGGTCGCCGATTTCAACGAACAGTTCGGCGCTGATTTCGCCGAGGACGAATACGACACCATCGGCGGCCTGATCACCGCCGCCATTGGCCACCTGCCGGAAGCGGGTGAAGAATTGGTCATGAGCCGCTTTCACTTCCGGGTCGGCCGCGCCGACCGCCGGCGCATCCACAGCTTCGTGGTCAGCGTGCATGCCGACTGAAGCCGGGCTGGCCCGACGGCTGGTCCTGATCATGTCGCTGCTGTGCCTGCTGCTGGGCAGCGCGCAGGTGCTGGCGATGCCGCGGATCGGCGTGATGACCATGGAGCCGGGCGAGGAATTCTGGGAGCGTTTTGGCCACGACGCCATCGTCGTCGTCGACCCTGAAACCGGCCGTGCCGTGTCCTACAACTACGGCTTCTTCGACATGGGAGAGGAAGGTTTTTTCGGCCGCTTCATCGCCGGCCAGATGAAATACCAGCTGGTGGCGCTGCCGCTGGACGACGACCTCGCCGGCTACGCCGTATCCGGCCGTGGCGTCAGCATCCAGTGGCTGGACATCGACAGCGCCGACGCCGATGCCTTGGTTGCGGCGCTGCGCGAAAACGCCAAGCCCGAAAATGCCCGTTACACCTACGATTACTACACCGCCAACTGTTCGACACGCGTGCGCGACGCGCTCGATGACGCCCTGCACGGCGCCCTCAAACGCCAGCTCAGCGGGCGCTCGGAGGGCAACACATTCCGCAGCGAATCCGTGCGTCTGGCCTGGCCGGCGAAATGGATGGCGACTGGTTTCGACCTTGGCTTGGCCAGCTACGCCGATCGCCCGCTGTCGCGCTGGGAAGAAGCTTTCATCCCGATGCGCCTGCGTGATTCCCTGCGCGAAGTGAAGCGCGACGACGGCCGGCCACTGGTGCTGGACGAAGTGGTATTGCTGCCACATCGCCTGTCGATGCCGCCGGCGGAAATGCCGCGCACCAAGGTGCCAGCGATGTTCGTCGGTATCGCCCTCGCATTCGCCATCCTGTGGCTTGGCCGGCGCGCACCGCGCCTGCTGGCGGCAGGCGCACTGCTGCTGTGGACGCTGTGCGGCCTCGGCGGCGCCCTGATGCTGTTCATCTGGCTGGGCAGCGCACACGTGGCCGGCCACGGCAACCTCAACCTGCTGCTGCTGTCGCCGCTGGCCTTGCTCGCCCTGCCCGGCGGCTGGGCGCTGCTGCGCGGGCGCAAGCCCGGCGATTTTTTTCGCAGCGTGTTGCTGCTGTTGGCCGCCAGCGCCGCCATTGCCGGCTTTCTGGGCCTGTTGCCTTCCTTTATCCAGGAAAACCTCATCTGGCTGCTGGTGCTGTTGCCCACGCACTGGGCATTGCTGCGCGCTCTCGCGCCAGCGACGCCCGCGGCAACGCCTGCCTTGTGATGGCAGGCCTTGCTGGCCGATGATGTCGACATGGACAATCCACACCCCGCCTGTGTAGTGAATTGCGTGGCGTACGCCCACGACGGCAGCCGCCGCGACATCAGTCTCGACGCAATCAGCGACGTGCTCGATGTCGACGATGGCAGCTTCGTCTGGGTCGGCCTGTACGAACCCGAGGCCGAACTGCTGGACAAGCTGCAGGAGGAATTCCACCTGCACGACCTCGCCGTCGAAGATGCCGCACACGCGCACCAGCGGCCCAAGATCGAGGCCTACGGCAATTCGCTGTTCATCGCTGCGCATACCGCGCAGGCGGTGGCCGGCAAGATCGTGTTCGGCGAGACGCATGTATTCATGGGGCCACGCTATCTGGTGACGGTGCGCCACGGCGCCTCGCTGTCGTATGCGCCGGTACGCGCCCGCTGCGAACGTGAGCCGGAGCTGCTGGCGCTGGGCCCCAGCTATGGCCTGTACGCGGTACTCGATTTCATCGTCGACAACTACATGCCGATCGTCGACGACTTCCGCGAACAGCTCAACGAGCTGGAACAGGACATATTTGCTGACACCTTCCACCGCGACACCGTCGTCAAGCTTTACGAGCTCAAGCGCGAACTCACCCGAATGCGCATGGCGGTGGCGCCGATGCAGGACATCACCGGCCAGCTCACCCGCGTGCACACCAACCTGGTCGGCGAGGAAATGCGCCTGTATTTCCGCGACGTCTTCGACCACACCCTGCGCGTCAACGAAGCCACCGACACCCTTCGCGAAATGCTCACCGCCGCGATGAGCGTCAACCTTGCCCTGGTCACCGTGGCGCAGGGTGAAGTGGTCAAGCGACTCGCCGGCTGGGCCGGCTTGCTGGCCGCACCGACCCTGATCGCCAGCTGGTACGGCATGAATTTCACCCATATGCCCGAACTCGCCGGCCGCTACAGCTACTGGATGCTGATCGGCATCACCGCCGCCGTGTGCGTGGGATTGTTTTCGCTGTTGCGCCGGGCGAAGTGGCTGTAATGGCGATGGCGGGTCGAGGCCCGCGCGCATGATCCGGAGCCGGACGCAGGTCGGTCTCGACCCGACATCGCAATCCAACACACCCGGCACGACCCAATCAACGCCTGCCACCACTTCCCACCCAGCCATCCATCCGCCCCGCCAGCCATTTCACCGCTCGCGAGAATTTCCCACGCCGGGTCTTGCGCTCACGGGCCTGCTCATCGACCAGCCAGGCGATCTGGATGGCGTGGCGTTCGCCTTCGTGCGGCATATGCCCGTGCCAGGAGTTTTCACTGCGCCGGAACGCGGCAAAAGCGCCGAAGACCGGCCGCAGTTCCGGCAACAGCAGTGCGTCGATATCGTCGGCCCGGGCCAGGAAACGCAGGCATCCGGCGGACGTCTGCGGCCAATCCGGACTCAGATAAAGCAGGGCCGTGGCGACCTTGGACAGGCTGTCGGTATGGATGGCCCCGTGGCGCAGGTTGAGTGAGCGGCACAGCGTGACCAGCGGCGGATGCGCGGACAGGTTCTCGATGCCCAGGTGTTGGCCGAGGGCATCGGCGAAAGCCGTCGCTGTGAGTTCGTCGATCAAGGCGTTGATGGCGGGGCCGCAGTCCGACGGCGCATGCGGGAAGAAACCGGCGCCGCGATAGGTCGGGAAATCTCCTGTCAGCGCCGGCGCGGAGAGTGGTTCGAGCACGTTCTCCGCGATCAGGAACGGGAACGGTGTCTTCCGAACATCCGCCCTGGCCAGGAAATTTTCAACGACCGCATTTCTCATTCGGCGTTCGGAATGTTGGTGGCATCCATTGGCGGAGGATCGCGACGATCATTCATGCACGGGCATCCCGAGCATTGCGCGTACCTCCCCAGCCGCGCAACATCCAGCCCGATCCTTGCACCTTCTTGTAGACTGCCTCCATGCCGACCATCACCTTCACCTTGGACCGCGACCACGTCGAACTCAACCAGTTGCTCAAGCTCGCCGGCCTGTGCGACAGCGGCGGCATGGGCAAGGCCATCGTCGCCAGCGGTGAAGTGAGTGTCGACGGCGCGGTGGAACTGCGCAAGACCTGCAAGATTCGCACCGGCCAAGTGGTGCGCTGGGGCGATGCCGAAATCCACATCATTGCTGACCAAGAACAAGCATGAACAACGCCATTGCCCACGTCCGGCTCGGGCTAGCGTTGGCTACTATCGCCTTCTGCCTTGCGTTCCATGCGGTCGGTGCTGGCATCAAGCCCGGCCATTTCAGCGTTTTGCAATTCATCAGCGAGCTCAATGCCAGCGTTTCCAGCCATGCGCTGCCGCTGGCTCTGTTCGGCTTCCCGCTGCTGGGCCTGCTGCTCGCCGCCTTCATGATCGCCGCACCGCTGCTGGTACAAATACGTCGCGGCAGTCGCGCTGGCTGGTGGCTGCTGCGATCGCAGCCGATCGCCTTCGTCAGCGTTGCGGCCTTTCCCTGCGATCTTGGCTGCCCCATCGACGGTTCGTTCAACCAGACCATGCCCGGCCCGTGTGGCGTGGCCACCTGTTTCGCCGGCGCGCTGGGCCTCTTCCTGCTCTTGTTCACACCTCCGCTGCAGGGCCAGCACCCCTGTCGCGACATGTCAGCCCAGCCTACGAGCTGAATTTATTCGCGCATGACACCGGACGGCAGCGACCAGGCGCTTATCGAATTATTTGTCGATCATCAGAATGAAAGTAAGGTCTTGAATTCAGCTATGACAGCCGAATACGCCCACACAACAGATCCATCAATGGAAGCCCTCATGAACCGCCTAAGACAGCAAACATGCTACCTGCCTGTACTTGCCTTGCTAATGAGCTTTGCATTTTCCACGCTCACCCGAGCCGGTTTGAGCATGGTCGCGTGGTCTGATCTCGATCATTCGGCAGGCCAGTTGCTGCTTGCCTTTCTGCATGGCGCTCTGGGAGATTTTCTTTTTGGCCTGGCGTTGGCCGGTTTCCTGTTTTTTTTCACATCACTCACGCATAGCAACCATCCGACGGCATGGTTATTCAAAGCCAAACGCGGCATTGCTGTTTTTGTACTGAGCCTGTTTTTGCTATTTGTCGCCATTGCGGAGTTTGTATTCTGGAATGAATTTGGCGCACGTTTCAATTTTGTCGCCGTTGACTACCTGATTTACACCAACGAAGTCATTGGCAATATTCGCGAGTCCTATTCCATGCCCTTGCTGCTCGGCAGCATGTCATTGGTTGCCGCCCTGGTCAGTGCAGTTGTATTGCGATACTGGAAGATTGAACCCGGAAAAAGCTTTGGATTCTTCTCTCGACTCGGGTTGGCGATAACGGGAGCCAGCCTGTTCTGGATAGCGGGCACCTGGTCGATGGACTACGCCAATCAAGTCAATAGCGAAAATCTGGCCAATCAGGAAATATCGCATAACGGGCCAGCGAGTTTCTTCCTTGCGGCACGTGAAAACGAATTGGATTTCAAACGTTATTACAAAACTTTACCTGACAAAACCTATCAGGCGCTCGCCCCTGTCTGGCCAAATCCGAGCCTTGACAAGCCCAGCCAAACGCCACTGAAACCACAGCATATCGTCATTATCCAAATAGAGAGCCTGAGCGCCAGTTTTTTGGAATCGTATGGTAACGACCAGGGCATCACGCCACATCTTGACGCCTTGCTGCATGAGGGTATCTGGTTTTCCAATTTATATGCCACCGGAACTCGCACGGTACGCGGCCTGGAAGCCATGTCGGCAGGTCTGCCGCCATTGCCGGGTGAGTCTATCGTTCGACAATCGAGGAACAAGGACTTGTACACGCTTGGCGGCATGCTGCGCAAAAAATCCTATGCGCCCTTGTTCATGTATGGCGGATACGGATATTTCGACAACATGAATGCCTACTTCAGTGGCAACGGCTACAGCATTAGTGATCGTAATAATTTTTCAAAAGACAACACGGCGTTTGCCACCGTCTGGGGAGTTGCCGATGAAATGCTATTCAACGAAGCCATAAAACAACTGGACAAAGATACAAAATCCGGCGTGAAACGTTTCATGCACATCATGACTACCAGCAACCACAGGCCGTACACCTACCCCGGAGGCCGCATTGATATCCCCTCAAAAACAGGCCGAGCTGGCGCGGTTAAATATACCGACTGGGCCATTCACAATTTTCTTGAAGAAGCCAGGAAAAAGCAGTGGTTTGATGACACCTTGTTTATCATCGTTGCTGACCACAATGCTTCGGTAGCCGGAAAAATAAGTTTGCCGCCAAATAAATACCTTATCCCGGCATTGTTCTATGCGCCAAAATTGCTTCCTGCAAAACGCATCGAGACAATGTCGAGCCAAATCGATTTACCGCCAACATTATTGGCAATGCTGGGCATCAATTCTGGCGGTGTATTCTTCGGGCAGAATTTGCTGGCGGACAACCCGGAACAGCGTGCTTTTCTTGTCAACTATCAAGAGCTGGGCTATTTGACTCCCGCCCAGGATGGTCTTCGCCACCTAACGCTTTTGGGCCCCAAACAACGCCTGGAAAATTATTCTGTTAGTGCCGATGGCAACTTGACGAAGACACCTGAGGATATCGAAGAGAGCAATAAAGCGATTGCGTTTTTTCAACGTGTCGATGAGGTCTATGGTGGCGGGCAGTATCGTGCCACTAAATAAGCCACGGCCAGACTGCGATAGGTGACGAAGCGAAAGTTCGCATCCAACGAACCAACTGGGCGCGGGGTTTTGCTGGTCTTTTTACCGGCATGACCTCGTAAATCGTTCACAGCTTGCTGCCTGACGAGTTTGCAGTTGAGGACCAGAAGGGGTTGCTCAGGACGGAGGCAGCGAAGCGCATGATCCCGTCGGAAAACATGGCGCAAGCTCACCGTGACGACGCCAACTGGCGGAAGCGCCGCAGCAAGAAGGCTCTTGAAACTGGGCTGACTCGCAGGCCGGAACGAGAATCAAGCACGCAAGCGCTTGCTGATTCGTCGGGATAAAATGCCGACATGTGCCGGACTCGCGACCTGCAAAAATGCACAGGACGTTCTTTTTTCAACAAGCTTATAGCCGCCAGCCTTGTCCAAGACAGTTCGCAGCTCTTTCATATAACGCTCTGCAAGCTGATATTCACTTTCATTCAAGCGATAGCGGCGCATGTATTCAATTACTGGCAGGTTTACCTCGCAGTTGCCATGAGTCATGCAGGATGCGCGCTGATATCGCGTATTCCGGCCATAGTCCAGCCCGTGTTCGCAGGAATAAAGCGTTTCTACCGCACAACTGATGCGCGCAATATCCTTTTGACTGCTTGCCTTTGAAAATATCCTGTTTTTGATGAGAGCTACTTGATTTCCGCCGGAGCGAACCAGATGGTTCACAAACCTGGCGATCGCTTCAGGGTCTGACGCTCCCTGAAGCAATTCGATCGCGAGTGAAGCACGCATCGGCTGAATCAGGCATGCCTACAGCCATCTGCATATCCGAATACAGGATTGCCGTTTGATCGCCCAGCTTGGCGCGCGCCAAGGCAATTTCGTCCGCCTGTCTTTTTACAGACTCTGCGCGGTCATCGAAATCTGTTCTCGCTCCACACCAGTTTTTTTCATCGGCATAAATTGACTGCCAATCAGTCTGCTCCCGGACAGCTTCACTAGCCGCCATGGCAAACAGAAGATCGTCCGATCCCGGCGATCTCATGCAGCGAGTGACAACGCCCTCGAGAGCGATAATGAACTCGATTTCTCCCGCCTCGGCCCTTGACAGCAATGCCTTGATCGCTTCGTCCTTGTTTCGTGCCGGCAATACCATTGCGTACGCCGACTTGGCTTCCATCGCCAGAGATCTGGATGTTCCTGGCTTGCTTTCCGGCCCGGAGCCATCGTGATATTGATCCGTTGGGTGAACTCCGACAGCAATTGGCATCGGCGAGGCGGTATTACCCTGCTAGTCTTCCAAAAGACTACGGTTAGTTGCCACGCAAAAAATTCCAACGGCCCCCAAGAAGCCGACAACTGCCAGCACCCGGAACCTTTTTCGTAAAGAGTTTTCACCCACAGCCTGGTTGCCCTATCTCTGTTATTCCATTCCAGCCAGTAATCGAACTATTGTTCCGCTGATATGTACCTACATACGACCAACTCCCCGAGTAGAAAGTGACCGTAACCGTCGCGCCTTGACATATGTAAAGTGCGTCCACCACGGCCGCGTCCGCTGAATTTGGCACCTGACTCCCAAGCCATTGTCGATAGAGACTCCATGCCAACCCCTCTCTCATGGAGGCATCTGGACATCCCACTTTTGCAAAATTTGTGAGATTTTGGCCTTGGCTAGCACTGCTTCCGCTGTAGTCATTCATGCAAAACGTCTGCACCTCACTGGAGCCGCCATTGCAGGGATCGCTGTAATTTCTGTAACCGAATTCCAGATCCCATGACGAAGTGAATTCCGGCTCGCTGCGCGACGACCTCGTTGGCTGTAATGGAAATCCTTCCTTGGCAAACGTGCGACCTTGCTGAAGCAGGACGCGGGGCGAGGCCAAGTCTGCCCAGGGCCTTGGGCTGGGCTGACAATCCCACCATGAGGTGTATATGGCGGTGCCGGGATTACCAGCGCATACGGCGCCGCTGAAAAACGACGCCGATCATCCCATCGGCAACATCAACCCCTGTTCCCGCGCACACGCCTTCGCAACCTCATACCCCGCATCCGCATGCCGCATCACGCCGGTGCCCGGATCATTCCAAAGCACCCGCGCCAGACGCTTGTCGGCCTCGGCGCTGCCATCGCAGACAATAACGACACCCGAATGCTGCGAATAGCCCATGCCGACGCCGCCGCCGTGGTGCAGCGATACCCAAGTGGCGCCGCCGGCGACATTCAGCATCGCGTTTAGCAGGGGCCAATCCGATACGGCGTCGCTGCCGTCCAGCATGGCTTCGGTTTCGCGGTTGGGTGAGGCCACGCTGCCGGAATCAAGGTGATCGCGGCCGATGACGATGGGCGCGGATACTTCGCCGTTGCGCACCATTTCGTTGAAGGCCAGGGCAAGACGATGGCGGTCGCCCAAGCCGACCCAGCAGATGCGCGCCGGCAGGCCCTGAAAGCTGATGCGCTCGCGCGCCATGTCCAGCCAGCGGTGCAGGTGCGGGTTGTCGGGGATGAGTTGCTTCACCTTGGCATCGGTCTTGTAGATGTCCTCGGGATCGCCCGACAGCGCAACCCAGCGAAACGGGCCAATGCCCTTGCAAAACAGCGGCCGCACGTAGGCCGGCACGAAGCCAGGGAAATCGAAGGCGTCCTCGCAGCCAACATCCTTGGCCATCTGCCGGATGTTATTGCCGTAGTCGAAGGTCGGGGTGCCCCGGTCCTCGAAGTGCAGCATGGCCTCGACATGGATGCGCATCGAGTGCTTGGCGGCGTTGACCACGCGCTCGGGGTTGTTCTTCTGCTCGCTCCACCATTCCTCCAGCGTCCAGCCGGCCGGCAGGTAGCCGTGCAGCGGGTCGTGGGCGCTGGTCTGGTCGGTGACGGCGTCGGGACGCACGCCGCGTCGCACCAACTCGGGCAGGATTTCTGCCGCGTTGCCAAGCAAGGCGATGGAAACGGCCTTGCCTTCGGCGCAGTATTTTTCTAGGCGGGCCAGCGCGTCGTCGAGGTCAAGCGCTTGTTCGTCGACATAGCGCGTCTTCAGGCGCATGTCGATGCGCGACTGCTGGCACTCGATGTTGAGCGAGCAGGCACCGGCCAGCGACGCGGCCAGCGGCTGTGCGCCGCCCATGCCGCCGAGCCCGGCGGTGAGTATCCAGCGGCCCGTGAGGCTGCCGCCGTAGTGCTGGCGACCCATCTCGACAAAAGTCTCGTAGGTGCCCTGCACGATGCCCTGCGAGCCGATGTAGATCCAACTGCCGGCGGTCATCTGGCCGTACATCATCAGGCCCTTTTTATCGAGCTCGTTGAAGTGCTCCCAGGTTGCCCAGTGCGGCACGAGATTGGAGTTGGCGATCAGCACGCGCGGCGCATCGGCATGGGTGGGGAATACGCCGACGGGCTTGCCGGATTGCACGAGCAGGGTTTCGTTGTCGTTTAGTTCGCGCAAGGACTTGAGGATGGCGTCGTAACAATCCCAATCGCGTGCGGCGCGGCCGATGCCGCCGTAGACGACGAGCTCGGCCGGGTTTTCCGCCACCTCGGGATCAAGGTTGTTCTGCAGCATCCGATAGGCGGCTTCGGTGAGCCAACTCTTGCAGCTGAGCGTGTTGCCGCGCGGGGCGCGGATGCTGCGGGACGGATCGTTACGGTTGGCAGCAGACATGACGTGCTCCTGGGGCAATGGCGCGATTATAGGTTCAAGCGCCGCCATGCCCATGCAGGAGCGGCGCAAGCCGCGACAGGACGTGCATCCAATACGCATCTCGCCAAGCCCATGTCGAGCCAAAAGCGGTCGCGGCTTGCCCCGCTCCTACAGGGAAGCGGGGCTTGCCATTGATGTCCGAAAACGGCGAGACGGGCGTTTGCCATGGGCTAGGATGGGCGCAGGTCCTTCGCCAGACCGCCCGCTCCCGCCATGCTTTCGATAGAAGTTTGCGACCACGCCCGCCAGGCCCGCGATGCGCGCGTCGACGGGCTGTTCTTCACCGCCGTGCGCAGCACCGGCATCTATTGCCGGCCGGTTTGCCCGGCACCGACGCCGAAGCGGCACAACATCCACTATTTCCCGAGCGCGGCTGCGGCGGCGAGCGCCGGTTACCGGCCCTGCCTGCGCTGCCGACCGGAGCTGTCGCCGGACGCCTTCGCGCGCGGCGGCGAAGAAACCGTGCGGCGCGCTGTCGGTGCCGCCCATGGCCGAAACCCGTTGCCCATCGTGCTGCCCTGCCATTGGGTGATCGGCAGCGACGGCAGCCCCACCGGTTTTGGCGGCGGCCTGCCCTTGAAACAGTTCCTGCTGGAGCACGAGGGCGCGCGGCTGACGTCGCTGCGGCTATAGAACTGAAGAGCCCCGCGTGTGCGGGGCTCGTTGTGGTTCTGTTGTTGCTCAGCGGCCTATCGAAATCGATGGGTCCAGTCGGCGCAGGGCATCGGCCATATCCATGCCGCCGGCGCTTTCCAACTCTTCGCGGCTGTAGGAACGACCAGGCTCGCCGTTGCAAGCCGTAGGGTCTGTTCGCTTGATGCGTGAGCCAGTGTCGCGAATGCAGCGACCATTATCTTCGGCGGTCTTGATCTCGGTGTAATGCACTTCGACCTTTTCATCGACTGCAATCGCGACGGCCTCGTCGGTGCTTGATGGTTCGGCGACCGTGGTCTGCGATGTCTGTGCCTGCACTGAAAATGCCGACACGACCAGCAGCAGGGCAAGCGGTAGACGTTTCATGAAGGCTCCTTACGTATGTGGATGACGGCCCAAGTGTAGACCCGGCCGAGGCCTGCAAGCTGGCTGAAAGCTGAAGCAATAACCGCGCAACCTGAACGACGCTGGTCCTCAGTCGGCCAAAAGCCTGCCCAGCGCCGCCTGATAACGCTGCTTTATCATTTCAGCCTGCGCATGCCGCCCGCCCTGTACCACCTGGCGTCCCGCCACGTAGACATCACGCACCAAGTTGCAGTTGCCGGCAAAAACGAAACGGTCGTGCAGGTCGTGCGTGGTCACGCCCACCAGCAAGGCGGCACTTTCATCGAGGACAATTCGGTCCCCCTGTGCCGTAGATTGCGCGCAGGACTGCACGCCACCCTGCACGGCCCGTCGGTACAGGCTTTCGCCGCTGCTGGCGTGTTCAGGCGTGGCGGCGATGTTGCGCTCGCGCAGGACCAGCCGTTGGCCGTATTCCAGCCAGCGCAATTCCTCCACCGGCGACACCGAGACGTTGGAATCGGAGCCGATGCCGAAGCGGCCACCCGCGGCAATGAACCCACGCAGCGGAAACAGGCCGTCGCCAAGATTGGCCTCGGTGGTCGGGCAGATCGCGACCACGGCCTTGGCGTTGGCCATGCCCGCCACTTCCGACAGCGAGACATGGGTGGCATGCACGAGGGTCCAGCGTTCATCGACATCGGCATTGGCCAGCAGCCATTCAACTGGCCGCGCGCCGCGCAGGGCCATGCACTCGTCCACTTCGGCGGTCTGCTCGGCGATATGGATATGCACCGGCATGGTCGCATCCACTGCGTTCAATACCTGCGCCATCGCCTCGGGCGGCACCGCGCGCAGGCTGTGCAGGGCGATGCCGATGCGCAGGGTTTGGCTTTCCTCGCGGCGCAGCGATTCAACCAAGGTCAGGAAATCCTCGACGCCGTGGCCGAACCGGCGCTGGCGTTCGGACAGCGGCCGACCATCGAAGCCACCGCTCATGTACAGCACAGGCAGCAGGGTCAGACCAATGCCGGTGTCGCGCGCCGCCGCGATCACCGCCTGCGACATAGCCGCCGGCTCGGCATAAGGCTGGCCGTCCGGCTGGTGGTGAAGGTAGTGGAATTCGCAGACGCGCGTGTAGCCTGCTTCCAGCATCTCGACGTATAGCTGGGCGGCGATGGCGTATTGCGTGTCGGGATCGATGCGGCTGGCGAAGCGGTACATCATCTCGCGCCAGGTCCAGAAACTGTCGGCCGGGTTGCTCTGGCGTTCGGCCAAGCCGGCCATGGCGCGCTGGAAAGCGTGGCAATGGATATTGGGCAGGCCGGGCAGGCGCAGTTCGGTCATGGCCCGATTCTAACCGGAAGGATTCCAACCGCTGGCAATTTTGGCCGATTACAATCGCCGCATGTCCGCCCTCTCCGGCATCACCGTCCTCGAATTCACCCGCGTGCTCGCCGGCCCCTGGTGCGGAATGATGCTGGCTGACCTCGGCGCCGACGTGATCAAGCTTGAGTCCTTCGATGGCGACGACACCCGCGGCATGGGACCGCCGTTCAACGCGGATGGCATCTCGGCATATTTCGCCTGCTGCAATCGCAACAAGCGCTCGATCATGGTCGACCTGCGCGTACCGGCAGCGCGGCCGCTGCTCGAAGCGCTGGTGGGCGAAGCCGACGTGCTGATCGAAAACTTCCGCACCGGCACCGCCGAGCATCTTGGCCTCGACTACGCCCAGCTGTCGGCGGTCAATCGGCGCCTCATCTATTGCTCAATTTCTGGCTACGGCCGCAGCGGCCCCGGCGCCGACAAACCCGGCTACGACTATGTGGTGCAGGCCGAAGGCGGCCTGATGTCGATCACCGGCCCGGCCGACGGCGCCGCCAGCAAGGTCGGCGTGGCCGTGGTCGATCTCGCCACCGGGCAGAACGCGGTGATCGCCATCCTCGCCGCACTGCGCCATCGCGAAAGCAGCGGCCGCGGCCAGCGCATCGACCTGTCGTTGTTCGATACCCAGATCAGCTGGCTGGCCAACGTCGGCAGCAGCGTGCTGTTCAGCGGCGAGGACGCACCGCGCTTGGGCAACGAGCATCCGAGCATCGTTCCCTACCAGTCGTTCCGCACCAGCGACGGCGAATTCGTGCTGGCCATCGGCAGCGAAAAACTCTGGCTGCAGGCCTGCGAAGCGCTGGGCCGCGACGACTGGCTGCGCGATCCACGCTACATCAACAGTGCCCTGCGGGTGAAACACCGCGAGGTGCTGTGTGCCGAAATGGCGGTACTTTTTGGCAAACGCGAAACCGTGCACTGGCTGGCCCTGTTCGAGCGCGTCGGCGTGCCGGCCGCGCCGATAAATTCGGTGCAGCAGGCGCTGTCGCATCCCGTGGCCAAGGCGCACGAGCTGCTGGTCGAGATCGATGGCGTGCCTATGGTCGGCAGTCCGCTGAATTTTTCCGCATCGCCGGTGAGCTACCGGCGGCCGCCGCCAAAACTCGGCGAGCACACCGAGGAGATCGTCCGCCGCTTTGGTTTTGATCCGGTAAAACTGCGTGTCGAAGGCGCTATCCGATGACTGCTTCCGAAGAACGCTGGGACGGCTTGATAATCAATGCCCGCCTCGCCACGATGCGCCGCGAGCTGGGTGCTTATGGCGCCATCGATGATGCGGCGCTGGGCTGGAAGGACGGCCGTATCACCTACGCCGGGCCGACGAGTGGACTGCCGGGCGCTGCACAGACATTGGCCAATGATGTGACATCCATCGACAACGCCTGGCTCACGCCCGGTCTGATTGATGCCCATACGCATCTCGTATTCGCCGGCGATCGCGCTGTCGAATTCGAGCGCCGGCTTCAAGGCGTGTCTTACGAACAAATCGCTCGCGAGGGCGGCGGCATCCTCTCAACCGTGCGCGCTACCCGCGCAGCCAGCGAGGACGAACTGCTGGCGCAGTCGCTGCCGCGCGCCCGCGCCCTGCTCGCCGACGGCGTGACCACGCTGGAAATAAAATCAGGTTACGGGCTCGACCTCGACAACGAACGCAAGATGCTGCGCGTGGCGCGGCGGATCGGCGAAATCCTGGGAATCACCGTGCGCTGCACCTATCTCGGTGCCCATGCGCTGCCGCCGGAATTTTCTGGTCGCGCCGATGATTATGTTGACGACGTCTGCCGCTGGCTGCCGGTGCTGCATGGCGAAGGACTAGTCGATGCCGTGGATGCATTCTGCGAGGGCATTGGCTTTTCTCCTGCGCAGACGCGCCGCGTCTTCGAAGCCGCGCGCATGCTGGAGCTGCCGGTCAAGCTGCACGCCGACCAGCTCAGCGACCTCGGTGGTGCCGCACTTTGCGCGGAATTCGGCGGAATGTCTGCCGACCATATCGAATATACGAATGACGATGCTGTCCGCGCGATGGCGGCATCGGGCACGGTGGCGATGCTGCTGCCCGGAGCGTTCCACGTGTTGCGAGAAACGAAATTGCCGCCCCTCGCCGCGCTGCGCGAACAAGGCGTGGCGATGGCCATTGCCACCGATCTCAATCCCGGCACATCACCGCTGCAATCACTGCGCCTGGCGATGTCGCTGGCCTGCACGCATTTCCGGCTGACGCCAGAAGAAGCGCTCTATGGCACGACCGTGCATGCCGCGAAGGCGCTGGGCCTGGATGACCGTGGCCGTCTGCAGGCCGGGCTGCGCGCTGATTTTTGTGTTTGGCATATCCAACACCCGGCCGAACTGTCCTACTGGCTGGGCGGATCGGTTTTGCGGCGCGCATTCATCGCCGGCCAAGCCGCACCCCTGTAGGAGCGGCGCAAGCTGCGACGCCTTGCAACGGCGACTTGCGTCGCACTTTCGCTGTTGCAACACCAGCGCAGGACTGTGCTTGATGGATCCCGGAATTCCGTAGGGTGGGCTGACAGTCCCGGCCACCCTGCGCAACAGCTTTGCTTGGCTTCGCTGCGCTCAGCCTACGAACTCACGCCACGCGACCCGGCCTTACTCGCCGATATGTTTCTTCAGCCACGCATTCACCGTGTCATGCCACATGACGCTGTTCTGCGGCTTCAGCACCCAGTGGTTTTCATCCGGGAAGTACAGCAACTGGCTTTCGATGCCACGGCGCTGGAGCGCGGTGAACGCGGCGATGCCCTGCTCGGCGGGGATGCGGAAATCGAGCTGTCCCTGCACGATCAGCATCGGCACGCGCCACTTGTCGACATGGTTGACCGGGTTGAATTTCTCGATGCTGGCGGGCATGTCGTAGGGCGTGCCGCCGTTCTCCCACTCCGTGAACCACAGTTCCTCGGTGCTGTAGGCCATCATGCGCGCGTCGAATACGCCGTCGTGGCTAACCAGGCACTTCCAGGGCTCGTTCCAGTTGCCGGCGATCCAGTTGACCATGTAACCGCCATAGCTGGCGCCCAGCGCGCAGGCGCGTTCGCCGTCAAGGAAGCTGTAGCGCGCCTTGGCCGCGGCCCAGCCGGTCTGCAGGTCTTCCAGCGGACGATCGCCCCAGTGCTGCGAAATGGAATCGGTGAACGCCTGGCCATAGCCGACCGATCCATGGAAATCGATCATCACCACGGCATAGCCCTGGCCAGCGTAGGTCTGCGGGTTCCAGCGATAGCTCCAGCCGTTGCCAAAGCTGCCCTGCGGGCCGCCGTGGATCAGGAACGCGACCGGATACTTCTTGCCCGCTTCGTAGTTGGCTGGTTTCACCACATAGCCGTACACGGTTTCATTGTTCCAGCCGATGAAGTTGAACTGCTCGAAGTCGCCAAAGGCGATGTCCTTGAGCCGGTCATGGTTGTTGACGCTGATCTCGCGGGCATTGCGTCCGTTGGTGCGGGCGGTAAACAGCCGGCCTGGCGACTTCAGGCTGTCGCGCACGAACACCAGCGTATCGCCGGCCAGGTCAAACGCACTGATTGAACCCTCACCGGCCACGCGCATGGCCTGGCCAGTCGCGATATCGAATGCGAACAGCGGATGCTGGCCCAGTTCATAGGATTGCGTGTAAATCTTCCTGCCGTCGGACGACAGCTTGATGGTGTCGGCAGAGGCATCCCAGTTCGCACTGAGCTCGCGCGAGCGGCCGCTGGCCAGGTCCATCGCCATCAGCGCGAAGCGATCAGCCTCGAAACCCGGCCGCTTCATCGCGCGGTAGTACAGGGTCTTGCCGTCGGCGCTGAACACCGGGCCGGTGTCCCAGGCTTTGTTGGCTTCGGTGAGGTTGACCGGCGCGCTGTTGCCGGCGACATCGGCGCGGAACAGGTCAAAATTCGTTGACCAGGCCTCGGTCTTGCCGGCAATGCGCGCATTGAAGACGATGGACTTGCCATCCGGTGCCCAGACGAATTCATCGCTGTCGCCGAACGGCTTCGAAGGCACGTCGCCATCGATGCCGCGGGTAAGCTTCATTGGCTCACCGGTGAGCTTGCCGTCGCTGCCGAACGGGGCGGTGAACAATTGATTGCGTCGGCCATCGGCCCAAGTATCCCAGTGCCGGATGAAGATCTGCTCGAACAGCATGCCGCTGGCCTTGCGAGCGGCGGTGTCGTCAAGGCGCTTCTTGCTGCAGGCCAGATCGGCGCAGTCGTTGAATACTTCCAGCACAACGGCGACGGATTTTCCGTCAGGCGAAAGCTTGTACCCACCGACATCCATCGCGTAGTCCGAAAGCTGCAGCGCATCGCCGCCCGCCAGAGCCTGCGACCATAGCTGCATCGATCCGGATTTCGCCGACAGGAAATACACGGTACCGCCGTCGGGCGAGAACGCCGGGCTGTTGACGTTGAAACCATCGGCGGTGAAGCGCACCGGCGGCGCCGCATCGCGCGCACGCAGGTCCTCGATCCACAGGCTGGTCGACGACTTGTTGGCGGCGAAATCCACCTGACGCAGCGCAAACACCACCTTGCCGCCATTGGGCGAGAGCACCGGACTGGAAATGCGCTCGAGCGTAGCGAGGTCGCGGACGGTGAAGGGGCGGGCAGCGGAAGCCATTGCCGGCAGCAGCATCGGGACAAGCAGGGCAGACAGCAGGGAAGGCAGCTTCATCGTCGGACTCACGGAGAAAAGGCAGGCATGGATGTTAGCGCAACAGGCTGCTGCAACTGACGAGTACAGCAAAAATCGCTTTTCCCGTGGCTCGAACACGCGCCCCGCAGGCCGACGCAGGTTGCCGACCGCCGTCAAAAAAAGCAGTCATGGGCTCGGGCCCAAGCTTTCAGCACCGGAACGACCGCGATTCACTCGAGCCTGAACGCAGCCCGACATTTGATCTGGATCAACCGGCACGTCGGTGACATCGGCCTACACTCCCGGCAGATGCCACGACCCAGGATGCCGCCATGGCCAATACCGGCCTCACGGAAAGCTACAACGACAAGGTAGTACTGCAGTTTTCGGTGATGACCATCATCTGGGGCGTGGTGGGCATGCTGGTCGGTTGCCTGATCGCGGCCCAGTTGTACTGGCCATCGCTCAACTTCGACACCGCCTGGCTGAGTTTCGGCCGGCTGCGGCCGCTGCACACCAATGCGGTGGTCTTCGCCTTCGGCGGCAGCGCGCTGTTCGGTACTTCACTGTATGTGGTGCAGCGCACCTGCCATGTCCGGCTGATCTCGGACAGATTGGCCAGCTTCGTTTTCTGGGGCTGGCAACTGGTGATCGTGCTGGCTGCCATCACCCTGCCCATGGGCTTTACCCAGGGCAAGGAATACGCCGAACTCATCTGGCCCATCGATATATTGATCGCCGTAGTCTGGGTGGCCTACGGCGTGCTGTTCTTCGGCACCATCGTCCAACGCCGGGTCCGCCATATCTATGTCGCCAACTGGTTTTACGGCGCCTTCATCATCACCGTGGCGGTGCTGCATATCGTCAACTCGCTGGCGATGCCGTCCAGTTTCACCCACAGCTATCCTATCTATTCCGGCGCCGTCGACGCCATGGTGCAGTGGTGGTACGGACACAACGCGGTCGGTTTCTTCCTGACCGCCGGCTTCCTCGGAATGATGTATTACTTCGTGCCGCGCCAAGCCAATCGGCCGATCTATTCCTACCGGTTGTCGATCGTGCATTTCTGGGCGCTGATCGCCATCTACATGTGGGCCGGCCCGCATCACCTGCAGTACACCGCGATCCCCGATTGGGCGCAGAACCTGGGCATGGTGTTCTCGCTGATCCTGCTCGCGCCCAGTTGGGGCGGCGCCATCAACGGCGTGATGACACTGGCCGGCGCCTGGTACAAGCTGCGCACCGATCCGATCCTGAAGTTCCTGATTGTCGCCATCTCGTTCTACATGATGAGCACGTTCGAGGGGCCGATGATGTCGATCAAGACGGTCAACGCGCTCAGCCACTACACCGACTGGACCATAGGCCACGTGCACTCGGGCGCGTTGGGCTGGGTGGCGATGATCACCATCGGCTCGACCTACATGCTGATCCCGCGATGCCTGGGCCTGAAGGAAATGGCCTCGATGAAACTGATCGACCTCCACTTCTGGATCCACACCATCGGCGTGGTGCTTTACACAGCCTCGATGTGGGTCTCGGGCATCGGCCAGGGCCTGATGAGCCGCGCCACCAACGCTGACGGCACGCTGACCTACGCCTTCATCGAGATCGTCAAGTTCACCTACCCCTACTACTTCGTCCGCCTGCTCGGCGGCCTGCTCTGCCTGATCGGCATGTTGATCATGGTGGTGAACATGGCCCGCACCTTCCAGCAGGCGCGCACGCCCCATGTTGCGCCGGTATTGCCGCCGGCCATGGATGGCCAAGTGCTGCACGCGCAGGACGCGCACAAGCAACCGCCCGCCGCTGACGCCCACGCCTGAGGCCCGACCATGAACCACGAGAAACTCGAAACCAATATCGGCTGGATGGCGCTGCTGATCGCGCTGGTGATCTCCTTCGGCGGCCTGGCCGAGATCGTGCCGCTGATGTATCAGGCCGAGACCATCCAGCCGCTGCCCGGCGTGAAGCCCTATGCACCGCTGGCGTTGGCCGGACGCGACGTCTACGTGCGCGAAGGCTGCTACAACTGCCATTCGCAGATGGTGCGTACGCTGCGTTTCGAGACCGAACGCTACGGCCATTATTCGCTGGCCGGCGAGTCGGTCTACGACCGCCCCTTCCAGTGGGGCAGCAAGCGCACCGGGCCCGATCTCGCCCGCATCGGCGGCCGCTATTCCGATGACTGGCATCGCGTGCACTTGAACAACCCGCGCGATGTGGTCCCGGAATCGAACATGCCGACCTATCCGTGGCTGGAAGCAACGCCTGTGGACGCCGGCACCGTGATCGCCAACATGCGTGCGCTCAAGCGCCTCGGTGATCCGTATAGCGATGAGGACATCGATGGCGCCGCCGCGGCCGTCGAGGGCAAGACCGAACTGGACGCCGTGATCGCCTATCTGCAGGGCCTCGGCAAGCACGCACCAAGGGGCTGACCATGATTTCCGGAATCATTACCGCCATCCTGCTTGCCAGCTTCATCGCCGGCAGCGTCTGGGTGTTCAGCGGTCGCCGCAACGCCGAATTCGACGAGGCCGCCAAGCTTCCGCTGGAGGATGAAATGCCGGCTGTGAAAACGGAGATCGCGCCATGACCATGGGCTGGTCTTTCTACATCATCGCCTTCGTGGTGCTCAACATCGTGGCATCCGCCTGGCTGTTGTGGTGGACGTCGCGCAAACGCGACGCCTCCGACACCGCCGACAGCAGCGCCACCACCGGCCATGTCTGGGATGGCGACCTCACCGAGTACAACAAGCCGCTACCCAAGTGGTGGATCAACCTGTTCTGGCTGACCATCGTGTTCGCCATCGGCTATCTGGTCTGGTATCCGGGGTTTGGCCATTTCGCCGGTACTGCCGGCTGGAGTTCACGCGGCCAATTGGCGGCCGAACAGGCGGACGCCGAGAAAAAACTGGCGCAGGCCTTCGCTGGTTTTGCCGGCAAGCCCATCGACGTCATCGCCATGGATGCCGGCGCCGTGACCACGGGTCGCCGCATCTATGCCCACAACTGCGCGATGTGCCACGGCTCCGATGCCCGTGGCGGCAAGGGCTTCCCCAACCTCAGCGACAACATATGGCTGTGGGGCGGCAAGCCCGAGGACATCTTGACGTCCGTGATAAACGGCCGACAAGCGGCGATGCCGACGCTGGCAGGCGTCCTTGGCAATGAACAGGCCATCACCGAAGCGGCGGTTTACGTGCAAAGCCTGTCCGGCATGCCGGTGGATGCGGCGCTGGCTGGCGCTGGCCAAAAGACATTTGCAGGCCTCTGCGCGGCTTGCCATGGCGCGGATGGCAAGGGCAACACGGCGCTCGGCGCGGCCAACCTGACTGACCAGGATTGGCTGCACGGCAGCGCCATCGAAGATATCCGCGCATCGATTCGCAATGGCCGCAATGGCCAGATGCCGGCACATCGCGACATCCTCGGCGAAACCCGCTCGCGTCTGGTGGCGGCTTACGTCTACTCGCTGTCGCATGGGGACAACAAACCCAAGTCACCATGAGGATTGAAGCCGAGCGCCCTTTCGATCATCCCGAGCGCCCGATGGTGCAGCGGGTCGGTGCGATCCTGTGGCCTTCGTTCTTTGCCGCTGGCGTGACGACCATGGTGTTCTTCGCCTTCGTTGATCCGCTGCTGCTGCGCGACATCACTTTCCCCGACGTGGAATTGAGCCGCGAAGCCGGCTACACCGTCGCCTTCTTCCTGTTCTGGGCGGCCACGGCCGGCTCGAGCCTGTTTACCTGGATCCTGCTCAGGCCCGCCAGCCGCTACAACCCGCGGCGCGACTGACACCGCCGCCATGGCCAAGCCCATTCCCAGCGAACTGCTCGACGACGGCGCCCTCTACGTCTCCGAACGCAAGATATATCCACGCGATATCGCCGGCCGCTTCCAGCACCTGCGTCATCTCGCAGTCATGCTGCTGCTCGGCCTCTACTACGTGTTTCCCTGGATCAACTGGGAGGGTCGCCAATCGGTGCTGTTCGACCTGCCCGCGCGCAAGTTCTACATCCTCGGGCTGACCTTCTGGCCTCAGGATTTTTTCTTCCTGGCGCTGTTGCTGATCATGGCCGGGCTGTCGCTATTCTTTTTTACCGCCATCGCCGGCCGTCTGTGGTGTGGCTACGCCTGCCCACAGACGGTGTGGACGGAAGTGTTTATCTGGATGGAGCAGTGGACCGAGGGCGATCGCGGCCAGCGCATGAAGCTCGACGCCGCGCCATGGTCGGCCAACAAGGTCCGACGCAAGCTGGCCAAGCATTCGCTGTGGCTGCTGTTCGCGCTGTGGACGGGCTTCACCTTCGTCGGATTCTTCACGCCAGTGCGTGAGCTTGGTGCGCGCCTCGTGCCATTCGAATGGAGCGGCTGGGAAAGTTTCTGGGTGTTTTTTTACGCGCTGGCCACCTGGGGCAATGCCGGGGTACTGCGCGAACAGGTATGCAAGTACATGTGTCCGTATGCGCGCTTCCAGAGCGCGATGTTCGACCGCAATACCCTGATCATCGCCTACGATCCGATGCGCGGCGAGCCGCGCGGTGCGCGCAAGAAAGGCAAACTCGCCAGCGTGCTGGAACGGGCGCGCGGCCTGCTGCCGGTGGACGTGGCGGACAGTGCGGTAGTAGATGCCGCCCAGAACCGGAGCGCAGCCGACCTGCGCCTGGGCGCACGCGCCACTACCGGGCTGGCGGTGGATATCCAGACCGGACTGGTGCCGCCACCGCAAGTAAATTCGCCGGACGACCTCGGCGACTGCATCGACTGCACCATCTGTGTACAGGTCTGCCCGACCGGCATCGACATCCGCAATGGCCTGCAGTACGAATGCATCGCCTGCGGCGCCTGCGTCGATGCCTGCGATTCGGTGATGGACAAGATCGGCTATCCACGCGGACTGGTGCGCTATGCCACGCAAAACTCGCTCGAAGGCAAACCGTCGAACGTGCTGCGGCCGCGCATCTGGATCTACGGATTCCTGCTGCTGGCACTGCTGGTCGGCACCATCGCCGGCATCGCCCTGCGCAAGCCGTTGATCGTGGATGTTTTGCGCGACAAACAGCTGTACCGCATGGCGCAGGATGGTTCGGTGGAGAACGCCTACACGCTGCGCATCATCAACAAGGACAATGCCGCGCACGATTTCCTGCTGACCGTTGAATCGACGGCAAGCATCGTGCTGTTGGCCGAAAAGACCCGCATCCACGCCCAGCCCGAGGAAGTACTGACCGTGCCGGTGACGCTTCGCGCCAAGTTCGGCGCCGTGCATGGCCGGGCTGACGTGAGCTTCGTGGTGGTGGATGCCGACAGCGGCCTGCGCATCGCCGAAGTCTCGCGGTTTTTCGGCCCGGCATCACCATGAACGGACAACGCCCTGCGTGGCGCGAGCCGATGCTGTGGCTGGCGGCGGGCATTCCGCTGGCCACTCTGGTCGCTGGCTTCGCCACGCTGCACATCGCCGGGCAATCGGGCGCCATGGATGCCGCGCCGGAAGCCGTGCAGCGCACCGCGCAAACCCAGACCAGCGATCTTTCCGCCGACCAACGAGCGTCGATGCTGGGCCTGATGGCAAAACTCGAGATTTCGCCGCAGGGCGCGCTCTTGTTGACTGGACTCGGAACCGACGCATCGGCTACCACGCTTGAGCTGCACCTGATCCATCCCACGTCGGCAGCCAATGACCTGCGCATCGTGCTGCATCGTGAAGGTGGACATTGGCGCGGCGCCGCACAATTCGATCAGAGCATCCCTTGGCGCGTACAGCTGCACGGCCCCGGACGGCAGTGGCGCCTGGTCGCACGATTTGCGCCCATGCAGCACGAAGTCCTGCTGCAGCCGGCTTTGGCGGTACCGTGAGCCGGGCACTGGCCACGCCGGTCGGCCTGAACGAGCACGATGCCAACCTCGGCTGCTTCCACTGCGGACAGCCTTTGCCGCTGGATGCCCCACGGTTGACCCTCGACGGACTGCCACACTCGGTGTGCTGCAACGGCTGCGCTGCAGCGGCGGCCTGGATACGC
>Ga0163144_10002413_pt1 | contig 43166 bp, 28 predicted proteins | sample OliLak19BULKMAT1_FD_123175 | JGI IMG/M metagenome (GOLD analysis project Ga0163144, IMG submission 123175) | Freshwater microbial mat bacterial communities from Lake Vanda, McMurdo Dry Valleys, Antarctica - Oligotrophic Lake LV.19.BULKMAT1 | ecosystem: Environmental > Aquatic > Freshwater >...
CGCCCAAGCTCAGACCGCCGCTGATTGAGAGTGTGCCGGCGCTGTCTCCCGGCGCGATCGTGTTGCCATTTCCTGCGACGATCTTGCCGACGATCGAACCGCCGCCTTTCAGCGTTTGCGATGTTCCGAGCGAGTACGTGCCGCCGGGAATTCCCGACAGATCCAAGGTGGCGCCTGCCTTGACCGTAATCGCGGCGGAATTAGGACCCAGCCCGGCGCCGGTGATCACCAGCTTCCCCTGGTTGACCGTCGTGGAACCCGTGTAGACGATGGTTGCACCGGAGAGAGTCCATGTGCCCATGCCATTTTTTGCGATGTTCCAGATATTGCCATTTTGTTCGATGAGATTGCCCGTCACCGATCCGCTGCCCGTGCCCTGGAATGACAAGTTTGAATCGCCGCCGAGCCCTCCGGGCGAGTAGACCGCATCGGGCGTTTGAATCGTGCCGGAAATGTGCAGTGTATCGCTGACTGCGCCGTCAGCCTGCAGGGCGTAGGCGTGCCCACCCGCGTCGGCCTGCAAGGTGCCGCTGAGCGTGTTCGTGCCGCTCTTGTTGCGGATTTGCGGGCTGGTGTTCGTCCGGCCTCCCATGAAGATGAACTCGTTGACGTCGGTCAGATTCGACACGCTGTTGCTCAACACCAGGGCGCCGGTTCTTGCGCCTCCGACCATGTAGGTATAGCCGCTGACCGAATCTCCCGTGATCCCCGTGGACGTGTTATTGACGATTTCCAGATCGCTGTTGTTGATATTGATGTTCCCGGCCCAGGTGGTCGAATTCCCCAAGACAGTCCGCCCGCCGGCATCGCCATTGGCATTGATGTTGGAGAGCATCTCCGTGGGGGCAACACCGTTGGTGAGCGTGATCGTCTTGCCGGGCCGCGGAACGAGATTGAGCTGACGAGCGATCGTGGAAATCGAGAAGTCGACCACCGGATTGATCGTGATGCTGCCTCCCCAAGCGTTCATGGCTGGGTTGCCGCTGCTGCCGCCGCCCCCCATTTGAAACGTGCCCGAGTTGATGAGGACGTTTCCGGTGCCAGTCGGGTCGCTGCCCGCATACACGGGCGATGCGCGTTGCATCACGATGGCGGCGTTGTTGAACGTCAGATCGCCGGGTGAGACGTACGAGTCGATGTTCCCGTTGGCGCCTGTCGGCGTTCCGATGGTAATAATGCCTGGCCCACCGAAGGAGTACGCCGCGCCCGACGTGTCGTAGATTCCGATGAACCGTACATTCCAATCGCCCGAGGCGTTGGGCGAATGGGAGCCAGTGCTGAAGAACTGCGCTTCTTGGCCGGTGGTCGGCAAGACTCCGCCGACCCAGTTCGTATTCAGAAGCAAATCGTCGGTCGTGCCGGCCCAGACGACTTGCGCCGAAGCATTCCGACTCATGCCCAGCAGCACAATTCCAATTGTTATCGTCGGAATGAAGAACTTACGACTCATCGTGATCATTCGGTGTCCTTGCTTATGCATAGTCAGGGTTGTGCGACAATTCATGCGGAATAGCGAGCGCGTGCGAAGACAGCCATCACTCAATGGCGGTCTTTGAAACTTCCTTCACGCTCCTCTCCGTTTCGATAAACGGCTTGCCTTTCTCGTCGCCCTTCCATGTCAGTTCGATGACGAGGTCGTCGGTCGGTCCCGTGATTTCCTTCGATAATTCGGACGTTTGGTAATACGAGTATTTCTTGGGCGCGTGCCACTTGGTTCTGACGCCGTCGAGCTGCTCGTTGGCGAAAACGGCTATTTTGTGAACGCCCAGAGCGGCGCCGTCAGCGGGCTTGAAACTCGTCAACGTGAACCGGCCGTTTTCATCTAGGTCCGCGTCCGAGGGCCGGCCGCCGACAGGAACAAATCGTACCTGGCCATACTTCAATGGCTCGCCGTCGATGAGCACCTGGCCCGATACAACGACACGATCGGGTGTCTTATTGCAGCCCGCTGCCGCCAAAACCATCGCGGCGCAAACGACCATTGTCGTTGTGCAATACGTGGCGAATTGTCTATTCTGAACGGAAAGCATGGGCTTATTTGGGCTGGGGAACCTGCGAGGCGATTGTGGCGAAGTCTTGATAAGCGCCGTAGTCGATGTCGTTGCTGATGAACGTGACGTGTCCGTCGCCGAATAGGAAATTGCCGCCTTGCGGGTGATCGCTTCCAAAGCAGTTATTGGAGCCATTCACGGACCAGGATTCCGTGCGCCGTTGCCCTGTCCCCACGGGCGTGTTGAGCAGGTTAGTTGTGGTGCGCAAACTGCTTTCCAAGCGCGACCCGTAGGCCCACAAGCTATACCCATCGATCTTATGCGTATTGGTTACTTCGCCTGCAGCGAATGTATTGCTCAAGCCGTCGGTGATCTCGGCAATCCTCCGCCTGAAGCCGTAAACAAACATCCCGGTATTGGCACACAAGGAGACAGGTCCGATGTCGCTCGAAGCGCCAAATGGAAAGACCTTTGGCCCGTATGTGCCATTGCTGAGCGCATAACACGAACTGCCACCTTCCTGTTCTGCTGGGGCAAAATACTGATTGCCTTTAGCTTCTGTACAAATCGGATCGGACATATTGGACGGGCAGATGTACATGGGCGGCCGCATGCGGACTAGTTTCGCCCTCTCAGCCGTGTCCCAGGAAATGCTCCAATTGTAGACGCCCCCCAAATCATCGCGGGACATGAGGAACTGATTATTGCCCTCGGCATAGGGCAAAATCATGACAAAACCGCTCGCTCCGCTGCTTTGGTTGGCGCCAGTCATCACCGGGCAGGGCGCGCCCCCCGCGGTGCCCACATGCCCGGCCGGAAACACGTTCAGTGAATCCAAATGACCGTGCATCGCCAAGCCGACCTGCTTGAGATTGTTGCTGCACTGGGTCCGCCGGGCCGCTTCGCGCGCGGCCTGCACTGCCGGCAACAACAAACCAATCAAGATGCCGATGATCGCGATCACGACCAAGAGCTCCACCAGCGTAAAACCGCGTGCGGCATTGCGGTGTGCAGTTTTCATTTCAATCCTCTTTTGCGGCGCCAAACCGCCGACCAGTCCCTGTGATTGTTGGTTGTTCAGTACGCAAGCACCGCGATGAAAAGGGGACTGGTGCATTATTCGGAAGTAACGACACGGTTTTCGTGGAGCCGCCAACGAGGTTCACGGTGGGATTTGCTCCGTGCCAGTAACCGAATAATGGACCTGTCCCCTTTTTGGGAGCTGAGCGCCGCGGCAAAAAAGGGGACAGGTTCATTATTCGGTTGCTTGTTCAGACTTGGTTGGATGCTGCGTCACCGATTGAATCGTCGCCGCCAGCGATGTTGAGTCCGAATAATGAACCAGTCCCCTTTTTCCCCCTTTTTTTCCACTCAGTTGTCTCGACTTCAATTCCTCGATTCTTCCTCAGTGCCTTCAAGCGATGTTCTGCTCCAACTCTGTCACCGACTTCTCTAAGTTGCCGCCGCGGAACGTCTCCACGAGATCGGCGTGTTCGCGATAGATGTCCAGCGGATCGGGGTAGTTCCGTTGTGTCTCCCAAAAGTGCGAACGAACTCGTGCTACCAACGAGGCCCAGATCAGGTCCAAGTCGCGCAGCCCTGCGCGCTGCACGATCGAACGATGAAAGGCCACATCGTGCTCGGCCACCGCCGCGAAATCGCGGGCCACGCAGGCCTCGCGCATCCGCTCGAGGATCTCGCCCCATTGCCGGTAGTCGCTAGGACCGATGTCGGCGAAAAACGACCGTAGCGCAAACTCCTCGACGCTGCGACGTATGGGCACGACCAGATCGCGAATGGCGTCGGGCGGACGCCGGGCCACCTTCACGCCCACGTTCGGCCGCCCTTCGAGCAAGCCTTCCTGGGCCAGTTGCTGTAGAGCTTCGCGAATGGGGGTGCGGCTGACGCCGAAGCGAGTGACCAATTGGGCTTCGCTCAACCGTTCGCCTTCCGCCAGTCGACCGGACAGAACGTCGGCGCGAAGGCGGTCGGCGATTTGCTCGCGCAGGCTGAACACCAACGGAAGTGACATACGAACATCCCCATTATTTCCAGAGTCTTCGTTGGCAGCAAAAAGCCGTCCAATGCCCGAAGAACGTCGCCCAAACGATTAACGAACGCAATCGTCATAAACCCAGCCGCCCGGCTGCTTAATGTATACAGTACGTAATAGTCAGTCAAGAACTTTGTCCGTATTTTTGGTGCCCCCGCCGAGCCGTCCAAAGCAGCGATCCATCGAACTCGTCCGAGGCATTGAGTTGGAGGGGGAATGCTGACCGTCATTCCCGCGAAGGCGGGAATCCAGTGAGTCGCAAGTCGGCCCTGCACCACAAGATTTACAACCGCCGCGCACAAGTCACTTTCGACTTCCCCTCCCCGAGTCCCTGGATTCCCGCCTTCGCGGGAATGACACAAACATGTAGCCGTCGACGTGAGTCCACGAATTCATGCTGCGCGGAGCGTAGCGAATTACGTGAGCCCTTTACGGTGAAGCCGTACAGAAACGAATTGCCGCCGGGCCGCCCCGATGGTACTGTGCCGTCGTTCGTCGCGATCGACCACCCCTGGCGGAGCGTGCCGGTGCCCGGATTCGATGCGGCTGGCCAATCCAGCCCAAAGCAGGCCAGCCCTGAGCTTGAGAACCAGGATTCCATCCTGCGGCGTGCGCGCTACGGCAGGATCCTGTTCCTGCTGTACCTCGTGCTGTACGTCGGATTCGTATGGCTCAACGCCTTCGAACCCGAGGTCATGGGTAAGACGCCGCTGGCCGGCATCAATCTGGCCGTGCTTTACGGTCTGGCTCTGATCGCCATCGCCTTTATTTTGGCGCTGCTCTACGACTGGCTCTGCCGCGAACCGGTCGAGACGCCCGCGGGCCGGGAGGGGGGCCGTTGATCTACGAAGCCTCGCCGACGGCCGTCGCCATTTTCGCGCTGTTCGTGGCCATCACTCTGGGACTGAGCTTCTATTTCGCCGGCAAGACCCGCTCGTCGCAGAGCTACTTTGCCGCCGGGGGCAACATCCACTGGTTCGTCAATGGCATTGCCTTTGCTGGCGATTACCTTTCGGCCGCATCGTTCTTGGGCATCTGCGGCATGATCGCCTTCTACGGCTACGACGGCTTTTTATATTCAATTGGGTACCTGGCCGGCTGGATCGTCGCGCTGTTTGTCATCGCCGAACCGATCAAGCGGCTGGGCCGATATACGTTTGCCGACGCTCTGGATAGCCGCTTCAATTCGCGGGGCATCAAGCTGGCCGCCGCCGTCAGCACGCTGGCCGTGAGCATCTTCTATCTCATCCCACAGATGGTCGGCGCCGGCGTGCTGGTGACGCCTCTCCTGGGCTTTCCCCACTGGGTTGGCGTGGTGCTGGTGGGGGCCGTGGTCGTGTTCATCGTGGTCACGGCCGGCATGCTCAGCACGACCTACGTGCAATTCCTCAAAGGTTCACTGCTAGTCGCGTTCAGCCTGTTGCTGACGGTGCTGATCTTGAATCGAGGATTGACGGTCGATCCGCGGTACCAATCGGAAGGTTCTCAGCCGGCGGCTGCATTTTCAGAGACGCAAACCGTGACGATCACGGCCGACGGTCGAAAGCTCGTCAATGGCCTCCCCCAAGGCCGCGGAGAGGGCGAGGGCGATCTGCGAGCCGTCGGTCACGTGAGCAAATTGCCCGACGGTCAGACCGAAACGGGACCTTTGGGGCCGCTCGCGTTCCTCAGCACGTTGCAGCGGAGCGAGGTCGTGCTGTGGGACTCGAAGACTGTGCAGGGCAAGGATGGCAGCACGACGACGACTTTCACGCCGCGGGCCGTGCCCGGCAGCGAAGTGCTGCGACCGGGCAACAGCCCCACCTTCAAGGGCGTACGGAGCGAGAAGTTCGCCGACAAGCTGAATTTCCTCTCGCTCATGTTGGCGCTCTTCTGCGGCACGGCCTCGCTGCCGCACATTCTGATTCGCTATTACACGGTCAAGGACCAGGCCGCGGCGCGGAAGAGCACCGTCGTGGGCATCGGCAGCATCGGGTTCTTCTACGTGCTGACGTTGTTCCTGGGCTTGGGCGCGATGACCAGTGGCGCGATTGATGTGACCAACAGCAACATGGCAGCGCCGTTGTTGGCCCGCAGTTTCGGCGAGTTGCTGTTCGCGATCATTTCGGCGATTGCCTTCACGACCGTGCTGGGCACGGTGAGCGGCTTGATCGTCGCGGCTAGCGGCGCGGTGGCCCACGATCTGGCGGCCAACGTACTGAAGATCCCGCTCACCGATCACGAGAAGGTCCGCGTCGCCAAGCTCGCGGCTGTCGTCGTGGGCTGTATCGCCATCGTGCTGGGAATTCTCTTCGAGAAGATGAACGTGAACTTTTTAGTAGGTTGGGCCTTCAGCGTAGCCGCCTCGGCCAATTTGCCCTCGCTCGTGATGCTGTTGTTTTGGAAGCACACGACCAAGCAAGGCATCACCGCGGCCGTGTTCGTGGGCATGCTCGCGTCGCTCGGGTGGATCTTGGCCAGTGGCGACACGTATCGCGATATTTATGGCTTGGACCCCACGACGGCCATCGTCCCATTCAGCCAGCCGGGCATCGTGACGATTCCGCTTGGCTTTTTGGTGCTCGTGGTCGTATCGCTGCTAACGCCCTCGGGCAGGTCTCAACTGGCCGCGTAGGTGCGAAGGGCAGCGTGGCCCGCGACGACTCGGACCGCGCGCCGGTAGGCAATGTATAATTCTGGCATGCTTCGACGATTGCATCTGGCGTGGAACGTGCTGCGATACCTTGGCCCACGCTGGGTATTGTTCCGGTTGCGCTACGCCTGGCGCTTACGATCGGGCGCCGTAGAGCGGCAGTCGCCTTTGCAAGCTTGGGCTGAAATCCCGGCGGTCTCCTGCCGCTTGTTGCCCACGAACGTATCGCAATGGCCGGCCACCGCGGGCTGGGGAGAGGGCTGCCTCGCCGACGCCGCGGCAATTGCCGGCGGGACATTCGTCTTGTTCTTTCACCATCGCGCGGCCTTGGGGTGTCGGCCGGATTGGCATCGCAATTCCTTCACTGGACAAAGCGCTGCAAAGGGTGTGCTTTGGTCGGCGCTTGGCGATTTTGACTTTGGGGACATCAAAGCGATCTGGGAGCCGAGTCGTTTTGCCTGGGCTTTTTCATTGGTTCGCGCCTACGCACGCACGGGGGACGACAATCACGTCGAAGTCTTTTGGCGGCTGTTCGAGGATTGGTGCGAAAAGAATCCACCGAACGACGGAGTGAACTGGAAGTGTGGTCAGGAAGCGACGTTTCGGCTCATGGCGGCGGCGTTCGCGGTCGCGCAATTTGCCCGGTCGCCGGCCACGACTCCGAAACGTCTCGAACAGTGGTCGCGGTTCGTCGTTGCCACCGGACGGCGGATTTCCACCAATCTGGACTACGCACTGAGCCAGTCGAACAACCACGGCATCAGTGAATCCGTGGGGCTACTTACCGCCGGGTTGCTGCCCGCCGAATTCGACGAAGCCCTGGCTTGGCGCGAGCGCGGTTTACGCTCGCTGCGGGCCCAACTGAACGACTTGGTTTACTCCGACGGAGGTTTTTCGCAACACTCCCTGGTGTATCACCGCGTGCTCCTGCATGACCTGCTGTGGGCGATCGCGATGTTGAGAGCAGCAAATGCCGAAACGCCCGACTGGTTGCTCGAGAAGACACGGCAGGCGTTGGCGTTCTTGACCGCGCTGGTTGACCCGGAAACCGGCGCCGCGCCGTTGTGGGGCGCCAATGACGGCTCGAACATTCTGCCGCTAGACGATTGCGCGTACGAGGACTTCCGCGGCGTGGTGCAGGCCGGCTATGCAGTTTTGGATGGCGTGCGTGTGCTGCCGGAAGGGCCGTGGGACGAAGCCGCGTTTTGGCTTACCGGCAAGGATCCAAAGACGTTGCCACTGCGACCCCTCGAACGGCTCGATCGTTGGCATGCGAATGACAGCGGTTGCTTTCAATGGCAGTCGGGCGACGCTCGGCTGTTCATGTCGTGCCCCACGCGGTTCCGCCATCGTGTCGGCCACGCCGATATGCTGCACGTCGATCTATGGTGGCGAGGCCAGCCGATCGCGCACGACGCCGGCTCATTTTCGTACAACACGACCGGTGTCTTGGATAGCGCCTTCGTGAAGGCCGCGGTACACAATGTTCCCATGCTTGCGGGCGTCGAACCCTTGAAACAAGCCAGCCGCTTTCTGTACGTGCCGTGGCCGCGCGGCACAGCAATCTGGTCGAACGCAGAGCAATTTTTTTCCGCGACGCACGACGCCTACGGTTCCGCGGCACGAATTGCGCGGCGGATAACGGCAGCGGAAAAAGGCGTCTTTGTCGTTACCGACGCACTCGAGCTGGCAGAGCCCGGAGTAGTGCGAATTCACTGGCTCTTGGCAAATCTGCCGTGGAAGCTCGACCAAGACGCCGGGACGTTGACTGCGAGGGTCGGAGAGGAGCAGATTACGCTGCACTGGAAATCATCGACGAAGGTTCGTTCGGCGAATCTTGCGAGCGCCGAAGCGGACTCGCCGCGAGGTTGGTGGTCGCGGCACTACCTGGCGCTCGAACCGGCAATGAGCTTGGAACTGCTGATCGACGTATCGGGTCAAGTCGAAGTCTCAATCCGCTTCACTGCAAGCCGAGCGTAGAGACGCCTCGTCGTGTGCCACTCTGGTTCCGCCAGTAAATCTCGCCAGCTATTTGTGGCGTAAAACGCCGCAATTGCCCCGAAGGGGCAAAGGCGATTAGCCGTGGGCGAAAGCCCACGGAACCGCGTCATACAACATCGTCGTAAAGCCGCGTAGCGGCGACGTCGCCGTGGATATCGAGCCGCTGTCGCCGCTACGCGGCTTACGACGTACTCGGGCGCTGAAGTCCGTGGGCTTTCGCCCACGGCTAAATGCCTCCACCCCTGCGGGGTTTCAAGAGGGCGCCAGTCGGAACATCAGTTCTCGCCGCGGTACGAGCATGTGTACCTACAATAGGCTCTGCCAGTGCATTTAAACAGCGACGATCACACTGGCAAAGCCAGAAGCGGCACCCAACGTGAAGTCTTAAAACGCCCCTACGCAACTTCTTCACTCGCCGTAGCCTTCTTCTTCGCCGCCGGCTTCTTCTTGGGCGCCGCCTTTTTCACCGTCGGCTTGGCTTTGGGCTTGGCCTTAGCGCCTGCGCCATCGCTCGCCGTGGCCGCTTCAGTTGCAGCGGGGGCCTTGGCTTTCTTGGTAGTCTTCTTCGCAGCCGGGGCCGCGGCCTTCTTGCGCGTGAACTTCTTCTTCTTCGACGGACCCGCGGCCGCGCGGACCGCGAGCAACGCCAGCGCCTGGTCCAACGTCAGCTCTTCGGCCGAGCTTCCCTTGGGCAGCGATGCGTTGGTCTCGCTATCCGCCACGTACAGCCCATAACGTCCTTCGATCAATTGCACCGGCTGCTTGGTGACCGGAGATTCGCCCAGCACGCGCAGCGGCTCCTTCGGCGCTCCGAAGCCGCGGCGCATCTTTTTGGGCTGAGCCAGCAGTTCCAGGGCCTGTGCGAGCGTCACATCCAACGGCGAAATCTCAGCCGGCAGGCTGCGCGTGTCGTCGCCGGTCTTTATGTACGGTCCAAAGCGGCCGTTGTAGGCCACGATCGGCTTGCTCGTCTCGGGATGGACGCCCAGCTCTCGCGGCAGTGTGAGCAGCTTCAACGCCACTTCGAGCGTCACATCCTCGGGCATCATGCCCGGCAACAGCGATGCGTTGCGAGGCTTTTCTTCGTCGTCGGGCTTGCCGAGCTGCACGTAAGGACCGAATCGCCCCACCCGCAGGAACACCGGCTTGTTGGTCTCGGGGCAATTGCCGATGGGGGTCTCGCCCAGTGCGGCCCGGTCGAGCATCCCCAGCGCGACTTCAAGGGTCACTTCGTCGGGCGAGACGCCGTCGGGAATGCTGGCGCGACGTTCGCCCTGTTCCAGAAACGGCCCGTAACGACCCACGCGGACGAACACCTGCTCGCCGCCCTCGGGCAGCCCAATGGCTATCCGGCTGACGTCGCGCGCGCTGATCTCGTCGACCTTATTGAGCAATTGCTGCTTCAGCCCGGCGTGTCCGTTGCCAAAGTAGAACGCCCGCAGATAGTCGACGTGGCCGGCCTCGCCGCGGCTGATGGCGTCCAGGTCGTCTTCCATCTGAGCCGTGAAGCCGTAGTCGACCAGATCGGGCAGGTGGACTTCGAGCAATTGTGAAACGGCAAACGCCACCCAGGTGGGTACCAGTGCGTTGCCGCGCTTGAAGACGTATTCACGGGCCAGGATCGTATCGATGATCACGGCGTACGTGCTCGGCCGGCCGATGCCCAATTCTTCGAGCGCCCGGGTGAGCGTGGCTTCGTTGTAGCGGGCTGGGGGTTGCGTGGAGTGCTCTTTGGATTGCAAGTCGCGGCAGGTGAGTGCTTCGCCGACCTTGACGTCGGGCAGGATCGTTTCGCGATCGGCCAGCTCGGCCTGCGGATCGTCGGCCCCTTCGACGTAGGCCCGCAGATAGCCGGGGAAGTCGATCGTCTTGCCGCCCACTTGGAACGTCGCGCCGTCCCCTTCGATCGTGATCGAGATCCGCCGTCCGATAGAATCGGCCATCTGGCTGGCGACGGTTCGTTTCCAGATCATGTCGTAGAGCTTGAACTCATCGGCCGAGAGACTGGCCCGCAACGACTCGGGCAGGGCGAAGGGATGCCCTGCCGGCCGAATCGCCTCGTGGGCTTCCTGGGCGTTCTTGACCTTGGTGCGGTATTCGCGGGGGCGCTCGGGCAGGTATTCGCTGCCGTATTGCGTGGCGACCAGGTCACGCGCGGCTTGAATCGCCACGCTGGCCAGATTGGTCGAGTCGGTCCGCATGTAAGTGATGTGGCCGGTCTCGTACAAGCTCTGCGCGGCCTGCATCGTGCGGCGGGCGGTGAAGCCCAGCTTTCGATTCGCCTCTTGTTGCAACGTGCTGGTCGTGAACGGGGGATAAGGCTTCGAGGTGTAGGGCTTGTCCTCGACGGAACCGGCACGGAACTGCGCGCTGCGCAGCCGCTCGGCAAGTTGCTGCGCACCGGCCTCGTCGAGCAGTAGCAGCGAGGCGTCCTTCAGCTTGCCGGTCGCCGAATCGAAATCCCGCGTCGACGGGATCTTGCGGCCGTCGCAACTCGTCAGCGTGGCTTCGAGCCCCTCGCCGCCGACGTTGGCGAATTGGCCCAGCAAGTCCCAAAAGGTCGCCGACACGAAGGCCATCCGCTCGCGTTCGCGTTGCACAATCAGCCGCACGGCGACGCTCTGCACTCGTCCGGCCGAAAGGCGGGGGCGGACCTTACGCCACAAGAGCGGTGACACCTCGTATCCGTACAGCCGGTCGATGATCCGCCGCGTCTCCTGGGCTCGGACCAGGTCATCGTCGATGTCGCGCGGGTGCTCGAGCGCTCCCAGGATGGCTTCCTCGGTGATCTCGTGGAACACCAGCCGATAGACGGGCACGGTGGGCTTGAGCAGCTCGCGCAGGTGCCAACTGATGGCTTCTCCCTCGCGGTCTTCGTCCGTCGCCAGGAACAGCTCTGTGGCGTCCTTGACTAGGGCCTTGAGCTTGCGAACCTGCTCGGTCTTGCCCGGCGGCACGATGTAGACCGGGTCGAAGTCCTTGTTGACGTTCACGCCCAGGTAGGCCCAGTCCTCGCCCTTGTATTGGGCGGGAATTTGCTTGGCCCCCTGCGGCAGATCGCGGACGTGGCCAATGCTAGCCTCGATGGTGTAGCGGGGCCCAAGAAACTTGCTGATCGTGCGGGCCTTGGCAGGCGACTCGACGATCACCAACGACTTGCCGCTGCTGGGCGACGATTTCTTGGCCATGCGGTGCCGTTATTGCAATTTGGAGGCTGTTAGACTGGGTAAGTTTGCGTGGTTGTCACTGAATATCAGCCGTTGGCGCGAAAATCCTAAGCCCGGCGTTGCGCGTCCCATTCATCGGACCATTCGCTGCCACCCGCCGCGCAATTTGGCGTTACGATACCTAGAATCGTTACCGTTGCTACGGTCGGTGGCAAGCCGACAGTCGTATAATTAGGCCTGAGCGTTCGACGGAAATCGGATCTCGGCGGGCGTCATTCGCCAAGGGGCCGCGTGTGCGAGACTCCTTTTTGGCATTGCATTTACGTCGATCATTTTTACAATCGGGGGCTTCTGGGGACCTCTCTGACCCCTCTCATTAATATGTGCGTTGCCCGGCTGTCAAGCCATCTTGACCGCGCCAGGGCCGCCCGTACGACAGGAACGCAGCTCGATGGCCAGCCCGTTTTCGATCTTTCGCAAGCACCAAAGAGTGATGATGGCGGTCCTCGGCGTGGCCGCCATGATCGCGTTTGTTTTCTTGGGGCCACTCGAAGAGTTGATGCGCCAGCGAGGCGGGCAAGACCCGACCGTGGCCACGTCGGTCTACGGCACGGTGCGCGAATCGGACCTGGCGCAGATGCGATTCATGCGCAATTTGACCAACCAGTTCATGCACAAGGCCGGCTACGAAGCACAACTCCGCGTGGGCGACGAAGTCTTCGGCGAACCGAGCGATCGAGCACTGGTGCAAACGATGCTGCTGGCGAACAAGGCCAAACAGTTGGGGGTGGTCATCAGCGACCAATTCATCACCGATTGGCTGCAAAAGAATTTGATGGATCGCGTCACCTCGAAGCAATACGAGGGCATCGTCACTTCGCTGCAGACCAGCCGACCCCAGATTTACGAAGCCCTGCGGACGGAACTGCTGGCCAATCAAATGGTTGAGATGTTTCTGCCGGGCTTTCGCGGAGGCCAATCTCCCAGCCAGAAGTGGGCCATCTTCATGAGCTACAACACGACCCCGGCGCAGCGCTGGGAGTTCTATCAACGGCTCAAGCGGAAAGCGACCGTCGAGGCCTTGGCCGTGAGCGCGGCGGATTTCATCGGTGAAATTGCCAATCCCAGCGACGACACCGTGGCGGCCTTCTACGAAGAGTTCAAGGGTGCGGAGCCGCGCCCGGGCTCTCCCGATCCGGGCTTCAAGATCCCGCAGAAGATTAAGCTCAGCTACTTCGACGCCGACAAGAAGAACTTCATCGACCTGGACTCGGTCAGCGAGCAGGAGGTGAAGGACTACTACGAGGAGAACAAGAGCAGTCTGTACCTATTCGATATGTGGTCCCGCTTTGCCCCTAAGGAAAAGCCGCTGGACCCGCCGCCCGACCCCGTCGTTCCGCCGGCCGAAAAGGGCGACGCACCTGCCAAGCCAGGAGACGCGAAACCCGCCGACGATTCCGCAGTAAAGACGGCGGAAGAGGAAAAGCCAGCCGATGCGCCAAAGACTGACGCACCAAAGGCCGACGCGTCCAAGTCAGATTCGCCTAAATCCGAGTCCCCCAAGTCAAATGGGGCGATGCACAATGGGAACTCAAATGGCTACGATCATCCGGCGTCGATGCTCGCGCACATGGTGCGCGGACGGTTTCCGATGTTGTCGGCCAGCCTTAGCGCCTTGAACGCAGCCTGGGAAGCGGCGCTTTTCGCCGATGATCCAGTAATTGCCCAGGCCACTGCGCCAGCGACGGGCGATAAGGCAACAGGCGGCAAGTCCGAGGCCGATAAGAAAGCCGAACCGGCAGCGACTACGCCGGCAGCCAAGAAGGACGCCCCTGCTGCTGAGAAATCCGCTGCGGAAAAGTCCACGACCGAGAAAACAGCCGCGGAAAAGGGCGCCCCAGAGAAGTCCGCACCCGAGAAACCAGCGGCCGAACAGAAGCCACTGGGTTCATCGCTTTCGACAGTCGCGTCGCCCGACGCGTTTCTGCCGCTGCCGACCCAAGTGATGGTGTCCGACGACGACATCATGCCGCAGCAAATCACCGACTTCCCGGCCCTTTTGCCGCTCTCCTACGTCGCGCCGTCAATTCGTGAGGCCCTGGCCGAGGAGCGCGCTCCCAAGCGGATGATCGAGGCCCTGGACGCCGTGAGCGCCAAGGTGAGCCGCTATCGCAGCGAGCGGACGCGCTGGGAAGTCCGCCGGCAGGAAACCGCCGGCGCCACGCCGCCCCAAGCCTTGGATCTCAAGGCGCTGGCCCAGGAATTCAAGCTGACACTGCGCGAAACAGACCTGCTCGCGCCCTACGAGGTGTACCGGCTGCCGGGCATCGGCGAATCGTTTACGGGGTCTGAAGACTATCCGCGATTCGTCGAGCTGGTCTTCAGTTCGCTCCCCTTGTTCACGCCGGCCCGCAGCTTCGACCGGCGCGGGGACCACATCTTCCTCTTCTGGAAGACCGAGAGCCACGAGGCCCGCGTGCCGGAATTGGACGAGATCCGCGGCGAAGTCGTGCGCGCGTGGAAGTTGCGCGAGGCCCGCGGCCTGGCCACGAAACGCGCGGAAGCGCTGGCCGCGGAGGCCCGCAAGGACGGTCGCCCGCTGAAGGCGCTGTTTGGCGAACGGCCGGGTATGCAGGTGATCGAAACGGAACCGTTTTCCTGGGTCACACAGGAAAGCATCGCCGACTCGGGCGGGGCATCGCCTCCCAAGCTGACAGAGATCCCCGGCATTGTCGACGCCGGCAATACCTTCATGCAAAAGGTGTTCTCGCTGCACGTGGGCGACGTGGGCGTGGCGTTCAATAATCCCGAAACCATCGCCTACGTGGTTCGCCCTACCAGCTTCCAGCCCACCACGAAATTGCTCGAGGAGCTGTTCATGCTGACGCCCTTGCAGCAGTACAGCGCGGCCGCGGCCTTCGACCGCCAGGAGATGTTGTTCGCCTGGAATGAAGCGATTCAGAAAGAGGCCGACCTCGATTGGAAACGACCGGCAGATCCCGGCCGTAGGGGGCAGTAACCGTCGCGGTCCCCTATTAGGTTAGAACCACTAACTTTACTGCTCGGACGTCATTCCCGCGCAGGCGGGAATCCAGTACACCGCAAGACGGCCATGCATCATAAGGCTGACAACCGCCGAATATAGTCCTCTCTTGAAACCACCCTCCCCGAGTCTCTGGATTCCCGCCTGCGCGGGAATGACGGCGTGTTGGGAGGTTGGGTTAGGGGCTCTTAGACCGAAAAATAACTTCGGCCTACGCTCGCAATCAACACTTCGGCCTTTCGTGGCAATCAATCGCTGACGGATTCCCCGCCGGCGCGCGTCGCCAGTCCGCGCCAAGCGACGCCATCGATCTGGTCCCGCAACGGTCGCACCGAGCCGTCGCCCAACAGCACGTTCACCGCGCTGGGGTGCTCGCTGCGCGCCGTGCGCCAGCCGTATCCGGCGTACCGCTTCTCAACTGTGCCGAAGATCGGCACGCCGATGCAATCGAACTGTCCGTAATTCGGCGGATAGTAGTGGTTGTAAAGAGCACAGCGATATTCGCCGTTCGCCCAGGAAAACCCGCGGCGATTGCTGATGTTGTACGCGACGGGCTTGTTGCAAATCGCGTCGGTCAACGGCGCCAACGTAAAGAAGGAATAGTCACGGCGCGAGTCGACTTCAGCGGCGTTGGTCGTCTTCTCCGGTCCTTCGCCCAGCAGGCTTTCGGACATGAAGACCGTATTGCTCGCGCCGTCGGTTATGTCGGCCAACCGGGTTTGTGAGTTGATGAAGAATGTTCCGTCGGTGTCGAACGGTGTGCCGCCGTCAATGCCGGTGCCGGTGCATGCGGCGTAGTTGGTTGGGCCAAACCCTTCGGCGACCGGTTCTTGCTTGTCGCTAGGGCAGAGCAGCACCGGCAGCACAATCGCCACGCCGGCCCGGTTCGCGGTCGTCACCAAGAAATCCGCGCCATACAGCGGCACGGAAAGGTCGAGCGCGTCGTACGTATTGGCCTGCTCCAAGTAGGGCAGCAAGTGGGCCAGCGCGGACCAACGATAAAAATTGTGCGCATGGCTGGGAGCGGGTGGATACGGCTTGGAGTCAGCACCCGTCGGCAAGCGGCCATTGGCGTCGTGGAACTCGTGCAGCGCGATGCCCAGTTGCTTGAGATGGTTCGAGCAACTCATCCGCCGGCCGGCCTCGCGCGCGGCCTGCACGGCCGGCAGCAACAGCGCAATCAGCAGGCCGATGATCGCGATCACGACCAGCAGCTCAACCAACGTAAAGGCACGACGAACCGACATACGCTTTTCCGAGTGACGGTGGAGATAATGCAATCGACGGCTATAGCGAGTTGTGAGAGTCCTTAAGGTTCCGCACATGAATAGCCTGGTCAGTTTGCCACGGATTGAACGCGAATTGAAGAGGGAATTGTACCGTGAATGAACGCCGATAAACGCGGATGAAAACGGTCGAGACTATTGGGTTTCTCGTTCCAGACTTCATATCCGCGTTCATCGGCGTTCATCCGCGGTACAATCGATTTCCTTAACGCCGTCTTTCATCCGTACTACAAACGTTGATTTTGCACGAGTCTTGCGCGGATTTTGAAGTCCGAGTTTTCCCTAGCCCAGGCATTCATGCCTGGGAAATTGTCGGTAGAGGACTTCGTTGTTCACGCCCTTCAGGCGGAATGGCCTCAAGTGCATGGGCCCGCTGAAGCGGGTGGACGACGACTCTCAAAGGGGCACGAAAACCCAGGCATGAATGCCTGGGCTAGGGAAAAGTAGCGATCGATAAATTGACCGGGTTACACTTCGATCGACTCTAACAGTTTCTTCGGGCGCACACGGCCCTCAAGCCGCTCGCCGCCGCAAGGCCAGCACCAATCCGGCCAATGCCGCCCCGCAGGCGAGCACGAATGTCGCCGGTTCGGGCACGGCCGTGCTGCTGCCGCCGCCCGTCTGGTTCCAGTTCGATGAAATGAGATTGATGTCGAAGATATTGATCGTGCCGTCGCCGTTGGCGTCACCGCCGGGTCCTACGCCGCCCCAAGCGCTCGAAACGCCGTTGATGTCGAAGATATTGACCACTTCGTCGGCGTTGACGTCGCCGGGGATCGGCGTCAACAGCATCAAGCCCGGCTGGGCGCCGGCGCTGGTCTGACTTGGTGGACTTCCGGTCGGAATGAACGTGTTGGTGAACGTGGCACTCGTGGTGTCGTACGAGTACTTGAGAACGCTCGCCGCGCCCTGGCTAGTAACGTACAGAAATCCATCCGGCGCGAACATCAAACCCGTGGGAAACGTGTTCGAACCCAGCGGTCCGGCCGCGAACACGCCCATCGACGCGCCGGTCGCGCCGTTGTATCGCCGGACGTCGCCCGCGAGCACGTCGGCAATATAGAAGTTGCCGTCGGGGCCAAACGCATGCGCCGTCGCGCCGGTGAGCCCGCCGCTGCCGGGCGTAATGAACGAATTGAGATACTCTCCGGTCGTGCCGTTGTAGCGCTCGACGCTCGCCGTGCCCAGGCTGCTCACGTACAGGTTGCCGTCGGTGTGGAAGCGAATGACATTCGGCTGCGCAAGCAGCTCACCCGTGCCGTGCGTAAAGGGACCCTCGGAAGCGCCGGTCGTCCCATCGAATCGCAAGACCTGGGTTCCACCGAGGCTGCTCACGAACAGGTCATTGTCGGGACCGAAGCGCAGATCGGCCGGCGCCGCCAACCCACCGCTATTAGCCGCCACGAAGACGTCCTTGAACGCGCCGGTGATGCCGTTGTAGCGCAGCACCTGGCTCGTGTTTTGATTGCTGACGTAAAGGTAGCCATCGGCCCCGTACCGCATGCCCACGGGCGAATCCAGACCGCCACTGAGCTTGGGAATGAACGTGGTCAGCATCCCTGTGGCGAGGTCGTAGCGGACGATGTTGCCATCGCCGAGGTTCGAGATCAACACATCGGCGCGGGCCGCAGGGGCCTGCGGCGCGACAATCGCAGTAATTGCGGTCAAAACGACCAAAACGAAGCGTTGAAGTGATGCGGTCATGTTCCTTGTCCCTTTTCTCAATGAGGTCGTGCTTAGGTCGAGCTTTTTTGTCTCGAATGCGCGTATTTCACGCCCCTGCTTTTCACGCCCCTGCCTCGTGGCAGCTAGGGCACGATTGGCGCCGTCGTGGTGCCAGCGCACGGAGCGAGCCGGAATCCGTCGGAGTGCCGTTGCTTCGCCAAGGGGAGCGTGGCGGGGTGGGAGGACGATTCCGCTGCCTGCTTACGAACCACCAAGTATCGCAGCCGCATTGGCCTTGGGCAAGGAGTTTCCCCCCCCGAACCAAACCTTTGGAGACAAGGCATTACTCGCAAAAATCTGTTGGAGACCACGTTTCTTCCAGGCAAAATGAACTCCCAGCCCCGCTAGGGGCGCAACATGCTAGCCCACGGCGCGAGCCGTGGGTGCGCGGCACACGACAAATGGTGGTGAGCCCCAGCGGGGCGAAAGAAGGACGCGTTGCGCGGCACGGTTGTGCGGCGAATCGGGATCGGTCTAGAAAAAACTTTCGCCCCTAGCGGGGCTTCGTATCGCGCGGCGCCGGCAGTCCCACGGCTTGCGCCGTGGGCTAGCATGTTGCGCCCCTGCCGGGGCTAATACCATACGGCTTACCTGCGATTCGCTGGGATTGACCCTGGCTCACCGTAAGCCTACGATCTCGCCCGCAATTCTAGAGGGTGCCTGGGGCCGGGCATCCGCATTGAGGGCATCTGGGTTGTGGGCATCTGAACCGCTGGCATCTGGGGCCATGCCGCCGTGCGCGCGGCGAGGGTCGCCGTTTTCTGTGCTTATTGCATCGACACGTCATGGAGGATCACGCATGCGTTGCTCACTTTTCGTAGCCTTCGCCGTCGTGTTTGGTACGCTCGCGCACGTTTCCGCGCAGGGCGAACCAATGCCGACTCTGCCGCAACCATCTCAGCCGTCTCAGGCAGTCGAGGCGCTGCCCCCGGTCCCGCCCTCGCAGCCAGTCGCTCAGCCCTACGCACCAACGCCCTATGTGCCGGCCCAGTATGCGCCAACCCCGCTGCCGCCATCGGCGCCATCCCAGCCCATCTATGCGGCTCCGCTCCCAGCGGCCGTCTATCCGTCGCAGCCGGTGCCTTCTCCCGATGCGTACCAACAGGCGCCGCCTCCGCCGACCGTGTGTACGCCCTTAGTCGCCGCTTCCACGCCCTACGCATCGGCCCCTCCGGTCACGGCCGCCCCTCAACCGCCGAGCGAAAAGGAGCAACTCGCCAAGAAGGTCGACGAGTTGCACAACCTGCAATTGGAAGTCGACCGCCTGCGGCAATCGACCAGAACTCCGTCGCAGGTCCTGGTGAAGTTGCAAATGATCGAAATCTCGCGCACCAAGATGCGCGCGCTCGGCTTCGACTTCACGGATATCTCCGGCAAGAGCGTCCAAATAGCAGGCATTGGCGATGTCCTGGCCAAGAGCGCGAGTCCCACCGCGGTCATCACAACGAACGGCAACCAGCCGATGTCGTTCGGCATCATCAACCCGTCGAGCGCCTTTTCGGGCTTCCTCGAAGCGCTGCGGAGAGAACAGATCGCGAAAGTCCTCGCCGAGCCGACGATCGTCACGTGCGTCGGCCAACCGTCTTCGTTCCACTCGGGCGGTGAGTTTCCGCTGGCATCTGGTCTCTCCAAAGGCTCGTCCCCCGTCCAATACAAAAAGTTCGGAACCGAAGTCGAGATCGTGCCCATGTCGCTCGGCGACAATCGACTGCGGATTCAACTCCACTTTCGCGTGAGCGAATTGGACGACGCGCATGGCGTCGCTGCGGATGGCGTCAGGGTACCGGCCCTGCGCGTCCGCGCCGTGCAAACGGCCTTTGAGATGGCGTTGGGCCAAACAATGGTCCTCCACGGCGGCAATACGACCCGACGAGTCGTGGAAAAACGGGCCGAACCAGACACGAATCTCCAGCGCGTTCGGGAGACGGTGGAAGAGTTGGAAATGCTCGTGCTTGTCACCCCCCAGGCGATGGACAAGTCGCCCACTGCGCAGTCGAGTGCAGCGCAAACAAGCAATGCGAATTCCCTAACAGAATCGGCTCAGGCCGCCACAACCACCGCCCAACCCACCGCGCCGAGACTCGCGCCCGAGCTGCCGCCGATCACGTCTTCAGCTCGGCGCGTTCAAAAACCCATGCCCAGGCCGCCCGTCGCCTCGGTGGCACGCCGCCTGCCTGCGCCGCGGCCTGTTGCGCAGGATAGTGGCGAGTCCGGTCCGGCGGTTGCCGTGCATTTACAGGTCATTGACGTGGATATGCAAAAGGTGCGTAGCGCCGGCTTCGAGGTTAAGTCTACCGATGAACCTTCGTTCGTTCCATTCGACAGCCGACTCAGTATCAAGGGCGGTCCGAAGTTTGTCTCACGAGCGTTTGGTGACTTCTTCGCAATGCTGGTCGAAAAAAATGTCGCGCAAATTGTCGCCAGGCCACAGTTGATGACGCTTTCTGGCCAGCGGGCTCAGGTCCAACTTGGCGACGAAGTCGATGCAGTCATCGCGGGTCAGCCGGACAGGATTGCCAAGGCAATTGTCGGCACCGAGTTCTCCGTGCTGCCGCGCGTGGATTCGAGGGGCCAAATCACACTCGATTACACCTGCAGGTCCAGCGAGCTGAACCGCGCGACGACGTTTACCATCGACGACAAGCCGTATCACACAGTAACTCGCTGTGAAGCCGTCAGCACCGTCAGACTCGACGACGGGCAATCGGTCATCGTCGGAGAGTCCGCCAGGCGCACGCCGATCGACCGCGACGACCAGGCGCCGTCAACATCCAACCGCGGCAAGGAAGCAGTTGGCGGCAGCAAAAGTGACGAAGTCCGGCGAATCATCGTCCTCACGGCGCACGTAGTCAAGCCGACGTCATCCGAGGAACCGGCGATTTCCGCGGTGGAAACCGGCGCAACTCCATCGACCGAAGTACCGCACGCAGCAAGAGTCTACGCCTCACCCGCGAAAGCTCAGCCGCAGTAGCATCTGCGCAATGGTCGAAGGCGTTAAGCTGGAGGGGGCATCATTCCCGTCATTCCCGCGCAGGCGGGAATCCAGTGCATCGCAAGACGGCCTTGCACTACCCGATTTGCAACCGCGCCCGTGTCTCGTTCGTCTCCGCTTCCCGGCGTCGCTGGATTCCCGCCTGTGCGGGAATGACGTTCCAGTAGTAGTTCTAAGCGACTCAACCGCGCACCATCGGATGCGCGGTTTTTTCGTGCGCCGCGCTTGACACTGTACGACGGCCGCCGTAAGATGGGTCGATGTACGACGCGTGCCGTAAGAAATGGCCCAAGACGAAAAGAAGTCGAACTGGGGAACTGGTGCCCAGTCCGCTGGGGAAGGATGCCTGGAGTCAACGACCATGAAAAAGGACTTGCCCTCACTGGGCGAACTGGAAATCCGCGTCTTGCAACTCGTTTGGCAGGAGCAGCCCTGCACCGAACGGCAAGTCTGGGATCTGGTGCGGGCCCAACGGCCAATCGGCCGCACCACGGTGCTCAAGACTATGCAGCGCCTGGAAGCCAAGGGGCTGCTGGTGCGCGACGCAAAGGAGGCGCCCGTCCGCTTCCGCGCCGCGGTCGAAGAGCGGCGCGTGCTGCCGGCCCTCGTGCGACGGTTCGTCGAGCGCACGCTGGCCGGTTCCTTCGAGCCCCTAGTGGCCTACCTGGCCGATTCGGAAAAGCTCTCGTCAAAGGATCTCGCCGCACTGCGCGCGATCGCCAAGAAGGTGAGCGACGGGGAGTGAGTAAATAGTGAGGGGTGAGAGCGTGTGAATCAATTGTCCAAGAGAAGAAAATCACCATCGGGGTGCCATGCCTTCACGGGCGCTAGCCCGGGTAGGCATGCTGCGTCGCGGCGAACTGCAGGCATGCTTACCCGACGCAGGCGTCGGTGAAAGCATGGCACCCGGTGATGGGGAGTGAGTAAATAGTGAGAGGTGAGGAGTATATGCAAAATCTCCACAAGCCCAGGGATGGCGGCCCTGGACTCAACTAAAAAGAAAAAGCGTCGACCGCCTTCCCTGGGTTCCCCGTTCAATCGGCAATCGGCGATCCTCCGTTCCATGCCCGCAACCATCCCCACACTCAATGCCTGGTCATCCGACTGGACCACCCTGGTCGTGGCCGTCGTGTGGCAGTCGACGTTGCTGGCCGCGGTCGTCGGGCTGATCGCACTCATGCTACGCGGTTCATCGCCCGCGGTGCGGTACTGGTTGTGGCAGATCGTGGCGATCAAGCTCTTGCTGATTCCTGTCTGGAGCTGGCCTGTTTGGAGCCTTCCTGTGCCCATACCCTGGTTATCGCCACAGCCGAACCCAGAACCGGTCAAAGTAGTTTCGACCGCTGAACCTGTAAGGTTTGCTCCACTCGAAACCCAAAACACGCCGCACGAATCGTCAGTGCTGACTTCCCAACCAGTCGAAGCAGTAGCTGAACCTGCAATCGCCCGGCCGCTGGCCGATCTCACGTGGCGAAGCTGGCTGCTAGTAGGCTGGGCGGCGATTGTCGGCCTGCAGATCGCGAGGCTCCTCTGGCAGCGCGGCCGACTCGCGCGAATGTTGCGCGGTGCTAACCCCGCGGACGGAGCGCTCTTGCAGGTTGTTGCCGAATTGGCCCAAGCATTGCAACTCAAGCGTATTCCGCGAACGATGCTGACCGCCGACGAATGTTCGCCCTTTGTCTGCGGCATCCTTCGGCCCACGCTGGTTCTGCCGCGCACGCTGACGGTATCGCTCACCACGGCTGAGTTGAGACAGGTCATCGCCCACGAGCTCGCGCACATCAAGCGCCGCGATCTGGTCTGGAGTTGGATACCCGAAGTCGCCCGCATGATTTATTTCTTCCATCCGGTCGCGCATTGGGTCGCCTGGCGCGTGCGGCTGGAGCGAGAGCTGGCCTGCGACCAATGGGCGATCATCACTAGTGGCAACTCTCCGGGCGAATACGCGCAAACGTTGGTCCGCGTCGTGAGCCACGTCTCGCAACCGGCAGCGCTACGGGCGGCGATCGCGCCACTAACCGGCGGGGGAGACTCAGGCGAAGAATTACACGAATAAGTTACGAAACACGTGGAATCGTCACAGCGCGAAATTCGCGCGGACAATCCACGTGGACGCTAGTCCGTGGAGAAAACGTCATGGCCAATGAAGGGCGGTTGGTGTTTCGATCGCCGCTTTTCCCTAGCCCAGGCATTTATGCCTGGGTTTACGATATCCCCCATGAAGTCGTCGTCTGCAGCACGTAAAACGCTCCACCGAGGCCGTTCCGCCCTGAAGGGCGTGTACAACTAGATCATCTGCACTGATTTCCCAGGCATGAATGCCTCGCTGTACCACACATCTTTTGGACAGAATGATGAACCGCAGAGACGCGGAGGCACGGAGATGGAAAGAATATGGAAAGAATATGGAAACCAGAAAAGCTGGAAAACTCGATTTCCGTCGGACCGGTCCCCACGAGAAGCAACCGAGTCTTCAACCCTGCGCATCGAACTCGATGGGTTCGGTCGTTCCTGGTCTCCTGGATTCCTTATTTCACTTATCTCGCCTTCTCTGCGCCTCCGCGTCTCCGTGGTTCCAGTCTGGCGGCGTGACTTGTGTGGAACAACGAGGCATAAATGCCTGGGCTAGGGAAATCTCGGGCGTCAAAATCCGCGCATCGCGCGCAGAATCAACATTTGTAGTACCGGAGGATTCGCCATGAAAACCCACTTCGGCCCCTGGACCACGGCGATCGATACGGGATCGACCGCACAGTTGAGTGCGTTCTGGCAACGGAGATTGAAAACCTTGCCCACGATGAATCGAAGGACGGCCCGCGTGTCGTCGCGCAGCCGCATCGTGCTCGCCGCGTTGGCCATGACCGCGATCGGATTCCCGGCCTTGCGCTTTCCCGATCGTGTTGCCGCAGCGCCCGGCGCGCCGCGCGACGCGGCCGATAAGAACGACGCACCAGCCGCGGGCGCTGGCCAGCCGGTCCGCGTGACGCTGCCCGGCGGAGCGGTCGTCGAGCTGCTGGGCCTTGGCGAACATCCATCGCACGGCAGTCCGTGGTGGGCGCCCGACGGTGAGCCGACCGCCGTCCCCTACCGACGATTGCAGGGCAACGTAACCACGGATGCCAAGGAAGTTATCCGCGAGATTGCCATTCGCTGGATCCGTAAGTCGCCCGACGACATAACGACGAGCTGGTCGGTGATCGGCGGAGGATCCACCGCGGGCGGAAAAGCGCTGGATGTCGATGGCAAGCAAGTCGAGCCGATCGAGGCGCTTGCGGTCGCGTTCCCGGCAAACAAGAAGACATGCCTCGTGCGTTTCATCGTTGCCAGCGGAGTGTGGGATACCCTGGCCGAGACCGACGGACAATCGGTCGAGTCGCAGGGCAAGCGTCAACTTGGCTTCGCATTCGCCCCGGCTTACGAGCACGAAGGCGCCACGAAGATCACCATCGCGCACAACGTGGGCGACCGCGACGTGCGCATCGTCGCCGTTGACCGCGATGGGAAGTCGATTCCCTCAAGTCCCGCCAGTTCCGCGGGCGCCCAAGGCTTTATCCAAATGACAGCCAGCTTTCCGGGCCTGCGGCTGAAAGACGTCAAGGAGTTCCGCGTGCAATCGCGGGTCTTCCAAGTGGTCGAGATACAGAATGTGTCGTTGCAGCCCGGCCAGCAGACCAGGCCGAAAGTAGTCGAACGCGCAGCGACGCCCGACGTGCAGTCGTCGAACGAGTCGCGAGCGACCTGGGAAGGGCTGGGCCTGTCGCTCCTACCGGTCGCACCCGATCAGTTCCCAGCGCATGGACATCGCTATCGCGGCGGACTGGTGGTGACCAACGTGACGGCCGACGGCCCGGCCGCGGTTGCGGGAATTCAAAAGGGTGATGTGTTGGTGGGGCTGCACACCTACGAAACCGCGAAGACGAAGGATGTCGATTTCGCGTTGGCGAGTGCCAAGCAGAATGCGTTGGGGGCCCTGAAGTTTTACATCCTCCGCGGCGGCGAAACACTCTACGGCCACATGAACTCGCTGAAAAGATAGACAACGCACGCGAGAAGCCTACGCTGATGGACTACTGTAGGGTCCGCTTCAGCGGACGCTGCGCCAAGCCTAAGTAGTATATCGGCTTCAAGTCGTTCGATGAAAGTACGCCGTCGGCTAAAGCGGACCCTACGACACGTCTCCATTCAACAACCTGAGCGATACCCATGAACAATTCTTACGGCCCCTGGACCACGGCGATCGATACGGGATCGACCGCGCAACTGAGTGCCTTTTGGAAGAGGAGATTGAAGATGTTGCCCCAAGTCGGAACAAGTTCGCGGCGATTCTCGTGGCGCTCCCTGCTGATGCTCGTGTTGCTAGCGGCCGCGGCCGTGGCGCTGCCCGCCGTTCAAGTGCTGAAAACTTCGTCCGCTGCGTCCGACGAAGGACAAACGATGGACAAACAACCGGCGGAGAAACCGGCAGCGGCGGACCAAGTGATCGACAATCAACCGACCGACAAGCATGCCTTCGATAAGCAGTCCACCGACAATCCATTCGCCGGAGGGCCCAGTACAACTGAGGTCATGGTAGAGTACCTGCCGCAGCCGTCGCCAAATGAGAAAAAGATACTTGCGGCGTTGGAGCAACCGACGGAATGCGATTTCACCGAAACGCCTCTGGCGGACGTACGGGAGTACTTTAGCGCCAAGAACGAGGTGGTGATTCGGTTTGACGCAAAATCGCTGCAGGACCAAGCAATCGACACGAGCCAGCCTATCACTGCCGAGTTAAAGGATGTGTCGCTCAAATCCGCGTTGCGGCTCCTCCTGGCCGAGCATGATCTCACCTTCGTCGTCCGAGATGACGTGTTGTTGATCACCACGGAAGATGCCGCCAGTCAGCGACTCGTCACGCGTACCTACCCTGTCGGTGACCTGGTCGCCGTCGGGCCGGGCGATGGGAGTTTCAAGGAGCTACTTGAGGCGATCACGACGACCGTCGATCCCTCGTCCTGGTCGGAAGACGGCGGACTGGGCAGCGCCAAGATCGTCGCGCCTGCGAAGAGCATTGTGATTTCCCAGTCCTACGGCACGCACGAGAAGATCCTCGACCTGTTGCGCTCACTCCGTGCGGCCAAGGCCAAGCAGCCGGCTGTTGAGAAGGTCGAGACCGTGCGACGCTGACTTTAGAGAGAGCCCCGACACTTTGCACAACGAAACAGCCGGCTTACGCCGGCCGCTCGCCAAATGGGTCGCTCGGTAAAATAGGGCGCTTGGCACTTGGGCCGCTCGCCGGTCGACGTCTCGCCGCACGCAGGTGACGTTGGATCGGCGAGCGCTTCGTCCTGGCCCCCACGCGCTTGCACGCGTGGGGGCCGGCGGACAGAAGCTGACTCGCTCGTTTAGCGGTTTCAACTATTTCGCGTTGAACCGGCTGACCACATCACGCAAGCCGCTCGCCTGGGCGCCCAGCTCTTCGCTGCTCGACGCCATCTCTTCGCTGCCGGCGGCCACTTGCTCGGTCACCTTGCTGATGCTGTTGATCGCGGTGGCCACTTCCTTGGCGTTGGCGGCCTGCTCGATCGTGGCCGTGGCGATTTCCGAGATCTTGGCCGCGGTGGCCTCGACCCCTTGGATGATCTTCGTCAAGGCCGCGCCAGTCGCTGCACTGAGCACCGCGCCTTCCTCGACGCGCTTGGTCGATTCCTTGATCAACGACGAAATCTCCTTGGCGGCCTGGCTCGACCGCTCGGCCAGCTTGCGGACCTCGTCGGCCACGACCGCGAAGCCCAAGCCGTGCTCGCCGGCGCGGGCCGCTTCGATCGCGGCGTTCAACGCCAACAAGTTCGTCTGGCTGGCGATTTCCGAGATCACTTGAATGATCTCGCTGATCTGTTCGCTGCTGGTCTTGATCAGTTCCATCGCCTCGACCGACTTCTGCACCTGGGCGCCGCCGTCCTCGGCGAGCTTGTTGGTGTCCTTGGCCACGGTGTCGGCCTTGCCGGCGTTCTCCTTGACGGCCTCGATGCTGCGCGTCAACTCTTCGATCGACGCGCTCATCTCCTCGACGGCCGAGCTCTGCGTCTGCGCGCCGTTGGCCAACGATTGCGAGCTTTCGGCGATCAATCGCGAGCCTTCGGTGAACTGGGCGGCGCTCTCGATGACTTGCGCCATGACCTCGCGCTTGGTCACTTCGTCCTTGACGCGTTGCGTTACGTCGGTGGCGTACTTGACGACCTTGAAGGGTTTGCCGTTCAGATCCAAGATCGGGTTGTACGACGCCTGAATCCAGATCTCCTTGCCTCCCTTGCCCAGCCGCTTGAACTCGTCGGAGATGTACTCGCCGCGGTTGAGCTTGGCCCAGAACTCCTTGTAGTCGTTGCTGCGTCCGTAAGCGTCTTCGACGAACAGTCGGTGGTGTTGGCCCTTCACGTCGGGCAGCCGGTAGCCCAGGGTGTTCAGGAAGTTGTCGTTGGCCGTGATGATCGTGCCGTCCATCTGAAATTCGATCACGGCTTGCGACTTGCCGATGGCCTCGAGCTGTCCGCTGAAGTCCGCGTTCTGCAGTTTCTGCTCGGTGATGTCCATCGCGAACTTGACGACCTTGAAGGGCTTGCCATTGGCGTCCAGAATCGGATTGTACGACGCCAGAATCCAGACCTCCTTGCCGCCCTTGCCAATGCGCTTGAACTCGCCGGCCACGTATTCGGCGCGGTTGAGCTTCGCCCAGAACTCTTTGTAGTCGTTGCTGCGGGCGTACAACTCATCGGCGAACATGCTGTGGTGCTTGCCCTGGATTTCCTCCAGCCGGTAGCCCAGCGTGTTCAGGAAGTTGTCGTTGGCCGTGACGATCGTGCCGTCCAATTGGAACTCGATCACCGCCTGCGCTTTGCTGATCGCGGCGGTTTGACCCGCGTAGACCAGGTTTTCCTGCTGTACTCGCAACCTCTCCGTAACGACTTCCCAGGTGACCATCGGACCCAAATACGTGCCCCGAGCGTCGTACGTGGGGCTCACCAGCAGGTCGAGCTTCTCGTTGCCCAGTTCGATGATGGCCCGATGCGGCAGATTGCGATCGTTCGCCAGAATCTTCCGCTGATGCGCGGGGTTCTTGTGGAAAATGTCGACCGACTTGCCGACGATCTGCTCGACTTTGCAGGGCAGCAAGTGCTCGATCGTCTTGAGGGTCTTGACGCTCGAAGGATTGACGTAGGTGATTTCCAGGTCAGTATTCGCCAAAATGATGTTGATGGGCGAATTCTCGGAAAGCGACTTGCTGATGGTGAGCTCGCGCTGCAAGGTCGCGACGTCGTTGCTCATTTCGGCGGATGGGCTGGCGGTGTTCGTCATTTCAATTCATTCCCTTTCTCTGGAGCGATGGCTCGTCTCGGTCGAGGCGAGCCAGTTGCATGGGTAGTTTGGTTAAAGGCCGGTTGCCCCCGATTGCCCCAAATTTGTAAGTTCAAGGCTCTTGGCAAACGATTGCTGGCCTCACACGTCGACGATCTCTTCACCGTCGCTGCCGAGAATCTTGTCGATGTCCAGAAGAATCAAGAGTCGCTTGTCGAGCTTGACCAAACCGGTCAAGTAGTCGCGGCCCAATCCGGCAACGGTCGGGGGCGGCGGGGCGATCTCGTCGGGCGTGATCCGCAGCACTTCGCTGACGGCGTCGACGATGATGCCGATCGTCTTTCCGGCCACGTTGACGACCATGATGCGGGTTTCGTCTGAAGCAGCCTCCAGGGTCAGGCCGAAACGCAACCGCAGGTCGATGATCGGAATCACGGTGCTGCGCAGATTGATCAGGCCCTTCACGAAGTCGGGCGTCTGCGGAACGCGCGTGATCTCGCCCATCAGGATGATTTCCTGGACCTTCGTGATTTCGATGCCGTACTCCTCCTGAGCCAGCCGAAAACTGACGATCTGCATCGAGCCCAGTCCGTCGGACTTTTTCGAGCCGGTCCCTTCGGCCTTCTTCACGGCGGAAACCGCCGATTCTTGGGTCGCAGTTGCCACCGTTGAGGCTCCTTAAAAACGAGTGCGGTTCAACGCAGTCTGAGGGGTATGAATCGCTTTTCGCGGCCGTGCCCGCCGCGCACTTCTGTTGCTCTTGCCTGTTGCTCTTGTCCGATGCTGCCGCTGGGCGGCCTTCACGCACGTGGCAACGGTACGATACGAAATATCCCCCGACAAGAATTTTCGATTCAACGAGCGAGATTCTTGTCGTCAGACCTGCGGACGCCTCGAAAGACTGTAATAAATCGCGTCAGGGATTCATCTCGCCAATTGAATTTGCTTGCACGCCGAGCGCGACGGTTATGCTGGCGATTGCAACGTCGGATTAAACGGTCGAACCGATCCGCTTCCAACGAGTGCTCATCCAGATCGCTCGTGCATCGCGCGGGGCATCTATCCTCGTGCGCGCCAATCGGTCACTTTCCCACCGCATAGCCGGCAGAGCCGCTACCACCGTTCGGTTGAGTAATCTGAAGAGTCGCGACTGGCCGTGTCGCGATTGAAACCTATCATTTCCGCATAGCGTTTCTGCCAGTTCACCGGCCAGTTTCGGGTTTCGTGGGCAGCGTCTCGTCGACGCGCGAAAATCCAGGCCGATGAATCGCCCCACAGGCGACAGATTACAATGGTATTGGGCAGCAAGTCCACCATGGATGGTAACCACTCTCCAACAGTCGCCGTCACTGAGTTCGACGCGTGCGGTTCGGTCGGGCACTTCGATGACCGCGACGCGTCCGGCGGCATTGAAAGCGACGTCGCACAGCGGCTCGATTCCGTCGGCGGCTTGCTGGCCGAATTGGAGGATCTCGATAGTCCTCGAATCGAGGTCGCGACGCGACGGCGTGTCACGGGCAAATGCTCTCGGCGATTGCCAACTAGGCGGCTGGCGAGCATCGCCGGGAATCGATGACGCCGATCCCTTCGATTGGCTTTCGATTGCCGAAGGACCGATTGCCGTCGCGTTGGGGACTACTCAAACCGTCGATCGATGCATCGCGCTGCCTCGAACGCTGATGCGTTGGGCGATGCGTGCCCATATGGACAGTCATTCTCAATGGCAGAGACTGACCCAAAGACTTTCCAGCTCGCTCGACTCGGTTCTCAGACATTCCGCGGACGCAACGTTGTTTTGTGCGAACATTTCGCCGCTCGATCGCGCGGTGTACTGTGCGTCGGTTGGGCACGTTACGGCGATACGGCTGCACGAAAGCGGGTGTCAGGTGTTGGTAGGCGAAACCCGCCCCTTCGCGGGCCCAGGTTTGGGGGGGGCGATTTGTTTTCTTTGAGACGCGGCTCGAGCCCGGGGAGACACTGCTGGCGGCATCGGTCGCGGGCGGATGTCGTTGGCTGTGGGAGAACCGCGGAATGTTTCAGGAGCTGGCGCGGCATCAAGACACCCATGCCGAAGATTTCGCCAGCCTGATTGGTCAGAGAATAGTCCGCGAGCTGGTCGGACCAGACAACCATCACGACGGAGTTGCCGTCGTGGTGGCCAAGCGAATGTCCCTTCAGGGCGCCTTGGCGCGGTAACGAGTGGGATCGATCGAAGGACACGCTCGCGGCAAGATTGAACGGGGGAGAAATAGAGATGACGGCAAGCCATGTTATGAATTCATCCACGGCGCACGAGGCCGAGGACGTCAGCCCCGAGCGCATCGGGCAGTTGGCCGACGGCGTCGCCGACACGGTGGAGAATTCGATCTCCGAGATCAAGGACGTAAACGTCCAATCGCAGTTGCTGTCGTTCAATGCGCGGATCGAAGCGGCTCGCGCCGGCGGAACGGCCGGAGCGGCCTTTGGCATCGTCGCGCAGGCGATGAGCGACCTGTCGCACCGAACCTCGGACATCGCCAGTCGGATGGCCAAAGACACCGAGCGGTCCATCGGCGACTTAGCGCGAGTCAACCAGGTTCTCAGCACGCAAGCCCGTGGCGTTCGGCTCTCGGACTTGGCGCTGGTGAACATCGACCTGGTCGACCGGAATCTCTACGAGCGGTCGTGCGATGTCCGCTGGTGGGCGACGGATGGAAGCCTGGTCGACGCCCTGGCGCGCGGCACGCCGGAATCGATCCGCTACGCTTCGGACCGGATGGGAATCATTCTCAACAGTTACACCGTTTACTTCGACCTGGTGCTCTGCGATCTGCAAGGCAAAGTCGTGGCCAACGGACGGCCCGGCAAGTTTGCGTCCCAGGGAACCAACCATGCAACGGATGCATGGTTCAGGACCGCGATCGAAACGCGCTCGGGCGAGGAGTTTGGCTTTCATACGGTACACGAGTCTTCGCTCGTCGACGGACAGCGCGTGCTGGTCTACTCGTGCTGCGTGCGGGCCGATGGCCAGGCGACCGGAAAACCGCTGGGAGTGCTGGGGATCATCTTCAATTGGGACGCCCTGGCGCAGGCGATCCTGTGCAATGTTCCCCTGTCAGCCAGCGAGATCGCGCGTTGCCGCGCCTGCTTCACGGACGAAAATGGGCTGATCCTGGCCGACTCGTGGAATCGGCAGCTTGTCGACCGGATCGACTTCCGGGAGAGACAGGACCTTTATCGAGACAAAAAGAACTTCCAGATCGTGCAGTATGCTGGCAAGCGCTGCTGCATTGGCCATGCCCGATCGCCCGGCTTCGAGACCTACGCCACCGGCTGGCATTCGGTCTTGATCTTTTCGCTGGATGGCAACTTCTGACAGTGTGGCAGCCATCGTGGGCTAGCGGTCGACCGTCGCCCAACCATCGCCCCTTGCGGGCACCGGTTGGTGAGGGGAAGTAAAGTCGAGGCGGCATTCTTGATTTCTCCCGAGCGGCGATTTATTGGTCTCAGTGCCCATGTTTTCGCCACGGACGCGCGTTCTTGATATGCCGTCCTAGGGATCGCCACTCCTCCGCACTGGCTGGTCGTGAGTTGAAACCTCGTACGAGGATCGGGTTTTCAACAGGCGGCTGCATTCCCACTCGTTCGGCCCAGAATTTGCTCTGCGTTGCTACTCGATGGCAAAGCGTGCTGCGGTGACGTGCTCGCGTCGATGCGTCGGCCAAAAATAGTCGACCAGCGGATTCATTCTAAGTCCGCAGCGCAAAACGGCCCGTCCGCGGGACGAGGGAACGGGGAAGTCGCGTATGAAGCCCCCAATGGCTGGCCCGGCTGCACTGTGCGCCGAAGTCGCAGAAGAGCGCAACCTAGTGCCACCCGATGTTGCACAATGCAACACGACATCGGGCGAAATGGTACGCTCCGCTGCTCTTCGACCGAGGCGTGCCTCGGCGGCGTCGCCGGCCCGGATCGAAGTCGTTGCCCCAATCGAAAGCGGGCAAACGAGTATGTCGCTGAATCGCAGGTCTCTCTATGGGCGCATTCTCGACCGCTCACCCCCTTGGCTGACATCATTGGTCGTCCATGGCGCGCTGATCGTCATTCTTGGTTTGCTGGTGCTCAAGTCGCCCTTGAGCGACGGCCGACTCGCGCTGAACATTGAATTGGGCGGCGGTTCGGAAAGCCGCGGAAACGGATCGCTCGAAGATTCATTTGCCGCAGCGGCCGACATCGCGGCGTCTGAGACGGCTATCGCGCATTCGGCCCCCATGCCCGAGAGCGTTGCACTGTCGGACCTGGCAATGCCCAAAATCGAATTGGCCGAGTCGAGCATTCGTCCAATCCCCGAGAAGTCGCTGCTCGCGTCGGGCGGCGCCGGCCTGGAAATTGGCGAAGGAAGCGGCACAGGCGCCGGCGAAGGCGAGGGCAACTCTGGCGCAGGTTCCGGCAATGGCACGGCGCCCACCCGCACCCAGGTATTCGGTCTGGTGGAAGAAGCTCGCTCGTTTGTCTACGTTTTCGATCGATCCGACAGCATGAACTCGGTGCTGTCGTACTCATCCGAGGGTTCGGTCGTGTTCTCGATCACGCCGCTTGAGGCCGCCAAAGCAGAATTGCTGCGCAGCCTGGAAGACCTCGACCACAAGCAACGGTTCCAGATCGTTTTCTACAACCACGCCTCGTGGCTGTTCGGGCAAGACTCTCAGTCGAGACATTTGCTGATCGGCAACCGCGAGAACAAGCTCCGTGCGAAATCGTTCGTAACTTCGACCTATGGCGAGGGCGGCACCTATCACGTGCAGCCGCTGGAGATCGCACTGAGTCTGCGGCCCGACGCGATCTTCCTCTTGACCGACGGCGAGGCCAAGGATGACCCCACGCCCTTGGAACTCTCGCGATTGCGAGCCGCCAATCGCGGCCGCACCAAGATCAACGTCATCCATTTCTGTTTTGTTCCGCGGCCAGACAGTACGCTCGTGCAACTGGCGAAGGACCACCGCGGTCAGCATCTCTCGTTCAATCTCTCGCGTCTTGGCCCAGGCATTCACGGTAATGACAACAATCCGGCAGATCCTAGGAAGGGCAACGCACCGCAGCGTCCTGCCACGACTTCGAATGCAGATCCCGGTGAGCCGGAAAAAATGAAACCCTAGTAGCTTGCGAACGATCCTCATGCGTCAGGTCGCGCGGATACAAAACGAGCGGTGCGATGTACTGTGTGCAGATCGCACTTTGTGCGCAAGCACCCTGGACGTCATTGAGGCGAGCGGGCATCTCGGTCATTTTCCTCAGCCCAGGCATTCATGCCTGGGTTTTCGACGCCCCGATAACGTCGTTGTCCGCCCGCTTCAGCGGGCCGTGCCGTCGCGAGATCGTTCCGCCCTAAAAGGGCGTTTACGACGAATTCTATCGGTCCCGTTTTCCCAGGCATGAATGCCTGGGCTAGGGAAAAGTGGGCGCTGACGCGAGCGGACAAACGGCCACACAAAGTACGATCTGTTGCCCACCGTGTGCGAGTTGGAATACAATCGGTCAAAGGCACTTTATTGCGAGGGCCAGAAATATGCGACTCTGCTGGATCGCGATCGCCATCGCGTCGATCCTCGTCGTTCCATCGCACACGCCGGCGTTGCGGGGCGTCGAACCTCAGAAATCCGCGGCCGACGAGGATTTTGGAGCAACCCCCAACAAATCATCGTCCAGCAATTCTTCCAATTCTGGCGCCAAGCTCACGCCCGCCTGTCGCAAGTCGATCGATCGGGGCACGCGCTGGTTGCTCTCGGCGCAGCGCCGCGACGGCGCTCTGGGGTCCGACATTGGCGAGAAGCCCGACTTAGGGTGTACGGCGATCGGAGGTTTGACGTTGCTCGCCCAGGGGAATACTCCGCAGATGGGCCCGCACCGCGACGAACTGCGGCACATGCTCGATTACGTCTTGAGGACCGTCGAGCGGCTCTCGGACGAGAACGACCTCGATCGGCGATACACGCTCGTGCGGCGCAAAATCGGCCGCAACGCCGATCTGTTTCTGGCGACACTCTTTCTCAGCCAAACATTGGGCGAGTGCCAAGACTACGAAGACGATGTCCGCGCGGCGCTGATCAAACTGGTCGAGATCGTCTGCCGTACGCAACGCGAGGACGGCACCTGGGGCGACGAGAGTTGGGCGCCAGTCCTGGGCACCGTGCTCGGCTGGGAGTGCTTGCGGGCGTCGAACTCTTGTGGCCTGAAAGTCGAAGCCTCGGCCAAGCGCGCGGGCGACGCGTTGTACAAGAAGCTCAAGGGGCAAACTGAAAATCGAGGCGACTGGATGCAAGACTTCTACAAGAACGCGTCCAGCGTCCGCGTGCTCTACTCGTTGAACTATCGCAACGATCCGGTTTTCCTGCAATGCGTTGACCGGATTCTGCAAGTCGGTCGTACCGATGATCGGCCCTTCGTGCAGGCGGGCGGCGAAGAATATCTGGCATTCTTTCTCGTGACGGAATGCCTGCTACAGGAACGCATTCCCAAATGGCAAGAATGGTATCCCACCGTGCGCGACAAGATCATGCGGACGCAGAACCAGGACGGAAGTTGGACGGGCCACCACTGCATCAAGGATCGCACCTTCTGCACCGCGGCCGCTCTGCTGACGTTGCAGGCTCCCAATCTCTACTTGCCCATCTCGAGTCTATGATCCGCGGCTGGCATTGGCATTTAGCGATCTCACTCGTGGCAATGATGGCAGCGTGCGTTGGTTGCGGGCAGAGGAGCGAGATCCCGCCTCCAGAAGCATCTCAGTCCAAGACGCAGACGCCACAGCACTCGGACGATCAGAAGACTCAATCGCTGCGGCGCGGCGTCGAATGGCTCGTGCAACAACAGGCCGCCGATGGTGGTTGGCACTCGGCCACGTATGGACAGATGCAAGGCGGCGTGGGGAACACGGCGCTCGTGGTCTATGCCCTCGCGCAGCTTCCCGATAGCCTTCGGTCAAGCGTTCAGAAGCCGCTCTCGCGAGGGATAGATTTTCTCGTCGCGAATCTCGAAGCGCCGGCGGAAGAGCGTCTGCGAGCTTCGGCCGACTACCCGACGTACGCCATGGCACTGTTGCTATCCGCCATGCACCGATTGGAGGATCGAGGATGGCCGGAACAACAATCGCGACTTCGTGACGAACTCATCGCCGCACAGCAGCGACAGAAACAAGGTTGGACGGAGGACGATTCCGGCTTCGGCGGCTGGAACCAAACTGCCGGTGGAATCGGCGATGGAAAGCAATCTGGAAACACGAACATTTCAGTGACTTGCAGCGCGTTGCAAGCGCTGGGCGCGACCGGAACGCTGAATGACGATGCGACGTCCGCCGCGCTAAAGTTTCTCGCTCGCTGTCAAAACCTTGGCGCGACGACAACGAACGACGGGGGCTTTTTCTTCACTCCTGTTGCCGATGATCCTCTGAACAAGGCCGGCACGATAGAAACGGCCGGTGCTCCCTTGCGTGCTCGCTCTTATGGAACAACGACGGCGGACGGGCTGTGCGCACTGGTCGCCTGCGGAGTGCCCAAGGACGATCCGCGCGTTCGCGCCGCGCTCACCTGGTTAGATCGCCACGATTCAATTGATATCGTGCCGGGATTCCCGGCCGACGAATCCCACGGCTCGTCCGCGGCCGAAGGACTGAAGTTCTACTACTATGCCGCGCTGGCCCGAGTTGCACGCGAGTTTCCGGAATCGAGGCCGTCCAAGAGTAAATCAGCGCTTCTGGCGGCAATCGTCGAGCAACAACGGCCCGATGGTTCCTGGCGCAACGCCTGCACGCTCATGCGCGAAGACGATCCCCTCATCGCAACCGCGCTGGCCGTAGCGGCAATGAGCCCATAAAAGGGGTCGGCGAGTCGTTGTCAGAGGTGGTCCTGCGCTCGGCCAAGCAGTGCCGCAGACAACGAATCCCGACCCCCTCGGCATCCATCAGAATACGCGCACGATCGGTGCTCGCTCCAACGCAAAGGCATCGCAACGAAAAGGGGACTGGTGCATTATTCGGTCGCAACAGCACCGTCACGGCGGATACGCCACCCAGCTATTGGGTCGAGTGGGCGCTGCACAGATAACCGAATAATGGACCTGTCCCCCTTTCGTGCCCCCTCGGCATCCTAGCTATTTCCGCCGCCCTAACCCACCGGCAACTCAAAACCCTGCCGGCGCGGCCTGTTCAAGTAACTATTGGCCTGCTCGTCGCCCACGAACTGCTCGGTTTTTGGGTCCCAGCGCAGTGGGCGGCCCGCCGCCCGCGTGATATTCACCAGGTGGCAAACACTGACGGAGCGATGCCCGATCTCGACGTCGGCCACCGGCTGCTTGCGCGAGCGGATGCAATCGAGCCAATCCTGCATGTGCCAGCGCGCCTGCCAGAGCGCGAGCTCGTCGCTCCACTTCCGCTCTTCTTCGGCCACGTCGACCTTCTTTTGCAGTTCCTTGGCGATCTCGGGCGGGTTGGAAGTGAACTTGTTGCGATTGATTTCGAGCTTCCCCTTCTCGCAAACAAAAATTGCGCCGCCCATCGGACCGCGGCCCCCTTCCAACACAAAGTTCACATCCACCCCGTTGGCGTATCGCAGGGAAACCTGCCCGTTGGGTCCCGCGGAAAGAGGCTTCATTTCGATCGGCCCGGTGTCATCCATGCCCAGCGCCCATTGGATCTGGTCGACCCCGTGCGCGCCCCAATTGGTCATCTCGCCGCCGGCGAAGTCGCGCCACCGCATCCAATTCATCCACGAGGAATGGTACGGCCGCGAAGCCGCCTGGTTGAGCCACAGGTTCCAATCCAATCCCGCTGGCACATTCTCTTCCGGCGGGAATGTCTCGGGCGACGCCTGCGGGCCGACATAGTTGACCGCACGAACCTCCAGCACTTTGCCCAAGCCTCCGCTGCGGACCAGCTCGCACGCCACGCGGTTCATCGCCATCGACCGCTGTTGCGTTCCGACTTGCAGCACGCGCTTGTGGTGTCGCACGGCGTCGACCAGCGCTCGGCCTTCACGAATGTAAAGCGTGAGAGGTTTTTCGGCATACACGTCCTTGCCGGCCTGGCAGGCATGTATGCAAGGCACGACGCGCTGAAACTCGCCGGTGGCCACGATCACGGCGTCGATGTCTTTGCGATCGAGCAGCTTGCGGTAGTCCTGATAGACAGTCCAATCCGCCTTGCTCTTTTCCTTGAAGCCCTCGGCCCGCGGCAGATTGCAATCGCACACCGCGACGATCTGCGCCGACTCCGGCAGTTGTTGCAGCAACAATGAAGCACGCCCACCGACGCCAATCGCACCGACGGTGATGCGGTCGTTCGCGCTCGTCTTGCCTGGCGCCGCCAGGGCAGGCCGGGAAACGAATAGCGGTGCCCCCATCGCGCCGGCTGCCAACGCCGCTGCGCTGCCGAGAAATTGCCGTCGAGATCCGCGACTCGTCGATGGCTGAGGAATTTGGTGCATGGCCCTTCATTCTCCTGAGATTGAAATCGCCAAGCCGTTGCTTGGCCAGGCAAGTGGCGTTGGAAACTTGCGCCGCGCAAACACGATATACGACGTTGCCATTGTATCTAAGTAAGAACTCGAGTGCCTCACTCCCATTAAAGTTTCGCTAGATCGCGCCGACGCGCAAAGCATGTGGGAAACGAAGAACGGTAGGTAGACGGGATCGACAGGATTTACAGGATGGGAACGGGAAAGCACGAAAAGCAATTTCCCGCTCGTCTCTTCATCCTGTTGATCCCGTTAATCCTGTCGACTCGTCTTCGTCCTCCTCTTTTTCTACTTGCTGAGCGATGACTAAGTCGCCTTCCGGCCCCGTTCGTCCGTCAACAGCTTGACGACAGGCGCATTGGCTGCTGGAAATTCGAGCCGACAGAGCACTTCGACCGGCGCCCAGCGAAACGGCGGGGCCGGCTTCGGCGTCGCGTGCAACAGGTCGATGCCTTGCGGCGTGCAGGCAAAGAAATTCAGCCGCACTTGAGCATGGTCGTACTGGTGTACGATTTGCGCGATCAGCTCGCCCACATGCACAACCAGCCCGGTTTCTTCGAGACATTCCCGGGCCGCCGCCCGTACCGGCGTTTCGCCTGGCTGAACTTTGCCGCCGGGAAACTCCCAGAGCCCGGCCAACGGTACGCCGGTCGGCCGCTGACCGATCAGGTAACGGCCCGCGTGCTCGACGACTGCGATGGCGATCTCGGTCGGGTCAGCCGTCCGCGAGTCGGCAACCTGCGATAGCATCGATGCAACTCCGCCGCCGCAATCGCGTCAAAAATGGAGGGCCTTGGAAATCTGGGGCGGTCCGGTCGGCAATTCCGCGCCGCCGGCTACGGGTCGTCGGCATTCTGGTCGATACAACCGATACGGTCAACCAAATCGTGTTCGTTGGGATTTGCGCGCGTGTCGATCAATCCAGCTATCCCGAATGCCCGGTGGACTGCATCAAGGCAATTCAGAATGCGTGCCTGCGCGCATTGCTGGCGCACTCTTGCTGCCGCCTTGATCGGGAGTCTGCTGGTGACAGGTGGCGGCTGCGCGACGCATCGCTCGTTGAGCGCGCACACGGTCTCCGCGAACATCACGGTGGCCGACATCTATTACGAGCAAGTCCTCAACAATGTGGCCCGCTTCAGTGTAAATCCGGCGGCCATGCCTTCATTCTCCGTCGTAACGGCAGGCACGGTGAATGTCGAGGACGCACACGGCGTCAACATCGCTCCCACGTACAGCCCGACGCTGTCGCGCGGCCTGCAAGGGGGCGGCGCGCTGCCGATTCTTTCGCTGTTCTTCGGAGCGTCGGCGCAACGCTCGCTGACCGAAAACTGGTCAACTACGCCGGTGACCGATTCCGACAATCTGCGTCGCCTGCGATGTGCCTTCCAAGTCGTGGTCGGCGGCGAAGGCGCCGAGTGCGATCAGTGCAAGGAACGCCTCGAAGGTTTCTTTTTCGGCGGCACCGAATCGTATGACTGCCTGCTGCCCACGGGCTGGTTTCACGTCGGCTGCAAACAGGACGTGCCGCCAAACGCCTGCTACGTAGGCCACCACTGCGATACCTACGTGTGGGTGTTGCCGGAAGACCTCGACGGCCTGACTCGATTCACGATTACGGTCTTGGACATTGCCACGGGCGAGATCCACGCGCCGCAACGGACGGTCGTCAAGAAGTACAAGGGCGAGCCCAAGCCCGAGAACTTGGAAACGACCGAGGTCACGTCGACCGAGCTCGATGCCGACGCGCTGAAGTCCGCCGGAAAATTCCATCTCGATCGCGAACGCCGCGACACGCCGAACATCAACCGCGGCCTGTTCTTTGTCCCGCGCTGAACGCTTCGCGAGCAGCATCTGCCCCGCAGGGGCAAAGGCATTTAGCCGTTGGCGAAAGCCCACGGACGTGAGCGCATAGGCACGTCGTAAGCCGCGTAGCGGCGACTGCGGCTCACTATCCACGGCGAGGGCCGTGCTTTCAAACAGCGACGAGTCTCGCGCGCGAAGCCAATGGCACTCCGAGATTCGCGACGATCTATTATTCGTCCGCGTACTATTAGACGGCCACCAGCGATTATTTGGCTTCTACCCTCGCCCGGTGGTATCCTGAATGCCGTCCTTCAACATCGCGCCACGTTCAGGAGGCGCGACAAACACCGCACACGAGGTTCACGATGTCCTGCCAACCACGCATCGAGTCGAATTCGATCCAAAGTCCTGACCGCAACGGGACGTCCCTTGCGAAAAGCACCGGTATCTCGCGCCGCGGATGGTTGGCAGCCGCAGGCACAGCAGCCGCTACCGGCGCTGCGTTGAACGTGCTATCGGCTGGCCAGGCAACTGCGGCGGACGATGCCGACAGCCTCGGCTGGAAGGTGACAAAGGGCCAGATCAACCAATCGGTCGCGCAGTGGTGCTTTAACCCGATGCCGATCGAGGAATTGGCTGCCGCGGCCGCCGCGCTGGGCGCCAAGTCGGTCGAGTTAGTCGACCCCAAGGATTGGCCGACCTTGAAGAAGCACGGGCTGATTTGCGCGCTCACGATGGGGCACGGTTTTGTCCGCGGATTGAATCACAAAGAATACCATCCCGAGTGCGTCGAAGCCCTCACCAAGGCCATCGACGTCACCAGCGCCGCCGGCTGGCCCAACGTGATTACCTTCTCGGGCATGCGCGAAAAACTCACCGACGAGGAAGGCATCGCTAACACGGTCGCCGGCTTGAAGCAGGTGGTGGGCCTGGCCGAGAAGAAGAAAGTCAACATCTGTTTGGAGCCATTGAACACGCGCGTGAACGTCGAGATGAAGGGCCACCCCGGCTACCAGTGCGATAAGCTCGAATGGGCCGTGGCCGTGTGCGATCAGGTCGGTTCGCCGCGGATGAAGATCCTCTTCGACATCTACCACACGCAAGTCATGCAGGGCGACGTGATCGTTCGCCTGCGGCAGTACAAGGACTACATCGCCCACTACCACACGGCGGGCGTGCCGGGCCGCGGCGATTTAGACAACGCCCAGGAAATCAACTATCCGGCCATCATGCAAGCCATCGTCGACACCGGCTACAAAGGCTACGTCGGCCAGGAGTTCATCCCCAAAGGCGCCGACAAAATCGCGGCCCTGCGACAAGCCATGCGGCTGTGCGATGTGTGAGTGGGTGACGGAGCAAGATTTTGCTAGTGCAAGGCGTCCATGCCGTGCGCTATTGCAGTTGGAATGAATTGTCGTCCTGAGCCCCGGTAGGGGCGAAAAATGCTAGCCCACGGCGCTAGCCGTGGGATGCAATTGCGCCCGAAATTGTTTTCAGCCCCAGCGGGGCGACACGTGGAATTCATCAAGTTGTCCTCGACGAGCGCAAGGTTTGCGATTGTTGAGGTTGCCTTTCAAAAGGCACGCGACCTTTTCCAAAACGGCGCTTGCCTCGAGCGCAAGCTCCCGTCCGGCGGCCGGGACCTACTGTCAAGCACTCTTTTTGGCCACGAGCGAGTGACCAAAAACAGGCTTTGAATTCAGACCGCCTGCTGCGGTAGAATGGGTACATCTCCAGTGGCATGAGACAACCGAGCGCGGACTTCAGTTGATGGCGAACTGTCGTTTGGATCAGCGCTTAAACAACCTGTTCAATTTGCCACGGATCAAACACAGCCCGGCATAGCCGGAGCCAATCAATAAATAGGGGTCGGCGAGTCGTTGTCGGAAACCGGTTTTGGGTTCAGCCGAGTTGCGCCGGCGACAACGAGTCCCGACCCCCTCGGCGTCCGTCGAAATCCGCGCACGGCGCGCGGAAAATCAACGTTTGTAATACGGACGAAGAGAACCACGAGCACACGAACTTCGACTTAGCCGCCCCGCTCGCGGGGCGCTCCGCGGTTCCGGGCCATTACCCATTCCATCTGAGCCGTTGCCACACGCACTACGCCCGCGAAACGCCCCGCGAGCGGGGCGGCTAAGTCGCCGATTTTTTCAAGCTTTCCCTGTTCCTTTCCGCTCCGCGACTGCGGTTCACTGCGTGCTTCAAGGGGTTCAAAATGCAGGACTTTTGAAACGGCCCCCTGGGGCCCCTTAGCAGGGTTTCAAAACTGCCTGACTTTTGAAACCAGGCGCGCTCAGAATTAATCCAGCAAAGACCGCATTCATGAACATCATTGACGACGTCGCCCGATTTCTCGAAGACTTCGCCCCGCTGCGGCTGGCCGAGGACTGGGACAACGTCGGGCTATTGGTCGGCGACCGGCAACGGCCCGCCAATCGTATCATGACTTGCCTGACCATCACGCCCGCAAGCGCTCGGGAAGCCATTGCCGAACGGGCGGATTTGATCGTCGCCCATCATCCGCTTCCCTTCACGGCACAACGGCGACTGACGACCGACACGCACGACGGCCGCCTGCTGTGGGACCTGATCGGCGCGGGCGTGTCGATCTACAGCCCTCACACGGCCTTCGATTCGGCCCGCGAGGGCATCAACCAGCGGCTGGCCGAAGGACTGGGCCTTATGGAAATTGCGCCCCTGGTGCCGAGTGTTCAAGCATTCGCGGAAAGGGCGGGGTCGGCAAGCCATGTTCCGCTTTTGGGCGCTGGCCGCTACGGTCGGCTGGGCGAGCCGATCACTTTGGCGAAATTAGCGGAACGTGCGAAGGCCTTCCTGTCGATCGAGCAACTCCAGCGGGTCGGCGCGGCCGACCAGACAATCCACCGCGTGGCGATTGCTTGCGGCAGCGGCGGCGAGCTCTTGGCCGCCGCCCGGCAGGCTGGCTGCGAGTGCTTGCTCACCGGCGAAGCTCGCTTCCACACGTGCCTCGAATCCGAAGCCGCCGGTGTCGCGCTGCTTTTGGCGGGGCACTACGCGACGGAGCGGTTTGGCGTCGAGCGATTAGCCGAGGTGCTGGCCAGCCGCTTTGCCGAGATCACAGTTTGGGCCAGCCGGCAGGAAAGGGATCCGCTGGCGTGGAGCTAAGGACATCTCGCGGTGCTGCTCGGACGTCATTCCCGCGCAGGCGGGAACCCAGGGAGTCGGGCGAGAGCGGTGGCGCAAGAGAATTGTGCGCGCGGCTGTAAATCTCGCAGTGTCGGGCCGACTTGCAGATCACTGGATTCCCGCCTGCGCGGGAATGACGGTCACGATGACTCCTTCAACAAAGCGCCTCGGACGCATACGATAGTGAGGACAGGCGTAGCCAACGCCTCCTTACCCATCTCAACGACCTGTCCCTGAACGTAAGTCGTTGCGGATACGGGTAGTTTCGCGCCACGTTGACTTGGGTGGCAGTGCTTCTAGAATTGCAACCAGCTTGAGGGGCGAGGCTAGAGCACGAAGGGGCTAAGGATCCGCACATGAATAAACTGTTCAATTTGCCACGGATTGAACCCAGCCCGGCATAGCCGGAACCAACGAAAAGGGGTCGGCGAGTCGTTGTCGGAAGCCGGTCCTGCGAACGGCCGAGTCGCGCCGGCGACAACGAGTCC